>Ga0326727_10009633_pt1 | contig 23587 bp, 19 predicted proteins | sample MB2enrmetagenome_FD_207643 | JGI IMG/M metagenome (GOLD analysis project Ga0326727, IMG submission 207643) | Lab enriched peat soil microbial communities from McLean, Ithaca, NY, United States - MB29MY | ecosystem: Environmental > Terrestrial > Soil > Wetlands > Peat | place: USA: New York... | reverse complement strand
GCCGGTCGAACGCTGGTTTTGTCCATCCACCAAATTGCCGACGCCGCGCGGATTTGCGACCGTTTTGTGCTATTGAACAGCGGGGAACTGGTTGCCGAGGGCACGCTGGAGGAACTGAGGGAGGCGGCGAGTAGCCGGCAGGGGCATGCGCCCGCACAAGATTTTGAGGAGATTTTCCTTGCGCTCACCTGAGAGCCCGTGGACGTGGCTGCTTCGAAAAGAATGGCGCGAACTCATCAGTTCATGGGCGTGGTGGGTGTTGGTATTCCTCATGGGACCGCTGGTGGGCGTGTCCTTTATCAGTGCCGTGAGTACTTATGCCGAGGCGAGCGGCTGGGGAGGGACCGCCGGTGGCGTGGGGGAAGCGTTTTCGCCCCTAGTGGGAATCTGGGCGCCCACGTTCAGCGCCTGCGAAATCGCGGCGGCTTTTCTGCTCCCCTTTGTGGCGATCCGAGTGGTATCCGGTGACCGCCAAAGCGGCGCGCTGAAGCTGGAGATTCAACACCCAATGTCCGCGTTCGCGCGAATCGGTGCCAAGGCGGTGGTGTTGCTGGCGGCATGGCTCCTCGCCCTCGGTGCCCCGGCGATAGCTATGGCGTTGTGGCGGAGCTACGGCGGCACTTTGTACTGGCCTGAGCTGGCCACGGTGTTGGCGGGACATATGCTGAATGCCGGCCTGACCATTGCTCTTGCCGTCGCGGCGGCTTCGCTGGCCGAGCATCCTTCCACCGCGGCGATTCTGACGCTGGCGATTACGGTTGGAACCTGGATCATCAGTTTCGTCGCGGCCGTGCACGGCGGCTTCTGGGAGCGCGCGGTTGACTACACTCCCACCGCCATGGTGGCACAATTCCAGCACGGTCTGGTGCGTTGGGATGTTGTGTTGACCGCCCTGACCTTGATCGTGGCTGGGCTGACCCTGGGAGGGATTTGGACGCGGCTGGGCGTGGCCGTTCGGCGCCGGATCGCGGAGTCGCTGGCCTTAGGCGCGCTGACAGTCGCCGTCATCCTCGCCTGCAGGTTGGCGCACCCGAGTTGGGACACATCCGAAAACCGTATGAATTCGTTCTCTCCGGCAGACGAACAGGCGTTGCGGCAGATTCGTAAGCCGCTCGAGATCGAAGCCCATCTCGCGCCGGAAGATCCCCGGCGGGTAGACCTTGAGCATCGAGTGTTTTCCAAGCTCCGCCGCATCATGCCGACAGCGGAGATCAGCTATGTCTATGCGACCTCGATTGGGTTGTTTGAGCAAAGCAACCCCCATTATGGAGAAATCTGGTATAGGCTGAACGGTCGCAGCCTGATGAGCCGCGCGACGACCGAGGAAGCAGTCCTGGCGACGATTTACGAGCTCGCGGGACTTAAACAGCCGGAGGAAAGCGCCGAGGAAGTTTTTTGCGGGCACCCGCTGGCTGTTCCTCCCCGCGGCGCGGCGGTGGTGTTTTATTTAGTCTGGCCAGGACTCGTCGTCATTTTTGGCTTTGGCTTGCATTGGAGGAAGGTGTGAAGACAGCGAAACTATTTATTACCGGCCTGGTGATGTTGGCAGCATTAGTGAAGCCGCTTAACGCCACAGACCTCAAGGTGGATCTCAGCAAGGAAAAACCCAACTCAGCTCCCAGCACCTTTGAACCTATTGTCGGAACCTGGGTGATCACGCACGTCAGTGGCGAAAACGTCATCATGGTGGATGGGCGGCCCTGGGTGGCAAGCAAGGACAATCCCACCAAGCTGTTGATCGAATCCGCTCGCAAGCTTTATGGCTCATCCAATGAAGAGTTGATGGACAATGCAAAACAGTTTGCCTATTACCCGGTCGCGCTGCTGAAAGGCGTGGGGAACTTTTCCGACGGAACCATCAGCATGAAGTTCAAGACGATTGCCGGCGAGGCCGATCGCTGCTCCGGAATCTTGTTCAATGTCAAGGAAACCGGCGACTGGCTGGCGGTTCGTTACAATGATACGGAAAACAACGTGGGCCTGTGGGAGTTCCATAATGGCATTCGTCGTAATGTAAAGTTCAGTGATCGAGCCAGGCCATTTATGCTCGACCGGAACGGCTGGCACGAATTGAGGATGTCGGTCTCCGGCGCGAGCTTCCGCGCTTGGTTGGATGGCGCACTCGCCCTCGAATACACTCTGGGCTCCCAGCCCGCGCCAAGGCGCAATGGCACGCCTCCGAACCCGGACCTTTTTCCGGCGAATAATCCCGTTCTGCGTCCCCCCGTCGCGGGCCGGATTGGGCTCTGGTCGAAGACTGACAGCACGAGCTACTTCAAAGACTACGTCGTTTCATCCGAAAAGTAATTCGGGCTCTGTGTATGAACCGGTCGAAGCCGCTGTGCTAAAATTATCCATATCTGAATAGATGTTTACGTCAATCGGGACTATGACCAAGCCTTCCAAGCCCGCTCCAAAGCACTTTGCCGTCAACCGCCAGGCGCAACATCTGTACCATCTGCTGGAAAGATTTGAGGCGGGAGTGGAGTTGACGGGTACGGAAGTAAAGTCGGTTCGCGACGGGAAAATCAACCTCAAAGATAGTTATGTGGATGTGCTGAAAGGCCAGGCTTGGCTGATCGATTGCCACATCAGCCCGTACACGGCGGGGAGTTACGCCAATCACGATCCGCTGCGCGACCGGCGTCTTCTGCTCCATCGGCAGGAACTCGATAAGCTGGCGGGCCGGGTTCAAGAAAAGGGATTCACGCTCATTCCGACCCGCGTTTATCTGAAGAAGAATCTGATTAAGTGCGAGATTGCCCTGGCAAAGGGCAAAAAGGTTTACGACCACCGTGAAACCTCGCGGCAGCGCACCATCGACCGTGAAGCGCAACAGGACATACACGAACATCGCCGGAGGCACCAATAGTCGCTTTTGGCGACGGTCAAGTTGATCTTACAGGAGCACTAAACCGTGAACATTGCATTCCAGCCCGAACCGCTCGCGCAGCTCACCACCTCGGCCCTCGTTGCTTATTGCTTTGAGGATGCGCCTGCCTCCAGTGGCACCGTGGAGCGATTGCCGTCGGAATCTCGCAAGCTATTGGAGCAATTGCAAACGGCAGGCGAACTCACCGGCAAGGCGTTTGAATGCACGCCGCTTCGATGGCCGGCGGGGATGGCCACATCCAAACTGCTGGTGGTGGGAGCCGGCAAGAGAGAGAAATTCAGCGAGGGGCACCTTCGTCATCTGGCGGGGGCGGCGGTCAGGAATTTGCGCTCGCGCGGGGTGCGGGAACTAACCTGGATTCTTGGTTCCACCGACGCCGGCGCGGTGGCGGCCATTGTGGAAGGGGCACTGGTGGCCGATTACGACGCGGATCGCTACCGGACCGAACGCAACGGTGAAAAGGGAATTGACAACCTTTTGTTGGCGACGGGCGGTGAGACGCTGCCGGCTGAGGCCGAATCCGCCCTTAACCGCGGCCGCATTCTGGGTGAGGCCCAAAACTTCACCCGTGAACTTGTCAATGAACCCTCCAATCTCATGACACCCGCGAAACTGGCGGAGCGAGCAAGCGAGATGGCCACACGGTTCGGCTTGACGTGTGAAGTGCTCGGGCCAAAAGAAATCCAGGATCTCAAGATGGGGGCGTTCTGGGCCGTGGCCCAGGGAAGCCAGCAGGAACCTGCCAGATTGATCGTCATCCGCTACTCGCCGGAGGACGCGCCGGAACAGCCCGTGATCGGATTAATCGGGAAGGGAATTACCTTTGATAGTGGCGGCATCTCCATCAAGCCCAGCGAAAATATGCACGAGATGAAAACCGACATGGCGGGTGGCGCCACTATGCTCGGCGTTATGCAGGCCATTGCCCAGCTTAAGCCGCGCGTTCGCGTCATGGCGCTGATTCCGGCGACGGAGAATATGCCCAGCGGCAGTGCTTTCAAGCCCGGCGATGTGATCACTTCCATGTCCGGAAAGACCATCGAAATCCTCAATACGGACGCGGAGGGCCGCCTGGTGCTTGCCGATGCCCTAACCTATGCGAAGAAGCTTGGCTGCACGGTCCTGATTGACGCAGCCACTCTGACCGGCGCTGTCGTGATCGCGCTCGGCGCCTTTACCACCGGTGTTTTCGGATGGAACAAGGACTGGGTGAATCGTGTGCTGGCCGCCGCCCACGTGGCGGGAGAGAAGATGTGGCAACTGCCCGTCGACGACGACTATAGGGATTTGTATAAGAGCTCAATAGCTGATCTTGCGAATACCGGCGGACGTTACGGGGCAGCGATTACCGGGGCTATGTTCGTCGGGGAATTCGCCGGCGATACTCCCTGGGTGCATCTCGATATCGCGGGCACCCGCTGGGCGAATGACGAGAAACCGCACCGCGCCAAGGGGCCAACGGGCCACGGCGTGCGGACGCTGGTGCAACTGTTGACAGATTTCGCCACGTAGGACGTAGCATGGGCATCTTGCCCATGCGCACGGGCGGGACCCCGATGAATCGGGGCAGGCTGCCCGTGCCACGTCGTGCTCACATGCGGTCGGGAATTTCGATGCCCATCTGTTCGGTGGCCAGGGTCAGGGTGCGCTCCGTGAGGTAGACGAGGTACAACAGGAATTGTTGGCGCCACGGGTCCGGTTCGCTCAGGATGTGGAAGTGATGATAGAAATTATTGAAGGCTTGCCCGAGGCGGAACGCGTATTTGGCCACCACGGCGGGCTCCTCGCTATTGATCGCCTGCCCCACCATGGTCTCCAGTTGGCTGGCCAGCAGGGTTAGTTCCCAAAACGCCCCGCCATCCTGTCCCTTGAAAAACTCTTGCAGTTGTTCCGGAGCAAGGGCGCTCGACAATTGCGCGGCCTCGAATTCCGGGTGTGACTCCTGAAACCTGCGGAAAATATTCCGCGCACGCACGATGCTGTATTGCAGGTAGGGTCCCGTCTCGCCCTCGAAGGCCAGGGCTTCCTTGAAATCAAAAGCAATGATGATGCGGCGTGAAAACTTCAGCAGGAAGTAGCGCAGCGCGGCGACGGCGATCTTGCGCGCGTAGTCCTGCACCTCGGCCGGCTCCGGCGCCATGTTGCGCGAACTCACCTCCTCGGCGGCGCGGGCGATCAGGGTATCGATCAGGTCATCGGCCTTGACCCCCTGGCCTTTGCGACCGGAAACCTCCACGTACGGGCGCTGGCGGTCTTCGTCGCTAAGGACAATGCCCATCTCCTCGGCGCAGCGCGAGGTGAGTCCCACGACTTCATAGGCGAAATGGTGAAGATTCGCGGCGCGCTCGTGATAACCGAGCGTGTGGAACGCTGCGTTGACGATGTTCTGGAGATAGGATTGGCGTGTATCAATGACCGCGTAGGCAGCGCTGGCATGGCCGAAGGGCGGCGCGTCGGGCTGTCCGTTCACGGTGGTGCGCCACACCCAACGGCCGTCGGGATAGCGATAGAAGGGGGCGTATCCAAAGTCTTTACCCAGCAGGGCAAATTTCCAGAGGTGGTAGGCGATGTCTTTGCCGACGTAGGTCACAGTGCCGTTGGAGCGCACGATGATCTTGATGTCGTCGGCGTCTGGCGTCTCACTTTCTCCCTCCGCCGCGGGCTCTGCCAGATCCATAACCCAACAGCCCGCGCTCTTGCCGGCGTCCTCGAAACGAATGGCTTTTTCCTTCTTGAGCAGCTCGAAGGCGGATTTCCAGAAATCGAGTTTCAGTATCTCGCTTTCCTGGGCGAGCAAGTCGTACTCGATGTTCAGCCGCAGCATCGTTTCCAGGTGGGTGCGGACAATGGCGGTGGAAATCAGATCCGCCATGGCGGCGGTTTCTCCGTGGCCTTCTTCAATGTCCTTCAGGGCCTGGGCGCGCCATTTGAGAGCCTCTTTGTCTTCCTCATATAACTGGAAGACGCGTGCGTAGAGGTCCCAGCAGTAATAATCGAAGCGCACCGAGGCGTCGTGGATCAGCGCTTCAACATCTTTCACCGTTGTCTTTTCCAGGTGGAGAAACCCCACGACCACGTCGGCAACCTGCACGCCCGTGTTGTCAATGTAGTTTTGCACTTCGACGTTCTCACCACGGGAGCGCACCAGACGCACAAAGGTGTCTCCCAGCACGGCGTTGCGAAGGTGGCCGATGTGCGCAGCTTTGTTGGGATTTATGCTGGTATGTTCCACCAGGATTTTGCCGCGCCCGCTATTTGTGGTGGCGTCTGGGGAGCTCCGCAGGGTAAAAAGCCGCGCGGCGGTTTGCGCTCGATCAAGGTGAAAATTTAAATAGCCGGCCCCGGCCACGGTGACGCGCTCCACCCCTTCGATCGCAGAGACCAGCGGTACAAGCTGCTCGGCGATTTTGCGTGGTGGCTGGCGCAACTGCTTGGCCAACTCGAAGCAGCCTGCCAGAGAGATGTCGCCCATCTCCAGGTTGGGAGGTGCGTCGAGTGCGGGTGGGTCAACTTCCAGATGGAACGCCGCGCGCACGCCCTCTACAAACTTGGACTGTATCCTTTGTTGGATTTCCGGTAACAATGAGCACTCCCTGTTCTGCTGTCGTTGGATGCAACTTCGCCGGGCAAGCCTGGAATCGCCTTTACGAAGCGAGTGGCGAATGCTGCGGTGAACATTGAATTATAGCAGAGCCGTCCGGGCAGCGGAGCGGCGAGTGAAAGTCAAGATGCCGCACATGGAGCGTGTGAAGAGTCACTCTGAGCCAGCCCGCGCTGGGCAGGCTCCCGCGCAAACATCCTAGTCGATTCGTTTTGTCCGTAGATCCCGGCCACCTGTGTGCAGAATGATTCCTGTTACGTGGTTTTGGTTGTCCGTTTGGAATGTGAAAACATCGTCCGCAACTTTCGAGAAGAAGTCCTTCTCGCTCTCCGGAAAAAGCTCCTGCTTGGGCTCGTCGTTCTCCTGGACAAGCAGGTGATCGCCCTCCCGCCGGATTACGAGGATGAGGTTGGGCGGTTCTCCGCAACGACCAACGTACCTTTCCAACACCGCGGGATCGACATGCACCTCCGTGTGCTGGGTCAGCGGGGCGCGCGGCGGCAACTGGTCATAAGGAGTAAAGCCTTCCCACTCGATCGGCGTGAACGTGTTCCTGAGGACTTTCTCCAGGACTTCCTTGTAGATCCCCTCGCCATTTCCGCTGTTGGTCATGATGACGATGCCCAGGCCCTTCTTGTCGAAGCAGACCGTGTAGTTCCTCCAGCCGTCGGCATGCCCTTCCTTGAAAAACGCTTTGCCGTATGGCGTCCAGTAAAGACCCCACCCCAGGCCATAGCTAAGCCGAATCGTTTTGTTTTCGTCGGTTGTTTCATTTTCAAAGGTGGGGAACTCGTGCTTTGACGGAATCTGAATCTGCGGGCTGAGCATCTGCTCTCGCATTTGTTTTGACAAGCCCTTACCCTTCATCACCGCCTGCATGAACCTCGCAAAATCGTGAATGGTTGTGCTCATTGAGCCCGCCGCGTCAGCTTTCTTTCGTTTGTCCGGACCCAGGGAGCGTCCATACTCGTCATAGCCCGTGGCAAAGTCACTTTCGAACCGGTCCTGCCACACCATGCTGGTGCGTGTCATCCCCAGAGGCCGAAAGATGTGTTTCTGCATCAGCTCTTCCAGCGGCTTCTGCGTAATCGTCTCAATGACCAGTTGCAGCAAAATAATCCCCTCGCCCGAATACGCATACCTCGAGCCCGGCTCAAAATGGATCTTCAGCTTGCGGTCATCTTCAAATGCCCGCCAATTCGGGAACCCGCTAGTGTGGCTCAGCAACATCCGCGCGGTGATGCCTTTGTACCGAGGATCGCCGGCCAGGTCCGTGTAGTCTGGGTATTCCGGCAAAGGCGTCGGCAAATACTCATAAACAGGTTTGTCGAGGTCCAGCGTTCCGTTGCTTACAAGCTGCATCACCAGGTAGGCAAACGCCACTTTGGTGAACGAAGCTGCGTACATTACAGTATCTACAGTCAGGGGCAGATTCTTCTCTTTGTCGCGCATACCATACGGTTTGAGGTAGGCAATCTTTTCACCGTTGAAGAGGGCAAGGCCCACGCCCGGAACTTCCGCCGCTTTCATGAGGCGTATCACCGTTTCGTCAATTTCTTCGGGCCGGATGATGCTGCCATCCAGGCGTTTCACCTTATGTTGTTGTCCTGCCAGAGAGACAGTAAAAGCCAGAACTGCCACAACCAATATCAGGAACTTTCTTTTCACTCACACCTCCCCACTCAACAGAAAATACGAAATTCGCCTGGGCCAGGTTGCATTTTTTGAAATTGGGGTAGCGCGCCGACATCGGCTCATCGACCCATCGGCTGGTTGCGTGGTTGGTCTTAGATGGCCCGATGGCCAGATCCTTTCGCCGCCACCACAACTTGACTTTCATGGCCGCCTCAATTAGCATCGGGGTGAATTAATGAACGTATATCCACCTTCCACGACTGCCAACCGGCGGCATTCTATCGAATCCCGCATCATGTGTATTTTCTGAAATGGAGGCATGTCTCACACTTCGAACCTTATGATGGCCAGTGTCAAAATACGAAGGGGCGTGCCGGCTCTCGTGGGCACGTATGATGGAAACCTGAAGCTCTTCGAACGGTGTTTCCAGGTTTCCGCGCATTTGGGTGAGGAGTCGCTGGAGATTGAAGGCGACGAAGCCAACGTGCGCCGGGCGCAACGCATGGTGGAGGAATACGCGGCGTTGGTGGAAAGTGGAACGCGCTTTGAGAACGCGGAAATTGAAGGTTTTCTGCGCATCATCAGCCAGGATCCCGAAGCCAGCTTGAGAGGTTTGGCGGAAGCGGGCCGGCCCCGCAGCTTCGGCAAAAAATCTATTGCCCCTAAAGGTCTGAACCAGCGCAGTTACATTGATGCCATGGAGCGCCACGACATGGTCTTTGGCATTGGGCCGTCGGGCACCGGCAAGACTTATTTGGCGGTGGCGATGGCGGTAGATGCGCTGCTCACCAAAGAGGTCAGCCGCATTATTCTGGCGCGGCCGGCGGTGGAAGCCGGCGAGCGGTTGGGATTCCTGCCCGGCACCCTTCAGGAGAAGGTGAACCCCTACCTGCGCCCACTCTACGACGCCCTCTATGACGTATTGGATCCGGACCGCGTGGATCGCTATATCGAGAAAAGCATCATTGAGATTGCGCCCATCGCCTTCATGCGTGGGCGGACACTGAACGACGCGTTCGTGATTCTGGACGAAGCCCAGAACACCACGAGCGAGCAGATGAAGATGTTCCTGACGCGCCTGGGTTTTAATTCCAAGGCGGTGGTAACGGGTGACGTCACGCAGATCGATCTTCCCAACGGGCGGCGCTCCGGCCTGGTCGAGGCAGTGGAAGTGGTGGGGAAGGTGACCGGAATCAGCATCATTTACTTCACGGAGCGCGACGTGGTGCGGCACAGCCTGGTGCAGCGGATCATTCGCGCCTACGAAGAGTTCGACCAGGTGCGCGCCGCCAAAGCCAATGGGGAGAAAAGCAGTGGTTAGTGCATAGTGGTTAGTGGCTAGCGGTCAGTGGGTTGATCACTACTAGCCACTAAGCACTAACCACTTTTCTCCAGAGACATCGTGCTGGTTAATCTTCAGAAACGGTATGTGATCCCCAGTGCCTCCCTGACGGCATTCGCGCGGAACCTCAAGCGGCGGTTGCGCCTGGGGAATTGGGAGTTCAACATTTGCCTTGTCGATGATGAAGCGATTCGCGGCTTAAACCTTGCCTACCTCGGCAGGGATCACGCCACGGATGTGCTTTCCTTTCCCTGGAAAGAAGCGGCGGGCCCCATTCTCTTGGAGCCACGCCCGCCTTCACGCCCTCTGCAACAGGGTGGAATCACCAATTTTCTGGGCGACGTGGTGATTTCTGTCGAGACCGCCCGGCGCAATGCCCGCGAAGAAGGGCATTCGGCGCTCAATGAAATCCGCTGGCTGATCCTGCATGGGGCACTTCACTTGTTGGGTTATGACCACGAACGTGATAGCGGCGAAATGATTGCGCTCGAACTGGCATTACGCGAGCAGTTGGGGGTGGCGGGCAGGCTCGCGCGGGAACGGCAATTCAAAATTCAAAATTCAAGATTCAAGAGGCCAAAGACAAAATTCAAAAGGCAAAAGTCAAAGGTCAAAGCCGAGGTCGTTTGAGCTTTTGACTTTTGCCTTTTGCGTTTTGTTTTTTGAGTTGTCTTTCGCTTTGTTTATGGATCAACGGCTCATCCTGACGATCGCGTGGGTGGCGGTGCTGGCATTATTGCTGGCGCTGGGCTCCGTCGCATCCTACCTCCGGCTTTTGATGCGGCGCCTGACGCCCGTGGGGGCGCGCAAGGTCTTTGGGCCGAGCGAACACGGGCGCATTCGTCCCAATCGCGAAAGAGTGGGCGTGTCGATTTCCGCTTTGCATGGTGCCTCCATGCACCTGTTCGCGGTGGGATTGACCGGCCTGCTGATCTGGCGACGGCCGGATCACTTTTGGAGTGATCTGGGCACGGCGCTGCTCATCGTTCTTGCCGCCGTCGCCATTGCCGATCAATTGATCCCTTTCATGCTGGTGGTGCGGCACGACGAACCGGAAGTAATTCTGGAGCGCTGGGAATCGGTGGTGCGGAGCCTGGTGCTTTGGGCGTTGCCGCTCACCTTCCCGATTCTCATCTCCACCACCATCGCGCGCCTGCTGGAGCCCACCGAGCCGGAGCCCGAGCCGCCCTCGCCACAGGAAAATCTTCAGGAGCTGATTGCGACCGGCGAGGAGGAGGGCCTGATTGAGAAAGGGGAGCGCGAGCTGCTGCAATCGGTGGTCAAGTTCGGCGATAAAGTGGCCCGCGAAATTATGACGCCTCGGCCGGAAATTGCCGCCATCGAAATCAACTCCTCCGTGGAAGACCTGCGCGGTTTATTTCGCACCAAACGATTGACCCGCTACCCGGTTTACTCCGGCCAATTAGATCACATCGAGGGCTTCATCAGCGTGCGCGACCTGATGGAATTGACCCCGGAGGAGCAGAAGCGCGCGACGCTCCGTGACCTGGTGCGGCCCGTGCCCTTCGTCCCGGAAACCAAGCCCATCCGCGACCTCTTGAAGGAACTGCAACAATCCACCACCCAGATGGCGATGGTGATCGATGAGTACGGCAGCGTTTCGGGGTTAATTACAATTGAGGACCTGGTGGAGCAGATCGTGGGCGAAATCCGCGATGAAGTGGAGCCCCACGCGCGCGACATCGTCAAGGAGTCGGCGTTGAGCTACATCCTCTCCGGGCACGCGGAGCTGGCGCAGGTTGCCGGTGAGGTGCACGTGCCGCTGGAGGCGACCGATTACTCCACCGTGGCGGGCCTGGTGATGAATCAACTCGGGCACGTGCCAGCCGCGGGTGAGAAAGTACAGAGTCACGGCTTGACATTCGAAGTGCTGGAGGCAAATCAGCGGACGGTTCTTAAGGTGCGGATGAAGGTTCCGCCCAGCCCGCCTTCCGCGAACCCTACCCATGTCTGAAACAGCCACCTTCAAATCAGGATTTGTTGCTGTCGTAGGGCGTCCCAACGCCGGAAAAAGCACGCTGGTGAACGCGCTGGTGGCGTCCAAGGTTTCAATTGTGACGCCGGTTCCCCAGACCACGCGCAATCGCATTCTGGGGATCCTGCATCGCCCCGATGCCCAGGTGATTTTCATGGACACCCCGGGTGTCCACAAGCCGCTTTCGCGGTTAAACGAACAGATGATGAATTATGTGCGGCAGGCGCTGGCGGATCGCGACCTGGCCGTGCTGATCGTGGATGCGACCGAGAAGTTCGGCCGGGGCGATGAGTTCGTCATCGACCTTCTGAACGAATACTCCCCGCGCGCGATTCTGGCTTTGAACAAGGTTGATCGGGTGCACAAGCCCGACCTGTTGCCGCTGATGGATCGTTACTCAAAGCTGTACGGATTCGAGGAGATTTTTCCCATATCCGCTCTGCGCGGCGAGGGGCTGGCGGAAATGCTGGCGGCCATTGTCCAGCGGCTGCCGGAGGGCCCGCCGTACTTTCCCGCCGATGAATACACCGACCAGCCGGAACGCTTTCTGGCGAGTGAAATTATTCGCGAAAAGGTCATCCGCCACACCAAGCACGAGATGCCTTACGTTACCGCGGTCCTCATTGACGGGTTCGAGGAGGAGGCGCTGATCACGCGGCTTCATGCCACGATTGTTGTGGAAAAGGATTCGCAGAAGCCGATTGTGATTGGGGCAGGTGGGGCTCGCCTGAAGGAAATCGGCACCGAGGCGCGGCTGGAGCTGGAAAAACTGCTTCCCCCCCGTGTCTATCTTGAACTGCACGTGAAAGTCCAGCCGCACTGGCGCAACAACACCGCTGTCATCGCCGAACTGGATTACCGCGGTGGCAGCGGTTCGCCCGAGTAGATCCTATCCCGTCCCGATCGCTACTTGGATGGCGGTGACGATTTTGCCATGTCGTACACGCGCCGGATGCTGACTGTCCCGGCGAGCGAGGGCGCCTCGAATCGGCTCGTCACATAGAGCTGTTTGCCGTCATCGCTGACGCGGAACGTTTCCGTGAGTTTTTGCGAGTGGGGCATCTTGGTCTCAGCAATCAAAGCGCCGCCTTCCCACGAGGCCTTGGTCGAGATCTTATTCCCGCCCGCATCTTTATCGTCATGTTTTTTGCCGTCAGGGTAAAAGGTTTTGGCACGGTCGGAGTCGTCAACCACCACAATCTGGTCAGAGCGCTGGTCGATGCGCAGGTACTTGGGATTCTCCTGGAGGCGATCCCACTGCTCTTGGCTGATGTTACTACCACTCTGCGTTGCCTGACGGCCGCCGCGACCCATGCCACCGCCGCCGCCCATTCCGCCCATGCCACCGCGTCCCATGCCGCCGCCACCGGGATAGCCCCCGCCCCCGCCGGGATAGCCGCCACCCCCGCCGGGGTACCCGCCTCCGCCACCCGGATAGTTACCACCCGCGCCGGTGTTGGCGTTGATCTTGCTGTTTTGCTGCGCCTCTTGAACCTTAATCTGCGCATCGTCGCTCTGGTCCTGATTGAAATTCCAGTGACCGGTCAGTTGCGTCTTGTCCTGGGCGCGCGCCACGCTGACCAGCGAAGCTGCCAGAAAACCCGCCGCAACCGCCACACCTGCCTTTGCCGTAAAGCTGAGGACTTTCCTCATTGTCTCCTACCCTTCCGATCGGATGTCATTCTCTGTTGCCTCTTCTTCGATTCCCGGAGCGTGCCTCTGGTTGTCTCGCTGGGCAGCTTCTTGAGTGAGAAGCGAGCATAACACAGGGTGGTGAGGCTTCCGCAGATGTTAATCTGAATTTACAATCCGCGCCTGAAGACCGCGGCCGGCGGGGTCACAGCAAGTCGGGGAATAAGCCATCGGCTACTCACCGTTGGCCCTCTCGGGGCCTGCCACGGCCCGCCCAATCCAATGTCCGCCTGACCGGCTGAATGCTGATTAACTTCCGACGGCAATTCCCAGGGATTTCATTTTACGGTACAGGTGGCTGCGTTCGAGGCCCAGGGCTTCAGCGGTGCGGCTCACGTTCCCCTGATGCTCATCGAGGGTGCGCAGAATGTAGTCGCGCTCGTAAGCGGTGCGCGCTTCCTGAAGGCTGGAGAATCCCCCCGTGGGGAATTTGGGGGCAGGCCCGGAGCGCGCCCCATCCTGGTGCAGGGAGGGGGGAAGATGGCGCCGCTCGATCCGCTCGCCGGGCACCATGATGACCAGGCGCTCGACGAGATTCTTGAGTTCCCGCACGTTTCCGGGCCAGCGATAAGCCATCAGGATTTCCATCGCCGTATCCGCGAAGTGCTTGGGGCGGCGCCCATAGGCGCGGGCGAATTCCGCCAGGAAGAAGTTGGCCAGTGTGGGAGTGTCCTCCGCGTGCTCGCGCAGCGGGGGGACATAGAAGGGAATCACATTGAGGCGGTAAAAGAGATCTTCGCGGAAATTTCCCTTTTGAATTTCGTCTTCGAGGTGCTTGTTGGTGGCGGCAATGATGCGGACATCCACGGTGAGGGGGACGCCGGAGCCGACCGGCGTGAAGCGCTGCTCCTCGATGACGCGCAGCACTTTGGACTGCGTGCGCAGGCTCATGTCGCCCACCTCGTCAAGAAACAGCGAGCCGCCATGAGCCTGTTCGAACTTGCCCGTCTTGTCCTCCAGCGCGCCGGTGAAGGACCCTTTGATGTGCCCGAAAAGCTCGCTCTCAATAAGCTCCTCGGGAATGGCGGCGCAGTTGACCTCCACGAATGGTTGCTCGGCGCGCTGGCTGTGATTGTGCAGCGCGTGGGCCACCAGTTCCTTTCCCGTGCCGCTTTCGCCGTAGATGAGCACGCGGCCATGGGTGGGGGCGGCGAGCGCCAATTGCTGGCGCAGGGCCTTCATGGGGATGCTGTCACCGATGATGCGGTCGCGGCCCCGAAGCTCCTCGCGCAGCTCGCGGTTTTGCGCGGCCAATTGGGACTGCTCCAGGGCGTGGCGAAGGGTCAGCAGGGTCTTGTCGATGGAAAGTGGCTTCTCAATGAAATCGAAGGCGCCAAGCTTGGTGGAGCGCACCGCCGTTTCAATGGTGCCGTGTCCTGAAATCATGATGACCGTGGGAGGCGCTTGCAGGGCCTGGATTTTTTCCAGCACTTGAATCCCGTCCAGGCCGGGCAACCAGATGTCGAGCAGGACGGCGTCAAATTTGCGGGTTTGGAGAGTTTCCAGGCAAGCTTCACCGCTGCCTACCGATTCCACTCCATAGCCCTCGTCCTGAAGGACATCGGTGAGGGACTTACGGATGCCCGGTTCGTCGTCAACAATGAGGACTGTATTTTTCATGCGCTTCCGCGGAGTCGAGCTTCCCGGGCGGTTACGACCAAGGCCGCCCCTTTTGATTTGCCGGACCATCCCGGCGTCGAGTGCGGGGATCATTATTCATGCTGGAATCTTAGAATGCCCTCCAACTTTTGTAAATGGCCTTTGGCGTCAAGGCGGCTGGAGAGGGCAGCCTCCGCCGAGAGGATGAATGAACCCGTTGACCTCGAAAATCGAAAATCACCAAATCGCAAATCACTCAATGGCCCAATGGTCCTACTTATTGGTGTGCGGCCCTACGCGCTTCGCCGTATACTATTTCGCCCTGGGATGACGACCACAAGGATCGTCTGGCAAGTTTACTGACAGATTCACACCTCCCTCGCAGGAGAGTAAATCATGCGCGAATCCACACGCCGCAAATTCCTTCACGATGTAAGCGTCGGGCTGGGGACAGCCGCCGTGGCAGGCTCCTCGCCGAGGCTGGCCGGCGCATCAAGCCTGCCCGCGCTGGAGGCCGAGAGCAAAGGTCCTAATCCTGATATTCAAAGCCCCTCCAGCGCCATCGACTTCCGCTACTCGCCGCTTTCCTGGCAGACGGCTTACTGCTACCCGGACGATCCGCACAAAAGCTTGATTGGCCACCGCGGCGAGCTGCGCTGCGGCCACCCGGGCCAAGGCGGCGGGATCGCTTACTTCCCGGAAGTGGTGGAATTCTCCCTCCTGGGGATGGAAGACAATCAGGTGGGTGCGCAGCGGTTGGAAGCTCCCGGTGTCCCCATTGTTCACACGCGCCTCGACCGCGCGGAAGCCTTTCTGCACATCACCACCTTCGCAACGCAGCGCGCTGGAGAAGGCCGCGTCGACAATGTGATTCTGGAGATTGAACCCCGCATCCAACACAAGGTGGCGGCGGTTCCACTGGTGATCCTGAAAACCAAACGGGAGGTCAATCTCCAGAGTACTCCGGAAACGGCCGTCCTGCGCCTGGACAATGAGCAGGCGCCGCCGTTTCTGCTCAGTGACAAGTCCCTTTCGCGTTCCGAGGTCGGCGGAGTGCAAACGACGTACCGAATGAAAGCTGCCGTTATTTCGGAAGGCCAGCCGTTTCGCTGTTTCCTGCGCTTTCCTCAAGAAGGGCAGGAGGTGGAAAAGCTCACGGACGGCCTCACTCATCCCGACCAACTGCTGACGGAGGCGCGAGAGTACTGGCAGAACTGGAAGCCCTTTGACGGAAAGGTCTCCCTGGAATTTCCTGGTCCCCACGGTGATTTTCTGGTGGCCTGCGCGCGGAACATCCAGCAGGCCCGCGAAGTGAAATCCGGCAAGCTCACGTTTCAAGTGGGGCCTACGGTTTATCGCGGCCTGTGGGTGGTGGACGGCAACTTCCTTCTGGAGGCCGCACGCTACCTGGGCTACGACGCGGCTGCGCAGGACGGATTGGAAGCCACCTGGCAGCACCAGGAGGCGAGTGGAGCCGTGGTGGCGGGCGGTGGAACCGGGTTCTGGAAGGGATCCAGCATCGCGATGTTCACGTTGGTGCGGCAGGCCGAGCTGAGCCAGGACTGGAGCTACTTCCGCTCCATGCAGCCGAACGTGGCGCGCGCCGTGAAATTTCTCGAAGCGCGGCGAAATGAAGCCAAGACCGACGGCAGCGTGAACGGCCGGTATGGAATTCTGGCGCCGGGCACCGGTGATGGCGGGCTGGGCGGCATTCATTCCGAATTCACCAACACCGTCTGGGTTCTGGCGGGATTGAAAGCCGTGACGGAAGCGATGGAGCGGCTGGGTCTGCCTGACCCGGCAGGCGCGAAGCAGTTTTACGCGGAATTGCGCTCGGCTCTTCTGGCCGCGGCTCGCCAGGAGATGCGCCGTCACCCCGACGGGTTCGAGTATCTGCCCATGGTGGTGAAGGAGGACCCCCAGTGGGCGGCGCCCAATGAATGGGACCGGCCCCGGCCGCAGGGGGCGCAGTGGGCGTTGTCTCACGCCATCTATCCGGGCCTTGTGTTTGCCAAGGACGATCCGATTGTGCAAGGTCATATCCGCTTGATGCAGGCCTGCACCCAGGAAGATATTCCCGCCGAAACCGGTTGGCTGCCGCACGGCGGCGTCTGGAATTACAACGCCGGTTTCGTGGCCCACGTCTATTTGTGGGCGGGATTGGCGGATTGGGCACGCTCGACCTTTACGGGTTTCCTCAACCATGCCTCGCCGCCCTATTGCTGGCGCGAGGAACAGCCCGTGCGTGGAAGTTTGACGGCGGGCTACGTCGGCGACATGCCCCACAACTGGGCAAGCGCGGAGTGCGTGCTTTATTTGCGCCACATGCTGGCGCTGGAAGATGGCCGCGATCTGCGTTTGCTCGCCGGCGTGGGCGATTTTGAACTGGCCGGCGCCGAGCCCATGAGCGTTGTTCAATCTCCCACGCGTTTCGGCCGGATCGATCTGAGCCTCGAGCCGCTCGATCGCCACGCGGGCTGGCGCATGAAGTTTCAACGCGGCACGGGACCCGAGCCGGCGAATGTTCACATACCGGCGACGCTGGGCACCCGCTGGCGCTTCGACAAGATCATCGGCGCGGAAGTCCGCCGGCAAGGTGAAATCCTCCTTGTGACTCCCAGCGCCGCTTCGTGGGAAGTCGTGTGGAAGGCATGAGGCACGCATTTCGGTGAAGCTCACGCTTGAGTTGAGCGGGAGGCGGAGTTGTTCGTAAACTTGGTGCTGTTTGGTATGATAGGGTGAAAGGGTCACAATCCCACAAGGAGACGCTAGGTTTTTGGTATGGCCAAGTCCAAGAATGGTTCGGCGGCTGTTCCGGTCATTGATCCGCAGTACTGCTGTTATCGCCTTCGGGCCGCCGAGTCCAGGATTCACCGCTGGGGCGTTTACGCGGCTGAAAACATCCCGGCCAACCGCAAGGTGATCGAGTATCGGGGCGAGAAGATCGGACCGCGTGAGGCGGAGCGGCGCGGGAAGACTCCCTACCTTTTTGTCCTGGACGATCACTGGACGCTCGACGGCGGAGTGGGCGGCTCCGGCGCGGAGTTGATCAATCACTCGTGCCAGCCCAATTTGGTTTCGCGCATTATGAAGTGTCATATTATCTATATGAGTCTGCGCGCGATTCGCAAGGGCGAGGAGTTGACCGTCGATTATAACTACGACCATACGGATGAAACCATGAGCTGCCGCTGTGGGGCGCGCACTTGTCGCGGCATTATCAATCGCCATGAAAGAGGAAAGGGAGACGGTAGACAGTAGACGGCAGACAGGGAGGATGCCTCGAAACCCCTCTCCGCTATGCTGTTTACCGTACTCCATCTACTGCCCCGTCACCACGGCATAGAGCCGGACGCCTTCCAGGTTGATGGACATTTGCCAGCGTCCGATCTTGCCGGATTGGGCGGCAACAGCGCGGGGGCCCTGCAAATCCGGGCTTTCCAGCGTCGCGCCCGAAAGTCCGGGAAGGTCGGTGCAGTTCACATCCAGAACCAGCGGCTCGCGCGCCGGTTCGGCATGGATGTTGTGGAGAATTTGGCCGCCGCGCCCATCCATGATGGTGGGGTGGGGTTCGCCCTGCAAATTTGCATTCAGCAGATGCAGGCACAAGCGTTGGCCGTGGACGCGCAAGCGGGCCGACCAGCCGTTTGGGCCGTTGACATAACGAATCCGCGGCGCAAACAGTTCCTTTCGTATTAATTCCGGCACAATTCCTGGCCCTAACTCAGGATCAATCACCACAATGCGTTGTTGCATGCTTGCATCTTCGCGCAGGAGTTCGAGCAGAGACTTCGCGCGGGGCTGGGCGAATTCATTGCATTCGCCGAGCGGCGGGGCCACCCACACGCGTCCACCGCGAGTAACGAATTCGCGAAGGGTTTGGCAAACGCGGTCACTCACATGGGCGCACCCGTCGAGCACCAGCGGCAGGGAAGTGGACAGCCTCGAAGGGTCGGCCTCCAAATCGCGCGTGGTCACAAATCTGTAGCCAACATTGTTCCGGGTCAAATATTCCGGCCAGCGTTGCACGCGCTGCCAGGCGTCGCGTCCCTGCGCATCGCGCCAGCCGTTGTCGCGCGAGGCGCGGATAAAGGCCAGTTGGAGATCGATGACGTCGCGCCCCGGCGCTTCGAGCGCGTGGGCAGTTTCCCATTGGTTGTAGGGCAGAACGAGTTCGGCCTCTTCCTTCGCGCCCGGCGGGTCAACGGGCAGGCGGCCCCACAAGGTGCTGGCCCAATTGCCCACGCCCCAATAACGCGAGATGGCCCACCCCAGGTAGGCGCCGTCGGGGAAAGTAAAATAGCTGATGGTGATGGCGGGAGCGCCGGCGGGCGATCTCGATGCCGCAATGCCTTTGTGCAGCATCGCTTCGGGTTCGATGCCAGGCCACTCGACCGACCTCGGTGACAGGCCGACGTTTTCCATCATCACCCAATCGACCTCGTCAATCCACTCTTCCGCCGACAAGCCCATGCCATTCAATCGCAGGGGGCCGCTGCTGCTACAGCAGGTCATCAGGAGTTTGTCCGGCCCCAGGGTTTCGCGAACCATCTTCAAGTGGTCGGCGTTGGATTGATAACGCAGGCGCACCCAATCGCGAAATGCCGGGTTGCGGTAGTTCCCCCAATCCGCAGGCGGGCCGGAGGTGTCGCCCCAGAAACCGCGGTCCGCGAGTGGGGGAAGCTCGCGCCCAAACTGCATGTGGAATTTTTCCCGGCAGTAGCGGCAGCCGCAGGTGGCGAAGGACCCGTAGAAGGCCATGTCGTCCTGCTCCAAACCGTCCAAAGGCACTTCTGCCAAGAGCCGTTGCAAATAGGCCCGATGCATCGCCAGGAATTCCGGATTGTTGTGACAGAGGCATTCGCCGGCATACCGGGGGATGTAAGTCGGTTTGCCCGAGGCGATCAGGGTTTCACGCAAATCGTTAAAGCGATGCCCGTCGTAGCCCGCTTCGCGCGCCGCCACGGCGTCAGGATACAAGTTCACGACGTGCCGCTCGTGTGTGTGGAATTCACGAATGTCCGCAGCCGTGCGGGGGCGGGCAATCACGTTGCAGGAGAAGTGATCGAGGAATTGAATATTTCGCTCGTGCAAAGCGGTGGCGACGTCCGCCAAATAACCGTGGACCGCGCCGAAGTTCCACGCGAAATCGAAGCGGTAATGAAAGCCGAATTGGATGGCCGCATCGATCTTGGCTGCCGCCATTTGATCCGCCCGGCGCTGAATCTTGTCGCGGACGGTGCGGGACGGCCACGCCAGGTCGTCCAGGGTGGAGCACCAACTGATGACGCGGCGCGGATAGGGCTTTTGCGTGAGGGCGGCGCTAAGGGGCGCTTTCGCAGCTTCTGGGATGGCCGGCGTAAACAGTCCTTCATACTTCGTGCCTATCACTGTCGCCGCAGCCGTCTTAATGAAATCACGACGCGTGGACCGGTCACTGCCCTCCGGCGCTGCGATTTGGTTCATGAGATGGTCTCTCATCAGATTATGAATGCCCTGCCCATACCGTATTCCGTGACCGCAGCGATTCACTTTTCGGCAACCTGCTACACGGTTGCGATTTCGTATCGGAAATTTCGAAATCGGGCCAGCCGGGCAAAGTCGCGTTCGTTGGCCGTTATGACAATGATTCCTTGCCGCGCGGCGCTCATGGCGATCAGTGCATCATTAGTCAGACGCCCCCGCCCAATTTCTGTGTAACCGTAATCAAGGGCAAATCGGGCCAGCACTCTGCCTGCTTGTGACCAGTCGCTCAGGTTGGGGACGACAATTCGCCGAAGGCGTTCAAAGTCACGTTCCAAGCGTTCGACCACGCGGCGGTCACGCCCGCTGATCCCGGCATAGAGTTCTTCCAGCACGACCGCGCTGAGCCAGAGAGGAGCCTGCGGAGCCAACCGCCGCAGCGCCACGACCGCCTCGTCGCCGGCTCGCAGGGCCGTGATGTAAATGGAAGTATCGAGGAGGGCCGGTTCCACCTATTTCTCCAGCGTGCCGTAAACGTCTCGGATCATAATCCCGCTCTTTACGAAGAGTTCGTTGGCTTCGCGAGCAGCCTGGCTGCGTTCGTGCTCGGTGATCACCGCATCAAGCGCCCGCTCGATCGTCTCGGTTTCAGTCCCTGTCTTCATGAGCCTCTGAGCGCGCTTAATCTTGGCGGCGTTGAGGCGGAAATGCTTATGTGCGATTCGATTGCTTGCCATGCCCATTCGAGATCCCTCCCCGTTTGAGTATATCACGGCATGAACACAAACTAGCAAAGTATGAACATACACCAGATGGTAATCAATTTCCTCACGCCGCGGTAACGCGTGGCGCGACCTGCAATTGCCGGCCGTGTTTCTGGGCGTCGACGACGGCGATGGCGGCCATGTTGACGATTTCTTCCACCGTGGCGCCGCGCTGGAGCACGTGAACGGATTTTGAAAGTCCCATGAGGATGGGCCCCAACGATTCCGCGCCACCGATGCGCATCATCATTTTGTAGGCGATGTTGGCGGCGGCGAGATCGGGGAACACCAGCACCGTAGCGCCACCCTTGAGTTGGGAAAAGGGATACTCTTCCTCCAGGATTTCCGGTACCAGCGCGGTGTCCGCCATCATTTCGCCGTCCACCATCAGCTCGGGATTTATTTCCAAAGCCAATTCCACGGCCCGCCGCATCTTTTCGGCCAGAGGGTGGCTGGTGCTGCCGAAGTTGGAAAAGGAGAGCATGGCAACCCGCGGCTCGATATCGAATTCGCGCGCCACCTCTGCGGCCATCACCGCAATTTCCGCCAGGTCTTCCGCCGTCGGGTTGATGTTCACATGCGTGTCGGCGAAGAAGTAGACGTCTTTCTTGGTGACGATGACGAAAACGGCGGCCACGCGGTGCACGCCGGGCCGGGTCTTGATGATTTGCAGGGCGGGCCGGATGGTGTCCGGATAGTTCTGGCTCACGCCCGCTACAAAGCCGTCCGCATCCCCCATGTGCACCATCATGGCGCCGAAGTAATTGGGATTCAGCATCTGCTCGCGGGCGCCGCTCAGGGTCACGCCACCCCGGCGCCGCAGTCGATAGAATTCCTGGACGTACGCCTCAAAACGCGGGGAATGCGCCGGGTCGAGCACCTCCGGGCGCATGTCCTCAAATCCCAACTCCTGGAGCCGATTTTCAATAATCGTGGGACGGCCAAGCAGGATGGGGTGGGCGATGCTCTCGTCAATGATCACGTGGCTGGCGCGCAGCACTTTGTCGTGTTCGCCCTCGGAGAAGACGATGCGCTTGGGCGCCGCCTGGGCGCGCCGGCGCACGTTCTGCATGACTTCGTAAGTGCGGCCCAGGCGGCGGGCCAACTCATCGCGGTAGGTGGCAAGATCGATTTGAACCTGCGCCACACCCGTGCGCATGGCGGCCTCCGCCACCGCGGCCGACACCCAAATCAGCGCCCGCGGATCAAAGGGCTTGGGATTAATGTAATCCGGCCCGAATTGCAACCGGCCCAGGCCGTAGGCCCGCAACACCGAGTCCGGCACATCCTCTTTGGCAAGGTTGGCCAGCGCATGGGTGGCGGCGATCTTCATTTCCTCGTTGATCGCCCGCGCCCGCACGTCCAGCGCCCCACGGAAGATTCCGGGGAAACCCAAAACATTGTTGACCTGATTGGGGAAGTCGGAGCGGCCTGTGGCCACAATGGCGTCGGGCCGCGCGGCCTTGGCCTTCTCGTAACTGATTTCGGGAACGGGATTGGCCAGGGCAAAAATGATCGGCCGTTCGGCCATGGGTTGGAGCATTTCGGGAGTCACGCAATCGCCCACGGAAAGCCCCACGAACACGTCCGCGCCTTCCAGGACTTCGGCAAGGATGCGCTTGGAGGTTTTGACGGCGAAGCTCGAGTTGTAAGGATTCATGCCCTTTTTGCGGCCCTTGTAGATTACGCCGTCGATGTCGCACATGGTGATGTTTTCCTTGGGCACGCCCAAGCGCACGTAATGCAGGGCGCAGGCCAGGCCCGCCGCACCCGCGCCGTTAAAGACCACGCGCACCTGGTTGATCTTCTTGCCCACCAACTCCAAGGCGTTCAGCAGCGCCGCGCCGGAGATAATGGCCGTCCCGTGCTGATCGTCGTGAAACGCCGGGATGGACAGGGTCTTTCGCAGGACCTCCTCAATGTTGAAGCATTCCGGGGCTTTGATGTCTTCCAGGTTGATTCCGCCGCAGGTGGGTTCCAGGAGTTGGCAGAATTTGATGACGTCGTCGGGATTTTCCGAGCCCACTTCCAGATCGAAGACATCGATATCGGCAAAGCGCTTGAAGAGCACGGCCTTGCCTTCCATCACCGGTTTGGAAGCGGTCGCGCCGATGTTGCCCAGCCCCAGCACGGCCGTGCCGTTGGAAACCACCGCCACCAGGTTGCCGCGCGCGGTGTATTCAAAGGACAAGTCAGGGTCCTTTTGAATCTCCTTGCAAGGCTCGGCCACGCCGGGCGTGTAGGCCAGACTCAAATCCCATTGCGTGCGGCAAGGCTTGGTGGGGGTTAGCTCGATTTTACCCTTGCGGCCCAGCCGGTGATAATCCAGAGCGTCTTTGCGTCGAATTTCCATGAATTGTTCCTTTTTGTCCGGTCTTCTCACAACCCCGTACTTTTCCTATCTAGCAGTTGGAGGGCCAGCCTTTGAACAGGGAATTGACGATGGGCGCTTGCCGATGGTCGATTGTTGAAATGGAATCATGAGGCCACAACCTTTGAATCTCGGCGTGAGATTGCCGATGGGAGGTTTGCAATTTCCGAAGTCACCCATTTGGCTCATCCTCTAACCTCAGACTACCGTTAACCGAAGAGGGGAAGTGCA
>Ga0326727_10009630_pt1 | contig 23594 bp, 22 predicted proteins | sample MB2enrmetagenome_FD_207643 | JGI IMG/M metagenome (GOLD analysis project Ga0326727, IMG submission 207643) | Lab enriched peat soil microbial communities from McLean, Ithaca, NY, United States - MB29MY | ecosystem: Environmental > Terrestrial > Soil > Wetlands > Peat | place: USA: New York... | reverse complement strand
CCAGCGCAGGCGATGCCCCTGCGACCACATTGCCGACCATTCAGTCCCAGTGGACGGATTTCTCGCAGGGGGAGATCCAGGTCACGGGCAATCCCATGAACGTGGCTCTGCCAAACAGCGGCTTTTTCGTCGTGAAAGGACCCAACGGACTTCTTTATACGCGCAACGGCAGTCTAAAGGTGCTGCCTTCGGGCACTCTGGCTGCCGCCGATGGCTACCCAATCACCACTGCCGCGGGAGGAACCATCCAGGTCTCTTCCAGCCAACCGATCGAAATCGCAACGGACGGCGCCGTGACGCAGGGCGGGAATTCTCTCGGGCAACTCGCCGTGGTGACCTTTCCATCCACCACTTCGTTGACCAAGTTTGGAAGCACGTGTTTCCAAAACAGCAATCCGAAGAATCTTCCGGTCCCCGCGAAGAATGTCGAGGTTCAGCAGGGCAAGATCGAAGGTTCGAACGTGCCCGTGGCCGAAGCCGCCATGCGGCTGGTCGGCGTGATGCGGCAGTTTGAAATGCTGCAAAAAGCTATCGGCGTAAGCAGCGATATGGATACGAAAACGATTCAAGAGGTGGCGCGTGTCGGCTCGTAAGCCGGTCCCGCCGCAAAGGTTCAAGGAGTCTAAATGATCCGGGCTTTGTACAGCGCCGCCAGCGGCATGAACGCGCAGCAGCTCAATGTCGATAACATCGCCAATAACCTGGCTAATGCGAACAGCGCGGGTTATAAGTCCCGCCGCGCACAGTTTCAGGACCTGCTGTACCAGAATATGGTGCAGCCGGGCGCGGCCTCCGGCCAGCAATCCACCGTGCCGACCGGTCTCCAGTTGGGTCTAGGAACGCGCGCGTCATCAAACGAAATCATTTTCACCCAAGGAAATTTTACGGAGACCGACAACCCCTTGGACCTCGTGATCCAGGGGAACGGCTTCTTTCAGATCCGCCGCGCCAGTGGCGACCTGGCCTACACGCGCGATGGGGAATTTCAACTCGATAAGAACGGCAACATCGTCACTTCCAACGGCGCCCAGTTGGAACCGCAGATCGTAATCCCACCCAACGCGCAATCTGTAACCATTGCAACGGACGGCACCGTAAGCTATCTTCTGCCCGGCCAGACCGCCTCCCAGAAGGCCGGGCAGATTCAGCTCGCTCTATTTCAGAATCCGGCCGGTCTGAATAGCATCGGCCAGAACCTGTATCAGCCCACCGATGGCTCCGGCGAACCCACCGTCGCGTCTCCCGGCGGCCAGGAAGGCCTCGGCACGCTGTTGCAGGGTTACACCGAGCAATCCAATGTCAGCATCGTCGAGGAGTTCATCAACTTGATCGTGGCGCAGCGCGCCTATGAGGCGAACTCGAAAGTCGTGAAGGCCGCCGACGACATGTATCAGCAGGTCAATAACCTCAAGCAATGATTCTGCGTATCGTAGTTGCGTTGTGGTGTGCCTCGCGAATCGCTCCCGCGCAGGCGCTCCCGTGTGAACCAGTCGAGGGCGACCGCATACTAGGTAAGCACTTGGCGGCCGCCCTCCCCGAGTTCCGCGACATTCCGCCGGAGACGTTGTTGGGCAACATGCTTCCGCCGGGGTCGAAGCGCACCCTCCATGCCGCCGAACTGGCTTCGTTCGCCGAGCGGTATTCGATTCAGCTCCATTCGCCGCGCGATGTCTGTTTCGAATGGCCGATGGAATCGTTGGATCGCAATCGCGTGATGCAGGCCATGCGCGAATCTTTGGGAGATCCCGATGCGCACATCGCGATCGCCGAGACCAGCCTTAACCCGGTTCCACGAGGGCGTTTGGAATTTCCCCGCGAGTCGCTGGGAAGGCCGGCTTCCCCCGCGCAAAAAGATCCCGTGCTCTGGCGTGGCGTGGTGATCTATGGCGGCGATCAGAGGTATCCGGTGTGGGCCACGGTCCGGGTGACGGTGCCGTGCGAACGCGCGACTGCAATCGAAGCGTTGAGAGTGGGCCAACCGATCGATCCCCGACAGTTGCGGATCGAGCACGCAGCGTGCTTCCCGGCTTCGGGATCGGCCGCGCGAAAATCGCCGTTTTCGATTCAGGGACTGGTCCCCGTGCGGCCCATTGCGGCCGGGGCCGAAATCCGCCCCGAACTCCTGGTTCCGCCAAACGACGTGAATCGCGGCGATGTCGTCCAGGTCGAGGTCCGCTGCGGCGCGGCTCGCCTGGCGCTTGCCGCCAAAGCCGAATCGAGCGGACGCAACGGCGATTTCGTTGCCCTGCGGAATCCTTCCAGCAACAAGCTTTTTCAGGCGCGCGTGGAAGGCAAGGACAAGGCGCTCATCGAAACCGATGCTGTCGCGGTCTTCCGGTAATGGGTTAATCCTATGTCTTCGAGAACATATTTCATAGCGGTGCTGGCGCTCTTCTCCGCCGCAAGCCAGGGCGCGGACAAGCACAAGAAGCCCCCCACGCCGAGCGCGCTGGACAAGTACCTGCAAGAAGCGCTCAAACAGCCGAGCGCTCCGGCGCAGCCATCGGCGGGCTCCCTCTGGTCGCCGGCATCCCGTCTTACCGACGTCGGCAGCGATGTCCGCGCAGCGCAAACGGACGACCTGGTGACCATCGTGGTGGCCGAATCGGCTTCCGCCGTCGCCACGGGAGCGACCCAGACTTCGCGGGCCTCGAGCGCGCAGAGCCAGATCGCCGCGCTGGCCGGACCGAAGAGCGCAGGCGGCGCCGCCCAAAACCTGCTTAACCTGAGCTCGACCCAGGCCCTGAACGGCGCCGGCACAACGTCGCGCAACTCCGCTCTCAGCACCACCTTGAGCGCCCGCGTCACGCACGTACTGCCCAACGGCTACCTGGTTGTCGAGGGGACCAAAGACGTTCAAGTCAATTCCGAGCACCAGCTCGTCACCGTCCGCGGCGTGATCCGCCCGGCGGATTTGAGCACCGGAAATATCATCTCTTCGAATCAGATAGCCCAGATGGAGATTAAGATCGACGGCAAGGGCGTCGTTAACGATGCCATCCGGCGGCCGAATATTCTCTATCGCATTCTCCTGGGCCTGCTGCCGTTCTGAAAATTCCCATGAAACGCATACTTCCAGTTTTGATCGCACTGCACTCGATCGCCGCTCCAGGCGCGCAATGTGCCACTCGTCTGAAGGAACTGGTTTCCATCGAGGGAGTGCGGGACAACCAGTTGATGGGCTATGGACTGGTGGTGGGCCTGGCCGGCACGGGCGACCGCGTGCAGACCGTATTTTCCGCCCAGAGCCTGACCAACCTGCTGGAGCGCATGGGACTGACCGTATCTCCCACGGCCATCCAGGTGAAGAACACCGCGGCCGTGATGGTCACCGCGACGCTTCCCCCGTATTCGCAGGCCGGTTCCCGCATCGATGTCACCGTGGCGGCAATGGGCGATTCCGCCAGCCTGCAAGGCGGGGTACTTCTGATGACCGGCCTCAAGGGTCCGGACGGCCAGGTTTATGCCGTGGCGCAGGGGCCCATGGTGCTCGGCGGCTACGTGGCCGGAAGCGGCGCAAACACCCGCACATCGAATCATCCTACCGTGGGCCGGATTCCGAATGGCGCGATCGTGGAGCGCGGAGCCCCCAGCGTGAATCTTACGGCGCATATGCGCCTGCAACTCCAACGCGCCGATTTCGCCACCGCCGCGCGCATCACCGAGGCCCTGAACAAGCGCTTCGGCGCCGTCGCGCACGCGGAAAACTCCGCGCTGGTAACCGTTTCGCTTCCCGCCGAGTTTCAAGACAAAACCACCGAGTTCGTAGCCGAATTGGAGCGCCTCACCGTGGAGACGGACACCGAAGCTGCCATCGTGGTCAACGAGCGCACCGGCACTATCGTCATGGGAAAGGACGTGCATATTGCGCCGGTCGCGGTGATGCAGGGCAATTTGAATGTGGAAATCGAGACCGTCACCAGCGTTTCGCAGCCCAACGCCCTAAGCTCGGGCACCACGCAGGCGGTGCAGCAGACCAACATCGCCGCCAACCAGGAACAGGCGCGCAGCTTGCTGCTGAAACAGGGCGCCACGGTCGAAGAACTGGTCCGCGCGCTCAATGCCATCGGCTCCAGCCCGCGCGACATTATCTCGATTCTGCAAAACCTCAAAGCCGCCGGCGCGCTGGATGCCGATCTGCGGGTGATTTAGGAGGAAAGCATGCTTGACGCCATCCACGCCGCTTCGGCGGGCCTCAACACCGCGGCGCGCCCCGCCGACGACCCCGCCAAGATCAAGAGCGCGGCCAAACAGTTCGAAGCGCTGCTGATCGCCCAGATGATGAAATCGATGCACGATTCAGAAGGCGGCTGGCTGGGCACCGGCGATGACGATTCATCCTCTTCGGCGATGGAGTACGGGCAGGAGATTTTTGCGCAATCGATGGCCCAGAACGGGGGGCTGGGGCTGGCGGACCTGGTTGCCAAAGGCTTGCAAAAGCCGTCCGGAAGTTGACGCCTTTGCTCTCCGGGTGCCCTCAGGCCGCGCGGACCAGATCAGGCGTTCCAGTTATGCGCGACAAGTTCGGTTACGGCGTGGAAATACGGCGCGGCGGCGGGGGCGCATGTGGCATGCTGCATCGCGGTCCAGCCCTCATCCAGTGTCCGCAGCAGCGATTCCACTTCGGCCAGCGCGTGGTCGTCCTGCTTCACGTTTCCATCCACCACCCGCCTGCGCATGTACTGGTAGATGTGGGCAAGGTTCTGGCTGATCGAACCCCCCGTCTTGTGATCGAGCGAGCCCTCCAGTTCGCCGAGTATCCCGAGCACTTTGGAGATGGCACGGTTGCGGCCGGCGATGTCCCTGGCGGCCAGAGAGGTTCGCGCGGCGCCCAACTGCAACAGCCCGTGCTCATACAGGATATGGATCAATTCCACCGGGTCTGCCGACATTACACGGCTCTCCAGATAGACATTTCTCGGCATGTCGCTTACAGTTCCCCTTCGCGTTTTTTTTCCAGCTCGGCCATCATCCGCAAGACCTCTTCGGGCGGAAGTTCGTCGAGTATTTCACCGGATTCCAGGTCCACCAGGTCCACCATGGGGCTCCTGCCCCGGGCATTCCGGCGCAGTCTGAATTCGCGACCCCGATCCAGCAACTCGGTCCGGTTGAGCGCGCCAACCGCGGCCACCAGCTCCCGCATCAGGGTAAGGCTTTCCAGCGCGGGGTCGCCCGCCGCCACCGGGGCGTTCATCGATACGCGAGCTAGCGGTCCTATTGCCATAGCCGGCTTGCCTTGCGGCCCTCACCCATCACATCGGCGCCAGCGCCCCCAGATTCGAGGAAGATTCTCATGAAAATCGGGAACGGGCAAATGGCCATGGCCGCCATCTTTGCCGCCGCTGTGTTGCCGGCCCAGACCCCCGCGGACCCAAGAGCGGCGATGAATGCCGCCCTGACCCAGCAGCGCGCGGCGGCCTCAGCCATCGATGAGTCTCTGGCCCGCCAGCGTTCCTCCATCGAAAAGCAGACCGGGCAAGCCGCGTCAAATGCCTTTTTCGTGCTACCGCCGCCCGCTTCTTTGGGAGCAACCGCTGCGCGATCAATTGCGCTTGCGCCGATCGTTGCCGTTGGCGATTGCGACCCTCTCCCGGCCTCCGAGGTGGATTCCCTGGTTTCAGACGCCGCGAAACGGCAGGACTTGGATGAGGCGGTGCTGCGCGGCGTGATGCAGCAGGAATCGGCCTTCCGCCCCTGCGCCGTTTCCCCGAAAGGCGCCATGGGGCTGATGCAGCTGATGCCCGCCACGGCCACCGAATCGGGCGTTTCAAACCCCTTCGATCCCGCGGCGAATGTCGAAGCCGGAGCCAAGCTTCTGAAGGAGTTGCTGACGCGCTACGGAGGCAACCTGCCGCTGGCGCTCGGCGCCTATAACGCCGGCCCCTCGAAGGTCGATTCAGACGGGGCTGTCCCCAACATCCCCGAGACCCAGGAGTATGTGAAGCGGATTCTCTCCGTGCTTTCCTTCAAACCATAAAGCGCCAGCTACCGAAGGGCGGGCTGAATCACGCCGCGGCACTCGCCCAGCCCTATCCGCCGAAATCCGGACTGCTCGCACCACCCGCGCAGGATCACCTCGTCGCCGTCCTCCAGGAACCGGCGCGTCTCGCCGGCCGGCAGTTGGAGCGGCTCGGTGCCGCGCGCGGTGACCTCCAGAAGACAGCCCTGGCTGCGCTTGCCCGGCCCCGACACCGTTCCACTGCCGATCAAGTCGCCCGGGCGGATCGGGCAGCCGTTCGAGGTGTGGTGCGCAATCATCTGGCCGAGCGTCCAGTAGAGCGTGGAGAAGTCGCTCCGGCTCACGAGCATGGGTTCGCGCATCGCAGCCGAGCGGAGCCAGACCTCCAGAGCGATGCGGTACGCCCCGCCGGGCGCGCGCAGGTGGGGCGGCGGTTCTGGATCGCCTTCAGGCCGCACAGGGGCGGCACACCGGAAAGGCTCCAGCGCTTCGCGCGTCACCACCCACGGCGAGATCGAAGTGGCGAAGTTCTTGGCCAGGAATGGTCCGAGCGGCTGGTACTCCCACGTTTGGATGTCCCGCGCCGACCAATCGTTCAGCAGGCAGACTCCGAACAGATGCGCTTCCGCTTCCGCAATCGGGATAGGCTCGCCCATCGTGCTGCCGGGCCCCAGAAACGCGCCGACCTCCAGCTCATAATCGAGGCGTCCGCTCGGGCGATAGACCGGCGGCCCCGCGGCGCTCTCCACGATCTGCCCGCATGGGCGATGAACCGGGGTCCCGCTCACCACGATCGACGAGCTGCGGCCGTGATAGGCAATCGGCATCCACTTGTAATTCGGCAATAGCGGGTTATCCGGCCGGAACATCCGGCCCACATTCGTCGCGTGGTGTATGGATGCGTAGAAATCGGTGTAATCTCCGATCGGACAGGGCAGCACCAGTTCCACGGCCGACATCGGGGTCAGAAGCCTATCGGAGCCGGGCGCGTGCTTCGCCAGCAGATCGCTGATGCGTTGGCGCAATTCGACGCGGCTCGCCGGCGGCATGGCCATCACGGCGGCCATGGAGCCTATGCCGAAGGCTTCCGTGACATCCAGTACCTGGTCCCCAATGGCGGTTCCCAGGCGAATTCGTTCCTCGCCGGCCAGCCGGAAGCTGGCGAAGGGCAGGTTCTGTATCGGAAATTCGGTCCCCGGCGCATTGGCCGATTCCACCCAGCTCCGCAATTCCGGCGCGTGCGTGCGGTCGATCATTCCATTAGGCCCAAGGCCCTCAAACCGTCCAGCGGCTCGGAAAACGAGCATGAACCGAAGCTGTGCGCGAAATCGCGGCGAGCCTCCTCAACCTCGGCCGTGGAGGCGCGCCACTCGCGCCAGCGCAGCCCGTCGTCGCGAAAGTCGAAGGCCTGGGGATCGGTCTCGTCCAGCAGCCTGGTTACCGCGGCCCGATCTACCCCCAGCCAGGCGAAGGCAGCGCCGGCAAACACGTTGAGGAAGCCATGCATGGTCGAGCGGATCGGCTGGTGCAGGCCCGCGGTGGCTTTGAACGGCAAGCGCCGCGCCGCGGCGCTCGAAAGAAACTCCGCCAGGATTTCGGCCGAGGGCGTGGCATCGGCAGTTAACCCGCCAGTGCGAACCTTAGCATATCCATCTTCCACGCGGTCCAGCGGCACTTCGCAGTAAGTCGGCAACGAGAGCCGCTTTCCATTTTTCGTCTCGAGCGTTTCCACCTGGGGCGGAAGCGGACCCGGTTCGCGATCCACCAACAGCGTTACGCGCCACTTCTCGCCCAACGCCACCTCGTCGAGCTTCTCCATCGGCAATACCAGCCGGTTCAGCATCCAAGCATCCGGCGATAGGAGGTAGCGCTCGTAATTCGCGACCACTTCCGGCAAGGGCAGCGCCGCGGGCGGGTATAGCCCGGCGTAATCCACCACGTTCGCCAGCAGCGCCCGCAGAGACCGCGGCATCATGACGCCAACGCCCCTGGGTTCGCCACCGTGGAAAGATCGCCCAACGGTTCGCCCATATACTTCTGGCGCAGCAGCCGCCGCACGATCTTACCGCTCTGTGTCTTCGGCAGTTCGCTCGCGATCACAATTTCACGCGGCCGGAAAGCCGGCCCCATTTCCTTCACCACGGTAGCGCACACGGCGGCCGCATCCAGTTTGGCGCCCGACCCCGGGACCGCGTACCCGACAATCGCCTCGCCCTTCAATTCGTCCGGAACCCCGATAACCGCGGCTTCCGCCACGCCGGGATGCCGCAGCATGGCCGCCTCCACTTCCGCCGGACCCACTTTTCGCCCCGCTACGTTCATCGATTCGTCCGCGCGGCCGTGCAGGAACCAATGACCGTCTTCATCCACGCTGGCCCAATCGCCGTGGTCCCACATGCCCGGAAAGCGCGACCAATAGGTCTCGAGGTAGCGCCGCGGGTCGTTCCAAATACCGCGCGTCATCGACGGCGCCGGCTTGGTGCAGACGAGGTAGCCCTTGCGCCCGCGCACGGAAAGGCCGTTCTCATCCACCACTTCCACCGCCATTCCGGGCGCGGCCGATCCCAGGGTGCACGGCTTAAGCTCCTGTATCGGCAATGGCAGAAGGAAGCAGCCCACAATCTCAGTGCCGCCCGAGATGTTGATAATGGGCAGCCGTCCCCGGCCCACCCGCTCGAAATACCAGCGCCACGATCTCTCGTCCCACGGCTCGCCCGTCGAGCCGAGCAGCCGCAGCGACGGCATCGGCGGCGGTTGCCGGCCGGCCTCCATCAGCATCCGGATGGCCGTTGGCGAGACTCCCAACGTAGTGATCCCGTGGCGCGCGATCATCTCCCACAGACGCATCGGCGTGGGATAATCGGGCGCTCCGTCGTACATGAAAATCGTGCCCCCGAACAGATGATTCCCCAGGATGCTCCAGGGTCCCATCATCCAGCCAATATCGGAGAGCCAGAAGAAACGGTCCTCGGGCCGATGATCGAACGCCAGCCAGATCTCTTTGCCCATTTGCGCGAGGCAGCCCGCATGAGTGTGGACCACGCCCTTCGGCTTCCCAGTGGTCCCCGAAGTGTAAAGCATCAGCGCGCGGTGCTCGGAATCGAGCGAGGCTGTCGCGAAGCGCGGCGGCTGAGCTGCCAGAAGCTCGCGCCACGCGCGTCCGCCTACCAGAATCGGTTCAACGGTGCCCGGCATTTTCTCCGCCAGCGGCAGCCGTTTCCCCCGCCGCATCAACGATTCAGCAGTGAACAGCGCGCGTGCGCCCGAATCCTCGATGCGCCCGGCGATGGCCCCCGCGCCGAATCCGGCGAAGATCGGCGTCACCGTCATCCCAGCCTTGAAGCACCCGTAGAGAATCGACAGGACCTCGGGCACCATCGGCAAGCACAGGGCCACGCGGTCGCCCGGCTCGAGGCCGAGCGACACCAGCCCGTTGGCTACGCGGTTGGCCTCGTCGCGCAATTCGGCGAACGTGATGCTGCGGGTCTCCCCGTCTTCGTTTTCCCAGATGCAGGCTATGCGCCCAGATTCCGCCCAGCGGTCCAGACAATTATGCGCGATGTTGATTCGCCCGCCCACGAACCATTCGGCCCACTCCGGACCGCGGCTCACATCCATCACCTGGCGGTACGGCTCAAACCACTCGACCTTCATCTCGCGCATCAGCTCGTCCCAGAACCGCTCCGGCTCTTCGCGCGAGAAGCGCAGGAACGCCTCGCGATCGTCGAACCCCAGGCGCTCGATAAAACGCCAGACATTGGTCCGCTCGATCCATTCCCGCGAGGGCTTCCAGACCGCGTCCAAGCTATTTCTTCTCCACCCAGCTCGACCAATACTCCTTCCACTCCACCTGTTCGCCCGCCGGCAGCACGTGGATCGGGTTCAGTCCATCCAGCATGACCGCGTATTCGTCAGTGTGGGTCTTCTTCTTCTGGTTGAGCAAGGCCTTGGGATGCGGGCCGTGGTGGATGCCGCGGGGGTGCAAGGTGGCCATCCCCGCCTTGATGTTGTCGCGGCTGAAAAAATCCCCGTCGTGGTAGAAGATGAACTCGTCGTAATCGGTGTTGCGATGGAAGAACGGCACCCGCATGGCGTCTTCATCCTGCTCAAGCGGCCTGGGCAAGAATGTGCACACCACCGCGCCCCCGGTAACGAAGGTACTGTGGGCACTCGGCGGCAGGTGCCCGCGATGGCTCATGATCGGCCGTATATCGCGCATGTTGATCTTCCAAACCGTGAGATCGCCCTTCCACCCCACTACGTCGAGCGGATTGAACGGGTACACCACTTTCGAAATCTGGTTCTCCGCCTTGATGCGGATCTCGCATTCGCGGCGATCGTCCAGGTGCGGGTCCGGCTCGGGCGTCGTAACCACCGCCGGATCGTATAGCGCGTGCTGCCCGATGAGACCCTTTTCCGGAGGGCCGAACTCCGTGCGCGACTGGATAATCAGAAAGAAATTGTCCGTGCTCTCGGGCGCCACCCGGTACGTCACCGCCCGCGGGATCACCACGTAGTCGCCTTTTTCGAATTGGAGCGGCCCGAAGTCCGTTTCGATAATGCCGTTTCCGCGATGCACGAAAAACAGCTCGTCGCCATCCGCGTTGCGGTAGTAAAACGGCATAGGTTCGGAGCGGCGCGACACATATAGCTCCAGGTCCTTATTGCCCAGCACCGCCACGGGCATTCCTTCGCGGTCGCCGAGATCCGAAGGCTCTACGCGGTTCAGATCGAAGCAGTGCGGCCGCAATGCGCCTTCGAAGCGGATCCAGCCTGTGGGCGGGTGCGCGTGATACAGATGCGCGCTCTTGCCGTAAAATCCCTTACGCCCGTGCTCTTCCTCGTATGTGCCCTCCGGCAGGCCCACATGCGCCTGACGTGCGAAGGTCCCCTTCTTGAGCGGATACATAATCCCCCCTTACAGATTTCCGCGCAGCGCCTGTTCGCGCTCGATGGCCTCGAACAGCGCCTTGAAATTCCCCTTGCCGAAACTGCGGCTCCCCTTGCGCTGGATCACTTCGAAGAACAGCGTGGGCCGGTCCTCCACCGGGCGGGTGAAGATCTGCAACATGTAGCCTTCGTCGTCCCGGTCGGCCAGAATGCCCAGCTCCGCGAGCGCCGCCACGGGCTCGTCGATCGGCCCCGTCCGCGCCGTCAAATCCTCGTAATATGTGCCGGGCACGCGCAGAAATTCCACGCCCTGCCGCTGGAGCTTCGAGACGGTGCCGATGATGTCGTCGGTCGCCAGGGCGATGTGCTGCACGCCGGGTCCGCGGTAGAACTCCAGGTATTCCTCGATTTGCGATTTCCGTTTGCCCTCGGCCGGCTCGTTAATCGGGAACTTCACCCGCCCGTTGCCGTTCGACATTACTTTCGACATCAACGCCGAATACTCCGTGCTGATGTCCTTGTCGTCGAAATGCTTGAACAGCCGGAACCCCATAACGTCACGATAGAAATCCACCCAGCGGTTCATTTCGCCCCAGCCGACATTGCCGACCATGTGATCGACATACTCGAGACCTACGGGCCGCGCCACCTCGTCCTTGCCTTCCACCGCCCGGAAACCCGGCAAAAATGCGCCGCTATAATTCGCGCGTTCCACGAAGGTGTGAATGGTGTCGCCGTAGGTCGCGATGGCCGCCAGATGCACGGCGCCATGCTCGTCGCAAACCGTCTCCGGCTCGCGCACGCTGCGGGCGCCGCGCCGGGTGGTCTCGCGCCAGGCCGCCTCCGCATCGTTCACCGAGAGAGCGATGTCGCGCACGCCATCTCCATGCAGCCGGATGTGTTCGGAAATCGGATGGTCTGGAAACAACGGCGTGGTCAGCACCAGGCGGATCTTATTCTGCACCAGCAGGTAGGATGCCCGGTCGCGCGTGCCCGTCTCCGGGCCGCGATAGGCCGCCAGCCGGAACCCGAACGCCGAACGATAATAATGTGACGATTGCCGGGCGTTGCCGACATAGAATTCCACGTAATCCGTGCCGTTGAGGGGCAGGAAATCTCCCTTCGCCGGCACGTGATCTGCTGTTTCGGGCACAGCTCACCCTCCCCTCGCTGGTATTGATTTTACCATAGCACCTCGTACAGGTGGTTGTAATTGAAGAGAACCTCTGGTAAGTAAAGATACAGGGATTGTGAGGGAAGGAGGGGGACCATGCGTGAAAGCGGTCTAACCACCGGGAGCGCCCCGTTCATCGAGGAAGCCCGTTCGCGGGGCGATCTCTATATCGAGCAGGCTTACGATCTGTATTCGGAGGCCAACCACGAATCGTGGAGCCGGCTTTGCGAACGCATTCGGCCGCGCTGGGAACGCTACGCCAACGACCACTTCCTAAGGGGAATCGAGGTTTTGCACCTGCCCTCGGACCGCATTCCGCGGCTAGGCGAGATCAATCGCATACTCCAGCCCATGACTGGATTCCGGGCCAGAGCCGTGAGCGGCTACGTGCCGGCTTTTCTTTTTTTCGATTGCCTCCGCCGCCGCGAATTTCCCACCACCATCACAATTCGCTGCGCTAACCAACTGGACTATCTGCCCGAGCCCGATATCTTCCACGACGTCGCCGGCCACGTACCCATGCACACCGAGAAGGCATTCGCCGATACCCTGGTGCGCTTCGGCGATTGCGCATACACGGCGGTCGAAATCACGGCGGACATACGCGACCAGAAGGAACGCGCCCGCCGCCTCACCAGCATCCTCCGGGCCATGTCGCGCTTCTTCTGGTTCACGATCGAGTTCGGGCTGATGCGCGGCCCGCGCGGAACTTGCGCTTACGGCAGCGGTCTTCTCAGCTCCTACGGCGAACTACAACACGCCATCGAATCGGATGAAGTAGGCCGCTACCCCATCCAGATCGAATGGGTGATCAATCAGGTCGCGGAAATCGACCATTATCAACCGCTGCTGTTTATGGTGGACTCGTTCGGCCATCTCTTCGATCTGGTGGATCAACTCGAGCGCTGGATGCGCGAGGGCAAGCTCAACAACGTAGCCCCCGGCCTGCCCCAGATCGACGAGCGGGACTTGCGCAGCTTTCTCGAAGCGGGCCAACTCGTCTGAACGCCTGGCTGGACACTCACCGGTCAACCGTGTTACGTGACTTGATATGCGCAAGTCCGTAACGCTTTTCGCTGCTCTCGCGATTATGTCTGCGGCCCAGACGCCAGGATCGCCGCCCCGGCCTTCGGTTACGCTCGCCAACGACAAGCTCGAGCTCACGGTCATGCTCACGGGCGCGTCCTTCAGCAGGCTCGTGCAACTTGATGACGCCGCTCGTCTCAGCCCGCTCTGGTCGGCGATGGGCCACTTTTTGTGCCTGGATGGCTTCGGCGTCCCCACCGCCGAAGAAAGCGCCGCCGGATGGCCGGGTCACGGCGAAGCCAACCATCAGCCGTTCGAAGTTCTGGCGTCGTCCAAAACCGGTGGGGTTTCCTCACTGAAGATGGCGGCCAAACTGCCGCTGGCGCAGGAGACCGTCATCCGAACCATGCAAGTGGCCGACGGCGAGAATGTGGTGTATGTGGATACCGAAGTCGAGAGCCTGGTAGCCTTCGACCGGCCGGTATCCTGGGCCGAGCACGCCACCGTCGGGCCGCCGTTCCTCGAGCCCGGCAAAGTGGTCATTGACGCCTCCGTCACGCATTGTCGCGTGCGCACGCAAAACCCGGCCAACACCCCTCCGCGTTTGCCCTTTCTGAAGGATTTCGATTGGCCCATGGCTCCGCTCCTCAAGGGCGGCGCGGCCGACCTGCGCGAGGTTCCCGTGGGCGAGGCTTCCCTGGACCTGGCTGGTTGCCAGGTGGACCCCGCGCGCACTTATGGCTACGTGGTGGCGTTCCATCGGGAGAACGGGCTGATCTTCGGCTACCTCTTTCACCGCGATCAATTCCCCTGGCTGCTGAACTGGATGAATTACACCAATGACCCGCGTGCCGCGCGCGGCGTGGAGTTTTCCACCCAGCCGTTCGACATCCCGCATCGCGCGGCGGTGGACGTGCACGAGATGTTCGGCACGCCCACATACCGCTGGCTGCCCGCCAAATCCAAGCTGCACGCGCGCTACCTGTTCTTCTACGCCAGGGCACCGGCGGATTTCGCGCCCGTGGCTGACGTGGGCCTGGAAAATGGAGGCTTGACCATCAAGGACCGGGCCGGGAAGACCGTGAAGCTGGCTGCCCGCCTGGGGCTGTAGTCAGGCGTGAATGCGCTGCGCGCGGGTGCGGTGAGCTTATTGCTCCTCTTCGCCGCGCACCAGGTCCTCGTAGGTTTCGCGGCGGCGTACGATCCGCCACTCGCCGCCTTCCACCAGCACTTCCGGCGCGCGCGGGCGGGAGTTGTAGTTCGAAGAGAGCACGAAGCCGTAGGCGCCGGCCGTCGAAACGGCCAGGTAATCGCCCGGCATGACGTTGGCCATGCGGCGGTCGCGGGCCAGGAAATCGCCGCTTTCGCAGATCGGCCCCACCACATCCGCGGTAATGGGCGCCAGCCGGTTGCGGCGCACCGGCACGATCTCATGGTGCGCGTGGTAGAGCGCGGGCCGTATGAGATCGTTCATGGCGGCATCCACCACCACGAACTCCTTCGGGCCGTTTCGCTTGCGGTACAACACGCGAGTCAGCAGCACGCCCGCGGGGCCGGCGATGGAGCGGCCCGGCTCGACCATCACCTCGAGGCCGCTCTCGCGCAGCCGCGCGTGCAGGCTCTCGACGAAGGCCCTTATGGCCGGAGTCTTCTCGCCAGGATGGTACGCCACTCCCAGGCCTCCGCCCAGATCGATATAACGAATCGCGTGGCCCGCCGCGCGCAGCCCGGCGATGAACTCAAGCACCTTGTCCACCGCCTCCAGAATCGGACTGGGGTCGAGAATCTGCGAGCCGATGTGGCAACTTACGCCCTCGGCGGAAAGGCCTGCGAATTCGCGGACGCGGTCGTAGACCGCGGCCGCCTCGGCCATGGGGATGCCGAATTTATGCTCGGTGAGTCCGGTGGAAATATACGGGTGCGTGGCGGCATTCACATCCGGATTGATGCGGATGGCGAACCCCGCCTTTACCCCCCGCCGCAAGGCCAGGGCATTGATGAGCGCCAGCTCGGATTCCGATTCGCAGTTAAAGCCGCAAATGCCGCTCGAGAGCGCGTATTCCACCTCATCGGCCGTCTTGCCCACGCCGGAGTAAACCACACGCGCGGGATCGCCTCCCGCGTGCAAAACGCGGTACAACTCACCGCCCGAGACGATATCGAAGCCGGCTCCAGCGCCCGCCAGCAGGCGCAACACGGCTCGCGACGAGTTGGCCTTCACGGCGTAGCAAATGGAGTGCGGCAGGTCGCCGAAGGCCTCATCGTAGGCCCGGTAGTTGGCCAGGATGGATTGGCTGGAATAGACGTACGCGGGCGTCCCGGTAGCAGCGGCCAGGTCCGCCAGCGGGACCTGCTCGCAGTAAAGATCGTTCAGAGAATACGAAAACATGGAGGCGGTCTTTCAGCATAGCCCATAGCTCGTAGCCGCTGTCTATACCGGCCGGCCTGCAGTGGCAGCGCTAGACTCAGGTAGGAGGGTTTATGCCGGATCCAGACCAGACCCATGGCGCGGTGCGCCCCCGCACCGCCGTGCTCACCCGGGGATTCGATCCCAGCCTGTCGTTCGGATCGGCGAGGCCGGCGGTTTTCCGCAGCTCGACCTACGTCTTCGCCAGCCCCGAGGCGGCCGAGCACGCCTTCGCCATCACCACCGGCAAAATCAAGCCCGCCGAAGGCGAGCGCGCCGACTTGATCTATTCGCGCTTCTCGCATCCCAATTCCGAGATTCTGGAAGACCAGATTGTGCCGCTGGAGGCCGGCGGCCGCGAGGCCGCGGCTTTCAATTCCGGAATGGCGGCCATCATGACCGCGTTCTTTACTTTCGCCCGCCCCGACGGCTCGATGGTCTACACCACGCCGCTCTATGGCGGCACCACCGGCCTGATCCACACGTTCCTCGAGCCGTTCGGCGTCCGCGGCATCCCGGTGCACTCGGGCGATTCGGAAGGCATCGACCAGGCCATCCGTTCAGCCGAGAACTGCTGCATCGTGTTTCTGGAAACGCCCGCCAATCCGACCCTCATCATGACCGATATCGAGCGCGCCGCCTCCACCGCGGCCGCCCACCCCGATAAGCCCGTGGTGATGGTGGACAACACGTTTCTGGGCCCCACCTTCCAGCACCCCCTAGCGCTAGGCGCCGACATTGCGCTCTATTCCGGCACCAAGTACCTTTCCGGATTCAGCGACATGCTGGCCGGCGTGGCCATCACCCGGACCGCCGAAGCCATCCAGAAGCTTCGCAGCCGCCGCGGTATGTTCGGCAATATTTTGCAGCCCGACGAGTGCTGGATGCTGAACAGCCGCCTGCCCACCGTGGCGCTGCGCATGAACCGCCAGAGCAAGAATGCGCAACGGCTGGCCGAGGCCCTCCACGGCCACCGCCATCTCTCCCGGGTACTCTACCCCACCCTGTTCGCGGATCCGGAGCAGAAGCGTATCTACGAGAAACAGTGCGATTACCCGGGCGGCATCTTCTCGCTCGATTTTAAGGGCGGTAAAAAGGCGGCTTTCGAGTTCCTGCGGCGCCTGCGGATCGCCCACAATGCCGTCTCTCTGGGAGGAGTCGAGACACTCACGTGCCACCCCAAGACGACCACTCATTCCGGCATGACCAAGGAGGAACTGGCCGAATCTGGCGTGACCGATGGGCTGGTGCGCGTCTCGGTGGGAATCGAAGACTGGCGGGACCTGCTGGCCGATTTCGAACAGGCCCTGGCGACCATCGGCTGAGCCGTTCCGGCTGTCTGATGCCATGCCGGCGCTTACACGGGGGCGTCGGCAAGACGTTTGGCGAGTTTCGCCTTCACGACTTCCCGGGAGTCTCCGAGCCACGATAAACCGGCATGGGGCAGCGCGGCGATAAGCTCCTCCCACGGCCATTGCTTCTCTTGCGGGAAGGCCGCATAGCCGAGCGTGTCGGTAAGCCGCCAACAGACTTTGATCAGGTTGTAAAGGCTGAGTTCTCCCGGAATCGGATTGTCGTGGTGAGTGGCGATAACCGCGGCCAGTTCGTCGGGAAAGTCCCAATCCTGGGCCAGGTAGGCGCCCGCCGCACAGTGATCGATCTCGAAGAGATCGCGTTCGGTCTGCAGCAGTTCGAAGCCGAACCGGCCGGAGACCTCCAGCATCCGGGAGTACTCTTCGGGGTAAGCCGACATCAGCCCCAGGGCTCCCAGGTTGTGCATCAGGCCGGCCGTGTAGCCGCTGTCCCGATCCAACCGTGCGGCACGGGCGGCTTCCTCCGCCATGATCGCTGTCACCAGGCTGTGGACCCAGACCTTACGCAGCACGCCAATACGCACGGAAGCGCGAACCATGCGGTTCACGGCCACCGTGGCAGCCATGGTTTTGATGCGCTCCGTACCCACGATCATGATGGCGCGGGCGAGGCTGGTCACCTGGCGGCGTACGCCGAAGAGCGCCGAGTTGGCAAGCCGCAGCAACTCGCCCGCGAAGGAAGGATCCATTTTGACCAGATCGCCCAACTCGCGGACGCCGGGATCCTCCTGCTTGGCAAGGGCCATGATGCGCTGGGCGACGGCGGGGAAGGGCGGCAGCGGCCGGAGGGCCCATGGCGCCTGGGGACGAACGAGAGTTTCGCTCATAATACACTCCGCCATACCTATCGGCGGAATGATCCCTAAACATTCGGGCGATTTGCCCCAGCGTCAAAAAAAGTTCGGGCCCATTACCGCACATGCGCGACAGGCTATCTGCGGGATAATGACTATCGGCGTCCCACCACGGGCTGCCTGAGCGCATCGAAGGGAGATGGCATGTCATCCGGAAACAACTCCGTGGATCGCAGAGATTTTCTCAAATCCGTGGGTGCTGCCAGTGTGGCGTTGGGCGCCGGCAAGGCCCTGGCGGCGACCAGCGGCGGCAAAACTGCCGGGCGGGTGATCGGCGCCAACGACCGCATCGGCGTGGGCGTGATCGGTTATGGAGGGCGCGGGAACTACGTGGCCAGCCAGTTCACGAGCTATGCGGAGAAGAACAACGCCTGCCAGATCGTGGCGGTATGCGATGTGTGGGAGAAGCGCAGGCGCGAGGGCGCGGAAAAGTACAACACCAAGGGCTACACCGATTACCGCGAGCTTCTGGCGCAGCCCGGCGTGGACGCGGTGATTGTCTCCACGCCCGATCACTGGCACGGCAAAATCTCGCTGGACGCCCTGGACCAAGGCAAGGACGTGTACCTGGAAAAGCCCATGGTGCACACCACCGAAGAGGCCCGCCTGCTGGTGAACTCGGTCAAGGAGACCCAGCGCGTTCTGCAGGTGGGATCGCAGACCACTTCGGCCGAAATGTGGTGGAAGGCCAAGAAGGCCATCGCCGACGGCATGATCGGACAGATGATCATGAGCCAGGGATCCTATCACCGGAATTCGTTTACCGGCGAATGGAACGAGGACTGGCCCATCGATAAGAACGCCGGCCCGGACGGCAAGGGCGACGACCACATCGATTGGAACATGTTCCTGGGCACCGAATTCAAGCTGGCACCCAAGCGGCCCTACGACGCCGACCGCTTTTTCCGCTTCCGCAAGTATTGGGATTATTCGGGCGGCATCGCCACCGACCTTTTCTTCCACGTGGTGGCGCCGATGAACATCTGCTGGGACGAGCCGCAGTTCCCCAGTAAGGTCACCGCGCACGGCGGCATCTACGTCTTCAAAGACGAGCGCGAAGTTCCCGACACCTTCCACCTGATGGCCGATTATGCCAAGGGCCATTCGCTGGTGCTCAGCTCCACCATGGCCAATTCGCAGCACATTCCCGGGCTGATCCGCGGGCATTATGGGACGATCATCATGGTGGATCACGGGCGTTTCGAAGGCATGGTTCCCAACATTACGGTGAAGCCGGAATCGCACTGGGATTCGGCGGTGAAGGCCGACCGGCTGGTGGGCGGCGACGAATACCAGAAGAAGTTCGGCAACCAGGAGATCAAAATTCCCGTCGACCAGACCGATCCGCTGCAAGCGCACATCGGGAACTTCCTCCAGTGCATGCGCACGCGCGAGAAGCCGCACCTGGACGTGGAGACGGGCGCGAAGGCCTGCGTGCTGATCAATCTGGCTGTGCAATCGTACCGCGAAGGCCGCACGTTGTACTGGGACGAGAAGCGCTGGAAGGCATCGGACAAGCCCGTCAAGGGGTAAGCAGGAAACGGGGGCAGAGTGACGGGCCGGATACACCGTAGGGATCTGACTCGATGGGTCGAACAACTGCGCCAGCGCGAGACGCAGCTGGTCTTCGTTCTGAGCCTGGTGATCGGCGCGCTGGTCGGGCTGGTTGTAGTGGCCTTCATCCTGCTTACGGGCAGGCTGGCCGCCCGCATGTATCCGCCGGGCGGGTCGGGCTTGCGGCGAATCCTCTGCCCCACGCTGGGGTCCCTGGGGACCGGTTATCTTCTGTATCGCTACTTCCCTTTTGCGCGCGGCAGCGGCATCCCGCAAACCAAGTTCGCTCTCTTCCTCAACGACGGGGCTATCAGCCTCCGCACGGTGCTGGGGAAGTTTTTTTGCTGCTCGGCATCGCTGGCCAGTGGCATTGCGCTGGGACGCGAGGGTCCCTCCGTTCAAGTCGGCGCCGGCTTGGGTTCGGTGATCTCGCGCCGGCTGGGACTCGGTAAAGAGCGCGTGAAGGCGCTGGTGCCGGTGAGTTGCTCCGCCGCGCTGGCGGCCGCGTTCAACACGCCCATTGCGGCCGTGCTGTTCTCGCTCGAAGAGATCATGGGTGACCTGAACGCTCCCGTGCTCGGTTCCGCGGTCCTGAGTTCAGCTACCTCCTGGATGGTCCTGCATCTCGTGTTGGGTGACGAACCGCTGTTCCACGTGCCAGCTTACCAACTGGTGCATCCGGTCGAATTTGCCATCTATGCGGTTCTGGGCGTGGTGGGCGGCCTGGGGTCGGTGTGCTTCGTCAAGCTTCTGCTCGGAATTCGCGCGCGCTTCGCGCGGTTTCCGCGGTGGACCGTTTGGTTTCAGCCGGTGGCGGGCGGGCTCGGCGTGGGATTGATGGGCTTTTTCGTCCCGGGAGTTCTCGGCGTGGGTTACGACGTCGTGGAGCGCGCGCTCAACGGAGATATGGTCCTGCGGCTTCTGGTTATCCTGGCGGTGCTCAAGATCGTGGCCACGGCGCTGTGCTACGGCTCCGGTAATGCGGGCGGAATCTTCGGGCCGGCCCTATTCATCGGCGCGATGATGGGCGGCGCGGTGGGCAGCGTAGCGCACGCCTTTTGGCCGGCGCACACGGCCTCGCCCGGCGCGTACGCGCTGGTAGGCATGGGAACGGCCTTCGCTGGAATCGTGCGGACTCCCATGACTTCGGTGATCATGATCTTCGAAACCACGCGGGATTACACCATTATCGTTCCGCTCATGATCTCGAACCTGATCGCCTTCTTCATCTCTTATAAGCTGCAAAAGGAACCGATCTACGAAGCGCTCGCTCATCAGGACGGCGTGCATCTGCCCAGCGCCGGGGCGGAGCCCGCGCTGATACGCGTGGTGCAGGCGATGCGACCCCCTCCGCAAGCACTCCCGCCGGAGATGGATGCGTCGACGGCGGCTGGCCGCGTGCTGGGAGAGTCGCTGGACGCCTGGCCGGTGGCCGGTGGGAAGGGCTTCGTGGGCATGGTCCGCAAGACCGAACTGGAGAGCGCGGTCGCGCGCGGTGACGGCGGGAAAAAGCTGGCCCAGATTCTGGCCGGGCGGTCGTTTCCACACCTGCACCCGGATCATCGGTTGGGCCTGGCGCTGGAGCGGATGGGTGCCGCGCATGTCAACGTATTGCCCGTCATAAACCGGGCAAACTTGCGCGAGTTGATCGGCATCGTGACGCTGGACGACGCGTTGCGCGCTTACGGTGTCGCGGAAGCCGCGGGCCAAACGGAACCGTCCGATGGAACCGCCTGAAGCTCCCTCGAACGGTCCCGGCACATCCTTCCTGGGCACGCTTGCGCTGGTATTCCTGGCCATCGGCGTGCTGTTCGCGATCGACACGTTTCTGGCGAAGGTAGAACAGTCCGAGATGGCGACACAGGCCGTGCGGCTCTTCCGGGAAGGGCAGCGCCTGGCTCAAGAGGGCCGCGATGCCGAGAGCATCGAGCGTCTGCGGGCCGCGCTGGCCATCTCGCGCGATAACCCGGCCTACCAGTTGGCGCTGGCGGACGTTCTGCTCAGGGCCAACAAACTGGCGGACGCCGAGGCGGCGCTGACTAACATGCTGCAGAACGACGCCACCGATGGCGGCGCCAACCTGCTGATGGCGCGCGCGCTGGCCAGGCAGGGAAAACCGGAGGCGGCCGAGTTCTACTATCACATGGCGATATACGGTCAATGGCCGCAGGACGCCGCCGCGAACCGCGTCCAGGCGCGCTTCGAGCTGATCGATCTCCTCGTCAAGCAGGACAATAAGAAGGCGCTCCTTGCCGAACTGCTTCCGCTTCAGGATGAGGCGCCGGGGGACCTCGAAACGCGCCGGCGCATCGCCCATCTTTTCTTGCTGGCCGCTTCGCCGGGGCGAGCGGCAGATATGTTCCGGCAGATCTTACGCCAGGAGCACGACCACGAAGACGCGGATGCCTATGCTGGATTGGGCGAAGCCGAAACCGCGCTGGGCAACTACCGGATCGCGGAAACGAACTTGCAGGTGGCCGCGCACCTGAAGCCCGGGGATGAAGATATTCGCAAGCGGCTCGAGCTGGCGCGCCAGGTGCTCGCTCTCGATCCGATGCTGCGAGGGCTGGGCACGGCCGAGCGATACCGCCGGGCCCTGAAGCTGGTCCAACTCGCCCTGAACGACGTGAAGCAATGCACCGGAGCCGGGGTCTCCGGGAACCTTCGGGACCTGGCCGATCAAGCCGGGCAAGCGCTCCAAAAGCGGGTGACGGCTTCCCAGCAAGACGAGGCCATCGAAGCCAATCTGGAGCTTGCCGAGAAGCTAGGACAGGCCCGCCAGAAGAATTGCGCCCAGGCGACGCAGCCGGCCGACGAGCCGCTCAGGCTGGTCCTGGCCAGAGTTTCGGATGCCGCGGCAAGATGAGGGTTGCGGCCAGACCTGCGTGTCAAGTCTCCGGAGCAACGCGTCCGGTTAATATATACTGGCATCCGCCGGACGCCCAAGGGGCGCAACCCGGCGGAAAGGGATCATTCATGCGAAGAAGGGCATTTCTGAAGGCGCTGGCGGCCGTGCCCGCCGCCTGCCTGGCGCTTTCGCGGCTCGCCCAAGCCGCGCTGCCGAAGACCAGGATCACGCGGGTCCGCATTTACCAGCCGCCCGACCTCAACCAGATTTTCAACCAGAGCAACATGCTGGTGACGGTGGAGACCGAAGCCGGCATTACGGGAATCGGCGAGGGCGGCTCCAAGGACACGCTGGAACAGTGCGCCGGCTCGCTGATCGGCAAAGACCCGTTCCGGATCGAAGCCATCTGGCAGGAAGAATACATGGCGTGGTTCTACCCGCCGGGGCGTGAGAAGCAAGATGCCATGGGTGCCCTGGACTTGGCCCTGTGGGACATCAAGGGAAAGGCGGTAGGGCTTCCCATACACCAGATGTTGGGCGGCGCGGTGCGCAACTACTGCGAGACCTACAACACCAGCAATGTTCGGCCGCCGGCCGGCCCCGGAGGCGCGCAGCCCACCCTGAAAGACCGTGTCAAGGCTACCCTGGACGCGGGCTATAAAGTTTACCGGATTGGCGCGGGCGACCCCGGCAATGGCCCTTGGGACGTGCGGGCCAGCCTCCTGCAACTTGCCCGGGACGCCCAAGAGCTTCGCGAAGCGCTCGGCTCGAGCGCCGATTGGAGCGTCGATTTCCACCAGCGCTTCGAATATGCCGACGCTCTGCGAGGCTGCAAATTGATTGAGCCGTACTCGCCCTACCTGGTGGAGGACCCCGTCCGCACGGAGCATTTTCTAGAGGACATCCCCAAGCTCCGCCAGATGACCAGCGTGCCCATCGCCGCCGGCGAAGAGTGGGGCTGGCGTTGGGACTTCAACAAGCTCGTCGAGAACCACGACATCGATTACAACCGCTGCACCTTGCCCAATGTCGGCGGCATCACCGAGTTTCTCAAAGTTATGGCGCTGTGCGATACTCACGCCGTGGGCATTGTCCCGCACTTCACCGGCCCCGTGGCCACCGCCGCGCTGGTGCATTGCCTGATCACATACCCCGGCGCGGTGATGTTCGAGTACAACTACGGAGACCGCAAGATCCCGTATCTTCCCGACTACGCGGACTTCAAGGCCGGCAAGCTCTACCCCAACGAGCGGCCTGGCCTGGGCGTCACGCTGGACACCAAACCACTAACTCAGATCGGAGAGGTGACTCAACCGGTTCGCCGCTCGATCTACAACCGTCCCGATGGTTCGCTTACCCACTGGTAGAGGGAGGGGCGGCTGGGGCGGGCCGTGCATCCCGAACCTGGATTGTACATAATAGATCCGCGGAGGTAACGATGAGCGCCAAGGCGACCGTGCGTGACGTGGGTGATGTGGCCATCGTCGATCTGGCGGGCCGGATCACGCT
>Ga0326727_10009628_pt1 | contig 23607 bp, 20 predicted proteins | sample MB2enrmetagenome_FD_207643 | JGI IMG/M metagenome (GOLD analysis project Ga0326727, IMG submission 207643) | Lab enriched peat soil microbial communities from McLean, Ithaca, NY, United States - MB29MY | ecosystem: Environmental > Terrestrial > Soil > Wetlands > Peat | place: USA: New York... | reverse complement strand
CTGAGCTGTCATCATATCATTGAATAAGCACCCGGAAAGGGCGAAGAGGTGACAATGGAGGAAGGGCGCGTCGGACTAATGGTTGAGGTCTTGTCTCACAAAAATGACCAGGCCGGTGACGAACGTGACGACCGCGGACACTCCGCACAATTCGATCATCTTCCACACTTCCGGGCGCCACTGATAATCCATTCCCTGAGCGACCTGCAGGAGGTTCCGCCAGGAGTAATCAATGTAGCGGGTGAAGATAAAGGGATCGAGTCCCACCAGGGGCTTGGTGAAATCGATGAGGTAGAGAGTGCTGATGCCCACCGCCACGGCCGCTCCCGGACTGCGAACCAGGGTGGAGATGAGGAGACCGTACATGACCAGGGCGGTCAGCGGAATCCAACTGAGCGCGTAACCCAACAAGAACTGATGCATCAGATGGTTCCGGCTATAGACAACTCCGAAGGAATCGCCCACGGCGGCGAAGTCGTAATGGAATTTGGCCAGCGCCGCGGAGAACAGGAGAGCGGCGGCAGAGAAAACCATCATGTAAAGCAACCCGGTAACCGCCTTGGCCAGGTACAGCTCCCAGCGATGCACCGGAGCGGCCAGGGCGGCGCGGATGGTGCCGGCGCTGGTTTCTTCCGCCAGCAACAGGGCGGCGAAGACGAGGATAAAAATCGGACCAATGTCCGCGAAGACCACTTGCATTGAAAAAGCGACATAGCCCCAGGCGTTGGCCGCGGCCGCGTTGCTGAGCCGGCCAGCGACCCAATAAGCAATCACACACGCCAGGCCAAGAGCGAGAATGCCGAAGTAAGGCAGCTTGCGGCGCACCGCCTTTGCGACCTCGTTTCGCAGCAACGACAGCAATTGGCTAGTCATGGGGTTTGTCTCCCGTGATGGAAAGGAAAAACTCTTTCAACGTCTTTTGTTTGGGCGTCAGGGCCGAAACTCTGAACCCCGCCTGGTGCAGACATTGGTTCAACCACGCCGAATCGTCCCGGGCCAGCGTGATCTCCAAGGTATCCGCGGTTATGGGTTCCGCTTTCCGAATCTGTTGGTGGCGCGAAATGAAATCGCCATCGGGAATCCTGCCCCGAAACGTGACCCGCGCGATCCGCTCGTGCGGTTTCAACAGTTCCTTCACGCTGCCGGAAACAAGCAGATGCCCGCGATGGATGACGAAGACCGTGTCGCAAAACTCCTCGATTTCGGACATGAGATGGCTGGAGATAAAGATCGTAAGCCCGTCGTTCCTGACTTTCTCGCGCAAGAACGAGAGAATTTCCTGCGTGCCCTCGGGATCCATCCCGTTGGTCGGCTCGTCCAGGATGAGCAAGCGCGGCCGGCCCAACAAAGCCCGGCCGACGTCCAGGCGCTGTTTCATGCCGGTCGAATAAACCCGCACCCGATCATGCTGCCGCTCGGCCAGGCCGATCCGTTCCAGGATATGGTCAATCTCACGCGGAGAAACGTGGTCGAGCAAACGGGCGGCGAGCTCGAGGTTCTTGCGGCCGGAGAGGTACTCATAAAAAGCCGGCGCCTCCACGGTGAGGCCCACGGAGCGGATGGCCCTTTTGTGATCTTTCCAAATATCCACGCCGAAGATGCGGATGCGCCCGCTGGTGGGCCGCACCAGCCGGGGAATCATATATAGGGTGGTACTCTTGCCCGCTCCGTTCGGTCCGAGGAACCCGGCCAGACGGCCGGGTTCAACCTGCAGGGAAAGATGGTCCACCGCAGGGAATCGCCCAAATCGCTTGGACAGTTCTTCCAAAGCCAGCGCTGGCGGAGATTCCATCATGTTTTTTTACCCTTTGCCTGATGGGATGGCGACATGAAAATGGAAAGACGGCGCTCATCCGGCTCGTGCCAGATGATGTCCGCCAGCCCGTCGCCGTTAAGGTCTTTGATTTCATACCAGCCGCGCACCGGCGCGTCGAAAGTCATGGCGGGTTGCGGCGCGAACCAGCCGCCGCCGGTCGTGCTGCAAAAAACATTCCATTGTGTCTCCGAGCGTCTGACTAAAAGATCGGGGCGGCCATCGCCGTTGAAGTCTCCTTGAATACAGATCGGCCACGCGCCCAATTTATCCCAATCCGTCAGGAGGATCGTTACCGGCACCGACGCGTCCGGGGTCCGGGAAAAGGCGCCGCGATGAAATGACCAGATGGTGAGCGCGCAATCCAGTCCGCGCGAGAGCACCGTTTCCAACAGTCCGCTATACGAAGTGGCGACCTTGGGTTCGAGCAGAACCAGTTCACAAACGCGGTCGCCACTCAGATCATGCACGGGCGACAACTCTTTCGTGGAACCGATTGGAATCGGCACCCCGGGACAGTGCAGAATTTGCGTCGGCCGTTCCGGCAATTGCAGGTCGGCGCCGCGCAGGAAGATATAGAGGTCGGTTCTGAAATCGAGCTTGCCGCTGGCCTGCCACAGAACCAAATCTTCCCGGCCATCGCCATCAACGTCCACCCGTTCCATGTGGGGCAGACTCGCCGCGGCGTTTGTTTTCATGCCGGCGATGATCTTGCGGATGGCTCCATTCCACGGCTCCTTTTCCGGCTCCCGCTCTGGTTTGGCCCGAAAAGATTGTTGCACGCGCAAGCTGTGGGCGGGATTTGCTCCCATCATCCATTCCTCGCGGTTCACGGACCAAGCCGTTTGTTGCCCGTCGGGGGACAGCAGCGGTCCGGGACTCCACTCATAGGCATTGTTCCGATGATAAAGCACGGCCTGCCCCGCGGAAATCACCGGGATTAAATCGTTCGTTCCGGCCTGATCGGTCGTCAGCAAGGTCAGGGTTGCAAAAGCAAGGTTGGTGAATGCCTGGCGCACATCGAGGAGCGGGTGTCGCTCCGATTCAAACAGGCCGGCGTTCTGCCGGCAATAAACCAGCCCGGTGGCGGTGGACATCAGCAGTTCCAGGCCGGGATGCGCATCCACGTCGCATGGGGCGACCCAGGCGGTTTGCGGCGGCAATGGGATGACCTGATCGGGCGAGTTGCTGAAGCCGTCCGGGCGCTGGCGATAGTTCAAAAGTTCCTTTTGCGCCGTATCAATCACGAGCAGATTGCAGCGTCCGTTCCCTTCAATATCGGCAAAAAGCGGCTCACCGGCATTGGCCGGGAGTGTGATCACCTGGGGTAAAAGTTCAACCGGCGCGGCCCAGCCCGCATTCACTGCGAGGAAAAGCAATAGAATGGCGCCGCGCGCTGGCAGTGACCGGGCAGGAATGGGTGAATACTGATGCGTGTTGCTCATATATTCTCAACGTGGCTGTAGCTCGCATCCAGCCGCGGCGACAGCCAGCGAAGGACGCGATCCGTTAAGCCGGGCACGAACAGCGCACTAATATGCCCGTGCGGCAAACGCCAGATTTCGGGTTGCCCCCATGCTTGCCGAAGTTCCTCAGTTTGTTCTGCCTCCACGAGCAAATCGTAGCGTCCCTGAATCAATAAAATATTTTCTTTGGCAATAACCGGCTGGCTCAACGTCAAATTCATCGGCGTCTTGTCCAGCGCTTCGCGCGCTGCTTCTTGTTTTTCCAATGCTTTGCGCATCGGCGTCCAAAGAACGCATTCACCGCGTGTCGCGCGATAATCCCGCCGCACGCCTGGCACCGCGAGAACAATCGCTTTCAGTCGTGAATCGCGCGTTGCCGTCAACCCGGCGAGCCATCCGCCAAGTGAAATGCCAAATAATGCCACGGAAGGACAACCTTGGTCCAGCAGCCAGCCAGTCAGGGCGCGAATTTCAGCGACCCCTTGCCCAAATGCTTCAGCCACGCGCAGATGGTCGAATGCTTCAATACGACGGACGCGGCGTTGAATATGGTAAGGCGCCGCCAATGTCGCGGCGTTAAATCCCGCGCGATGAATCGCAGGAACCGTTAGCGGAAAAAGATACCGGTAACCCAAAAAATCGCCGCCGCCATGCAACAAAATGACGGTCGGGAATTTCTGCCAATCTTTTGCGGGACGATAAAGGCGTCCGTGAACGATGTTGTTTTCTGCAAACTTGCACGGTCGCGGCGATGGGAATGTAAAATGGATTTTCGATTTGAATTCCAGGCCGGCGGGGTTGCTTTCAGCGGGAATGAAATTCGGTCCGTTGAGAAACTCAACGGCTTCCGTCAGTTTTGATTCGCCCCTGGCACATTTGCGGATCGGCGGCAGCATCGCGGCGGCTTGTAGGAAATACCAGTCAATGAATTTTGCCAATGGCGCGATCATTCGTCTTTAAGTTTATTTCTGGCTGATGAATATGCGGAAGCCTTTTTGGTCCGCCAGTTTCACGATCAGATCGCTGACGCCATCGTTGTTCAGGTCCGCGGCCTGCCACTGGTCAATCGGCTCCGGGCAACTGAAGCGCACGTCCGGTTCCGGGCTGAACCCTTTCTCCCGCGAAATAAAAAAGTAAACCGAGATGGCATCACTGCGGTCCCGCACCAGCAAATCCGTTTTGCCATCCCCGTTAAAATCGCCGCCGAGCTTGACGTAGCGCTCGAAAAACTGACTCCGGCTCCAACTGAGCAGCAACTCGGCTCGATCCAGATGGATGACCACGTCCCGCTGACAATCCGCCTCCTTGGGAAAGCCGGCTCCCGGCCGGTAGAAGTGAAAGCGGAGACTGTAATCGAGCATTTTGGCGGTGACCATCTTGCGCAAGCCCTCCTTGTCATCCATGTGACTGTAGCCCAAAACCAGGTCCAGAAAACCATCGCCGTCCACGTCCGCCACCGGCAACGCGGCCATCCAGTCGTTCTTGCGAAAGACCTGTTGCGGCTCGGCTGGAATCCGGCCTTGCCCGTCGGCGATATAAGTGCTCACCAGCACTTTGCCCCAAGCAGTGCCGGGCAAAAAGGAAGGTTCATCCAGCCAGATGCTCTTGATCAGATCCACTTTGCCGTCGCGGTTGAGATCGGCCCAGCAAAGCCAGGAGTGCGGTTCCACCTTGTCCGCGTAAGTCAACGCCGGTTCCAGGGCGAACAGGCCATTGGTCTGCTGTAGGTAAATACTATAGGTGTTGGTCCGGCCATTGCTGCGTCTTACGATCAGATCGTCCCGTCCGTCGCCATTGAGATCACCCACGCTCAGGTCCAATCCATAGGACGCGGCATATCCGGGAACGGTCCGTGACGGCTGGAGGCTGGCCTCCATGGAATGGCCAATGAATTGCGCCTGGACCCACTCCTCGTGGTGTTGCCAGACCTGAATTCCGTCCGCCACCGGCACCAGCAGCAGCGGCCAGTCACGGCCGGTCTCGACCGACAGCGGAAGGCAGAGCGCGTTCGTGCCTTCCACCGCGCCCGGGATGATCGTTGGTTGCCTAATGATTTGCCGGACGGCGGGAGGACCGGTTCGATTGGTGAAACCAAGCTCAGTCACTCCGTCGCTGGTCATGACGAGCAAACTCCCGGCCGGCCCGCCCAGTTTGGCCGCCCAGACCAAACACGGGCGGGGCTCGAGACGATAGGTTTGTTGCGGTTCGCGGGCGAAGCCTCGTTTGGGATCCTGATAGAAGATGGACAGATTGGTATCGTCCATCAGAACCAGGTCCTTGAGTCCGTCGCCGTCCAGATCGCAGATCAACAACTGCTGGCATGGGCCGGCGACTTCACTGACGTTGAACTTCGGTTTGGCCTGAGCCGTCGAGCAAGCCATCAGGAAAGTACCCAACAGGACTGTCGGGAGTAATCTCAGTTTGACCTCACTTCCTTTTGTTTCACTTCAAGATCATTTGACCAAACCAGACTGGAACTGTCAAGCGACTGACAGCGGGGCAGTGCCTTAATTCAAGTGTTGTAGTGTCGGCGCTGTGCGCCGATGTCGGGTCAACGGGCATTCAACATTTGCCGCAGTTTCGCCGGATCGCTGGTCGGGGGCTGGCAGGCCGAGCCGGTGCAGAGGTAAACCAGCGGCGCGCCTTTGGCCGGCAGCGTTTTGGCGAACGGCTCCACCGCCCCCAGGTTGCCCAGCACCACTTTGTCCGGCCGATACACCGAGTGGACGGCCCGCAGCAGGGCGCGGGTTTCCGGGCCGGGGCCGCCGGTGACGACGGCGCGGCAGGGTTCGGTCAAGTAGAAGTCAAGCGCCAGCAGCAGGTGCGGGACCGCCTGGGGCAACGCCTCCAGCCGCGCCGAGAGCAGCCGCAGGGTTTTTTCCGCCGCGTTCCTCCATTCCGCCCGGCCCGTCATCGCCGCCAGCCGCAGCAAGGCCAGCGCCGCCACCGCATTGCCCGACGGCTCGGCCCCGTCGTAATCTTCCTTCACCCGCAAAATCAGGTCTTTGGCCCCGGCGGCGCTGTCGAAAAAGCCGCCCTCGCCGGGATCATAAAACCGGGCCAGCATCGCGCCGGCCAGGGCCACCGCAAAATCCAGGCGCGCCGGCTCCAGCGTCGTCTCATACAGATCGAGCGTTCCGGCCAGCAGTTCCGCGTAAGCCCGCAGCCACTGCACGGTGTCCCGTTCCCCGTCCCGCCAGCGATGATACAGGATTTGGCCGTCCCACAGTTTTTCCCGCAGAAAAGCCAGGTTTTTTTCCGCCGCCGCGCGGTAACTGTCGTCGCCCAGGACGGCCGCGGCCCGCGCCAGCGCCCCCAGCATCATTCCATTCCACGAGGCCAGCACTTTGTCATCCACCCGCGGACGGACGCGCCGGGAGCGCGCCTCCCACATTTTTTTCCGGGCCGATTCGAGCCATCCCGCCCCGGCGGGGGGAAGGTCCGGATGGGCCACGCTCAGAACATTCTGGCCGGGCAGCGGATCGGGATCGCTGTGGTCCACGAAGTTGCCGCGGTCCGTCAGCCCGAAATAGCGGGAGGCGGCCTGGAATTCCTCCGGGGTCAGCAGATGGGACAGTTCGGCCGTCGTCCAGCAGTAAAACTTTCCCTCCTTCCCTTCGCTGTCCGCGTCTTCGGCGGAATAGAACCCGCCGTGGGGATGGGTCATGTCGCGGAGCACGTAACGGAGGATGCCGCGGGCGACGGCGGCGTGGCGGGCCTCCCCGCTGACCAGCCAGGCGTCCAGGTAAAGGTTGGCCAACTGCGCGTTGTCGTAGAGCATCTTTTCAAAATGCGGGACGAGCCATTGGGCGTCCACCGAGTAGCGGGCGAAGCCGCCGCCCAGTTGATCGTGGATCCCGCCCGCCGCCATAGCCTCGCAGGTGCGCAGGGCCATTTCCACCGCCTCGGCGTCCCCCGCGCGCACACCGTGCCGCAGGAGAAACGCCGGCACGCTGGGGCGCGGAAACTTGGGCGCGCCGCCAAAGCCGCCGTGCCGGGGGTCGTATTCCGCCTTGAACTGGGCGGCGGCGTTGTCCAGCAGACGGGGCGCGAGCGCGCCGCCGCCCGGCTGCGGCAAAACAAAACCCGCCAGCCTGCCGTGAAAATCCTCCGCCGAATCCAGCACCTTGCCCCGGCTCGTTTGCCAGAGTTGGGCGATCTGCCGCAAGACCTGCAAAAAGCCCGGCTGCCCGTATTTGCCTTCCGGCGGAAAATAGGAGCCGGCGTAAAAGGGCTTGAGATCGGGGGTGAGGAAGCAATTCAGCGGCCATCCGCCCTGCCCGGTCATGGCCTGGACGGCTGTCATATATATCTTGTCCACATCGGGCCGTTCCTCGCGGTCCACTTTGATGCTGATGAAGCGGGCGTTGAGAAAGGCGGCGATGGCGGCGTTCTCGAACGATTCCCGTTCCATGACATGGCACCAATGGCAGGTGGAATAGCCGATGCTCAGGAAGATCGGTTTCTCCTCCTGGCGGGCGCGCGCGAAGGCCTCTTCGCCCCACGGGAACCAATCCACCGGATTGTGCCGGTGTTGGAGGAGGTAGGGCGATTTTTCGCGCGCCAGCCGGTTGGTATGTTCTGCGGACACAAGTGGATTGTTGAGACAGGGTGTTGTCAGCGCGGCTTTTGACAGGAAATGCGGCTGGCAGGCATGGGCCGGCGGCGCATTTCACTGGTTTGGGCTTCCTCTCTCATCTTCATCATAATCATAATCCAAAAATCACATGCGCCCGCGCTCAGGGACCCTTTCACTTTGAACTTTGATCGGACGGTCTTCAACTCTAAACTCCCGGCATGGGAAATTCATTTGGTCACCTTTTTCGCATCACCACCTGGGGTGAATCCCACGGCGGCGGGGTCGGCGTGGTGATTGACGGCTGCCCGCCGCGCTTGAGTTTGACCGAGGCGGATATTCAACCGGACCTGGACCGCCGCCGGCCCGGCCAATCGTCCCTCGTCACGACGCGCCAGGAAAGCGACCGGGTGGAGATTCTGTCCGGCACGTTCGAGGGCAAAACGCTCGGCACGCCCATTTCCTTGTGGGTGAAAAATGAGGACGCCCGCCCGGAGGCTTACAGCGAAATGGCCGTCAAGTTCCGCCCCTCCCACGCGGATTATACTTACCAGGCCAAATACGGCATCCGCAACTGGCAGGGCGGCGGACGCACCAGCGCGCGGGAAACCATCGGGCGCGTCGCCGCCGGCGCGGTGGCGCGGAAGTTTTTGCGCGAACAATTCCAGGTCGCCATTGTGGCTTACGTCAAACAGGTGCGGCGCATTCCGGCGGCAGTGGATGTGGAAAAGGTCACGCCGCAACAAGTGGAGTCCAACCCGGTGCGCTGTCCCGATCCGGCCGCGGCTGTCAAGATGATCCGGTTGATCGAAAAAACGCGGCGGGAGGGCGACAGCGTGGGCGGTTTGATCGAATGCGTGGCCCGCGGCGCGCCGCCGGGCTGGGGCGAGCCGGTTTTTGACCGCCTGGAGGCCGACCTGGCCAAGGCGATGTTGAGTTTGCCCGCCTCCAAGGGCTTTGAGGTCGGCTCCGGCTTCGGCGGCATTCTGATGACCGGCCGGCAGCACAATGATTCATTTCGGATGATGGGGGGCAGGGTGCGGACAACCACCAACCATTCCGGGGGCATCCAGGGCGGCATTTCCAACGGGGAAAACATTGTTTTCCGCGTGGCTTTCAAGCCGGTCGCCACCATCATGCGCGAACAGGAAACGGTGGATGTAAATTTCCAGAACACGACCCTCAAAGGCCGGGGCCGGCATGATCCGTGTGTGCTGCCGCGCGCCGTGCCGATGGTGGAGGCGATGGCCGCGCTGGTGCTGGCCGACCACGCCTTGCGGCAGCGCGCCCAATGCGGCTTGCCATAAAATCCTATATTTCTTGACATAGAATTGTATTGGCATAAGATTAAAGCATGAAAATAACAGTGGATATTCCGGAAAATGACCTGAAAGACATCCTGCGGTTTTCCGGTGAGAAAAAGAAAGGCCCGGCCATCGTCAAGTTGGTCGCCACCCAACTCATGCTCCGCCGCCGCCGCGAGCTTTCCAATGAAGTGATGGCCGGAAAATTCCGCGCCGAGTTGCCGAACTGGGAAGAATCCCGCCAGCGGGAGCGCGAGGAAAACGCATGGACTGCTTGATTGACACCTGCGTCTGGATTGACCACCTGCGCCCCGGCACTCCGGAAAAAATCCGGCGGGTGGCTGACGGGGCGCTCAACCGCCCTGGCGCGGTGGTCTGTGAACCGGTCTGGTTTGAACTGCTGCGCCAGTCGCCAAAGCCAGAGCGGGCGGGGATTGAAAAGCGGTTGCTCACCCTTCCCATGCTCGCCACCCCTGCCGGCTTGTGGCGAAAGGCAACCGTCTATGGCCAGCAATGCCGGGATGCCGGGGTGCAAGCGGGTTTCGCCGACCTCATCATTGCCACCGTATGCCGGCATCATGAGGCGGCGCTGCTTACGTTTGACCGGCACTTTTTGCTTTTGGCCGGCGTGATCGGATTTGAAACCAAGTTGCTCCCGCATCTCGCCTGAATCGCCCTCAATGCTTCGTGTCTAAATGGAAAAGTCGCCATCCAAGCCCTTATACTGCTTCCAATTCGCAATCGCACTAATCCAAAATCGAATTTGCGGCGTCATAGACCGCCGCTACAGTGTAAAATCGAACTGGAATTGGCATTACCCGCCAATGCGGCTCATGGTGCGGGCCGGTTGGACGAAGCCCGGCTCGCCGATGTGATGGCGCGCTTCTTTTTGCCAGACCGCGGACCGGAAAAAACCGCGGATGCCCTCGTCGGAGGCCCCGTTGCGCAGCAACGCGCCGAGGTCGTGCTCCACGGCGCTGAAAAGGCAGGCGCGGATCGTGCCATCGGCTGTCAAGCGCAGCCGGTTGCAGTGGCCGCAAAAAGGCTCGGTGACGGGAGCGATGATCCCGATCTCCCCGGCGCCTCCGTTCAGCGTCCAGCGCCTGGCGGTTTCCGACGGGTTGGCGCAAACCACCGGCTGCAGGGAAAGATGTTCCTGGAGGCGGCGGAGGATTTCGGCGCCGGAGACCACCAGGTCCTTATTCCAGACGCGGCCGGAATCCAGGGGCATGAACTCGATGAAGCGCAGGCTCAGTTGCCGGCCGCGGGCGAACTGGGCCAGCGGGACAATTTCATGGTCGTTGAGGCCCCGGATAATGACGGCGTTGACCTTGACCGGCTGCAGGCCGATCTTTTGGGCCAGTTCCACGGCGGCCAGGACGGAGGACAAACCGTCGTGCCCGGTGATTTTTTTGAAATTGTCGCGGTCCAACGAATCGAGGCTGAAGCTGACGCGCCGGAGACCGGCATCGCGGAGCGCCTGGCCCTTTTCGAGAAAGAGAAAACCGTTGGTGGTCATGGCGAGATCGCGCAGACTGTGGAGGCGGGCGATTTTTTGCACCAGGGCGGGCAGTTGGGGTTGGAGGAGCGGTTCGCCGCCCGTCAGGCGCACTTTTTCGATGCCCAACTGGACGGCGATGCGGACGGCGCGCTCAATTTCATCGAAGGTCAGCGGCGGCGGCCGGGCCGGCCGGCGCGGGGCCGGCGGGGCGGCGGGCGGGGCCGGGCCGGGGCGGAAGCGGAGCTGCTGGAAGCCGGCGGCGGCGTCCGTTTCCGGCAGGCAATAGAGGCAGCGGAAATTGCAGCGGTCGGTGACGCTGACGCGGAGATCGCGCAGAACGCGCCCCTGCGAGTCAATTAAATTACCGGGCGAAGATCTCAAAGTTCCGCAGTCTGTCAAATAAAAACTCTAAAGTCCGGCATCCGGCGCCAGGCGGGCGGAGGGCGGGCGGGCGGGGAGCGCGTTGGTGGACGGCGCGCGGGCGGGGAGCGCGTTGGTGGAGGCGGGAGAGAGGACCTTGACACTGCCGCCCTGGTGGAGTTCCACGTTCAGGGGCGTGTTGGTGGCGGGCGAACCGGGGAGTTCCGGATTGATCAGGTGCTCGCCTCCTTTTTGGCTGATGGACTCGTAAAGGCCGCGGCGGATCCAGTCCGCGCGGCGGTCCGTGGCCAGGTTGTCCCTCAAGGTCCGGACGTGCTCTTTGAGAAAGGCGAGATCGCTGAGTTTGTTTTCCATCGTTTCCTTTTGAGCCTGGACCCGTTTCAACTCCGCCATGAGAAGGTTCTTGTCGCCGTCGTTGGCATCAATCTTCTTTTGGGCGGCCTGCATTCGAGCGTCCAGATTGGTCAGGGCGCTGCGCAGGTCGCTGGATTGCTTGTCCAACTCGGCATTCTGCTCTTCCAACTCGTGGATTTTTTTGTCCTTCTCGGCGATGGCGGCGCTGGCGGCGGCGATGGCGTCGGCGTTGGCCCGGGCCTCCCGCTGCGCTTGCCGGAGGCTGGCGGTAGTGGAGGCAATTTCGGCATTAGCGACCGCCAGATTAGTGGCGGCCTTGCGCTGGGCTGCGGCCATATCGGTTTCAAGGCGCGCCCTGGCGGTGACTTCGTTGGCGAGGTTCTGCCGCGCGGTGGCGGCCTCATCGGAAGAGGTATTGGCCCTGGACTGCCAATCTACGAGGCTGGCGGAAGTGGAGGCAATTTTTTTATTGGCTTCGTCCAGGTCACTGGCGGCCTTGCGCTCGTCGGCGGCCATTTTGGTTTCCAGGGTCTTTTTTTCGCTGATTTCCTGGCGGAGGTTTTCCTCGAGGTTGGTGATACGAGTGCTCTGGGAAAGGATGGTATCGCTCAGATTCTTTGCCTTGACGGCGTCCCTTTGGTTTTGCGTCCACAAAAAAATGCCGAGGCCCAGGCAGGCCAGGACCAGGATGATGGCAGGCAAGTTTGATTTCATAAAGGAACAATGCGCAGAAGAGCGGGCGTTTGGCAAGCCCATTTCCGTCTTTTGAAAAGCGGCGGGGCTGGCGCAAAACTCTTCAAGCCTGTCAACTTTATATTTCAAAGCCCGCCATGCGGGGCTTACCGGGCGGGCGGCGCGTTGGTGGAGGCGGGAGAGATGATCTTGACGCCGCCGCTCTGGTGGATTTCCACGTCAAGGGATTTGTTGGTGGAGGGCGGAGCGGGCGGCGGCGGGGCGGGCGGCGGCGGATTGATCAAACGCTCGCCTCCTTTTTGGCCCATGGCGTCGTAAAGGCCGCGCCGGAGCCAGTCTATGCGGCGGGCGATGGAAAGGTTGTCGCGCAAGATTCTGACCTGCTCTTTGAGACTGGCGAGATCGCTGAGTTTTCTTTCCAACTCCTCCTTTTGGGCCTCGAGCTGTTGCAATTCCGCCATGAGAAGTTTTTTGTCGCCCTCGGCGGCGTCGAGTTTATTTTTGGCGGCCTCGATTCGAACATTGAGGTTGGTGATGTCCGCGCGCAGGTCGCTGGATTCCTTGTCCAAATCTTTATTCTGGCCTTCCAATTCGTCAATTTTCTTTTGCTTTTCGGCGAGGGCGGCAGAGGCGGCGGCGACGGCTTGGGCCTGGGTCTTGGCATCCGCCTGCGCCTTGTCGTAGTTGGCGGTGGTGGCGGAAAGGCTGGCTTCGGCGGCGGCCAGCTCGTTGGAGTACTTGATCTGGACCGTGGCCAGGTTGGTTTGGAGGACGGAATTGGTGAGTTGTTGCTGGCTGAGCGATTCCTCGAGGTTGTTGATACGAGTGCTCTGGGAAACGATGGTCTGGCTCAACTTTTTCGCCTGGACGGCGTGGTTTTGGTTTTGCATCCACAAAAAAATCCCGAAGCCCAGACAAGCCAGGACCAGGATGATGGCGGCCAAGTTTGATTTCATGCCGGAATAATGCGCAGAAGAGCGGGCGTTTGGCAAGCTTGTTTCTTTCTTTTGGGCGGACGTTTTCTGTTCCCAATTGCAATCCTGCCATGTCCATCTTGATTCCTGGGCGGATCAACCATAAACTGTGGGCATGGAAATTCCGAATGAGGCGCCGGTGATGACGTTGCCCGGGGTGACGCTGTTCCCTGAAACGCTGTTGCCCCTGCACATATTTGAACCGCGCTACCGGCGGATGCTGGCGGCGGTGCTGCGTTCGCACCGCATGTTTGTTGTGGCCATGCAAAGGCCCGGCGGCGCGGGCGCAATGCCGGCTGCGGTGGCCGGGCTGGGCTTCGTGCGGGTTTGTGTGGGGCATTCTGACGGCACTTCCCACCTGGTGATGCAGGGCCATTCGCGGGTGGAACTGACCGAAATGGCGCGGCAGGAGCCGTTCCCGGTGTGCCGCATCCGGCGCTTGCCCGCGCCGGCGTGCGACAGCGTGGCGATTGACGCGTTGATGGCCAAAGTGCGCGACCTGGTGACGGAACGGATTCAACTGGGTTTTTCGTCCTCCGCCGCCGGCGCCAGGAAGTTGAGCGCCAGGATGCAACGGGCCCAGGCCCTGCTGACCGTGCCGGAGATCCTCGGCTGCCCGGAAAAACTCAGCAATCCCGGCCAGGTGGCCGATCTGGTATCCTCCGCCCTTCTCACCCGCGCGGCGCAGAAGCAGATCATTCTGGAAACCGTCGAAGTGGAGCCGCGGCTCAAACATCTGATCCATTTCTTGATGGGCGAAATCAGCCAGCGCCAGAAAAAGGCGAATAATGAACCATGATTTTGAATGGTCAAACCATGAAGAACCCAAATCATCCAGAGGCGGATTTCGCGCAAGATCTTCCTCCTCCGGCCGTATAGGTGAAAGCCATGAAGAACCCAGATCATCCAGAAGAGGCGGCGGCGGGGGGGGAGAAAGAGTTGATGTCGGCGATGTTTGCCAGCCTGGTCATCCAACAAACCAACATGGCTTCCATTTTCCTGGGGCTGGCCCCCCATCCGCAGACGGGCCAGATTTCGCAGGACCTGGAACACGCCAAATACTTCATTGACCAACTGGAAATGTTGGAGGCCAAAACGCGGGGCAACCTCGATAAACGCGAAGAAGGCCTGCTCCAGCAAAGCCTGACCCATTTGCGTCTGTCCTTTGTGGAAGCAGCCTCCAAACCCGCCAGCCCGGCCGCCGCCGGCGAGAAAAGCGCCGCCCCGGCCGCCGCCGCCGAACCCGCCGGCCCCGCGCCTGGACCGGAGCCCGCCCGCCCCGCCGCGCCGGCTGCCGAAGATACGCGGAAGAAGTTCACCAAGAAGTATTAGCTCCTTTCTCCATGCGCTTTGAGCTTTGAACACGCGAAGCCCCGTTGCCAATTCCTTGTTCGCCCGGCTGTTGCGCGTGCTGGCCGGGGCCGTCTGCCGCCATCCCAAATGGTTCGTTTATCCGCAATTTGTCTTGTTCGCCCTGTGCGTTTATTACACGGCGTTCTCATCACACCATTTGGTAATGGACATGGACCGCGACAATCTGGTGGGTTCGGACAAGAAATATCACCAGGTGTTCATGAATTACCGGAAGGAATTTCCGGGCGAGGACGAATTGGCGGTGGTAGTGGAAAGCGACGACCATGAGCGCAACCGCCAGTTCGTGGAGCGGCTGGCGGCCAGGCTCGAGTTGGAAACCAACCTATTCACGGATATCTTCTACAAGGGGGACATGAAGGCGCTGGGTCCGAAGGCCTTGCTGTTCGCGCCGGACCAGGATTTGGCCGATTTGCGCGACCAGCTCGGTCTTTACCGTCCCTTCATCCAAAAATTCACCGAGGCCACGAACCTGGATTCACTGTTCAACCTGATCAACCAGCAGTTTCGCACCTCCAAGCGGGAGGAAAATGCCCAGAACAAAGCGTTGGTCAAAGCCATTCCGGCGCTGGAACGGATCGTGGTGCAGGCCAACGCCGCCCTCTCCACGCCGGGGATTCCGGTTTCGCCCGGCGTCACAGCCCTTTTTGGGGGGGATGAGGAAGTGGAGCGGGCTGCTTACATCACCTTCGCCGAGGGCCGTCTGTATCTGGTCACGGCGCGGGCGAAGAGCGACGACCTGAGCGCCCAAGCGGTGCGACGGATGCGCCAGTTGATGGAAGAAACGGTCTTCGAAGTGCCCGGCTTGAATGTTGGACTGACCGGGGAGCCGGTCCTGGACTACGACGAGATGGAGCAATCCAAGCACGACGCCATTCTGGCCTCCATTGTCTCGCTGGTGGTTTCCTCGTTGATATTCGGTTACGCGTATCGGGAAGCCGGCCGGCCGCTCAAGACGGTGCTCTGCCTCATTATCGGGCTGGGATACAGCATGGCCTTCACCACCCTGGCCGTCGGGCATTTGAATATTCTGACGATCACTTTTGCGCCGATCCTGATTGGGCTGGCCATTGATTTTGGAATCCATTTCATCACCCGCTACGAGGAGGAAACCCGGCACGGACGGAGCGAAGCGGAGGCGGTGGACAAGGCCATGGTATTCACCGGGCAAGGGATCGTTACGGGGGCGATGACCACGGCCGGCGCGTTTCTGGCGATGGGACTGACCAATTTCAAGGGCATCCAGGAAATGGGGATCATTTCCGGCGGCGGGCTGGTCTTGTGCCTGGCGCCCATGATGACGATGCTGCCGGTCCTGCTCATGGGCGGCCGCCGCCAGCCCGCCCGCTCTCCCCAACCAATCGCCGCGGCCGAGGCCAAGCGCGCCCGCATTGAAGAAAAATGGCTGCGCCGGCCCGTTTGGGTGATGGCGGCGACCGGGGTTCTTTGCGCCGCGGCCGCGACTCAATTCGGCAAGGTCTATTTCGACTACAATCTGCTCAACATGCAGAGCAAAGGCCTGGCCTCGGTTGTTTATGAGAAGAAGCTGCTCTTTTCCGGCGAATCCATCCTCTACGCGGCCCTGGTGGCGGATGACCTGCGCCAGGCGCGCCAATTTGAACTGGCCGCCAAAACCCGCTCTTCGGTGGCCAGTGTGGATGGAGATGACAAGGGCCAATCCATCTATGACATTTTGACCAGCGACGCCTCGGCGAAACTGGAAACCGTCCGCGGGATCAAAAAGGACGTTTCGGAGTTTCATTTCGCCCCGGTGGATTGCCGCCCTGTGGACACGAACGGCCTGGGCGCGACGCTTTGGGAAACGATGGGTTACATGGTGTGGGCCTCTGATGAAACGAAAAAGGATAATCCGGAATTGGCCTCGCAGTTTAAATCTCTGTACCGCGCCATCAGCGCGTTTCGGGTCACGATGTTCCGGAACGACCCTGCCATTCCCCGGCGCCTGGAGCAGTTTCAGCAAGCCCTCTTCAATGACATCCACGACACCTTCACCGCCCTGCAAAACCAGGACACCTCCGGCGGCTTGAAGCCGCAGGACTTGCCGCCGTCGCTGCATAACCGCTTCATCGGGGTCACAGGCCAGTACCGGGTGCTGGTGTTCCCCAAGAAGGACATTTGGCAGCGTGAGAATCAAGAGGAGTTCATCGGGCAGTTGCGTTTGGTCATCCCGCGGGAGCAGGTGACCGGCACGCCGGTGCAGCTTCTGGAATACGAAACGCTGTTGAAAAACAGCTACGAGCAGGCCGCGCTCTACGCGTTGGGGGCGATTGCTCTCATGGTTCTGTTTCACTTCCGGTCCTTGTTCTGTGTCCTCCTTTCGCTTTTGCCGGTGGCCATCGGCGCCACCTGGATGGTGGGACTGATGGGCGGAACCGGCATCCCCTTCAACCCCGCCGACATTATGACCCTGCCGCTGATCATTGGCATCGGCGTCACCAACGGCATTCACATCCTGAACCGCTTCGCCGAGGAGCAGCATCCGGGCATCCTGGCCAGGAGCACCGGCAAAGCCGTTTTGGTTTCCGGCCTGACCGCGATGACTGGTTTCGGCAGCTTGATCCTCGGCAGGCACCAGGGCATTCAAAGCCTTGGTTTGGTCATGTCCATTGGAATCGCCACCTGCATGGTGGCAGGCTTGACCTTTCTGCCCGCCCTGCTGAACCTTCTGGTGCGCCGCGGATGGACGCTGCAAATAAAAAGACCCAGCAGCGGCAATGCAAGGTCGCTGCTGGATCCGGAGGAACCGAGGCAAAAACCTGGAACAGGTTAGCGCCTCAATTGATGAGCCAAGCGTAGGCGTTTTCGCGCAAAAGTCAATCTATATCTTGAACCCCATCGGAGGAATGACAACCGGAGCAAAATGTGGGATAATCGCCCGCGTGAAATGCGAAGTGACCGTCGAAAAGCAGCGCGCCGGGTCCCCGCGAGCGGTTGCCGCATGGGTTTGCGGCTGGCTTCTATTCATCGCTTCCTCCGCCGGCCAGGCCCAGGTTGGCGGCCCGGAAGCCGGCCCTTCGGCCGCGCCGCCCCGGTCTGTGACCAATCTTCCCGAGGAAAGCGAAATCATCGCCGGCCCGGCCTGGTCTGATTACCGTCTGACGTTGGAATCGGGACGCCGGCAGGAAGCGGTTGGGCCGCTCTTTTCCGCGCAACAAACCGACTCGCAATGGCAGTGGGACTTGCCGCCCCTGTTCAGCTACACGCGAACCCCGGATGTGGATTGGACAGAATCGGAAGCCCTGTATCCGCTCTTTACCTGGCGCCGCTTCGGCACGGAGTACCGGGTCCAACTCCTGCAGCTCTTGAGCTTTTCCGGGGGGAAAACCCAGGCCGGCCCCGGCGCCCGCCTGTTCACGTTGTTCCCCATTTATTTTCAGCGGCGCTCGGACGACCCCAATCTCAACTACACCGCCGTGGTTCCCTTTGGCGGGCATTTGCAAAACCGCCTGTTCCATGACGATATCCGGTTCGTCCTGTTCCCGCTCTATGCCGAGACGCGCAAGCAGGAGGTCGTGACCGATAATTATCTGTATCCATTCTTCCACCGGCGGGCGGGCGGGAATGTGTCCGGCTGGCAGTTCTGGCCCGTGCTGGGGGCCGAAGAGAAGAAGCCCGCGCTGGTCACAAACACCCTCGGTGAGGCGGAGGCGGCAGGGGGATACAACCGTTTTTTTGCGGCCTGGCCATTGTTCTTCAAGGACCAGTCCGGCCTGGGAACAACCAACCGGGAGGACCGCCTGGTGGTGGGGCCGTTGTACAGCCGGCTGCGTTCGCCCTTGCGCGACGAGGATTGCTACGGCTGGCCGTTTGGCTACTGGCGCACCGACGACCGGGGGAAGAAATGCCGCGAGCAGGATTTCCTCTGGCCTTTCTTTGAAGTGGCGCGCGGGGATAGAACCGTGACGCGCTTCTTTCCTTTTTACAGCCGCGCCGCCGGTGGCGGGCTGGAGAACGACTTTTATCTCTGGCCGCTTTACAAGTCGCTGCGGACCCAAACCCCCGCCGTCGAGCGGCAGCACACCCGCCTGGCTTTTTTCCTGTATTCTGACATCCGCGAGAAAGACCTCCAGCATGGCGACAGCCTGCGCCGGGTGGATTTCTGGCCTTTCTTCAGCTATTCGCGGGACATGGAGCAGAAGCAGCGGCTGCAGGCCTTCTCGTTGCTCGAACCGTTCTTCGTCAACAACCGCAGCATCGCGCGGGACTATTCCCAGCTCTGGTCGGTCTGGCGGGCGGAAAAAGACGGCAAGACCGGTCTGGCCAGCCAGTCCCTCCTGTGGAATCTTTACCGGCACGAGAGCGGCCCGCGCTCGAAAAAAATCTCGCTCTTGTTTGGTCTTTTTCAGTATCAATCTGACAACAAAGGCGCAAACTGGCGCGTGTGCTCCATTCCAATTGGAAAGAAGAGGGGAAGTTGATGGAGGCGGCCCGGCCCTGATATGTTTCAGAATATTGGCGAGATCATTCTGTTGTTCTGGCGGACGTTGCGAGTGCTTCCACTGGCCTGGCATCAGCGCCGCAAGGTCTTTGACCAGCTTTTTGAGATTGGCAACGGCAGTCTGCTCATGGTTTGCATCCTCTCCCTTTTTATCGGGGGCGTCCTGGCCTTGCAGACCGGCCCGATGCTGGTGGATCGGGGGTTGAGCTTTGTCCTGGGCGGCATGGTCGGCCTGTCCATGTGCAAAGAGCTGGCCCCGGTCCTGCTCGCCATCCTCATCGCCGGGCGAAGCGGTTCGGCCATGTCGGCGGAAATCGGCTCGATGCGCGTGTATGAGGAGATTGATGCCTTGCTCACCATGAATATTGATCCGGTCTCCTATCTGGTCCTGCCGCGGATGCTGGCCATCGCCCTGGCCCTGCCGGCCCTGGTTCTGTTTGGCATTCCCGTCGGCTGGATCGGCGGCGCCCTGGTCTCGGCCATGAACCATCAGATCGCCGTCAGCTTTAACGCTTTTTTCCAGGACTTGCGCGAGATGGTGGACGCGGGCGATGTCCTCAACGGCGTCTTCAAGTCCTTTGTCTTCGCCCTGGCCATCGGCATCATTTCCTGCCACCAGGGCCTGATTACCCGGGGCGGGCCGCGGGGCATCGGGCGCAGCGTGACCAAGGCGGTCGTCAATTCGATTGTGTGCATATTGATTCTGGATTATTTCCTCACCCGCGTTTTGCTCTACGTCCAGAAATGAATCCCGCCGCCCATCCAACGCCCAACGTCTCGGTGGAAGTGCGCGACCTGCGCAAGAGCTTCCACGGCCAGGAGGTGCTCAAAGGCATCAACCTCAAGATCGCCCCCGGCGAAATCTTCGTCATCATGGGGCCGAGCGGCAGCGGCAAGAGTGTGCTCCTCAAGCACATCATCGGATTGCAAGAGCCGGACAGCGGCGATATCCTCATCGAGGGCGAATCGATTGCTTCCCCCGACATCCGGGATAAATACCGCATGGCCATGGTCTTTCAGACCGGCGCGCTGCTGACCTCGCTGAGTGTCGGCGAAAATGTCGGCATTTACCTCAGCGAACACCGGTTGTATCCGCCGGCGCAAATCGCGCGCATTGTCGCCGGCAAACTGGACGCCGTCGGCCTCAAAGGCCTGGAAGATCGCATGCCCAACGAACTGTCCGGCGGCATGCAAAAACGGGTCGCCATTGCCCGCGCCCTGGTCATAGACCCGCAGTTGATCTTGTTCGATGAGCCAACGTCGGAACTGGACCCGTTGATGGCGGTGGTGGTGGGCGAGGAAATCCTCAAACTCAAAACCCTCACCCAGGCCACTTCCATCGTCGTCACCCACGACCGCCATCTGGCCTTCGGCATCGCCGACCGCATGGCCATGATCACCGCGGGCGAAATTTTGTTCGTGGGCGCGCCGGCGGCCTTCAGGGACAATGCCGATCCGCGCATTCACGACTTCATTTACGCGGAACTCCCCGCCTCCCACACCGCATCCCAACGCACCGACCCAAACCCGTCAAATCTATGAAAGACTCTATCGAAACCCGCCTGGGCATGTTTTTCGCCCTGGCCATCATTGCCGCCCTGGTCATTTTGGAATCCCTCGGAGCTTTTGCTTTTTTCTGGCGGGGCTACCACTTGCACGCCCTCTTCAAAAACGTCCAGGAACTCAAGGTGGGCGACGCGGTCAAAATGGGCGGCGTGCCGGTCGGGCGCGTCGAGAGCATCGCCCTGACCAACACCTTCGCGCTGGTGACCATGAACCTGGATCAGAAAATGAAGGACGAGGTGAAACTCGACAGCGCCGCCACCGTCCGGTTCACCGGCTTGATGGGGCAGAATTACGTGGACATCTCCTTCGGCACGCCCGCCGGGGTGAAAGCCGCGGACGACGCCACCCTGCCGTCCGTCGAGCAGCCCGACCTGAGTGTGCTCATGGGCAAGCTGGACAACGTGGCCAGCGGCGTGGAAAACCTGACCAAGAGTTTCAGCGGGGAACAAATAGACAAGCTGCTCGGGCCTCTCACCGAGCTGGTCCAGAACAACAAATCCAATTTGAGCGCCACTCTCGACAATGCCAAACTCATTTCCGACCGCATCGCGCAGGGGCAGGGAACGGTGGGAAAGCTGATTAACAGCGACGAGCTCTATGTCACCGCCCTCAACACCGTGAGCAATTTGCAGGGCACCGCCGCGGACATCAAAAAGGCGTCGGAGGAAGCGCACGCCCTGCTGGCCGGCGCCAACGACGTCATCGCCCAGGTCAAGTCGGGCCAGGGCACGCTGGGCAAGATCATCTATGACGACGCGCTGCACCATCAGGCCGCCGGGGCCATGACCAACCTGAACCAGATCCTCGAGAAAATTAACAACGGCGACGGCACGGTGTCGCAATTGATCAACACCAACAGCATGTTAAGGGACGTCAAGCTTTCCCTGGAGAAAGTGAACAAGGCGACCGACAGCCTGGAAGACACCGGCCCCCTCAGCATCATGGGGACCATGATCAACAGCTTGTTCTGACCGCGGGCGCTTGGAGGGCGCCGGCCCGGTGAAAGACTCCGGGTTGGAGATCAATTGGGCAGGCTCGTGAACCTTCGGCCTGATCCAAGGGCGCAAGCCGCACGCATCGCGGCGGAAAGGCCGACCTAACGGAGGCCCATATAAGAAATTCTAACCGCGAAATACGCGAAATACGCGAAAGTTCTTTCTCCGGCCGGCTCCCGGGAAGCTGGGTGCAGGACAGAATTCTTCACGTCTTTCGTAGGCGAAGAATTTTGTCCTGCGCCCCCGGAAGCTTTCCGGATTCACTTTTTCGCGCATTTCGCGTATTTCGCGGTTAAAATCTCATTCACTCATCTTTCGATGGGCGAAGTATCCGCCCTACCTGGCCCGGCGCAAAATGGTGTCTCGCTGCGCCCAGGCGGGGTCGGTCTTGGGATAATCCAGGTTGAAATGCAGGCCCCGGCTTTCCGGACGCTCCATCGCCGAGGTGATGATCAATTCAGCCACCGTGGCAATGTTGCGCAGTTCCAGCAGATCGCTGTTCACCTTGAAGTCCCAATAGTATTCCTGAATTTCCTCCCGGAGATTGGCGATGCGGCTGCGCGCCCGGCGCAAACGTTTGTTGGTGCGGACAATGCCCACGTAGTCCCACATCAGGCGCCGGATTTCGTCCCAGTTGTGCGAAACGACGACCAATTCGTCGGGGTCGTGCGCCTTGCCGGAGCGCCAGTCGGGGATGGCCACGCCGCCGCCCGGCGGCGGGTTTTGCTCCACCCGCCGCGCCGCGCGATGGGCGCAGACCAGCGCCTCCAGGAGCGAATTGCTGGCCAGGCGGTTGGCCCCGTGCAGCCCGGTGCAGGCCACTTCGCCCGCCGCGTAAAGCCCGGCGATTTCCGTCTCTCCGTCCACGTTCGTCAGCACTCCGCCGCATTGATAATGCGCGGCGGGCACCACCGGGATCGGTTCCTTGGTCATGTCAATGCCGTAGCCCAGGCAGGTGGAGTAAATGTTGGGGAAGCGCTCGATGAGGAATCGCGCCGGTTTCTGGGTGATGTCCAGAAAAACGCAGTCCGCTCCGCTCTTTTTCATTTCGCTGTCAATGGCGCGGGCCACGATGTCCCGCGGCGCCAGCGATTTGAGGGGATGAGAGGCGTCCATGAACTCCACGCCCGCGCCATCCTTCAACACGCCGCCTTCGCCCCGCACCGCTTCGCTGATGAGGAACGATTTGGCCTTGGGATGCCAGAGGCAGGTGGGATGGAACTGCACAAATTCCAGGTTGGCCACGGCCGCGCCCGCCCGATAGGCCATGGCTACGCCGTCCCCCGTGGCGATGTCCGGGTTGGTCGTGTAGAGATAAACCTTGCCGCAGCCGCCGGTGGCCAGCAGCACCGCGCCGGCGGCGAAGGTTTCGACCCGGCCGGCCTTTTTGTCAAACACATAAGCACCCACGCAGCGGTTGGGGCGGGGATCGAACAACTGGCCCAGTTTCTGCGTGGTGATCAAATCAATCGCGAAATGGTCCTCAAACATCTCGATGTTCGGCTGCGCGGCGGCGGCGGCCAGCAGCGCCCGCTCGATTTCCCGGCCGGTCACGTCCTGGGCGTGCAGGATGCGGCGCTTGGAATGCCCGCCTTCCCGCCCCAAATCCAGTTCCCGCCCCCCGGCGGTTTCGCGCTCGGAAAACTTCATCCCCGTTTCCATCAAATCCGCAATGCGCGCCGGCCCTTCCTGGACGATGGCGCGCACCACCTCTTCGCGGCACAAACCGGCCCCGGCGGCCAGCGTGTCGCGCACATGGATTTCCACCGAATCCTCCCGGCTGGTGACGGCGGCGATGCCGCCCTGCGCGTAATTGGTGTTGGACTCGGCGCGGGATTTCTTGGTGACAATCGCCACGCGCCCCAGGGGCGCGGCCTTCAAGGCAAACGACAGCCCCGCGATCCCGCTCCCCAGCACAAGGAAATCAAAGTTTCTCATCAATGGCCGCCATGAAACCACAAAAACCGGGACAAGGCGAAACCAAATCACGGAGGATTTCGCTTTCAGGATGACGTCCAATTCTTCCTCCCCTTCCTAATCTTAATCTTAATCCTAGCAGCCTGTCTGATTGGAATTTGACTTTGCCTGTTGAGGGATCCAAGTGAGACGGGCGGCAGCGGGTTTGTGTTCAAGAAAAACAAAAATTTCTTTTGA
>Ga0326727_10009627_pt1 | contig 23608 bp, 21 predicted proteins | sample MB2enrmetagenome_FD_207643 | JGI IMG/M metagenome (GOLD analysis project Ga0326727, IMG submission 207643) | Lab enriched peat soil microbial communities from McLean, Ithaca, NY, United States - MB29MY | ecosystem: Environmental > Terrestrial > Soil > Wetlands > Peat | place: USA: New York... | reverse complement strand
GCGACAATCTGCGTTAATCAGCGGCTCCGTTTTCGCCGTTGGGTGGTGGGTGGACGGGTGGCTCACTCAAGCCCGATTTTGGCTTGAGTGGGGATTTCGCTTGCTCGACAGAACGGTCTCGCGGGTGTCCCACCCTCCGCCCTGGTGGTGGGCGGTGGGTGGGATTCCTATCATTTCCGCTTCTCACCATTTCGGTCCGAACATCGCGCTAAGCAAGTCGTTACGAACTTGCTCCATGCGCTCGATGGCCGCGGCCAGCGGCCCCTGGTCTTCAAAGGAGAGGGTATGGCGCATAGCATCGAGCTTGCGCGCTAAAGCGCGAATCTCCATTTCAGTGGATTTCAGGTGTTTGCGCGCGCCCGTGGCGGCCGCGCCGGCTTTCTCGCAGGCATCGGCCACGTCTTCGGTCGCCGCTTTGCCTGCTTCCGTCTGTCCTTGGCTGAAGGCGTTGTCAGCGGCCTGAAGCTGGCGTTCGGCGACCTCCAGAAACAGCTTGGGTTGCTCCGCCTTGCGGGCGGCAAATGCCCGCTCTTTGAGCTGCACGACGCTCTCCTGCGCCGCGGCCGGAAGCATTCCGGCAACCAACCAGGCACATACGGCAATAAGCAGCGGGCGCATACCTACTTTCTAAAGCCGCTTCCCGTTACCCGTTTCCCGTTAAGGCGCGAAGCAATCCAGTTTCCGTAATCGGGAAACGGAGAACGGGAAACGGGAAACGGGTCAGGGGTGACGGGAAACGGATCTACCCAGGCCGCCTGCCGTCGCCTGCAATGCGTGCCAGGAACTGCCCGGTGTACGAGCGCGCTTCCAGAGCTACCGTATCCGGCGGCCCCGTAACCATGACCTCGCCACCTCGGTCGCCCCCCTCGGGCCCCAGATCAATCACCCAGTCTGCGGCCCGGATCACGTCCAGGTTATGCTCGATAACCAGGATGGAACCCCCGGCCTCGATCAGTCGCCGGAAAGCCGCCAGCAGCTTGCTGACGTCGTCAAAGTGCAACCCGGTAGTGGGCTCGTCAAAAATATAGAGCACGCTCTGCGGGCGCTGCCCATTCTCCTCGCCCCGGCGCCGTCCCCCGCCGGGGATTTTGCCTTGGAGATGCGCCGCCAGCTTCATGCGTTGTGCCTCGCCTCCGGAAAGGGTCGTCGCCGACTGTCCCAACCGCAGATAGCCGAGCCCAACCTCTTCCAGCACGCGCAGCCGGTCGGTAACCTTGGGCGCCTGGGCAAAGAACTGTAACGCCTCTTTCACCGTTAAGTTGAGGACCTCGTGGATGTTTTTGCCGCGATAGCGTACTTCGAGGACCTCCGGCTTGTAGCGCGTTCCTTTGCATTCTTCGCAAATCAGCTCCACATCGGCCAGGAACTGCATCTCTACCGTCACCGTACCATCGCCTTGGCACGTCTCGCAGCGTCCCCCCGGGATGTTGAACGAGAAATGCCCGGCCGCGTGGCCCCGCTTGTGGGCTTCCGGCAGGGAAGCAAAGAGCTCCCGAATGGCGTCGAAAGCCTTGGTGTAGGTGACGGGGTTGGACCGCGGAGTGCGTCCAATGGGAGACTGGTCGACCAGCACGACTTCGTCGATAAACTCCGCGCCGGTGAGTTTGTCCAGTTGCGGAGGACCGCCGTTGCCGCTGCCCTGACCTTTCAATGCGCTCAACGCCCGGTGGAGCACTTCGTGTATCAGCGTCGATTTCCCCGATCCGGAGACTCCGGTGACCGCCACAATCATGTGCAGCGGAATGCTTACGTCGATGCGTTTCAGATTATGGGTCCGCGCCCCGAAGATGCGCAGTTGGGCGCGCCCCGGTTGACGCCGCTGGGCGGGCGCGGGAATGTGCAACTCTCCCGCCAGATACCGCCCGGTCAACGACAGCGGGGCATGCCGGATTTCCTCAAATGTCCCCTCCGCCACCAGGTGGCCGCCATTTTCCCCGGCTCCCGGCCCCAAGTCGAAAATACGGTCCGAAGCCCGCATGACTTCCACATCGTGCTCCACCACCAGAATGGTATTTCCCAGGTTGCGTAGATCCACCAGGATCTTGATCAGCCGGTGCGTGTCGCGCGGATGCAGGCCGATCGAGGGCTCGTCCAAAACGTATAAGGTTCCCACCAGACGCGACCCGAGCGCGCTGGCCAGCTGAATACGCTGTGCCTCGCCGCCGGAAAGCGTGGAAGCCAGCCGATCCAGTGTGAGGTATTCCAGTCCAACCTCCACCAGAAAACGCAGGCGATCGCGAATTTCTTCCAGGATCTTGCCCGCGATGCCGCTTTCTTGCTGCGTCAGTTGCAGCCCGCTAAAGAACCGGGCGGTCTGTTCCACGGTCATGGCGCACAGGGCGCAGATATCCTGGCCGCCGATCTTTACCTGCCGTGCCTCCGGCCGCAAGCGCGCGCCCCCACAGTTGGAGCAGGTCGAGTATCCCCGGTAGCGGCTCAGGAATACCCGCACATGTAACTTGTACTTCTTGCGCTCCAGGTACTGGAAAAACCCGCGCACACCCCAGAATTTGCCTTCGCCCTGGATCACCACGCTGCGCTGCTCGGACGAGAGCTCCTGCCAGGGCACGTCGAGGGGAATGCCGTGTTCCTTCGCGTAGCGCCGCATCTCCGCCGCCAATGGCCGGTATTTCGGCTTGGTCCACGGCTCGATGGCGCCTTCCGCCAGGGTCTTGCCTTTGTCCGGAATCACCAGATCCAGGTCGAAGTCGATCGTGTTGCCGAAGCCCTGGCAACTGGGGCAGGCGCCATAGGGATTGTTAAACGAGAAGAACCGCGGCTCGGGCTCTTCGTAGCGCAGTTGGCAGCGCTTGCACTCGAACCGTTGGGCAAAGCGCATCTGCTGCGGCAGGCTCTCATCGCGGGGCGCGGTTTCGAAAATCACTTCGCCGCCCTCGCGGTAGCCGATCTCGACCGCGTCTACCAGGCGGCTGCGGATATCCCCTCCGGCTGCCAGCCGGTCAACCAGGATGTAAACCGGTTGCGCAAAATCAATTTCCAGCAGCGATTCGGGAGTCGAAAACTCGAACACCTGCCCCCGTTGAAATAGCCGGTTGAAACCGCGTTTGCGCAGCTCGAAAAGGCGTTCTTTCAGTAAATCGGTTTTCGCCGGGCCGGGCTTCGCTTTTTTCCGGCTTCCACGTTTCGGCTTTTCGGCTGGCGCCGGCGCCGCCGCTGTCTGCAAAGGAAAAAACACGTTCAGCCGCGTGCCCTCTTCCAGGGTGGCAATGCGATTGGCAACCTCATCCACCGTGTCTTTGCGCACTTCCTCGCCGCACCGGGAACAGTACGTCCGTCCCACCCGCGCAAACAGCAGGCGCAAGTAGTCGTAGATCTCGGTCGCGGTAGCCACGGTCGATCGCGGATTGCGGGTGGTATTTTTTTGCCGGATGGCCACCGCCGGCGCAATGCCGTCGATCAGGTCGGCATCCGGTTTCTCGATACGCTCCAGGAACTGCCGGGCGTAGGCGGACAGCGACTCGACATAGCGTCGCTGCCCCTCCGCGTAGATGGTGTCAAACGCCAGCGAAGACTTGCCGGAGCCTGAGACGCCGGTGACCACCGTCAGCGTATTGTGGGGAATCTCGAGATCGACGTTTTTCAGATTGTGGACGCGAGCCCCGCGTATAACGATGGATTCCATGGACATGGCAAAAAAGCCGTGCCCAGCCTCTCCAGATTGCTTCTGGACACGACCGGCACACGACGCGATTTTTCTATTCTATACGACCGGATTCACGGTAACACCCAGCGCAGAGACGCAGAGTCGCAGAGAGGAGAACCCAATACAGAACCGCAGAAACGCAGAATCTCTACAGGAAGAAGCGATTTCCGAGATTCTGCCGTGGTGCTTTTCTCTGGGTCTCTGCGTCTCTGCGCTGGGTATTTGGCTGATTGCTAATTGCTGATTGCTGAATGCTGAGTGCTACAGTATCTTTTCTCTACTGAAGGGGCACAAGTATGAGCCGCAAGTTTCCCCGCCGTGGTCACGAGACCGGGTATATTCGCTTGAACCGGAACTTCTGCTTCGGCTGCGGGCAAGACAATTCCCAGGGCATGCACCTGAAATTTACCTACAATGAGGAAGGGAAGTCCTTCGTCGCGCGCTTCCGGCTTGCCCGGCGCTATACTGGACCGCCCGGATATGCCCATGGCGGCATCATCGCCGCCATCCTGGATGAGGCCATGGGGAAGCCGAATCGGTTGCGGCAGGTGGTTGCTATGACGGCGGAGATGACCGTGCAGTACCTGAAACCCGTGCCGCTGGGCGAACCGCTGATCGCCGAAGCGCGCGAACGCCGCGTGCGGGGCCGGGTTTATCTTCGTGAAGGCGAGATTCGTAACCGCCAAGGCGCCGTGCTGGCCCGCGCGCAAGGCAAGTTCGTCGCGATCGATCCCCACAAAATGTTTGCCAAACACTTACAGGACACAAAGGGAATTCCAGGCACCGAGACACGGAATCGCAGAGCTCAACGGGGGAAAGCTTAATGGGCGCTTCTCTGCGGCTCTGCGACTCTGTGCGGGGTGTTGATTTTCTTTGCGGCGAACCGAAATCATGAACTTACAGGCACTTGCTACCGACTTCGATGGTACGATCGCCAATGGTGGGGTGGTGGAGGCCAGCACCATCCGGGCGCTCGCGCAGTGGCGCAGTTCCGGGCGGCGGCTGCTGCTGCTCACCGGCCGCGAATTGCCGGACCTGACGGCAGTCTTCCCCAAGCTTGAGCTCTTCGACCGCGTCATTGCGGAAAACGGCGCGCTGCTTTACCGCCCCGGCACGAAGGAAGAAGAACTCCTGTGTCCGCCTCCGCCGGCCACACTCCTGGAGTATCTCCACCGCCTGCGGATTCCCTTGCGCATAGGAAGAGCGGTCATCGCCACTGCGCAGTCCTATGAACCGGCAATTCAGGCGGCAATTAAGGAACTGGATATTCCTTGGAACCTCTCCCGCAACCGCGATTCCTTGATGGTTCTGCCGTTGGGAGTAGACAAAGACACTGGACTCCGCTACGCCCTGCGGGAATTGTCGATCGGGCCAGTAGACGTCGTTGCCGTCGGGGACGCGGAAAACGACCGGGGATTCCTGGCGGCCTGCGGCTTCCGCGTCGCGGTCGGCAATGCTTTGCCGGAACTGAAGTCATGTGCCGACCTGGTAACTTCGGGAGCGCACGGGGCCGGCGTGGCCGAGCTCATACAACATCTGCTCGCCAGCGACCGGGCCGTGGCTCAGCCCGACAGCGTCCGGTCCTGATGTGTCCGGGCGGGCGCCCTCCACCTGCACTTCGCAGAGTTCACCAATCAGATTTCCCGCCCAGCGAGAGATGTTATTGCGCTGGATCACCGCCCGCATACGCGACATACGCGCTTGCCGCTGGCGTGGCTCCATTTCCAGGGCGGCGAAAATGGCATCGGCAATCCCTTCCGTATCATAAGGATTCACCAGCAACGCCTCGCGCAACTCCCGGGCGGCGCCGGTAAATTGGCTCAAGATCAGCATGTCGGCGCAATCGTGCCGGGAGGCAAGATACTCTTTGGCCACCAGATTCATCCCGTCGTGCAGGGACGTGACCAGGCAAAGGTCCGCGGCCCGGTAGAAACACTCCACCTCTTCATGGCTGTGGTGACGCTGGCGGAAGAGAATAGGTTTCCATCTGCCCTTCTGGAAGCGAACGTTAATGCGGGCCGCCTCCCCATCCACCTCCTCCAGAAAGTCCTGGTATCGCCGGATGCGCGTCCGGCTGGGCGCTCCGATCTGCACAAAGCTGAACTTTCCCTGGTATTGGGGATACTTCTCCAGGAATCGCTCCACCCCCAGCAGGCGTTCGACAATCCCCTTGGTGTAATCGACGCGGTCCACCCCTACGCCCAGGTAGAGCGCCTCGATGCCAAGTTCATTCAGCAATGCCGTCCTGCACAATCAGGAGTGCCCCCGGGCCTGCTCCCCCAGGTGCAGGGGAGCGGCGTAGTAATGCAGCGGAAGGGAGTGCATGCGCAGGAACTGACCGTGCCCCATGCCGTTGGCGACGGTCTGTTCCACCACCTCAGGCCTAGGAGGCAAGGTTGCGGCCAGGGTCGAGGTCGCTGCCACGGGGCTGGCGCCCCCGCTGTATACCGCTACCCCCAGCAGATGTTCCTTGTTGCGGAAACGCTCGAGCACGCGCTGCAAGTCTGCTTCGGCGCCGGAGGAAACCAGAGCTGCGACGCTGTGCTCCAGGCCTTCGCCCACCACCTCGGCGCGCTTCGTCAATTCATTGCGTAATCTTCTTTTCTCACGTCGCACCTGGTAATACGAAGTGCCTAACGACACCAGCAACATAATGGTCGCCAGGCAACAGACGAGCCGGAGCAGCAACCGCATAATCCCCTCAGTGTGAGTTTCCAGTTTCCGGTTTCCAGTTTCCAGAGTGGCCGCGACGGTTCTGCGGTTCTGGAAACGGGAAACGGCTTTCAACAGGTTTCGCCGGCGCAGGCCCACAGCCAGTCGGCTAGAAATTGGGTAAGATCTTCGGTTGCGCCCCACTCCACCTCTGTCTGACTCAGATAGAACTGCGGCCGGACCGGCAGGCGAGCTGCTGGGCTCTCACTGGCGGCGTCGCCCACCAAGTAGGCGAGCGGCCCGCCGGTACACAATTCGTCGAGCAGATTCGCAATGGTCACGGTTCGCGGGCGGGGACGCAGACAGAAGGAGACTTTCGTGCTGCCGGCCACGGCGGGGCTGATACGCTCCACGCCATTGCGGCCCCAAACTTCCGGGAAAGGAGGCGTCAGGTGCCGGGCTACTTCTCTGGCTTCGTGGCTGCTGGCCAGAATCACGCGCGTTCGGCCGCAGACCAGAATGCAGTCCAGTAATTCTGCGACGGTAGGAAGGCGGAATTTAGAACGCGGAGCGGAGGCGAAAGACCGCAAGGTGCTGTCGAAATCCAGCACCAGGGTGCTGTGCCCGGCGTGCGCAACTTGTTGCAGGAAGTAACCGGTATTGAGGGGCAGTCTTACCGCGGTTGCCATAAGCTTCTCCCTGAGCCTCAAACAGCTAACAAACAAGGCACTTTATGTGTGACTTGGGCTTACTACGACACTGGCTTACAAGGTCGGTCAGACGAAGAGGCGTTGCACTGACGGTAGGACAACCACCGGCAATCGCAGTTCGGCTAAAGGCCTTAACCCAAAATAGTGTTTCACCTTAGGCCGGCTAATGTGGGTCTGCCGCATGGCGTCCGGGAAGAAGCCCGGCGAAGCAGCCTCTTCCTGGCATGCCGCATCCATTGCCGGACAGCCGGACACGGCTGCTTTAGTCGAAAGCAAAACTGCGGCGTAAAAAACTAAAGTGATAAAATAGAGAGTTCCAGACGGGATTTCTGCTGATGCATAGCGGTTCCGGAACAGAGGTATTTCTATGTCCGACAATAATGGCAGCAATGGGTTGCGACTCAAAGTAGGCTTGGCGGAAATGCTCAAGGGCGGCGTCATCATGGACGTGATGAGCGCCGAACAGGCCGTAGTAGCGGAAAAGGCCGGCGCGGTTGCGGTGATGGCGCTGGAGCGCGTCCCCGCGCTCATCCGCACCGAAGGCGGCGTGGCGCGGATGGCTAACCCTAAGAAAGTAAAAGAAATCATGGCCGCCGTCTCGGTCCCGGTCATGGCCAAGTGCCGTATCGGCCATTTCGCCGAAGCGCAGATTTTGCAGGAGCTGGGGGTCGACTACGTCGACGAGTCGGAGGTCTTGACCCCGGCCGATGAAGCCCATCACGTGGACAAGCACGCCTTCGAGGTTCCTTTCGTTTGCGGCGCCCGTAATCTCGGCGAGGCCCTGCGCCGCATCGCCGAGGGCGCGGCTATGATTCGAACCAAGGGTGAGGCCGGTACCGGTGACGTGGTTCACGCCGTCAAGCACATGCGCCAGATCGTGTCGGAGATGCGCCAGTTGACCGTGGCCAGCGAAGAAGAGTTATTTGCCGCCGCCAAGAATCACCAGGCGCCTTATGAGCTGATCCGCATGGTGGCGAAGAGCGGCAAATTGCCGGTGCCGAATTTTTCCGCCGGCGGCATCGCCACTCCCGCCGATGCCTCGCTGATGATGCAGTTAGGCGCGGAAGCGATCTTTGTGGGTTCGGGCATTTTCATGAAGGACAGCACCACCGCCTTGGATCTCAGGAATCCGGCGGAACGCGCCGATGCGGAAGCGCGCGCCAGCGCTATTGTGCTGGCTACCACCCACTACAAGGACCCCAAGGTGCTCGCCGAGGTCAGCGAGCGAGTCCATAGCGCCATGAAGGGCTTGGCTGTCGGCAACATCGCCCCCGCCGATATGCTGCAAACCCGAGGCTGGTGAGGAATTACGACACCTTTCACCGCAGAGGACGCAGAGGACGCAAAGGTGATTTAGGCTTTTGGAATTTCGGATTTCAAAGAATATTCGCAGTTTGGCGCATGGCTGACCGTGCAGCGAACAAAATCCCAATCCTAAAGCCCAAATCCCAAATTTCCTCTGCGTCCTTTGCGTCCTCTGCGGTGAATGCTTTTATTCTTTGTCGAGAACGTAATGACTGTGACCGAGCCAACGATCGGCGTGCTCGCCGTGCAAGGCGACTTCGACGCTCACCGGCGCCGCCTGGAGGAACTGGGCGCCCGCGTCCTGCTGGTCCGCAAGCCGGAAGATTTCGACCAAATTGATGGTCTGGTGATTCCCGGCGGAGAATCCACGGCCTTTTTGAAAATTCTGGGAGAAGAAGGATTCGAGAAGCTGCGCCGGTTCGTCGGCAGTAAGCCGACCTTCGGCACCTGTGCCGGCGCCATTCTTCTGGCCAAACAGGTGACTAACCCCGAGCAGCGGGGCTTGGGCGCCATCGATGTCGATATTCGGCGCAATGCTTATGGCCGCCAGATTGACAGCTCCATTCGGGAAGGGAAGTGGGGCGACCAGCCTATCGAAATGGTCTTTATCCGCGCTCCCAAATTCCAACGCGTGGGACCCAAAGTCGAGGTTCTGGCCCGCGATCGCCAGGACCCCGTGCTAGTCCGCCAAGGCAACGTCATGGCTGCCACCTTCCACCCGGAACTCAGTACCGACACCCGCATCCACCAGGCATTCCTGGATCTAGTGAAATCCGTTTCCCGTCTCCCGTTCCCCGTTTCCCGTTAAGGCGCGAAGCAGTCCTGTTGAAGTAATCGGGAAACGGAGAACGGGGCTTGCTGGCCGAGAGCCTACGACCGAGAGCCGAGAGCCGCCTTTATTGCGTTATACTTTTCTTGCATGCCCGCCGCTCCCGAGAAAACGTTCTACATCGAGACCTTCGGCTGTCAGATGAATGTGCATGACTCCGAGAAGGTCGTCGGCGCGCTTGTGCGTGAAGGCTATCGCCAGGTTGCCAGTGTCGAAGAAGCCGGACTGATCCTCTACAACACCTGCTCCATCCGGAATAAGGCCGAACAAAGAGTTTTTCACCGGCTGCAGGATTTTCGCCGCCTGCGCGAGCAGGGCAAGAGATTCGGGGTGCTGGGTTGCGTGGCACAGCAGGAAGGGGAGCAGATCTTCGCCCGCGCCCCGCATGTGGACCTGATATGCGGCTCCGCGTCCTACCGTCACCTGCCGCAATTGCTGGCCCAGATCGAAACCGGAAAACGGGCGACCGGGTTGGCCGACCGCCAGACCAACGACACTTTTGAGACCGAATTTACCGCGCGCAGCAACCCTCATCGCGGCTATATCACGATCATCGAGGGATGCGACAAGTTCTGCGCTTTTTGCGTGGTCCCCTATACCCGGGGCCGGGAGCGCAGCCGGAAAGCGGAGTCGGTACTGGCCGAGGCCCAAGCCATGGCCGGGCAAGGTTACACGGAAATCCAATTGCTCGGGCAAAACGTTAATTCCTACCGGGATCCTGCTGCAAAATCGAGCTTTACGGAATTACTGAAGGCCGTGGCCGAGATCCCGGGAGTGCGCCGGGTACGCTTCACCACCTCCCACCCGCGGGACTTTACGGCCGACATCATCGCCGCCATCGATGCCATGCCGGCCCTGTGCGACCATGTGCATCTGCCGGTCCAGAGCGGATCTTCGGAGGTGCTGGCGCGCATGGCGCGGGAATACACGCGCGCGCAGTACCTGGAGCGCATTGCCTGGATGAAGGCCGCGCGCCGCGACATCAGCATCACCACCGACATCATTGTCGGGTTCCCGGGAGAGACCGAGGCGCAATTCGAACAGACTCTGTCCTTGCTGGAAGAGGTCGGCTACGACGCGCTGTTCGCTTTTAAGTATTCTCCGCGGCCCAATACCCCGGCCGTGGATTTTCCCGATGGCGTTCCGGAACAGGAGAAAGCGCGCCGGCTCGCGCGCCTGCAGGAGCTCCAGCGAACGATTTCGATGCGGCAAAACGCCCGGCACCTGGGGCAAATACTTGAAGTGGCGGTTGAAACCTACAATTCCGCCCGTAACCAGTGGATTGGCCGCACCTCCCAAAACAAAGTGCTAAACTTTAACGCGCCGTCGGCATCTAATCTGCATCCTGGACAGTACGTCCCTGTGCGGGTCACGGCGGCTTTTCCCAACAGTCTGGTGGGAGAATTGGTGTCGTAGGAGCGAGCATGGAAGTCGAAATGAAAATTCGCGGGCTCATGATGGATCCGGTCACCAACATGCCAATTGTGGTCCTGAAGGATATCGGAGGGGAGGCGATCTTACCCATCTGGGTGGGCATATACGAGGCCAACGCCATCGCCCTGGAGATCGAAAAGGTGACTACCCCCCGGCCGATGACCCATGACTTGCTCAAAAATCTGCTTACCAGCCTGGAAGCCCAGGTAAACAAGGTAGTGGTAAGCGACCTGCGCGACGATACCTTCTTTGCCGTCATCTGGCTGGAACGCAACGGCAGCGTGATCAGCATCGACTCGCGTCCGTCGGACGCCCTGGCCCTGGCCCTGCGGGTAGATTGTCCTATCTACGTCGACGAAGAGGTCCTGAAGTCGTCCCGCCTGGCAACGGCGGTCAATGACCGGGTCTCCAGCGAAGAACTCCGCAAGTGGCTGGAAAATCTCAACGACGAGGACCTGGGAAGATACAAGATGTAGGTGGAATTGGGTAATTTGGTAATTGAGTAATTTGGTAATTGGAGGCGGCCGGCTCGGGTTCAATTACCAAATTACCAAATTACTCAATTACCAAATTGCTCCATGGACGTCACTGATCAACTCCGTCGGCTCTATTGCGCCGGCTTCGACGTTCAGACCTTCGAACGTTATCCCAGACATATAGGAGCTGTCCGCGGGCAGTGCATCGCGCTGCTGGAAGTGACTCCCACCGGCCTGAAGCTGACCGGCACGCCGGGTTGGCGCATGGGCGAAGTCATGGGAATCCTGGTCGAACGATCCGGGAGGCAGGTCTTTCAGGCCAAGGAAGAGGTCGTCGACGCCGGCCCGGAAAAGCTGGAAGCGCTACGCCAGTTCCGTCAGGATCTGGAGAACCTGTTGGTTTCAACGGTATAAGCCGCGCCCGGAGGAAAAGGAGATACAGACCGTAGCAATCTCCGAGTTCAAGGCCAAGTGCTCGGCCTTGCTCGAGCAGGTACGCAAGACAAAGCAACCGCTGCGCATCACCCGCTTCGGCCAACCGGTGGCAGACGTAGTTCCAGCATCTCTGGACAAAAAGGCAGGCGCTTGGCTCGGTTCCACGGCGGACATCATGGAGATCTGCGGCGATATTGTTACACCGGTCGTAGATAGGTCATGACATTTACATAATATCTATTATCGGACATTATGCCTGTTTTTGCCGTTGCGTGGAACCCCCTCCACCCGGCCGGTTGACGCCCCATCGTCAAGATTATTTACCGCCCAAGCTGTCATCCTGAACGGAGCACCCGCCTCCCTCCGTCCGGCCCGCTTTTCTTGTGGGCCGGGGCGGGTGCGCAGTGAAGGATCTATGCATTTTCTTTTTGCCTACGGACCGCTAGGAGGATATGCGCCAAGCCGTCAGCACGCAAACATATAATTGTGCCCATGAAATGGGGATCTTTGATCTTGCTGGCATGCACTGCCGTTTCCCAAGGTGCTCAGGCACCGTGCTCTTCTGATGTGCTGTCGAACGCTGCCAAGCGTGTAGCCAGTCTCCAGGAGGGATTGAGGCATACACAGCTTGGGGAGATGGATACCACTGTACCGGCTGTGGCGAGAGATCAGTTGACGAAACTCAAGAATGCCCTCACCGACGCTGCGGATGTAGCTCTGTCCTGTGCAGACCCATCGGTCGATCCAGCCGTACAAGATGGCTGAGATGCTCCACGCAAACTCGCCAGAACCGCCTTCAAATACGGTAATTTCAAAGGACGATCACCGCTTTGACGAAACGTTCGGTTCATACGGGCATAACTTAAGAATTCGTGCGGAGCGTCCTCCAAGGGCTGCTTCCCTGCTCGAAGTCGAGTTCTCGGTCAACATAGCGTGCGGCAACGATCATATGCTTCTCCTCTACTCGATTCACAATGGCGCATGGACTAGGCAGCTTCGCTGGCAGGCGCCACCTCTGCAGCATATCTCGGATGCATTTGGAGATTTTTTTCTTGCAGCGATTTTGTCTATTCCTGAAACCGGAGAATCTAGGCCACGTGTAGTGATCGCACATGGAAGGCCTTGGTGCACATCGCGCTTTAGCGCCTTTGACATTGACGTTCTTTCGCCTACCGCCGATTCAAATTCGCCGAAAGTGCTTTGGCACACCGAAAGAGGCTACTCCCGAGGTGACTTCACGCCCAGGATCAAATCCTCTGGGGACACGTTCGAATTGCGTATAAACGAAAGCTGCATGGACATTGACTCATACGAACGCCACGTAGTTTATCGGTACCGAGTAGACAACGATCAAGATGTCCGCCGTCTGCAACCTATTGCCACAAATGCCCAAGGCTTCGTGGAGGAATGGCTATCGGCGCCCTGGCCTGAGTCCCTGACGTTTTCGGTACAAGAATCGATCGCAGCACTGCAAACTATCCACGACCAATTCAAGCCCTCCATCAAGGGCGACGTGGAATTTGTCACACACAGCTATGGACCGGTTAGAGGCTGTAAGACCCCAGGGACTTTTCAAGTCCAAATCAATTCAGCGTTGCAGAAGGTCATTCCCGGGAAACCAGGCGGAGAATCCAGGCCTCTCCCGACCCACTACTTCCAAGTGCGTGAGATAAAGAACGGATATTTAATGGTTTCGGTTTCCACGAAACCTGATCCGACTTGCACGGGCAGAAACCTAATGCCAGCAAAAAGCAGGTGAAGACGCAAGCTGCTCAAATCCATATAATCAAAAATATTCAGGCGAGTCGGAATTTTTCCTACGGCCAACCGGTCGGGGTCCTGGCCGTGCAAGCGGTGGCGGAGAAGGAATTTATGGGCAATATTCTGCAGAGTCTTCCTGTCGGGGAAAGAGTTGGCATCGCGTTTTCGGGTGGTTTGGACACCAGCGCCGCCATTTACTGGATGCGCCAGAAGGGAGCCATTCCCTGCGCCTACACCGCTAATCTCGGCCAGCCCGACGAGTCCGATTACGCGGACATCCCCCGCCGCGCCATGGAGTACGGCGCCGAGAAAGCCCGCCTGATCGACTGCCGCGAGCAGTTGGTGCGCGAAGGATTGGCCGCCCTGCAGTGCGGCGCCTTCCACATCTCCACCGCCGGACTTCCCTACTTCAACACCACCCCCATCGGGCGGGCCGTGACCGGCACCATGCTGGTGGGCGCCATGAAAGAAGATGGCGTAAATATCTGGGGAGATGGCAGCACCTATAAGGGCAACGACATCGAGCGCTTCTACCGCTATGGCCTGATGGTCAACCCCAACCTCCGGATTTACAAACCGTGGCTCGATCAGCAGTTCATCGACGAACTCGGCGGGCGCAAGGAGATGTCAGAACTGTTGGAGGGCGCCGGCCTCGAGTACCGCATGAGCAAGGAGAAGGCGTACTCTACCGATTCCAATATCTGGGGCGCTACCCACGAAGCCAAGGATCTGGAGTTTCTCAACAAAAACATACGCATCGTCAAGCCCATCATGGGCGTAGCTTTCTGGCGTCCGGAGGTGGAGATCAAAGCCGAAGAGGTGAGCCTCCGCTTTGAGGAAGGGCTGCCGGTGGCGCTGAATGGCAAGACCTTCGCCACCGAAATCGACCTGGTGCTGGAAGCCAATGCCATCGGCGGACGGCATGGCCTCGGCATGAGCGACCAGATCGAGAACCGCATCATCGAGGCCAAGAGCCGCGGCGTCTATGAAGCCCCGGGCATGGCCCTGCTATTTATCGGCTACGAGCGCCTCATCACCGGTATCCATAACGAGGGCACCATCGAGCAGTACCGCAGCATGGGCCACCGCCTGGGCCGCCTGCTCTATGAAGGACGCTGGTTCGATCCCCAGTCGGTGATGCTGCGCGACACTTTGCAACGCTGGGTTTCCAAGCCGGTCACTGGCGAGGTTACCCTTGAACTGCGCCGCGGCAACGACTACTCGATTCTGAACACCGAAAGTTCCAACCTGACCTACGCCCCCGAGCGCCTGACCATGGAAAAGAACATGGAAGGCGCGTTCACTCCCATGGACCGCATCGGACAGTTGACCATGCGCAACCTCGACATCTCCGACAGCCGGGCGAAGCTGTTCGTCTACGCCGAGGCCGGCTTGATCGGCCCCCAGGCCGAGGGCCTCCGCCTGCTCAACGAAGCAACAGAAACGGAAGCGGACAAGAAAAAGCTGCGCGGAAAGTAGAGGAAGGGGGTAGCGCTGGCATCCCCGCCGGCGGGCTGCCGAGCTCGATGATGCGCGGGAAAAACGCTGTTGGTATCCCCAAGCCCCTCGCCGGGGACGGCAGGGTTAGAACCATCGTTCACTTTCCCTTGGCCTGGCCCGGTCTTCCGCGGTCAACCTAATAACGTTCCACATTTCAATAAACGGCCGGCACTAAGAGATGTTCTACCGGAGGAGTTAATTCCCGGCCTGCGCCGCCGCTAGGCAAAAGATTCCGTCTAGTTAGCACTCCCCGTTCTGCCGATAACCATAGCGAGCGAGGACCACGTTGGCTCCGCACGTTGAAGCTGGCAGGGACGCGGACTATGGCATTAAGCATTCTGACCAATATCCCCGCGGTGGTGGCGCAGGAGCAGTTGGCCGGGAGCCAGGCCAACCTCCAGAAGGCGCTCTTCCAGTTGGCCTCCGGTTCCCGTATTTCCAGCAGTGCCAATGACGCTGCCGGCCTGTCCATTGCCGACAGCTTGGACGCCAACGTCATGGCCCTGAACCAGTCCCAGCAAAACGCCAATCACGGCATCGGTCAGATGCAGATAGCGGATGGGGCCTTGTCGCAGGTCACCACCCTGCTGAACCGCGCCGTTACCCTGGCCACCGAGGCCGGCACCGATACCATAAACAGTACCCAGCGCGTCGCCCTGGATACGGAATTTACCGCCATCAAGAATGAAATAACCCAAATCGGCGCCGATACGACCTTCAACAACACTTCGGTATTCTCCGCCGCTACCACCTCGATTTACCTCTCCGACGGGATTACCTCCGCCAGCAGCTCAATCACGGTGTCGGTGGGCGTGCTTTCGGCCAGCAGTATCGGCGGCACAGTCGACCTCGCTGCGGACAACATCCTTACCGATACAGCAGCGCAGGCAGCGTTGTGGGATATTACCAGCGCCATTACTCAGATCGCATCTCTGCGCGGTACCATCGGATCCGCCATGACGCGCTTGGAGGCCGCCACCAACGTGATGGGCACCCAGGTACAGAACTCAACCTCGGCCGAGGACGGAATCAGCTCCGCCAACCTTGCCACCACCGTGGCCGACATGTCCAAATACAACATCCTGACCCAGACCGGCATGGCTGCCCTCGCCCAGGCAAACACCAAACAGCAGGCCGTTCTTTCGCTGTTGCAGTAGGCGCAGGCGCAACCGTAATGCCCGCGTAACGTAGCGCCGGCGTCCCCGGCGGCGGGCTGCAAATCTCAAAGATGCTGGGTTCCCACCCTCCGCGAAAATGGCGCCTAAACGAGAATTCTTCAGCAGCTTCTGAAGTCGTGCCTTGACACAGTCCAACCAGTCGCCGTCTCGAGGTGAAAAATAAGCGACATTGGGTCCGCCGGCTCCCACTTAACCCTGGCCGGAACCCGGAACATCATCCCCTTGTTTATTATTAGGCCATGAAACCCATGACTCGCCTTGATTTGGACGGTGCCGAGCGCCACGAGGTCTGGCATGAGGTCCTGGAGCAGATCTTACGGTACCAGGATACTGTCACCAGCGCCGGGGTTGCGCCCAAGCTCGATCCCCAGGCTGTGCGAGCATTATTGGCCGGAATCGATTTTTCCAGCCCGTGTCCGCCCGTGGAGGCGGTGCGATTTGTCACTGAGGCGCTGTGGCGCCATCAAGTCCATAACTCTCACCCCAGATATTTCGGCTTGTTCAATCCTGCGCCGGCTGGGATGGCGGTGGTTGGCGACGCGATGACTGCGGCGTTTAACCCACAGCTTGCCGCCTGGACCCATGCCCCGTTCGCAAACGAGGTCGAGATGCACCTGATTCGCGCTTTTGGCGAGAAATTCGGCTATCCCCCGGGCGCTGCCGACGGGACCTTCGCCGGCGGCGGGGCGGAGGCCAATCACACGGCCGTCATCTGCGCCTTGGTCGCCCATTTTCCCGAATTCTCCGCCCGCGGATTGCGCGCGCTGGCCTCCCAGCCCGCCGTCTACGTCTCCCAGCAGGCCCATCACTCGTTCCTGAAAGCGGTCCGCGCCACTGGCTTGGGCACGGACGCCCTGCGCGAGGTCCCGGTCGATAACGATCTGAAGCTGGATTTGGCTCAACTTGAAGCCTTGCTAAGACACGACCGGCAAAGGGGCTTACATCCCTTTCTGCTCGTCGCGACTGCGGGAAGCACCAGCGCCGGTGTCATCGATTCCCTGCCGCAAGCCGCCGCCATCGCCCGCAATAACAGCATGTGGTTTCATGTAGATGCGGCCTGGGGCGGGGCGGCGGCGCTGGTGCCCGAATTGAAAGGCCTGCTGGCCGGCATCGAGCAGGCGGATTCGATCACCTTTGACGCTCACAAGTTCCTCTCCATGTCGATGAGCGCCGGATTGTTCCTGACTCGTGACCGGCAAATCCTGAGCCAGGCCTTCCGCATTACCACCGATTACATGCCCAAAGATGGCGCTGCCCTCGACATAGTCGACCCCTACACGCATTCCATGCAGTGGTCGCGGCGCTTCATAGGCCTGAAGCTGTTTCTTACCTTGCTCGTAGCGGGCTGGGACGGATACGCCAGCGTAATCCGGCATCAGGTTGAGATGGGACGTCAATTGGCCCGAATGCTGAATTCCTCCGGCTGGAAGGTAGTAAACCAGACTGAGCTGGCTGTGGCCTGCTTTGTCGATCGTACCCGGTCGGACGGCCAGTCTGCTGCCTTCCTCCAGGCAATCGCGGACCGGGTGGTCGCCTCCGGGTCGGCCTGGATTTCCACCACACGTCTGAAAGATGGCCAGCCAGTCCTTCGCGCCTGCATCACCAACTTCCGCACCGAAGAAGCTGACCTGCAGGCACTTATCGCAGCGCTGGATGAAGCCAGGAGAGCTGAAAGTACTGCTTCACATTAGGCCGGGAAGTCAGCAGCCAGAAGTCAGAATAGGAGAATAGACTCCTGCCTTCCGACTTCTAACTCCTGGCTTCTGACTTCCGCCTCCTGCCTTCCGATTGACGTTACAATAATCTCTGATTAAAGTCAGACAAATGGACGAGGCTGCAGTTCGACAAGTCCGAAGCTTCAACCGCACCGTGGCCGAGCGCACCAAAACCTTACCAACGCCATTGGGCGAGGTCGAGCGGCTTCTTCAGGCATCCATGGTGAGCTTTGCCATCGAAGCTCCAACAACTGCCGATGCGCGTTGGTGTTTCGCGCAATACTTCGCCGAACTCGATAGGCGCTTTGAGGCAGGTTTCGACCCCGCGCTCAGTATCTCCGCCGACGCCCACGAGCTCACCCCGCCGTCGGGCTTCCTGCTAATCGCCCGCTTACGCGACCGGGCGGTCGGCTGTGGCGCCGTCAAGCTTCACCAGGAGCAACCAGCCGAAGTGAAACGAATGTGGATTGCGCCGTCCGCCCGTGGACTCGGTGTCGGACGGCGGTTGCTCGGCGAGTTGGAGCGCCATGCCCGGAATGCGGGTGTCGCCGTCCTTCACCTGGAGACAAACCGGGCGTTGAGCGAAGCGATCACCCTCTACAGGCGCTCGGGATACGTTGAAGTTAAAGCCTTTAACTCTGAGCCGTATGCGCACCACTGGTTCGAGAAACGCTTGAACCAGCCGTCGGAGGTATAAATCTTCTTCCTGTCCCGAGCTTCCAGTCCTCAGCGCTGGAAACCGGAAACTTGAAACCGGAAACTCACTCGGCCAATACCTGCCCAGCCTTCCGCTCGAGCACGCGCACGATGGCGGTATGATCGGCGGCTTCACCCAGCTCACGGACCGCCTCGTTCCACAGTTCGGTGCAGCAACCAGTGAACGGTGCTGGAATCCCAGTAGCCGCGGCCAGCCCCTGTGCCGTTCGTAAGTCCTTTGCCATCAATCCCAGCGAAAAACCGGAGCCGAAAGTACGGGACAGAATGTGCTGCTTGAACTTGTTCTCGGTGCTGTTGTTGCGCCCGGTCGAGGCATTCAGAACATCGACCATGGTCTCCGGCGCCAACCCAAACTGCTTGCCTACCAACAAGGCCTCCGCCGCCATCCATAGCCCGGCTGCCGAGACCAGATTATTCAGCGCCTTCATGGCATGACCCGATCCCAGCGGGCCGGTCAGGAAGATCTGCTTCGCCATGGCCTCCAACAGGGGCCGGACACTGGCGATTACCGCTGCCTCGCCTCCTACCATGGTCGCCAGTGAACCATCTACCGCCCGCTTTACGCCGCCCGATACCGGGGCATCTACCAGATGAACGCCGCGTCTGGCCAGCGCTTGGCCAAGTTCTTTGGTGCCAACAGGTTCCGAGGAACTCATGTCGATCACGATGCTGCCGGCAGCCAGGCTGGAGATCAGTCCATCGTCCCCAAGCACCACCTCCCGGACGGTCTTCCCATCCGGAAGCATGGTAATGACTACCTGGCTGGAACGCGCCAGCGCCTCCAGCGAACTGGCGGCGCATCCGCCGAACTCGGCAACGAAGCGTTGGACCGCGCTTTCGTTCTTGTCGGCGACCTGCACAGTGTATCCCGCGCCCACAAGGCGGTGCGCCATTGGCCGCCCCATATTGCCGATTCCGATGAATCCAACACGCGCCGGCGGTTGCAGAACGGTAGCCACGGTCAGATTCCCTCCTCTTTGAACACCTCTTGGGCATTCCGGAAGCTGTCTATGGCTGCCGGCACCCCACAGTAAATCATTGCATGTAAAAACACTTCCATGATATCCGCCTTGCTCAGGCCGTTGTTCAGCGCCCCCCGGACATGCAGTTTTACCTCGTGCGGACGGTTAAGCGCCGTCAGCATGGCTAAGTTGATAATGCTCCGGGTTCGCCGATCAAGACCCGGACGGCCCCAGATTTCTCCCCAGCAATACTGTGTGACCAACTCCTGAAGCGGACGCGAAAACTCGTCTGCCGCGGCAATAGACTTGTCAACATGCTTAGCGCCAAGGACTTCCCGGCGGATCTTTAAGCCTTTTTCAAACAATTCCTTGTCCAATTCCTTCCTCCATTGTAAAGGTATGACGATATATCGTCTCAAACTGGAAAACGGTTTGTTGCCAACCGGGCCGGCTCACTTCGGGCTGCCTATTCGGTCAAAACTACCTGTTTTGGTGCCGATTTACGACGATTCGGCGCCCCATTAGCGCAATATCTGGGACGAATGCGTTCGGTGGCCCTACTTGTGCACCAAGAATCTACACCGAATCAGGCCCCAATTCCACAAATACGAATAGACCAAATGTTTACAACATGGTCCATCCTCTAATTCGTCCCAAAACATTAGTTAAGTAATACTCATAGTAAGACTTCACTTGTTTAGTATTACTTTATGTTAGACAAGATTATTTCAGTTATACCTGACTATCCGTCAGTTACTGTCGCCTAAAAAAGTATTTATTATTATATATTGTATTACAACAACATGATAGCTTAACAAATACCTTCACACCACGAAAGAGTCGTTAGCTTTGTGGTTCACCAATATTATTTTTTCTTGTATGCATAATCAGTAAGTGCTATTTATGATTATATGGATGATACGTTTTACTCGCTAGTATCGACAAAGGGTCAAGTTGTCATTCCTGCTGAGCTTCGGGCGGAACTGAAAATTGAACCTGGCACCAGAATATGCTTTCAGCGGGCAGGCGATATCCTGATTTTGCGACCTGTAACTGATCGGCTGATCGATCGATTGCGGGGATTTTTCAAAGGTGGGCCTTCCCTATCCGCTCTGCGCGAACCAGAGCGGGGAACCGATCCGCAATGACAGCTTATATCCTGGACGCGAGTGCTATCCTCCGGTTCGTCGAAGACGAGTCCGGCGCCGAACAGGTGCAGCGACTCTTCAAAACCGCCCTGGAAGGAGACATTCAACTGCTCATTTCGGCCTTTACCTGGGGCGAAATCAACTATATGGCTATCCGAGGGCACGGCAGTGCCAATGCCCGGTTACTGGTGGACCAACTCAAAAGCCTGCCGGTCACCGTGGTGCCGGTTGACGCCAGCGTCGCCGAAGCCGCGGCTGAGTTCAAGGAGGCCCATAACCTCTCATACGCCGATGCTTTTGCCGGGGCTCTGGCGCAGCGGACCCATGCCACCCTGGTAACGGCCAACACAAAAGACTTCAAACCTCTCGCGCAAGGGGTCATCCGAACCCAATTCTTGCCGGCCCGGCGGGAGACTGATCCCACCCAGTAAAGAACTCCAGCGAAAAAGAAACTCGGGTCATCCTGAAGCGAAGCGAAGGATCTGCTTTCTTCCGTGCCCTCAACAAGCCAGGCTATTCTGAAGGGTTTGATTAGCTATATAAGTTTATGAATACTAAGGCAATTATTCCCTGACTTACCGGCGATTGCACCTTATTCGATGCATTACTGGCATTAAGCTAAGGGCGAATTTTTAAGTTATTCCAGCAAGTCGCTGAACGGTAATGTCTTAGCAGTGCCAACCCGCCACGACTCATGAATTCTTTCAGCCGATCAGGCCTGCTGCCGCGCTGGGTGATTCCGACGCCCGCTTGGCGGGCGGGGGGCGTTTAATCTCCCATACCTGGGCTCACGTTCAAGGTCATCAGCTTCTACCCGGAGTGGCGTGTTGAAAATAAATCCGTCCAAAGCGTCCAAAGCGTCCACGGCGCGATCGGAAAGCAGCTACTCTGCTGCTGTATGAGACGTGCGATGATGGCTGAGATGGGAACGAAACGCCGGGGTCCCCGGCAAGCCCGGTTTTGGCTTGCTGGGGTGGAAGACCGGGGTCCCCGGCAAGCCCGGTTTTGGCTTGCTGGGGTGGGAGAGACGTGGAAATCCGCCCTGCCAAAAGGAACCCCACGTCTGTCCGGTTTTGGCAGTGGGAACGAAGGAGACGTAAAAATCTGGCGGAGTGTCGGTACCCACGCCGGCCCGGTTTTAGCGGACATGGGCGCCAAGCGTTACCCGCCACATCCCGCCACATCCCGCGACCTCCCGCCACTGGGCGATTTTTTTTATTTTATTTTTTGCTCCCCCGGTCCGTTTTCCGCAGCAGCTCTTAGCCGCTACTGCGCAGCCAGTACGACCTTCGGGTGAAAGAGCGTACCGGCTACACGGTTGGCGATGGCAATCAGTTGATTCTGCCCGTAAAAAACCTTCACTTGGCGGGCGGACGACATTTCCGGCAGATTTACGGCGCGCCCAGCTCGAATTTTGGCTGCGCTCTCATCCGTCGCGGTTACCGCTGGGAACGCAGGCAGCAGGCGCCGGGGATGGAAAAACAGGTTTTCCTCATCGCCGGGTACCACGGCCTTCTCCACCTGGTCGAGCGTACGGGCATCTGCCAGGGAGAATTCCGCCAAGGCTGTTCGGCGCAGGGTGGCCAGATGGGCGCCCATGCCTAACCGTTGCCCGATCTCATGCGCCACCGAACGCATATACGTTCCAGAGGCAACCCGCGCGCGGAAATATGCCCTATCTTCTTCTAATCCAAGGACTTCTAATTCTTTTATCTCCACCGAGACCGGCTCCAGCTCGACCTCGCATTGCTTTCGCGCCAGCCGGTAGGCAGGCACGCCGCGGATCTTTTTGGCCGAGAACGGCGGGGGGATCTGTTGAATCACGCCGCAAAACTGTGTGGCCATCGTACGCACCTGTTCCAGCGTGGGCCGGGCGTTGGACACCGGAGTGGAGGGTTGTCCCTCGGCGTCGTAGGTGTCGGTGGCGAAGCCAAAGCGGATGGTGCCTTCATAGGTTTTCTCCGCGCCGTTATAGAACTGAGCTAAACGCGTCAGTTTACCGATCACCAGGGGCAAGACCCCGGTGGCGAGGGGGTCCAGTGTGCCCAGATGGCCGACCGCACGTTCCCGGAGCAACCGGCGTACGCAGTTCACCACGTCGTGCGAAGTCATCCCCGCAGGCTTGTCGATTACCAGCACTCCGTTCATGGCGTCAGTCTGTTATTGTGTTTAGCAGGCAAAGCTGCCCGACCTGGTGGCGCTCACCCAGCCAAACCCCTTAGCTGGGTATTCCCCCGGGAGCAAGTGTAACAAGATGATCCCGATCCGTGACGACGCACCCCGTTTCGGCACACCCTACGTGAACTATCTGCTGGTGGCGTTAAACGTCATGGTGTTTCTGTTCGAAGTCATGTTAACCCCTGGTCAGCGTGATCTGATGATGTTCCACCTGGGCTTCGTGCCGCTTAAGGTCACCGCTTTGGTCGCCGGGGTGCACCACATCCGTACCCATGGGCTGCTCTTTCCGATCACGGCCAACACAGCCTTCTTACCGGTGCTTACCTCGATGTTTATCCACGCATCCTGGCTGCACCTGATCTTTAACATGTGGGCGTTATGGATATTTGGCGATAATGTGGAGGATTATCTCGGGCACTTCCGGTACCTGGTGTTTTACGCCCTTGCGGGCTTAGGCGCCGCATGCCTGCATTTCCTGATCAACTACCGCTCAGCTATCCCCAGCGTCGGCGCCAGTGGCGCGATTGCCGGCGTTATGGGTGCCTACTTGTTGCTGTTTCCCTCCGCCCGGGTGCTAACCCTGGTCCCCTTGTTCTTCTTTTTCACGTTTATCCACCTGCCCGCCTGGCTGGTCCTGGGATATTGGATAGTCGGGCAATTTCTCGCCGGAACGGCCACTGCGATCACTTACTCCAGCCAGACTTCCGGCGGGGTGGCCTTCTGGGCTCACGTGGGCGGGTTCTTGACCGGAATCGGGCTCATCAAACTCTTCCCCAGACGGCCCCGGCGGTACCGGTTCAGTAGGCAATTTTGAATTAACACCTACCACAGTCGCACATGGGATGAAATCCCACCCAGAAAACATGAAAATGGGTGAAGCGACCTGCCTGGGTGAAGGCCGAATCTCTGTGGCGCCTGATTTAGAGCCCGCACCACAGTCTGGC
>Ga0326727_10009625_pt1 | contig 23611 bp, 14 predicted proteins | sample MB2enrmetagenome_FD_207643 | JGI IMG/M metagenome (GOLD analysis project Ga0326727, IMG submission 207643) | Lab enriched peat soil microbial communities from McLean, Ithaca, NY, United States - MB29MY | ecosystem: Environmental > Terrestrial > Soil > Wetlands > Peat | place: USA: New York... | reverse complement strand
GCTTGCCTTGCTGCTTCCGGTTTGCGGGTTCTTGACCGAAGCAGCACAGGCTCCATCCGCGGAGATCATCGTCACCGCGGCTCCTTCTTACGAGCCACTGGCCGCTTTGCGCGGGGGCGAGCGTTTTCCCAAGGGCGCGCAGCTCTTGCTGGTTCATGACGGCAAGGCGGAGCCGCTGGTCGCCGGCTTTGCCGCCACCGCCGACGCAAATGTCTCCTTCGACGGCCAGACCGTACTGTTCGCGGGCAAGCAATCCGCTGCCGATCTCTGGCAGATTTGGGAACTCACCCTGGCCACCCATTCCGTACGCCATGTCATCGCTTCCAAGACGGATGCCATTCGTCCGCTCTATCTGCCCGGCGACATGCCAGGGGGGCGTCTGGTCTACGCGCAGCGCACGCCGCAGGGCTTTCAACTGGAGAACGTGAGGGGCCATGAGTTGCCGGCCAGTTATGCTCCGCTGGACCCGCTGCCAGCGGCCGTTCAACTCACTTACAGCCCCGCAAGCGTGCTGCCCGCGGATGTACTTGCCGATGGCCGCATTCTGTTTGAGGCAGGCTTCCCGCTGGGCGCAGGCGCGGCTCCAGAACTTTACCTGGTCTACTCCGATGGTTCAGGCGTCGAATCGTACCGCTGCGATCACGGCAAAGCGCGTTGGGGCGGAAGGCAAATGGCCAACGGGGACGTGGTCTTCACTCATGGAGATTCACTGGCTCGTTTCACCTCGCCCCTGGCGCACGAGCAGCTCGTCAATGCTCCGCGCGCGGAGTACGCCGGCGCAATTGCCGAGATGGCCACAGGCGAGTGGCTGGTGAGCGCGCGAGTTGGAGCCGGAGCGCATTACGCGCTCAGATTGTGGAAGCCAGGCTCGCCGGCATTGCAAACCGTGCTGAGTTTGACCGGCGAAAATCTTGTCGAGCCGGTTCTGGTGGCGCCGCGCAACCGGCCTAAGCGGCACCCCTCGGCGCTGCACCCCTGGAACTACGCGAACATGCTCGCGCTGGACGCACGCCTGTCGCGTGACGGGGATATGAAGAAGACTCCTGCTTCGGTGCGGCTGGAGACCATGACACCGAGCGGCCAGACCATCCTTCTGGGCACGGCGCCTGTCGAGGCGGATGGCTCTTTCTTTGTGCAAACTCCGGGAGACAAGCCCATCCGCTTTGCGCTGTTGGATGAAAAGGGCGCGGTGCTGCGCCAGGAGCACGGATGGTTCTGGATTCGCAGTGGCGAGCAGCGCATCTGCGCCGGCTGCCACACGGGTCCGGAGCGCGCATCGGAGAATCGCGTGCCGGAGGTGCTGCTGCGCTCAACTACGCCGGCCGATCTGACCGGCGCAAAGGGTGCAACCGCAAAGCAGCAAGGCAAACCGAGAGGCAATTAGCATGATCATTCGCTCTCTTCTTTTTTTCGGAGTTGTTTCCCTGGCTGCGGCACAAACTGCTTCACCGCCGCTAGCTACTTCTGCGCCGCAGGCGACGTTGGCCCCACTGCAGGTGGCACCCGCGTCGCAGGCGCCGGTGATTCGCTTTGAAGACGCCAGCGACAAGGCGGGCATCTCTTTTACACACAGCTTTGGCTCGCGGCAACTGGGCTCGCTGCTGGAAGGCACCGGCGCGGGCTGCATCTGGTTCGACTACAACAACTCCGGCCTGGAGTCTCTCTACGTGGTCAACGGGCGTCCGCTGGACGACTCTATGCATCCCTATCCGCTCAAGGAGATACCCGCCACGCCACCGCATAATCATCTTTATCGCAACAACGGCAACGGCACCTTTACCGATGTGACAGAAAAGTCCGGCCTCAATCCCGATTTATACGGGATGGCCGTGACGGCTGCGGACTATGACAACGACGGATATGTCGATCTGCTGGTCACCGGCTACGGCAAGACGATTCTCTACCACAACGACGGCAACGGACACTTTACCGATGTGACCGAGAAGGCCGGCATCAAGGTGGACGGCTGGGCCATCAGCTCCACATGGCTGGACTACGACAAGGACGGTTGCGTCGATCTGTTCGTGGGCCGCTACGTCAAGTTCGATCCCAAATACCGCGCGTTTTATGCCGCCGACAACTATCCAGGGCCGCTGGACTACGAGGGCGAGACCAACAAGCTCTATCACAACAACTGCGACGGAACATTTACTGATGTTACCGATAAATCGGGCATCGGCGCTTACGTGGGCCGCACCATGGGCGTGACCGCGGCGGACTTCGACAATGACGGCTGGGACGATATCTACGTGGCCAACGACCGCACGGAAAATTTTCTCTTCCATAACAAGCACGATGGAACCTTTGAGGAGATTGCCAACGATACGGGCACAGCCTACGGGCAAAATGGCGAATCGACTTCGTCGATGGGCCCGGTCTTCGCCGACCTCGAAGGCCGCGGTGTGCTCGACCTGTGGGTCTCCGACGGCCACTATAACCGGCTGCTGCATAACACCGGGAAGATGAGCTTTGAGGACATCGGCGCGTCCAACGGCGTCTCGCAGGCCAACGCGCAGTACGTGAGCTGGGGCACGGGCGTCTACGACTTCGACAACAGCGGGCAGCTCGACATTCTCATTTTTCACGGCGGGCTCATTCATCTCATTCCGCAGGAACACACGCTGTTTCGCGGACTGGGCAACGGAAAATTCGCCGATGTTTCGCGCGATGCCGGACCTGTGTTGAGCGAGCGCACCACGGCGCGCGGCGCTTGCTTCGCCGATTACATGAACGACGGCAAAATCGATGCGTTTGTGGTCAACCTAGGCGCCAGGGGGACGCTGCTGCACAATGTCTCCACGAATACCGGGCACTGGATCACCATCAAGCTCGTGGGCACCAAGAGTAACCGCGACGGCATCGGTGCGCGGGTTGAAGTCTTTGCCGCGGGCAAGCGTCATACGGCGGAACGCGTGGCCGGCTCCGGCTATCTCTCGCAGAACGACGGCCGTTTGCACTTCGGCCTGGGCGCGGCAACGACGGTGGACAAGCTGATCGTTCACTGGCCCAGCGGGCGCGAACAGACGCTGGAGAAGGTAAGTGTCGATCGCGTGCTCACCGTGCAAGAGCCGGGAGAAAGGATGCCGAAGTGAGCGGTCGCATACAAACCGCAACGGGCACGGGGCTGACGGCGCTGGCCGTGGCGCTGCTTGCGGTTGCGCTTTGGACCGATCGTCTTGTGCGCGCGAGCGAGTCTGATGCTGTGGACTACGCCTCTCCGCTCGAGCTTCTGTTCTCGCCGGATGGATCGCGCCTCTACGTGCTCTGCCAGCAGATCGAAGAGATTCGCGTGCTCGACGCCGCCACCTACGCAGTCGTCAAGACCATCGCCGTGGGCCGCGTACCGCGCGGCATCGCGCTCTCTCCCTCGGGCGACCGCCTATTCGTTACCAACACCTGGGATGACACGCTCTCGGTGATCGACACACGTACACTGGCCGTGACAGCCACGTGGCCGGTGGGTACGGAGCCTTCAGGCGTGGTGGAAGATCGCGCCGGTAAGCACCTGTTCGTCGCCAATCGCATCTCCAACGATGTAGCCGTGCTGGATGCGCAGACCGGCGAGGAAGAAAAGCGCTTTCTGGCGGGCCGCGGCTCAAGCTACCTCACGCTCTCGCCCGACGGCAGCCGGATTTACGCGACGCACGTTTATCCGAATCCGCCTCGTGTGCGGACTGATTTGGATAATCGCACCGCGCCGGAATCCGAGATCACGGTTATCGATGCCGCGCACGCCGTGGTCGTTGATCGCATGCCCTTGCACGGTGTCGCCGGAGTATTTCATCTTGCCTTCTCCGCCGATGGCCGCATCGGCGTGGTCGCCGAATACCACCCCAAGAATCTCGTTCCGCTGGCGCATCTGGAACACGGCGGCGCATTCGCTTACACGCTCACCCTGTTCGGCGCGGATGTGGGCCAGCCCGTCGAAGTGCCGCTCGACGAACTCGAACGCTACGCCTCGCAGCCCTTCGGCGTGGTTATCGCGCCAAACAAGTCGCGCCTTTACGTCACCATCGGCGGCTCGGAGTGCGTTATCGTGATCGACCTGCCGCGCCTGTTGCGCTTCATCCACGCGCGCCAGCGGCCTGAATCCGGCTCCTTTGCCTATGACCTTGCCGCCAGCGCCAACTACGTGATTGCCCGCATCCCCGTGGGGCATAATCCTCGCGGCCTCGCGCTCTCCCGCGACGGCAGCAAGCTGTTCGTAGCCAACCGGCTCGAAGACACTATCAGCGTCATCGATACGCGCTCCAACCGCGTCGCCTCCACGATCGCGCTCTCCGGGCCCATAACCGTCAACGTGCTGCGCCATGGCGAACAGACCTTCTACTCCGCACGCTACTCCTTCCAGGGACAGATCAGTTGCTCCAGTTGCCACATCGACTCTACCTTCGACGGGCTCACCTGGGATCTGGAGCCGGACGGCTTTGGACGCGACATTGTGGACAACAAAATGCTGGAGGGCTTGAAGAACACAGAACCCTACAAGTGGATAGGCACGAATCCCAACCTGCCCACGGAGTGCGGGCCGAGGACGGAGAAATACTTCTGGCGCTCGGAGCAGTATGACGACCTTACGCTTGCCGACCTGACGATTTACATTCGTAATCTGCCTACCAGGCCTAACCGTTGGAAGCTGCCAGGGCGCGAGATGACGCCGGCCCAGGAACGCGGCCAAGCGCTATTCGCGCGCGAGGTGGACAAGTTCGGCAAGCCGATTCCGGAGAGCAACCGCTGCTCGTATTGCCACAGCGGCCCCAAGGGCACAAACCAGATGATCTCCGACGTGGGAACGCGCAAGGCCACGGACAATACTGGACGCTTCAAGTCGGCTCCGCTCACCGAGATCGCACTCACTGCGCCCTACCTGCACGACGGCTCGGCGCGCACGCTGGAGGAGATCTGGACGGTCTACAACCCCGATGACAAGCACGGCCGCACCAACGACCTGACCAAGGACGAACTCAACGATTTGATTGAATACCTGAGGACGCGATGAAAACGTTGTGCGCGATCGCATTGCTTCTGACTGCTGCAACAGCGGCGTGTGCCGCGCCGCAGGCGTCCGTGCCGAAAGCAACCGCATCTGGGGTGCAGAAATCTCATGGCGCAAACGCGGCGTCTACCGTACCGCAAATACCGGCTTCGGCCGCGCCGCAACTGCCGCGCTTCCGCTTTGAGAACTTCACCACCGCCAACGGCCTGCCTGACAATCATGTTTTCTCCGTGCTGGTGGACGGGAGCCGCATCTGGGCAGGCACGGAAAACGGACTGGCAGTTTACGAGAACCACACGTGGAAGACCTACACCACCAAGGACGGCTTGGCGCATCGCGCCGTGCTCTCGCTGGCTCTCGACAAGCGCACCGGCGACGTGTGGGCCGGGACGATGGGCGGATTGAGCCGCATCTCCGGCGGTCGTATCGACAGCTACACGCAGTTGACTTCGGGGCTGAGCAATGACGTGGTCTATGGCGTCTCGGTGGAGGGCGAGAACGTGTGGGTGGCAACAGCCGCTGGGGGATGCCGCCTGGATCTGCGCACCGGCCAGTGGACGCTCTACAACGAGCGCAACACGCCCATGATCGAGATCTGGGTCTACGGCGTCTCCGCCGCGCCGGACAAGGTTTATTACGCGGTGTGGGGCAGCGGGCTTCTCGAATACACGCAGAAGACCGGGCGCTGGGATAAGTATGAAGATCCAGACGGCGAAAATGAGATCGTGCTTTTCAAGGACCAGGGACTGATCCATGAGATTGTCACCTCAGTCAGTTATGTGGACAACATCGTGTGGGCGGCGACTTACTTTGGCGCCAGCCGCTACGACGGCCGCTACTGGCACAACTTTCTCACCAAAGACAGCGGGCTACCCTCGAACTTCATCAACTTTCTCAAGGGCGTGGACGCCAATCGCGCCTGGTTCTGCACCGACAAAGGGCTGGCTTACTACGACGGCGTCAACTGGGCCGTCTATCGGCCGTCTCTGAAAGACGGCAAGCCGGAGATGACGGTGCGCAACGCTCAAGGCAAGGTAACGCCGGTCGCCGTGACCACCGCGCCGGCCCACAACTATGTTCTCGGCATCGACTTTCAAGGCGACGATATCTGGGTCGCCACCGCCAAGGGTTTAAGCCACGGAATTCGACAACAACGATAAGAACACAAGGAGAAATGCCATCATGAATGCATTTGCGGATATTCTGGAAGCCATCGCGCACGCACCCATCGAAAAGCGCGCCATGACCAATCACGGCGTGCTCAACGAAGCATACAAATACGCCAAGCCAAGCTCATTTTCGCGCGGCATAAGGATCGACATTGGCGGCGTTTGCATCCTGCTGATCTCCGGCACCGCTTCCATCGACGAGCACGGTGTGAGCGTCCACATCGGCGACTTTCCGGCTCAGTTGCGGCGCACCTTCGACAACATCACCGGTTTGCTCGCGAGCGAAGGCGCCACCTGGCACGACATCGTGCGCACCAGTTGCTACCTGCGCGACATCGATCGCGATTACGACGTTTTCAACGCCGGGCGCACGGCCTTCTTCAAGGAACAGGGGCTCGATCCGCTGCCCGCCTCCACCGGCATTCAGGCGCATCTCTGCCGGCCGGAACTGCTGGTCGAGATCGAAGCCATCGCCATGTTCCGCACGGATAAGACAGAAGGCAGCGAGGAGTAGTTCTCATGCGCAAGGGATGGTTGTTGGCTGCGACCCTCATGGGCGCCATGGGCTCGGGGACAAATGGGATTGCGCAGTATGCGAGCCAGGACGCAAGCCAGGCTGCAAGCCCGGTTGTCGTCACGGGCAAGGGAACGTGCGAGTGCGGCGCGCATCCTCCGGGACCGCCGCGGGATCGCACGGTTACTCCTTATGCGGGCGAACCGGCGGACCTAATTCCCTGGGCAAAATTCGCCGCGCCTTACGACCTCAACTACACTCATCCCAACATCTACTCCGGCGCCGCGCGGGATATTCCTGAACCGAAAGATATCACCGAGGTGCGCATCGGCTTCTTCGGGCCCATCGAGCACAATCCGGACGAGGTCTTCGGACTGCGCATGTTGCACGGCGCGCAACTGGCCGTGGAGGAAGCCAACGCGCACGGAGGCTACGGCGGCAAGCCATTCCGGCTGATGCCGCACAACGACTACGACAACTGGCAGAGAGGCGCGGTCTACGGCGACGACCGGCCCACTGACCCCACGATCTGGGGCTCGCCGTCCAATGAAGCGGTGAAGATGATTTACGACGACCGGGACTGGGCGATCTTCGGCTCGATCAGCTCCGAGTCCACGCACATCATGCTGCGCGTGGCATTGCGCGCGGAGATTCCCATCGTCAACTCCGCTTCGACCGATCCGACGATTCCTGAAACATATATTCCCTGGTACTTCACCGATCTTCAGGATGATCGAGTGCAGGCCTTTACCCTGGCGCGGCGCATCTTCACCGAACTTGGTTTGAAGCGCCCGGCAATTCTGCGCGTGAACAATCGATACGGACGGCTGGGAGTTCCCAAGTTCCGCGATGCCTCGCGGCGGCTGGGCCATCCGGTAGTCATCGAGCAGAAATTCCAGCCTGGCGATACGGACTTTTCGCGGGAGTTGAAGATTATCCAGGGATCGCATACCGACGCAATTGTTTTGTGGGCGGACGAGACGGAAGCGGCCGAAATCCTGAAGCAGATGCGAGCGCTGGGGATGAAGCAGCGGGTCTTTGGCGCGTATCGAGCCCTGGGCGACACTCTGCTGAAAGAGGCCGGCGGCGCCGCCGAGGGCTTCGAGGCGGTTTTTCCTTACGATCCCACACGCAACGACCCGCGCTGGCTCGACTTCAATCGACGTTTCGAGGATCGCTTTCACGAGAAGCCGGAGCAGTTTGCCTCACTGGCCTATGACGCGATGAACGCGCTGCTGGATTCGATCTGCAAGGCGGGACTGAATCGCGCGCGGATTCACGATGCGTTGGCCAACATAGAGGAATACGACGGCGTAACCGGGCACATGGTCTTCGACCCCAATCAGAAGAATGTCGCACCTATGTACCTGGGCACGGTGCATAACGGGGCGATCACATATCGCGTTGCGACCATGGAAAAGGCACGTGCAGTGCGGCAGACGGCACCTGCGGTGGGGCAGACTCCGCTTGCGCGGCAGGAGCCTTCTGCATCCCTCTCGCAGCCTTATGCGCGCGTGGGCAAGGATGGTGTGGACTATGCCGGCCCGCATCGTCCTGACTTGCCGGGTCCGATGCGTGTCGTGTTCTTTGGGCCGCACGCCGCGGAGGTCACGCAGTCGCCGGAGGTGCAGGCAGAGTTGGCAGCCGGTGTTGCCAAAGGGCAGAGGTGGACGCTGCTGCCCGTGGCCAGCGACCAGAACTGGGGCGCTGCTTCAACTCAATTGGTTCACGCGCTGATGGACGATCATGCTCTGGCCATTGTGGCGCTGGACCGCGACTCGGCACACCTGGCCGAGCAACTGGCGCTCAAGGCTTTTGTGCCGGTGGTGGCATTGAGCAGCGACACGAAGCTGACCTCGACGAACATCCCGTGGATCTTCCGTTTGCCCGCGGAAGCCACCCCGGCATCGGCGCTCGGCCTGCTGGAAGCAGCCGCTGCCCGCAGCGGCGCCAATCCCGAGCGGCTCAGAAACGTTCTGGCCTCAGGCGAGTTGCTCACAGGAGTTGCCTTTCTGCCCACCGGCGAGCCACGCGGACATAATTAGGGCTCGCCTAATTCGTAGGGAATGCCAAACCGTCCAATTTGAATCATTGCCTTGTCGGCAGGAGGCCAGATGTGCAGGCTCTCCACGCGGCTCGACCCCGCAATGCGATGCGCCTCCGTAGTACCGACTAGCGAGCCCGATGCAGCCCCATAGAAGTGCACCCGCAACGCATCTCCTGCGGGCAACCGCGTCCAGCCAAAGACATATTCCCCCGGCTTGAGAGCAATTCCGCCGATGCGGACCGGAGTTTGCACCATCAGATAGTGCGAATACTTTCCCTCCGCGGAGTATCCGGCGGTCAGCAGCACCACGCCGGCGATGAAGCGGCCCCGGCTATTCACAATGCCGGATGCGGTGCGCATTTCGGTCTCAATGTGTTCCTTCTCCACCTGCGCCCGCGCCGGCAGCAGCGACGCAAGCTCCGCATCCGAGGCTTGCCGCCACGCTGTTTTCTGCGCCATAGAAAGCGGACAAATCAACAGGAAAACAACCGCAAAAAGAATGATTTTCTTCATGGCTTCGGCTTTCTCAGGGATTCGAGCGGAACAATGCCGCGTTGAATGGCGGCCGTCGCGGCCTGCGTCCGGTCGGTTACGCCCAGCTTGCTGAGCAGGTTGTTGATGTGAGTCTTCACGGTGGCCTCTGAAATCTCCAGCTCGGTCGCGATCTCCTTGTTGCTTAGCCCGCGCACAATCTGCTCCAGCACGTCGAACTCGCGCGGAGTCAGCTCCTCGGTGCCCATGCGCTCGGCCAGCCTCTGCGCAATGGCCGGCGGAATGTGCGATTTTCCCTCGTGAACCGCGCGGATCGCCGCGATCAACTCTTCCGAGGTCATGCCCTTGAGCAGGTAGGCGCGCGCGCCGGCCTGCAAGGCGCGATAGATGTCCTCGTCGCCATCGTAGGTGGTGAGAACAATGAAGCGCGCCTGCGGCGTCTCCATGCGGATGCGCTCGATGACCTCGACGCCGCTCAACCGCGGCAGCCGCAGGTCGATGAGCGCGATATCCGGCTGGTGCTTGCGAAACTCCGCGATGGCCTCCACGCCGTCCGCAGCCTCGCCCACCACTTCCAGGCCTTCCGCCACGTTCAACAGCGCAACCAGCCCCTGGCGCACCACGTGATGATCTTCCACAACCAGCACGCGAATCGTTTTCGTGTTCACGGTTGCTCCTTAAGGTGTCTTCCAAAAATTCCGGGTGCCCCATCCATCCGCGTATTTTGCGGATGGGTGGGAATCCGCAAACCTCAACTGCCTCGTGTATCTCTCGGCGCCGCCGCGCGCAGCCGGATCGTCGTTCCCACACCCGGTTCGCTGTGAATCTCCAGTGTTCCGCCGATGGCCGCCGCGCGCTCTTTCATTCCCGTCAGTCCATAGTGGCCTGAAGCAGGTTCCTGCTTCTCATCGATCACAAAGCCTTGCCCGTCGTCCCGCACGTCCAGCGCAATCTCTTCCGGCCCATATTCCAACTGAACAAACAAATGCCGCGCCCCGGCGTGCTTCTTCACATTATGAATGGCTTCTTGGGCTACGCGCAGGAATTCGCGCTCCGTCTCTGAAGGCAAAGGCCGGTAAGCGCCGAAGATGCTGAAGCCGGTCTCCATCCCACGGCCGCCTTCGGCCTCCACCATGCGGCGCAGGCGGACTGGCAGCGTAGTCTCGCCGGCGTCTTGCGAGCGCAATGCCCAGATCGACTGGCGCGCATCGTCCAATCCCTCGCGCACGTAACCTCGGATCAGGTCCAGATGCTTGGCCGCGGCTTCGGCCTCATTTCTACGCAGCAACGCGGAGAGCACTTCCAACTGCACCGAGATGCCCACGTAGCCCTGGGCCAGGGTGTCGTGAATCTCGCGCGCGATGCGGTTGCGCTCGCCCAGCACGGCACGGAACTCGCCCTCTGCCCGGCGCAGCCGCAAGCGCAAAAATAGCACAACCAGGCCCGCCACGGCCCCCAGCAACAGCGCATAAAACCAGACGGTTTGATAATAGTGCGGCCGCAGTTCAAAGGTAAGCGCAGCGCCCCCGGTATTCCAAAGCCCGTCGTTGTTGGCCGCCTGCACGCGGAAGGTATAGCGCCCCGGCTTGATGTTGGTGTAGTATGCGGAGCGCCGCGTGCCGGCCTCGGTCCAGCCGCGGTCGAAACCCTCCAGCATAAAGCGGTAGCGCACCTTCTGCGGCGCGATAAAGCTCAGTCCCGCGTAATCAAATTGGAAGTGCACGTGTCCTGCCTCAACGCGCAAGGAAGAGCCTGCCCCATGGAGCGCCTGGGGCACGTCGTCTACGGTAAATCGCTCCAGCTCCACCGGCGGCGGAACCGTATTCACAGAAAAGTGCGCCGGGTCAATCTCCACCAGGCCTTTGGGCGTGGCAAACCAAAGGCGCCCATCGCGGGAGCGCCAGGCAGATGGATGGCTGTTGGTGGCCGTCTCCCGGCTGCGCAGGCCATCCGCCGCGCCGAAGTCGATCCATCGCGAGCAGCCTGCTCCCTTTCCCCTTTCATCGACGGCGAAATCGCAGCGCGCAATCCCGATGCTGGTAGCAAACCACAGATGGCCGTTGCCGTCGTCAAGAATGGCGTGGATGCCGGTCCGGTCCAGATTGTTCTGATTCCGGCCGTCGCGCATATCCGCAATGAAGCGCTGCCCATCCCACAGGTTCCATCCGTTTTCCTGGGTGCCTATCAACAGCGTCCCGTTCCATTGCGCCAGCAGCGCCGTGACTACGTTGCTGGAAAGACCGTTCGCCGTGGTGTAATTGACAATCTTTCCACCCCGCAGCCGAGAGAGCCCCGCCAAAGTTGCTACCCAAAGGTCACCGTTGGAGTCCCGCGCCATGGCGCCCACCAGGTCGCTGCCCAGGCCGTTGGCCTGCGTGAAGGTCTCCATCGGCGCGCTGGAAGGCGTTGCAGCATTCGATCCCCTCCAGTGCGTCAGCCCGCGCCGCGTGCCAATCCAGAGAGAACCATCGGCATCGGCCAGCAGCGAACGGATAAAGTCGTCCGGCAGCCCGTCCGCCGATGTAAAGGCCTCGATCTTGCCGCCGCGAATCCGGTTCAGTCCGTCCGGCGTGCCCACCCACAGATCGCCGTTGGGCGCGGCGGCCAAAGACAGAATCACATCGCTCAACAGCCCGTCGCGCACCGTGTAGGAACGAATTTCGCTGCTGCCATCTCCGCTCCGGCGAAGGGCATTCAGCCCACCTCCGCTGGTCCCCACCCAGAGCGTGCCCGCGCCATCTTCCACCACGGCGGTCGTCGCATCGGAACTCAGCCCCTCCCGCACACCAATGGTGCGGAAACGCTGATCGCGCAGAATGTGCAGCCCGCCGGTTTCGGTCCCTACCCACAGATTGCCCTCGTGGTCTTCCATTAGCGCCAGCACCGACGCCATCGCCAGCGGGTCGGTGACCGGGAGGCGTTGCAATTTGCCTTCAGCCCACCGCGCCAGTCCGCCATTGGTCCCAATCCACAAACTACCCTCGCGGTCGAAAAGGAGCGCCTGTATCCGGCTGCCGGGAAGCTCATGGCCGACGGTCAGGTGCACATCTTGCCGATGGTCGCCATAGATTCTGACAAATCGCTTACCTGCCTCGGCAGAATCGCCATTCGGAAAGGTCACGGCGAATTCAACAAAGCTCGCGGGATTACAAGCCCAACATTTATCGACCAGTTCTTTCCACTCACCCTGCTGGTACCAATCCACGCTGGAGAGGTGCTCGATCAACAGGCCTCCGGCATGATCGGAAACAATAACTGCTCCCGGATTCAGTGCCGCACCCACATGCGCATCGACAAAGTGACTTCCATCAAGACGGACCAATGCCTGACCGGTCCAGGACCACACAACTCCGTCTGAAGTCTGGGCCAGTCCAGAAATCCCGTTTCCTGGCAGCCCATCCTTCATCGAGAAGGCCGTCACCACCCCGTCCTTCCAGCGCGCCAGCCCCTCGCTAGTCCCGATCCACAACGCTCCGTCGCGCGTCTCCAGCAGGCAACGTACATCGTTCCCCGGCAGCGCGGGCGTCGAGTTTTTGTCGAAAACCGCAAAGCTGTTGCCGTCAAAGCGGACCAGCCCCACCTCGGTTCCCAGCCAGACAAATCCATTCTTCGTCTGCGCCAGCGCCTGCACCGTATTCTGCGGCAAACCGTTCTCCATCCCCCACGACTGGCGGCCGTAGTTTGCCAGCGTCGTCGTCGGCTCCAGCGCCAGGCCGGGGAGTCCGCAGCTAAGCAGCAATGCGGTTGCCAGAAAGCCGCGGAGCGCAGCGGCGCAATGATCTCTGCCAGCCAAAGGCAAGCGCCTGGCGCCCTCTTTCGTCACATTCTTCGAATTGGCATGAATTTGGGTCACGGGATCAGGCGTAACTCCCTCAAACCGGCTTCAACCTGCGCAAAAAATCGCGCACCTCTACAGTAATAGGAAAGATGCGGGAATGCACAGGAACATCAGTAGACTATCGCAAGAATAGCCGGTTCCGTCTCCACCTATTGATCGAGTCCAGGCTCACTCGTTTGGCTCAAGACAAAGCTCAAAGCTGTCAGTAACCTGTGAATGTCTACAGTATCTCGCTTGCAAGTGTGACTTTCCGGTGGCTGCCTTCTCATGGGTAGCTGCCGGATTCTTTTATAGGGGCCAATTCAGGGTTTGCCCGCCTTCGACGCCGGAGCCTCCACCGCGCACGGCTTGCCGTCGCACAGAGCGCCGGTGATGCCCTGGCCCTCGGTGACGGTATAAATCCGGTCCACCGCGGGGAGTTTCAACGTCTCTTTCGCGCCGGAAGGCCAATGAATCTCGGCTGTTCCCGCATCGGTCGCGTCGCCCAGACCGAAATGAACGCGCATATCGTTGGAAGAGAGATAGCTGCCGCCGCTCAACACGTCCCCGCGCTGACGAATCCCGCCCGCCTGCAGATAGACCGTCGATCCAACCGCATCGCGAGGACTCCTGGGCCCGCCAATCAGCTTGAGTTCAACCCAGTGGTGGTGGTCCGCATTCACGTTGCGAAGCAACACCGGAACGCCATCCATATTATTGATGACCACACTGATCTTGCCGTCGTTGAAGATGTCGCCAAATGCGGCGCCGCGGCCCACGCTGACCACCGCAAGCCCGGTTCCCTCGACTGCCGGAACCAGTTCAAACTTGCCATTCTTCAGGTTGTGGTAAAGCAGCGGGCGCTGGGCATAGCTGGTTCCCCACTCCGGGTGCTTGTCAACCTCGGGATAGACGTGGCCATTGATGACCAGCAGATCCTTCCACCCGTCATTGTCGTAATCGAGAAATCCATCGGCGAAACTGACAAATGGGATGGACGACTCCGCTATGCCGGCCTGATAGCTGACATCCGTAAAAAACCCTTTTCCGTCATTCTGGAAAAGGATATTGTAGTCGTCGGCAAAGGTGGTGCTCACGATGGAAAGGTGGCCGTTGTTCTCGTAGTCTCCGGCGGCGAGGCCCATATTGGCAGCCTCGCGGCCATCGGCGTTGAGCGCAAATCCGCTTTCGTAACTCTGATCCTCAAAGGTTCCATCTCCCTTGTTCATATACAAGTAATTCGGAGTGGAATCGTCGGCCACCAGCAGGTCCGGCTTGCCGTCCCCGTTCACGTCCACAAACAGCGCCCCCAGGCCGTAGTATCCGTTGGGATCGTCCACCCCCAGCTTCTTGCTGACGTCCGTAAACTTCCCGTCGCCATTGTTATGAAAGAGGTGGTCGTGTTCGCCCTTCAGGCCGCGCGGACCGCACATCACCTGCACTCCGCGATACTGGCAGAAAGCAAAGTTGACCGCCTTCGATCCGGAATACGGCGGATTGGACAAATCGATTTGAGCGTAGCCGCCCACAAAAAGGTCCAGGCGCCCGTCGCCATCGTAGTCGCCAAAGGTTGCGCCCGTGGACCATACCGGATGCTGCGCCGTGCCAACGGTGACGCCGGCCTTTTCCGCCACATCCGTAAAGGTGCCGTTGTGGTTATTGTGGTACAGGCGGTTCTCTCCGTAGTTGGTCACGTAAAGATCCGGCCAGCCGTCGTTGTCGTAATCGCCCACCGCGCATCCGTATCCCCACCGGTCGTTGGCCACGCCGGCCTTCTCTGTCACGTCGGTAAATGTTCCATCGTGATTATTGTGAAACAGAGCCGCGTGCGGGGGAGTGGTTTTACCGGCAAGCGCATCGTAGGTCGAGCCGTTTACGAGATAAATGTCCAGCCAGCCGTCATTGTCATAGTCCAAAAGACAAACGCCCGGGCCTTTGGCCTCCAGAATGAGGCGCTTTTCCGGCGTGCCCGCCGTGTGATGCCAGCTCGTCAGCCGGGCGGCCTCGGCAACATCCAGGAAGATAACCGGGCCGGTTTTTACAAAGCCGCCGGCTGTGATGGGACGGTGCTGGCTGTCGAACTCCGCCCTCTGGGGACCGGCATTGGCCATGCCGCCTGGGGATTGTTGCATCCCCGCCTGCTGCCCAGGCTGTGCAACCAAGGCAACCCAGGCCGTTCCGTGCGTCAAAAGAGTAGTGACTAGGACGCTAAAAAACCATCTGCGAACAGGCAGCAACGAGAGTCCTCCAGAGTTTGAAATGCATCGCGACCGGCGATTCCCCCGGCGCTCATCCCTATCTTACTTTGTATCCCTTGGCTCGCAGTTGACTGATGAATCTAATTTATGTTTTCCACCTCGTCCCGCACCACAATCACCACCAGAATGCGCGGCCCATGCACGCCCTTGATGCGCGTCATTTCAATGTCCGCGGTGGCGCTGGGCCCGGAGATGTAAGTGGCTAATACCGGCGGCTGCTGGCAGCGGCTGAAGTACTCGGGCAGAGTTTCAACCACCTGGCTGGCGCGCAGGATGCAGAGATAATAGTCGGGCAGGAGGGTCAGAACACGGCGGCCCTCGATGGCGGAGTGGTGCAGTACGATGGTGCCGGAATCGGCGATGCCGCACGTGGCGGCGGTGACCACGCCTTCCGCCTTCTCGATCTCATGCTCATCGATGGCGAGGCCGTGGTCGATGGTCCATTCCAATCCGGTGATCTTCCACGCGGAGGTGACCAACCACTCGTTCGGAGTTCCGGGCGGCGCTACAAATAGATGACGGCCGCTGGTTGCAAGCTGGGTGGTAATCGTGTTGGCCAGTTCGGCGGGCGCACATTCGACTACCTCGGCGTCGTACTCGCGCAGGCGCTGGATCATCAGCTCGATGCGAGCCTGGGCGGAGAGCGCGCCACGGCGGATATAGGCGCGAGGCAGAGCCGCATAGGCCTCGGCGAGTTGAGAGGCGTCTTTGGCGGCGGAGGGGGTGGCGGCGCGGATGCGGTCGAGAGTCAGTTGGCGGGCTGTGACGGGTTGCTTCATTTTCCCCCCTTTGCTCGCGTGGCCCACCACTGGTGGAAGGTTTGCTTGGGAAGACCGCGTAGATCGCGGGTTTGGGTCCACTTTGCGCCCAGGCTGGGCAGCGCGTGAATCCATCCGTCCTTGCGGGTGAAGAAGCGCAGGCCGATGCGCCCCATGCGCTGCGCCGCATGGAAACCCCACGCGGTGGCAAAGATGAGGTTGGCGATGCGCAGGCCGAGATACATGAGATCGAAGAAACGGCCGGCTTGGCGGCGCTCCTGGTTGACGACTTGAGAGCGCAGTTCGAGCAGCACCTCGGGAATGTTGATCTTGACCGGGCAGACCTCGTAACATGCGCCGCAGAGCGAAGAGGCGTAGGGCAGCGATTGCGCGTGCTTCATCTGCATCAGTTGCGGGGTGAGGATGGCGCCGATGGGGCCGGGATAGACCGAGCCGTAGGCGTGGCCGCCGGTTTGGCGATAGACCGGGCAGATGTTCATGCAGGCCGCGCAGCGGATGCACTTCAGCGTCTGCCGCTCTTTCGCTTTGGCGAGGATGGAGGAGCGGCCGTTGTCGAGCAGGACGACATGGAATTTCTGCGGTCCGTCGCCGGGGGTGACGCCGGACCAGAGCGAAGTGTAGGGGTTCATGCGTTCGCCGGTGGCGGAGCGAGCCAGGAGCTGGAGCATGATTTCGAGATCCTGGAAGCGGGGCAGCACCTTCTCGATGCCCACCAGGCTGATCATGGTGCGCGGCAGCGTGAGGCACATGCGGCCGTTGCCCTCGGATTCGACCACCGCGACCGTGCCGGTCTCCGCGATGAGGAAGTTGGCGCCGCTGATGGCCGTGGGGACGGTCAAAAACTTTTGGCGGAGATAGGTGCGGGCGGCGTTGGTCAGCTCCTTGGGATCGTCGGAGAGATCTTTGAGGCCCATAGTGCGGGCGAAGATCTCGCGCACCTGGCTGCGATTGATGTGCAGGGCGGGAACGACGATGTGGGAGGGTTCTCCTTCGCCCAATTGCAGGATGATCTCCGCCAGATCGGTCTCAAAGACGCTGACGCCCGCGGCCTGGAGAAAGGGATTCAACTGAATCTCGGCCGAGGTCATGGTCTTGATCTTGATGACCTCGGTGGCGTTTTCCTGGTGGAGCAGGTCGAGGATGATCTGGCGCGCTTCAGCGGCGTCGGCGGCCCAGTGAACGTGGCCCCCGGCAGCAGTGCAGCGGGCTTCGAACTGCTCAAGGTAAGCGCCCAGGTTTTCGAGCGCATGAGTGCGGATGGCCGAAGCCGCGGATCGCAGCTCCTGCCAATCGGTCTTCTCCGCGACCAGTTTGCCGCGCTTGGCCTGAATGACGTCGATGGCGTGGCCGACGTTCTTGCGCAGTTGCGGATTGCGCAGCATAGGCAAGGCGGCCTGGGGAAAGGGCGAAGCGAAGCGAGGGTCAAGACAGACACGTTCAGAGGCAGCGTGGTTCATAGCGTGGCCTCCGACTGACTATCGGCTTCCGTGCTGGCCAAAATCTGCGCCAGATGAATGGTCTTCATGCCGGCGTATTGGCGATGCATTGCCCCGCCCAGGTGCATGAGGCAACTGTTGTCCAGGGCGGTGCAGTACTCGGCTTTGGTGGAGAGCACGTCCTGTAGTTTGGCGGCCAGCATGGCCGAGGAGACTTCGGCATTCTTGATCGAGAATGTTCCGCCGAAGCCGCAGCAGCGGTCCACGTTGGGCAGGGTGGCAAGGTCCAGGCCGCGCACCTTGGCCATCAGCTTGTAGGGCCGCTCGCCCAGTTGCAGCGCGCGGACTCCGTGGCAACTGGCGTGGTACACCACGCGATGAGTAAAGGTTGCGCCCACGTCCTCGACGCCCAGCCGGTCGATGAGAAACTCGCTCAACTCGTAGACCCTGGGCACCAGCGCCGCGAACTCCTTGCGGAGAGATTCGTTTCCCAGCTCGTCGAAGAGGCCGGAGTATTGATCGCGGATCATGGCCACGCAGGAGGAGGAGGGAATGACGACGGTTTCGGCATCCTGGTAGAGGCGGACGAAGCGCTTGGCCTGGGAGAAAGCTTCGCCGCGAAATCCGGTGTTGGCGTGCATTTGGCCGCAACAGGTCTGCTTGGGGTGAAAATCGAGCGTCACGCCCAGCCGTTCGAGCAGACGCACCACCGCGCGGCCGGTCTCCGGGAAGAGCGTGTCGTTATAGCACGTGATAAAAAGCGAAGCGCGCATGGTTGGCTCAAAGCCCGCAAAACGTCAATAAGAAAAACATCCTCATCGTATTCGATAGAGAGACGAACTGTCCATTATGACAAAACGCCGTACAACTCCGTCACTTCATCTGGCGAATCTCGCTTCCTGCCAGCAGAAAGGCGCCCACGCCGTAGGTATAGCTGGCGCTGGCTGTGAAGTGCGCGGGTTCCGCGCCGGTCTGCTGGATGCAGCCCAGCCGCCCGTCGGCATAGACATGATGAATCATCCCTGCCCATGCCTTCTGAATCACCGGCTTGTAGATTTTCTTATCCAACAATCCTTGATTGACACCGGCCGCCAGCGCGTAAGTGAAGAAGGCCGAGCCGGAGATCTCCGGCAAATCATAGTCGCCGGGGTCGAGCAGGCTGGATTTCCAGAGCCCATCCGGGCCTTGCAGCTGGGCCACACGCGCGGCCATTTGCTGGAGTTCTGTGATGTACTTCTGGCGTGCCGGGTCGTCTTTGGGAAGATAAGGGAGAGTTTTCATGATTCCGGCCATGACCCAGCCATTGCCGCGCGACCAGAAGACCTTCTTTCCATTGGCCTCGGTGCGGGTTAGATAGGTGGAGTCTCGCGCATAGAGATGCTCCTGGGTGTCATAGAGGCGGGCGGAGGTCTTGGCCCATTCCTCATCCAAGTAGGTAATGTATTTTCTGTCGCCGGTGGCGGCATACATGCGCGCCCACACGGGAGGGGCCATGAAGAGCGCATCGCACCACCACCAGGCGATTTCCTTGCCGGGGATGGTGGAGATGCGCGGCGCGGCCAGAATCGCATCCAGCGCACGCTGCGTAGGCTGGAGCATGGCCGGGTCTTTCTTTTGCAGATACAGATCCAGGTAAACCTGCCCCAGGCTCTGACCGTCGGCATCGGGCAGATGAACATAATCGTCGGGACCCAGCATATTCGTGCGTAGTTTCCAATCGAATTTTTGCCCCATGGCCAGCATGGCGTCACGATATTTGGGGTCGCCGAGCGAGCCGGAAGCGGCCAAGAAACCGTCGTAGAGCGCGCTCCAGGTCCAGATGCGGTCAAAGTAAAGTTGAGCAACTTTAAGCTGCCAGTCGGCCACCTTGCGCATGGCTTTGGCCACGGCTTTGGGCTTGGTTGAGGTTGAAAGGTCCGTGGCAAGCGGGCCTGGATTCTCCGGGGCGTCGCCGAAGTGGCGCATCTCGTTATTGGCGATGGTAGCCTGCTCTCGAGGAGTCAGCGGGCGCTGCGCGCTGGCGCACGGCAGTTGGATGGCAAACAAAAAAATACCCGCCGCGACGGCGAGCGTGCGATTCAATCCACGAAATGACATAAACCTGCCTCAACTTCCGATTCAAAAAGCGGGGAGTTGGATGGACAATAATTGCGAAATCCAGTGGCGGGGCATCCGGAAAGAACCGGATGCCCCGCTGTCTGGGGTTAATAAAGCGCCAAGTTAGAAGATGGCCTTCAGTGAGAACTGCGCGATACGATTTGCCACCCCGGCAGTGATGGTTCCAAAGGAAGTGCTACTGCTTAAGGGGTTAGATGTGCTCGGGTTTTTGAGTTCGGAATGGTTGAGTACATCGAAGTACTCAGCTCTGAACTCCATGTGCGCCTCGCGATAGAGCGGGAAGGTGCGCAATGCGGCGGCATCCCAGTTGGTGTAGCCGGGGCCGCGGAGCGAACCCTTGACCACATTGCCGAAGCCGGTTCCGGGGCCAGCCTGGGGCGGGACCGAGAAAGCGGCACTGTTCAGCCAGTTGATGCAATGGGCAGCCGACGCCGCGCAATCGCCCGTACCATTGGCCTTTTTGGAGTAAGCGGGCTTGGTATAGTCCCGCTGGGCGCGATCCTGACTCAGGGCCGTCAGGGAGTTATCCGTTCCCAAGTAAGCGGTCAGGGAATCTCCGGAGTGGTGCTGGATCAGACCGCTGGTGCGCCAGCCGTTGATGGCGTATTTGATCGCGCGATTTCCCTCGTGCAGCTGGGGCAGATAGTACACATAGGAAACCGAGAGGGCATAGGGCTTATCGATGTCCGAACGGCCGCGGTCGAGTGACTTGTAGTCTGAAACAGTCGCTCCCGCGGGTATTCCGTTTGCGTTCGATGGATAAATCGGATAGACATACGATTCGCCCGCATTCAGGTCCTCGGTGTTGGAGACTCTGGTGGCTTGCGGCAAGTCGTCCAGCGACTTGGACCAGGTGAAGTTGACGAGCAGCGAGAATCCATGGGACATCTTCTTTTCCAGCGAACCCTGGAATGAGTTGAAGTTTGCCGAGCCGCTCATGCTGGCCACGACCATTTGGCCATAGTTAGCAGCGCAGCCCGCACTGACTGCGCAGGGTCCGACGTTGGGAGCGGTGTTATAGACCCGGCGCCCATTCTGGCTGACCGTGGAAGGCACCCAGACTGGGGGTGTAGCCGTATTAAATGCGCCGGTATTGACACTCGGATTGATTTCCAGATTGACAAACTGATGCCGGGATTGAGAACCGACATAAGCAGCCCGCACCGCCCAGCTAGCAGCGAGCTGATGCTCGACGGTCAGGTTGTAGTCGTCGGTGACCGGAACCTGGAAGTTTTCGGAGGGATCGAACTCCTGGACGACAAACCCGTTGGGGAAGACCTGTGTCTTCGGGAAGGGCAGAGCGAAGGGGAAGGGATTGGCGTATGGAGCCCCGATATTGGCATTCCCCGCGCCATAGGGCAAGCAACCACCGGTGCAATACGGATTGCTGAATGGCCCTCCGGGGTTAGCAGGAGCTACCATTCCCAGGTTGGACAATGAGACGGAGATGGTATTGGGCACATTGCTGGACTGACTGAGGTTGAAGAAGCCCGGCATGCGGTCCTGATAGAAGATGCCTCCGCCGCCACGCACCACCGTTTTGCCGTTGCCCTTGACATCATAGGCAAAGCCAAAACGAGGCATGAACTGCGCGTACTTGCTGTTCAAGCCGTTTTTATTCGGCATGAGGGGGTCGCCGGAGAGCACCATACCGGCCGGCAGGGTGCTGTACTGGGGTGTTTGAACGTTAGCAATGTAGTTGGCAGGACTGAATGCGGTCTGCACCCCGTTCTTGTTTGCCCACGGGGCGAAATCCTCCCAGCGCACACCATAGTTCATGGTTAGTTTGCGACTGATCTTCCAGCTATCCTGGGCATAAAGGCTGGGAAAGTGGTTGCGGTCTTTGAGCAACTCGAAGTTTCCCTGGGAAAAGGCAGTGATGAAGCCCTGCTGGAAGTTCGCCGCAGCATTGGGATTGGCGGTGGTAGTACCGAAGGTAAAGCCACCGTACGATTGGTAGATGTTGTTCACGTCGAATTTGCTGATCTCGAAGTGACCGCCGACAGCAAAGTTATGCTTGCCTTTTACCCAGTGCAGGTCGTCGTTGAAGGTGTAGTTGTTGCGGAACCAGCCCGCATACGCCGATCCTGACGCCGAGAAATAGCCGGTGACGCTGGCGGAGAGATAAGGTCCGGTGGACGGCTGCCAGAGATTGGTCACGCCAAAGGCGGTGATGTCGGGACTTCCCGGAGGTCCGCCGCGCAGGGCGACTTCGCGCTGGTAGTTGGCGATCAGGTTGTTGAGCAGGTTGCTGGTGAAGGTGTGCGTCTCAGCAAGAAGAGCGTTCTGATAACGGGTGTTAAAGTACGACGTGTAGCTGGACAGCATGGTGGGGTTGTAAACGCCGTCCGAGAGGTAGTAGTCGTTGAAGTAGTGGCCAAAGAGGTGGTCGTTGGCGCCGAACTGATGGTCCACACGGGCAACGTACTCTCGATATTCAACAATCGAAGGCTTGAAGTAATTGACTGTGCCTCCGATCTTCCCCGCGGCTTCCGTTCCGGAATAGGTGGGAAAGACCTTCTCGTAATTGACAGAAGCAGGATCGAAGTTGGCGACGGGGATGTGGTTATTTGGCCATGCCACACCGGTAAATGGATTGGAGACCTGCTGGGTTGGGACCGCAACTCCAGCCGTAGTCTTACAGAGGCCGCTCTGGAAGGTATTCGGCGCGGCGCAGAGGTTGCTGAAATCGGCGTAGCCTGTGCCCGTGAGTCCCTCTTCCGCCAGGGTCGGATAGATCTGTGAAGCGGCGCTGGAAGCTGAATGGTCAAACCTCCTCTGATAGCCGAAGAAGAACTGGGTGCTCTTCCCGGTGGAGAAGTGAGGGATGATGACCGGCCCGCCGATGGTGGCGCCGTACGTATGCCTGTGCAGCGTGTCATAGGTTGAAGAGAAGTAATTCTTGGCATTGAAGTATCCGTTGCGCAAGAACTCGAAGGCGTCGCCATGGAATTTGCTGGCGCCGGACTTGATGACGATGTTGACGATCGCACCGGCGCTCTGACCGTATTCAGCGTTGTAGTTGCTGGTCTGGACGCTGAACTCCTGCAGCGCGTCGGGGAACGGAAACGGCCCATTAACGTTGGTCATTTCATCCACGTTGTTGCCGCCGTCGAGGAGGTAATTCTGTTGCGCGGGGAGCGTTCCGTTGGTGGTGGTGACCACGGCAACGGGAAATGTCTTGCCACTGCCCTGGTCGGTTCCGTTGCCCTCGTTGGTGGAGTCAACGACACCGGCAACCAACGTGATCAGCGCGGCGGCATTTCTGCCGTTCAAAGGCAGATCGACGACGCGATCCTGGTCGATAACCTGTGACAAGGTGCCCGAGGTAGTGTCGATTTGCGGCGCATCGCCGATCACACTGACGGTAACCGCGGACGATCCGATCACCAGTTTGACATTGACGGTCACATTCTGATCGGCTTCCAGCACGATGCCGGATTGCGTGTACTTCTCAAAGCCGGTCGCCGTAACCGTTATCGCATAGTCCGTGGGCAGGAGCGCGGGGAATACATAGGCGCCGTCGCCTCCTGTTTTCACCGTGGCAACCACCGTGCCGGTCTTGGTCTGAGTCGCCGTAACCGTGGCGGACGGGATGACCGCTCCGCTTGGATCTGTCACGGTTCCGACAATCTTTGCGTATCCTTGTGCGTTTAGGCGCGCCGTGGCACACACAGCAATCATGAAAACGATTACCGCGATCCCGGCAAGGCGATTCCAGAGAGATTTTCCGGTCGTCATCATTGTCCTCCGACAAATTTAGCCCCCAATAACAGGACAGAGCCTCCAAAGTTGCAGAAACGCTCAATAAATGGTGGTTGAGACATTTTTGCGGTGGTCGGAAAGGCCTATTCCGCCACGCTAGAAAGTAAAATCCTTCGAGGGGGTAAATGTCAATAGAAAAATAATTTATATTTCGGTGATGGCTCTCATAGAATTTGTTCGGATGTACGGATGCCGGGAGAGTTCAGGGCATGGCCAGGGA
>Ga0326727_10009624_pt1 | contig 23612 bp, 17 predicted proteins | sample MB2enrmetagenome_FD_207643 | JGI IMG/M metagenome (GOLD analysis project Ga0326727, IMG submission 207643) | Lab enriched peat soil microbial communities from McLean, Ithaca, NY, United States - MB29MY | ecosystem: Environmental > Terrestrial > Soil > Wetlands > Peat | place: USA: New York... | reverse complement strand
TACAATGCCGTAATTATTGCTTACTATATTCTTCTTCATGGATGTGCTTGTGTCTGCGGCTCCCCCAATGCCGGACTATCGCTTACTAGAACCACCAGGACCAAAGGTGCAAGGAGTTCTTTCTGCTCAACGCGCTACGCGTTGCGCCTGCCGTTTACAATGGGGCGCTGCCGTTCACCAGCCCAGCGCATTCTCAACAAATGTTGCATTTTGGAGAGCCGTCATGACTATGAAACGAATCCGTCAGAGCATCTTCTGCCTGACAATCCTCACTGTCGCCGTGTGTCTGGGCGCCGTTGCCCTGAACGCGCAGACTTCCACAGAAGGCTCTATTGCCGGGACAGTAATGGATCCCTCCGGAGCCGTTGTCAGCGGCGTAGCCGTCACCATTCACAACTTGGGGACCAACGCCGAAATCAAGCTCACCTCCGACGCCAGCGGCTTTTACAAGGCCCCGCTGCTGGAGCCCGGCACTTACAGGGTGACCTTCGCCGCGAACGGCTTTGCCACCTATCGCGCCGATAACGTCATTGTCCAGGTCGGCCAGCCTACAGACGTCTCGCCGCGCCTGACGGTCGGCGCGTCAACGACCTCCGTTGAGGTCACCGAAACGGCGCCAGTGCTCAACCTTGAATCGCCTGACTTCACTGCCTCGCTGAACCTGAGAGAGCTTCAGTCCATTCCCATCAACAACCGCCGCTGGTCCAGCCTGGCCATGACCACTCCGGGCGTCGTATCGAACTCCTCCGGATACGGACTGGTCAGCGTCCGCGGAATCAGCGAGCTGCTCAACAACGTCGAGATCGACGGCGCCGACGACAACGATGCTTTTTACGCTGAGGAGCGCGGACGCACCCGCGAGGCCTATTCCACCGCGGGAGCCGCGGTTCGCGAATTTCAAGTCAACACCGGCGTCTACTCCGCAGAATATGGCCGCGCCGCCGGCGGCGTCATCACCTCCGTCACCAAGAGCGGCACCAACCAGTTGCACGGCCAGGCCTACTTCTGGGATCGCGAAAGCAACTGGAATGCCATGAATGATTTCTCCTTCATCACCACCCCTTCAGGCGCCTCCGTCCGTTTCAAGCCTGAAGACCTGCGCAAGATCTACGGCTTCACCGTCGGCGGGGCGCTGATCAAGGACAAGCTCTTCTGGATCTATACCTACGATCAGCATACCCACGTTTTTCCCGGAGTTGGGGTTCCGTATAATCAGTTGGTCTACCATGCAATGCCATCTGCGCCGATTACCATAACTGCGTCGAATCCCGCAATGCCCGCTGGAGAATCCTGCAACACGACGACCGGCCTTCTAACGGTGCCGGCGGGCGGTGCAGGCTCTATCAACGACTACGATGTCTGCGCACTGGCTGCCCGCCAGGGGGTCTCCTACAATCAGGCGGCCTACGACTGGACCGTCATGATGCTGGGTAACGCCAATGTCCCTCTGCCCACAGGCTTAACCGCAATCACTGATCTGGGCATGTACTCGGACCTCAGTGTCGTGCCGCGCATCGGCTACCAGGAGATCAACACCCCCAAGCTCGACTGGCAGATCAACCCCAAAGAGCATCTGAGCGTTCTTTACCATCGCCTGCGCTGGGATGCGCCCGGCGACGTTCAGACCAGCTCGTCGGCTTCATATGGGATTGATTGCTGGGGCAACGATTTCGTCAAGCTGGACTACGGCGTGACAAAACTCACCAGCCTCATCACCACGAACGTCAGCAATGAGTTGCTCTACCAGTATGGCCGCGAACTGTTAGACGAGACCAACCATAGCCCTTCCCCCTATACGCTGGCTGATGTGCAATCCTCCTCCGGAAACATTCCGCAGTCCACGACATCGTATAACGACGGCTTTGCTATCGGCGCGGAGTATTATGGCTTCGAGAAAGCTCTTCCCCTCGAGCAGAAGTGGCAGGTTGACGACGTCCTCTACTGGAACCACGGCAATCATAGCATGAAGTTCGGCGTGGACTTGGTTCACAATAACGATTTTCAGAACAACCTCAAGTGGATAGAAGGCTACTTCAGCTACAACTGGTTCGGCACCTATATGAACGATGAACTCAACAAAAAGAACGGCCTAACCCCTGCACAGGTAACCAGCGGGAATCTCGGCTGCGACTCGAATGGCCAAGAAAACTACACCACGAGCACGATAACCGGACCCTACCCCTGCTACTACGAGTTCGAACAGGGACTTGGAGGTCAAACCTTTGCGATTAACACTATGGACACCGGAATCTTTGCCCAGGATAACTGGAAGTTCTCGCCGCGTCTCACCCTTGAGCTCGGCCTGCGCTGGGACTACGAGGCTCTGCCGCCGCCCATTTCCTCGCTCAACACGGCCGCAACGGCGAACGGCGTCACCTTCGTTCCCTATACCGGCCTGCTGAACAACCCCAGCGACAAGTACAACTTCGGGCCCCGCATCGGGTTCTCCTATGACGTATTTGGCAAGGGCAACACCGTCGTGCGCGGCGGCTATGGCTTGTATTACGGCCGCATCACCAACGGAAACTTGCTCAATGCGAGGATCAGCACCGGCAGCCCATACGGGCAGATCACACCAGTATTCTTTGGAAACACCTCCGGCGCCCCGCAGTTCCCGAATATCCTGTCGGGCAGCGCCAAAACCATCACGCCAACCTCTTACTTCCTCTCTCCCTTTCTGCGCGACCCCGAGGTGCAGGAGTACGACCTGATGGTGCAGCATCACCTCGGGCATGGCACGTACATCCAGGCCAGCTATCTTGGAGCCGTGGGACGCGAGTTGCCCAACTACCTCGACGTCAACCTCAATCCAACCACTACGCTCAAGACGATTACCATCTCTGACGCCTCTGGACTCGGACCTCTGGGGCCAACTGGCACCACCTACACGACTTCAGTCTACACAGCATATGGCAACACCAACCTCTTCGGCACTGCGGCCGCGGACTACACGTCCATTACCGAGTTGGTCAGCAATATCAATTCGAACTACAATGCCGCGGTGCTCGAGGTTCTCAATCGCTCGCTGCACAGCATTCAGTTCGATGTCAACTACACCTGGTCGCACGCCCTGGATTTCTCGCAGAATGCCGCCACGGGAGGTGCGGTGAGTGACTGGTACGATCCCTATGCCAATCCGCGCGTCAACTACGGCGACTCCGCCTATAACGTTCCCTACAGGGTTGTGGCCTATGCGCTCTATACCTTCCCGAACGTCAAATCAACCAATTGGGTGAAGTATCTGGTCAACGACTGGAGCGTGAATGACAGCTTCCAGGCGCAAAGCGGGTTGCCCTATACAGCGGGAGTAAGCAGCAAGCCATCAGGCGCTATTACCAGCGGCTGGAATGGCTCCGGTGGCTCCTCTGTTATTCCCGCGATCGGGCGCAACACCTACAAGTATCCGCGGAAGATGGTCGATGACGTTCGCATCCAGAAGCAAATCTCCTTCAAGAGCGGCTACAATCTGCAACTCATGCTCAACGCCTTCAACGTTGCCAACCACCAGAACGTCGATGGTTATTCGTCCACCAGTGCCTACTCGTTATCGGGAACCACGGCATACTATATGGGACAGACTGGGACCTACTCCGGTTTCGGCGTAGTCAACAGCTCCAACAACAGCAGCTTCCTTTACACACCACGGCAAGTTGAAATCGCCGCGCGCTTCAACTTCTAAGGCGGCTTGAACCTATACAGCGCGGCGGCTTCGGCCGCCGCGTTGTTTTACTCATGCAATGTCTGGGAATGAGCGGAAGAGTTGTGTGGCGCGAGGTGAAGAAACCGAAATAGTGTATTCAAACAGGCAAATGAGGGGTGAAGGCCGCCCATTTCTCACTTAAAATAAATTTGATATGGTAAAAGTAAATCTTCTACATATTGCAGAATTTAGGCTTACTTAATTCAATTTTGCATATTTACGGTTGAAATACCTGTGCAGAAAAGATTAAAGTTAATTTCTCCTCAGGTTGTTAATTTGTAATTTTTGTGTCTTTTGCTTAGGGGTATACCCATGAATTGCCCGAAATGTCAGTCTGCGTCCCTTTCCGTCATTCCCGCTGAGATTCGTCTATACCGTAACTGTCATCGTACCCTGAGCCATCCCCCCATGACTCCGTCGCCCGATGTTCTGGTTTGTCTTGATTGCGGCTGGTCGGAGTTTTCGATTCCGCGCTCCTGGCTCTCCGCCGGATGGTTACGTTCAATGCGGGCGCAGCCTGTTCCAGCCACGGCATCCCTCGTCTCCGCGAATGTGGCCGTATTGACTTCCTAGCGGCGCGAATGACCTTTCGCCTTGCCGTCGTGACCAGTTGCCTGGCGGCAAAGGCGATATTCGGCTGCCTGTGAGTGAGTCGCGCAAAGATATCAATCTGCATAACAAAAGGCCTCCAGCCGATACTGGAGGCCTTTTGATCTTTATTAGAAAACACGTTTAAAGCGGTACCTTTTCAAGCGGCGCAATAAACCCGATACCAGGAACATTTAATTTGTGTAGCTGTTGATCGCTGCTGATGAACAGATCCACGCCTGAGTGCGCTGCGCATGCCAATTGAATGGCATCCGCACAGCGAAGATTATGTGTGGCGCGCAAAGAGGCGAATCGCCATGCGACCTGCGCATCAAAGCTGATCACTTCCGCTGTGGACCGGATAGCGCGGTCGTATTGTTCGATCAAGGAAACTTGTCCTAATTTCGTGGGCTTCACCAGCAGTTCGCCGAGCGTCATGGTGGAGGTTACTATCCGGTCTCCACGTTCCAGCATCCGCCGGCGGATTTCGAGCATCCGGCTCCGGTTGGGTTCAAGCCCCTCAAACATATAGATGAAGATGTTGGTATCGAAGAAGATACGATTCATTCGGCTCATGCTGGTTCTTCCCTGAGCCGGTTTACATATTCATCGGCATGTTCGTCTGCCCATATGTGTTTGCCCGATCCAATCAGGCGAATCAATGGGTCATCCTCCCAGTTGATTGGAGCGTCGGGAGTATGAGTTTCCTTGATCCATGTCTCATACCAATCCAGTAACTTCCAGTATTGCTGCGGAATCTCTTCCCTCTTGGGAACTGATTTCGACAGTTTGCGCCCTTGAGTTCTTCCCTGAAAAGTAAAATCTCCAGGGCGGAAAAGTCGAAGATTACCTCCTGGGGTCGTCTCATACAACATACGATATTTCCCTGATGATGGAGGCACATTTGCGACGCAATGCTGATCAAGATGAGCGCTGAGTGTTCCGCTCTTGACCCCATCACTCAACCCTTCGGTCTCAAGTTTTTTTCGAATTTCATCTTTTGTGAAGTCAGCTCTCATACAAAACTGCTGATGGAGTAAAGCCGTGGCGATCCAAATTCGATCCGCAATGAGAATATCTATTGACGATTGTATACTCATTGGAATACCTCTAATAAAATCATATACCAGCCATACCAATAATGTCAAGTCCATAACAAAAGGCCTCCAGCCTGAACTGGAGGCCTTTGTTCTTGCGCCGAAGGCGCGGTTGTCTGGACGGCCAGTCCTAGTACATGCCGTCCATGCCGCCGCCGTGGCCGCCGCCCGGAGCGGGCTTTGGCTCCGGAATCTCCACAACCAGCGCTTCGGTAGTGAGCAACAGGCCGGCAATCGAAGCGGCATTTTGCATCGCCGTGCGGGCAACCTTGGTGGGGTCGATAACGCCGGCCTTTACCAGATCCTCGAAGTGGCCGGTTTCAGCGTTGTAGCCGTAGTGCGGGTTGAAGGGATCCTTGTCCTTTTCCTTGCCCTCGATCACCTTGGCCACCACCACCGCGCCCTCTTCGCCGGCATTGTAGACAATCTGCCGCATAGGCTCTTCCAGTGAGCGGCGAACGATCTGGGCGCCGATCTTCTCGTCACCCTCGAGCTTCTTGATGAGCTCATCCACCGCCGGAATGGTGCGCAGTAGCGCCACGCCGCCGCCGGGGACAATGCCTTCCTCAACTGCCGCGCGGGTAGCGTGCAGCGCATCCTCGACGCGAGCCTTCTTCTCCTTCAGCTCAGTCTCAGTGGCCGCGCCCACCTTGATGATGGCTACGCCGCCGACCAGCTTGGCCAGCCGCTCCTGCAGCTTCTCCTTGTCGTAGTCCGAGGTGGTTTTCTCGATCTGCGCGCGGATCTCCTTCACCCGGCCCTCGATTTCAGACGGCTTGCCGCCGCCGTCCACGATAGTGGTATTGTCCTTGTCGATGGTGATGCGCTTGGCCTTGCCCAGATCCTCCAGCTTCACGCCTTCCAGCTTGATGCCCAGGTCCTCGGTGATGGCCTTGCCGCCGGTCAGAATGGCAATGTCGCCCAGGATCGCCTTGCGGCGGTCGCCAAAGCCCGGCGCCTTCACCGCGGCCACGTTCAGCGTGCCGCGCAGCTTGTTCACGACCAGTGTCGCCAGAGCTTCACCCTCAACGTCCTCGGCGATGATCAAAAGCGGCTTGCCGCCGCGCGCAATCTGCTCCAGCAGGGGAAGCAAGTCCTTCATGGCGCTGATCTTCTTCTCATAGATCAGAATGTAGGGCTCTTCCAGAATCACTTCCAGCCGCTCGGCGTCGGTAACGAAGTATGGGCTCAGATAGCCACGGTCAAATTGCATTCCGTCGACCGTCTCCAGCCCCGTGTGCATGGTCTTCGACTCTTCGATGGTGATCACGCCATCCTTGCCCACAACCTTGACTGCCTCGGCGATAATGTCGCCAATCTCCTGGTCGCCGTTGGCCGAGATGGCGCCCACCTGGGCCACGGAACCCTCGTTGACGGGCTTGGACAGTTTGCCCAAAGCGCCGCCGTCGGTCCACTTGCCTTCCTTGTCGCGCGTGCCGATGATCGCGCTCACGGCCTTTTCGATGCCGCGCCGCAGGGCCATCGGGTTAGCTCCGGCGGCCACCGTCTTCACGCCCTCGCGAAAGATCGACTGCGCCAATACTGTTGCCGTAGTGGTGCCGTCGCCGGCCACATCCGATGTTTTTGAGGCAACTTCCTTCACCAGCTGAGCGCCGACGTTCTCCATCGGGTCCTTCAGCTCGATTTCCTTGGCCACCGTCACGCCGTCCTTGGTGATGGTCGGCGATCCAAACTTCTTCTCGATGACCACGTTCCGGCCCTTGGGACCAAGCGTCACCTTCACGGCGTCCGCCAGCGTGTTCACGCCGCGCAGGATCGCCTGACGGGATTCCTCACCGTGCAAAATCTGCTTTGCCATTGCTGTATCTCTCCTCATTCAGCTATTAGCTTCTAGCTGTTAGCTATTAGCTAATGCATTCGTTGTAAACAATCGATACCATTCGTCAGCAAGTAGCTAAAAGTTAAGAGCTAATAGCTAAAAGCTAAGCGCCTACTTCTTCACGATGCCGAGAACCTCTTCCTCGCGCATGATCAGAAACTCCTCGCCGTCGATCTTGATCTCGGTGCCGGAGTATTTGCCGAAGAGAATCTTGTCGCCCGCCTTCACGTCCAGGGGGAAGACCTTGCCCTCGTCGTTGGACTTGCCCTTGCCCACGGCGATCACCTGGCCTTCCTGGGGCTTTTCCTTGGCGCTGTCGGGGATGATGATGCCCCCGCGGATGGTTTCGCCCTCTTCCAAACGGCGGACGAGGATGCGATCATGAAGCGGGGTAAACGTCGTCGCTACGGATGTTGATGCCATTGCTTCGCTTCTCCTTGACACGCGAACAGGGGTGAGCCCTGCCGCGAGGTTTGAGTGGTATTAAAAAAAACGCTTTGGAATGAGCAGGTTGCGGCTCCAAAAATAGGAACTCGAACCCGGCGAGCAGTTTCGTCAGCGGTGTGCTAGCACTCTCGCCTTCCAATTGCTAACGATAGGCAAGACCGCTAATTTTGTCAAGAGGAAAGGTGAATATATGAGCGAGACACACTCATATAGATTGATTTGCCTCCAAATGCTTCCAGAATCTGCTATTTCCGGTTGGGAGGGGGCAATTTGGTACTCTGGCCGATAGGGCCTACCAAATGAGGTGCTTCATGGCACAATCTGATCGTTCAACCCAAAGCCGAAGAGGATTTCTGGCTAATGCCGCTTGTACGGCAGGAGCGATGCTGACCTCCGGGGTTTTTCATGCCATAGCGCAGGAGCCGGCGGCTCATGATTCAGATAGCAAGCGCGCCTGGAGAAGTACCTGGGATGCGGCCCTGGCGGTGCTGGCGGGCAATCTCCGCACCACACCCGGCTACCCGCACCCGCTGCTCTTCGAGGGCAGCACCTACCAGGGCATCTGGCAGGAGTGCGGCCCGCATGAGGGGCTGGTCTACGCCACTCTGGCTAAGTATGTTTCCGCGGGACAAACGAAAATTACCCCGCTGGAGGCCGCCCGCAACAACCATATGGCCTTCTTCGAGCTGCAGCGGCTCGACGGTCAACTGCCCGCAAGCGTGAAGACGACAGAAAACGGTTATGGACAGATTCAGATGGTGGTGCCGATTGCCGCCACGGCCTGGGAGCTTGCCCAACTCAGCGGCGATGAATCGTTCCTGGCGACGGCATACTCTGCATGCAGCCGCTGGGATGCGTGGCTGCGGCAATATCGCGACACCCGCAAGACAGGCCTGGTGGAGGGCTTCTGCACCTATGACACCGGGCACGACAACAGCCCGCGCTGGAAGGGGATTCCCAATCGTTGTCCCGATGCCGATGCGCGCAAATGCCCGCCTCTGCCCTCCATGCCGCGGCTTTGCCCGGACCTTTCCGCCACAGTTTATGGCGGCCGGATTGCGCTGGCGGCGATGGCCAAGTCGCTGGGAAAGAAGTCCGAGGCGGCTCGCTGGAAGCGCGACGCCGAGTCCATCCGGCGTTTGATCCTCGACAAGCTTTACTCGCCGGAAGACGCCGCTTTCTACGATCTGGATGCGCAAGGAAACTTTGTCCGGGTGCGCTCAGACGTGATCAGCCGCGTTCTGGGCGAACATGTTCTGGATCTCGCCCATGCGCGAGACCGGGCGATCTTTGAGGCCCTCTGGTCCCGCCAGCTGCATAACCCACGCGCCTTCTGGGCTCCGTATCCTCTTTCGAGCATTGCCCAGGACGACCCCGCATTTGTTCGCCCCATTCCGCGCAACTCCTGGGGCGGAGCTTCGCAGGCGCTGACCGCTCTGCGCGCGCCCCGCTGGATGGCGCATTACGGAAAGCAGGCGGAACTGGAAGTGCTGATGCGGCAATGGTGCGAGGCCATTTTGAGGCATGGGGAGTTTCGCCAACAGATGGACCCGCAAACCGGCGTGTTCACCCAGCCGGACCCCGGCGGCTATTCTCCCGCCGCGCTGGTCTTCCTTTCATTCGCCAGCGCTCTTGGTCAGGCTTCATAGCAGGGGTGGTAACCATTTACAATGGTGCCTATGATGCGCAGTTCTCATATTCGTCTCAGTATCGTCTTGGCCGTGCTCGGCATGATCCTCGCTTCGCTCGCTGCCGGCGCTCAACAGAAACCCTCTAATCGCGGCCGCAAGTACAAGTCGCCTCCGCCCACCTCGCGCATTGAGGTCACCGTGGTGCGTGACGTGAACGGCAAGCCTATCGAGAATGCCGCTGTCGTTTTTCACCCCATGGCGGGCGAAAGGGACAAGGGCAACATGGAGCTGAAGACCAACGAGGACGGCAAGGCCATCATCGACGTGCTGCCCATCGGAGACACAGTGCGGCTGCAGATCATCGCCAAGGGATTCCAGACCTACGGGGAAGACTTCAAGATTGACAAAGATAGGATCGCGATCGATGTACGGATGAAGCGCCCCGGCGAGCAATACTCCATCTACAGTGCCCTCCCGCCGAAAAAGGAGACTCGCAGTGACGGCCGTTTCATCGCTTATGATGACGGAACGGTATTGGATACGAAGACCAACCTGATGTGGGCTGAGCAAGCCGGCGCCTCAATCGTCACCACGCATGGCGCCAGGACATTTGTTGGTAACTATCAGGCAGGCGGCTACACGGACTGGCGGATGCCGACCCAGGATGAAATGTCGGGGTTGTATAATCCTGACAAATCAATTTCGCCGGGGAACGGCGGAGGCAAGCCCCTTCACGTCGCGACGGAGTTGATCACAATTGACGATGACTGTTATCACGCCGATCTCGCGAAGGGGGCAGCTTCGGTAGGCATTTTAGAGATACCCATCTTCTGTTTCAGAGATGGCAGGAGCACAACAGCTATCAGCGGGCTCTACAAGGTGCTGCCCGTGCGCTCAGCCGCTCCCACAGCACAGTCGCATAGCGCCACAGACGCGAAACCCTGATTTCCAACGAGCCACGCCCCAGGGAGGCTGCCGTTGAACCCATGATGCCAACCCATTCCCTCGGCGGCAAAACGGCACTGGTCACCGGCGGCGCGCGGCGCGTTGGCCGCGGCATTGCGCTGGCCCTGGCAGAGGCCGGAGCGGACGTGGCCCTCACCTATCGCACCTCCTGCGTCGAAGCAGTCGAGACCGCCCGTCAAATTGAGAGTCTTGGCCGGCGCGCTATGGCTATAGAGTGCGATGTGCGCTCCGAGGATTCGGTGCGCCAGGCTGTTGCCGCCACTGCCGGCCGCTTCGGGCGGCTGGACCTCGTGGTCAACAATGCCGCCGTCTTTGAATCCGCGTCGCTCGACTCGCTCACTCTCGAAGATTGGGATGCGGTCTTCGAAACCAACGCCCGCGGACCGTTTCTGGTGGCGCGAGAGGCGTTGCCGCATCTGCGCGCCTCCAAGACTCGGGAAGGCCGGATTATCAACATCGGCTCTTTAGGAGGGATAAAAGCCTGGGCCGGCCATGCCCACTATTGCGCATCCAAGGCCGCTCTGCACATGCTCACCCTGGCCATGGCCAAGGCCTTCGCTCCCGAGGTCAGCGTCAACTGCGTCGCGCCGGGATGGATCGAGTTGGACGAAAAGCCGGTCGAGTCGGCGGCGCATTTCGCGGCCAAAACACCCATGCGGCGCAACGGCAGCGTGAACGACGTGGCCCAGGCGGTGCTCTTCTTTGCCGCAGGGCCGCACTTTATCACCGGCCAGGTGCTGGCCGTGGATGGCGGACTGGGGCTGTAGGCGGCAGCTCAATCAATTGACAGCACAGGCTCAGGACCTCTATCGCCCGCCGAAGAGGGTCTTGAAAAAGCCGCGCTTGCCAGCCTTGGGAGCATTGTTGTCAGCGTTGTCCAAGGCGCTCTTCCTGAACAGGACGGAAAGCTTCTTGGCGTGGAACTTCATGGGCTCATACTGCCAAAGTCCAACGGGCTCGGGCTGCGCCGGCCATGACGCTCCATCCACGGCGGCCCGCGGATTGCTCACGCACAGCCGGCGCGCCGTCTCCTCGCCGGCGTGGTCAGCCACATAATCGTAGCCCTTCTTCAAGTGCGGCGGACGCCAGGTCATATTGTGCGCGTCGCTGGCGATAAAGTGAACCCAGTTGCGCGCCAGCAGCTCGTTGGAGAAGGCCTCCGCCATCCTGCCGAATCGCCCATACAATGAGCCGGCAGTCACCTGGACCATGCAACCCATGCGCAGCCACTCCGCCAGCATCTCCGGCCGGCTCAGTACGGCGGGGTACCGTTCCGGATGGGTAACAATCAGCCGGTAGCCTGTCGATTGCAGCAGCAGCATGGCGTCGTTCATCTGCGGGGGAATCGAATTGAAGGAAAATTCGATCAACAGGTAGCCTTTGCCGTCGATGGAGTAGCGCAGGGGGTTGGCCGCCGCCTCCGCGATATTCTCCGCGTTCATGCGGAAATCGCACGCCAGGCTCAACTCCATCTGGCCTTTCAACAGCTCGCGCAACTCCGCGTAACGTTCTTCGATAAGCGGGGCGTCATAAGGGTGGCTCTCGCAGGCGTGCGGTGTGCACACAATGTGGGTCACGCCGTTGGCCGCCGACTCCCGCGCCATGGCCAGGGAGGTTTCCAGGTCAGGCGAGCCGTCGTCGACTTCGTAGAGCAGATGATGATGAATGTCAATCATTCTGTGGCCGATCCTCGAAGTCGCGGAGGGTAAGGATCAGGGGCAAGCAATCCCATGCTATTTGTCGTGATAGATGCGGGAACCGGGAAAGGCCCAGTCCCTTGATTTCGTGACCTTAGAGTATCAGCTTCTCGCCCTCGTAAGGAGAAAAGTGCCCCAGTGGCGGTCCCGCAAGCAAGCCGTTGGCAATACGCGATGCATCCTTGGAGCCTCAATCGTGATGAAGCCGCCTGCTTATCCGTGCCGCCGGGTTTAGAATCCATTTGTACGCGGCGCCCGGCACTCTTCGGTCGTCTACGGTGAAACTTCACAGGAAAAGAGGTTTTTTATGGCCGGTATTTCTCGTCGAGAACTGCTCTCATCCGGGCTGGCTCTTTCGGTTTCTTCCCTGGTGGCTCGCTCGGCATGGGGACGCACCGCCGCAATGATAACCGGCACTACATCCGGCGAGTCGCAGGCCGCGATTGCCCCGCGCGAGCATTTGCTCTTCGACTTTGGCTGGAAGTTTCAATTCGGTCACGGCTCTGATCCGGCCCGCGATCTGGGCTTTGGCAACGGCCAAGGCGACTTTTCCAAGACCGGCGACTTCACCTTTGCCAAGGCCGGATTCGACGACTCCAAGTGGCGCGCGCTGAACCTGCCCCATGATTGGGCCGTCGAGCTGCCCTTTGTGCGCGACGAGGCGCAGACCTCGCATGGATTCAAACCCCTTGGCCGCCGTTACCCGGAGAACAGCGTGGGCTGGTACCGGCGCGAGTTCGAGATTCCAGCGAGCGACGCGGGCCGGCGCATCACAGTCGAGTTCGACGGCGCCTTTCGCGACGTGCTGGTCTTCGTCAACGGCTGCTTCATCGGCCGCAACGACAACGGCTACGCGCCCTTCCGTTTTGATCTCACAGATTTTCTGAATTATGGCCAGAAGAACTATATCGTGGCGCGTGTGGATGCCAGCTTTGGCGACGGATGGTTCTACGAGGGCGCGGGCATCTATCGCCATGTTTGGCTTACGAAAACCGACGCTCTGCACCTGGGCCGGTGGGAGAGCACCGTCCGCACGGCGGTAACGGATTCATCCGCGATTCTAACGCTGGGCACGGTGGTCGAGAACCGGGGCAAGCAGGCGGAGAACGCCAAGGTGAGCTGGCAGATTCTGGACGCTGCGGGCAAGACGGTGGCTACGGCAGAGGCGCCAGGGCAATCGATTGCCGTGGATGGCGCCGCGACGTTTACCGCAACCGTCAAGCTGGACAACCCGGCGCTGTGGTCGGTGGATGAGCCGAACCTATATTCGGCGATTGTGACGGTCGAGGTGGACGGCAAGACCCGCGACGCCGAACGCATCACCTTTGGCGTGCGTACCGCGGTCTTCGACGCCGACAAGGGCTTTTTAATGAACGGCAAACCGCTGATGATTCAGGGAACCTGCAACCACCAGGACCACGCCGGCGTGGGCGCGGCCTTGCCTGACCGCTTGCAGTGGTTCCGGCTGGGCGTGCTCAAGGAGATGGGCGGCAACGCCGTGCGTACCTCGCACAATATGCCCGCGCCGGAGTGGGTCGAGGCCTGCGACCGCATGGGCATGTTGATGATGTGCGAGACGCGGCAGATGAGTTCCAGCCCCGAAGGCTTGGCGCAACTGGAGATCATGATCAAGCGCTACCGAAATTCGCCGTCCATCATTTTGTGGTCGGTCGGCAACGAGGAGTTCCTTCTCCAGGGACCGATGGCCGAGCAGGGCGCGAAGATCGCCGCAACCATGGTGCGGAGATGCCACGAGTTGGACCCCACACGCCCGGTTTCCGCGGCGGTGAACGGCACCAATGAAAAGGGCGTCTCCGAGGCCCTCGATGTGATCGGCTTTAACTACAACCTCGCCAGAATCGATGAGTATCACAAGAAGCATCCCGCGAAGCCGATCTACGGCTCGGAGACGGCCAGCGCCCGCTGCACGCGCGGCGTCTACTCGACCGATCCGCTGCGCAATACTATGACCGCCTATGACGTCTCACCCGCCATGTGGCATGAGTATGAGACCGCCGAGCTCTGGTGGACCTTCTACGGCACGCGCGAGTGGAGTTCAGGCGGCTTTTGCTGGACCGGCTTCGACTATCGCGGCGAGCCATCGCCCTACGGATGGCCATCGATCAGCTCGCAGTTTGGCATCGTGGACACATGTGGCTTTCCCAAGGACACCTTCTACTACTACAAATCCTGGTGGGGCGCAGAGCCGGTGCTGCACCTGTTTCCTCACTGGAACTTCGCGGGCAGGGAGGGCGAGACGATCTCAGTGTGGACCTTCTCGAATCTGGACGAAGTTGAGCTCTTCGTCAACGGCAACAGCCGGGGCAGCCAGAAGGTTCCGCGCCTGGGTCACGTGGAGTGGAAGGTTAACTACGAGTCGGGCGTGATAGAGGCGCGCGGAATGAAGGACGGCAAGGTGGTGATGACCGAGAAGCGCGAAACCACTGGGCCAGAGGTTTCCATCCGGTTGACCGCGGACCGCACTGAGATCGCCGCTGACGGCGAGGATGTGGCGATCCTCAAAGTCGAGGCTCTGGACAAGGAGGGCCGCGCGGTGCCGACAGCCGGCAATCTGATCGGCTTCAAGGTCTCGGGGGCCGGTGCGCTGCTTGGCGTGGGCAACGGCGATCCCAACTGTCAGGAGAGCGATAAGAGTCCTAAACGCTCTCTTTTCAATGGATTAGCGCAGGTGATCGTGCAGTCCACCAAGAGACCGGGCGAGATTCACATCGAAGCGGTCAAAGAGGGCTGGGAGGGCCCTGAACTGACCCCGGCAAAGCTGGTGATTGTCACTCGAAAGGTCGAGTTGCAGCCCACGGTTGGATAACGCGCCATGCGGTGCGCATCGGCCCCAATGGTATACTCACAACGTCAGGCGCGTGCCCGCGCCTCTATATTTCAGTCTTTCTGAGGTTCCCATGTCCGGCCATTCAAAGTGGGCCACCATCAAGCACAAGAAGGGCGCGCTGGACGCCAAGCGCGGCAAGATATTTACTCGCCTGATCCGTGAAATCACCATCTCCGCCAAGAGCGGCGGCGGTGATCCTGACGGCAATCCCCGGCTGCGCACCGCCATCCTGGCGGCCAAAGCGGAAAATATGCCGCAGGAGAACATCAAGCGAGCCATCCAGCGGGGAACCGGCGAACTGGAAGGAGTCAATTACGAGGAGATCAGCTTCGAGGGTTACGGCCCCGGCGGAGTGGCCATCATCGTTGAGGTTCTGACCGACAACCGCAACCGCGCGGTAAGCGAGATACGCCATGCCTTCACCAAAAACGGCGGCAATCTTGGCGAGTCCGGCTCGGTGCGCTTTATGTTCCACAAGAAAGGGCTGATCGCCGTGGAAAAGTCAGCGGCCACGGAAGAGAAGTTGATGGACATCGTGCTGGAAAACGGCGGCGAAGACCTGAACGACGAAGGCGACACCTGGGAGATTATTTCCGATCCTGCCGACCACGAAGCGGTTGCCGCGGCCGTTAAGGCTGCCGGCATTCCCACGGTGATGTGCGAGGTGACCATGGTCGCCTCCACCTACACCAAGCTGGAAGGCAAAGAGGCCGGTCAGATGATTCGCCTGCTCGAGGTTCTGGAAGACTGCGACGACACGCAAAACGTCTATTCGAACTTTGACATGGACGCCGAGCAGATGGAAGCGGCGGCCAGCTGAGCGGACGCCAGATAGGCGCTCGCAGGGCCGCCCTGTTGTGGCGGCCTTTTTATGGAGATTCAGAAATTCTCATTTAGGGGGAAGAACGTTGATTCGAATCGCAAGGCCTTTCGTGTTTGTATTCATGGCAGGAACGATGATTGCCGCTGCACAAACTTCGCGCGGTCCAGTGACCGCCGCTGGTCCGGCTGCGTCCAACCCTGTAGCTCAGGTTCGCAATGCCAAAAGCTGGGAGTACGGCCCCTTCGTTAATGGGGGCACAGGCGTAGGAGACCGCTCGGATTACAGTTTTCTGTCGGTAGGCTTTCAGTTGGCCAAGCCGCTCTCGCGGGTCCTTCATGCCGGCATTTTCAGCGGCCAGTTCGAGTTTGGCGGCAACATCATGCCCCTTTGGCAGTCCTACACTCCGGCCCCGCACACAGCGACCTTTACCTGTATCGTGGCGGGGTCGCCAGTCAGTTGCGTTCTGCCGGTTGCCGGCGGCACATATAATGGCGTCAGCCTCACGCCGGTCATCATGCGCTGGAACTTCCTGACCCAGTCGCGGCGCGTTCAGCCCTGGTTCCAGGGCGCGGGCGGGCTGATCTATACCACCCGCAAGTTCCCGCCCAGCTATTCCAGCACGCCTACGTATACAGTGGACGGCTCGACCAGCGTGTGGAACTTTGCGCCGCAGGGAGGCGTGGGCCTTCATTACTTCACCCGCGAAAAGCGCTCCATCGACGTGGGGGTGAACGCCGTGCATATCTCCTCTGCCTCGCTGGGCGACCGCAACCCCGGCATCAATGCCAGCATTCAGTTCCAGGTGGGCTACACCTTCTGGAAATGATTTTGTGAAGCATGGGAACCCTGGCTCGCTGCCGAGCCCAACTCGCTGGAAACATCTGAGCGGGATAGCGTGTGGATGCGTCTAATAATTGAGGAGTGCGGGCCAGCGGTTCCACAATTGCTGTACTCCGAAGCCAGTGTCGCTAAGTGGCTTTTTCCTTAAGAAAAAGCCACCTTGCTCGATGCCAGAGAGGGCACGTGATTTGTGGAACCGCTCTAGCATGGGCTTTACGGCCGGCTTCCGCGCTTGAATTCTTGAACTGCCGCAAATGGGGAGGATCATTATTTTGAAAGCTATTCTGAGAGTTTCAATTCCGGCAATCTTGCTTGCCGCGGCTGCCTCGGCGCCCGCGGCGCAGTTGTCCACCGATGCTCGCACCGCCATTCCGCATGACGTGCAACAGTTGGTGGCCATCGACTACCACGCCATGGAAAATTCGCCCTCGGCCATGGATCTGCGTGACCGCGTTATGCCGCCCGAGCTGAAACGATTTGAGGATGCGCTGCACAAATCCGGACTGAACGAGAACCACGATGTCGAACAGTTGGCTTTTGCCCTCTTCCGCCCCAAGGCTGACGGCGACCAACTCGATACGGTCGGCGTTGCCCAGGGACAGTTCTCCGTGCAGGATATAACGGCCAATTTCCGTAAGCAGCAACTGAAGTCAAAACTGGTGCGCACAAATAGGGTCTGGCCGCTGGCCAAAACCGGCATGGTGGTATGCTTCGTTGATCCCTCCACCATGGTCTTTGGCGACGAGGAAGCGGTTTATAAAGCGCTGGACGCTCGCGACGGGCTTGCTCCCAGCATGCTCACCAACGGGCCCATGATGGACGCCATGAATTCCGTGGATTCAGAGCCCTTATGGAGCATTCTCGACCAGAAGGGCACGCAGACCATGATGAAGCAGGTGCTGGGCGAAGCTGGCTCGCTCACCGACTATGAAAGCGTGCAAAAGCGCTTGCTGGCCTCCTGGTACTCAATGAACTTCCAGCACGGCGTCAAGTTCGACCTCACCATTTCCACCGGCGACACCTTCGCCGCGGCCACGCTCTCTTCGCTTCTGACGGCCGCGCTGACAATGCGCAAGATGAGCGGCTCCGACGCAGAAAAACAGGCGTTAAGCGACACCTCCATCACCTCCGACTCCGGTCGCCTGTCGATCCACTTTGCTACCTCCGATGCGGAGTTCAGCAGCCTCTTGCAATCCCCGCTCTTCAAGGGCATCGTGCGCTAGAGCGGTATTCAAGGTCGAGAAGATGGCCGGAGATGAAACTGTGCATCGTGGGGCAGCAATTCGATGCGCAGGCTGAAATCCGCCTGGTCTGTGAGCGAAGAAGGGCTGGCGGCCTGCACAAGACTGCCATCCTCGGCCGTATATTGCACCTTGATCGGCCCGCTGCCGCGCAACTGGATGCGGTATTGGTACGACGCGCCCGCTGCCAGGCTGTTGACCCCAAAGCTGGCGCTCGGATAGTCAACCTCCAGCAGTCGAATCGGCCCTCCCGTATGGTTTTCGACGGTGGTTTCAACGTGATATGAGTGGCACGCGGTCAGAGCCATCAACGCCGCCATCGCGATTCCTGTTGAAAGACCGGCACGGACGTTCATTTGAGGCTTCCGTTGACCTTTGATGCGCCATCCGCCGGCTCCTGAGCAGCCAGCTTCTTTTCCATCCGCTCCAGCCGCTTCAGCAACTCCGGCAGCCGCTGGAAGATGGTCACCGCGCGCAGCCACACGCGATTGTCGAAGCCCGGCGAGCCGGAGATTGTCTTTCCAGCCGGGACATCGTGTGAGACCGCCGATTGCGCGGTCAGAATCACGCCGTCGCCCACCGTGCAGTGGCCGGCTATGCCCACCTGCCCGGCAAGGATGACGTTGTTGCCCACCATCGACGAGCCGGCAAGTCCTGTCTGCGCGCAGAGCAGCGTGTTCTCCCCAATGCGCGAGCCGTGGCCCACTTGGACCAAATTATCAACTTTAGTCCCGTCGCCGATCTCCGTCGCGCCCACCGTTGCCCGGTCGATGGTGGCGTTGGCCTGCACATCCACCCGGTTGCCCAGCCGCACCGGCCCCGACTGCGGAATCTTCTCCCAGTGGCCTTGCTCGTTCTTGGCGAATCCGAAGCCGTCCGCGCCGATGATGACGCCATTTTCCAGCGTCACATGGTCGCCCAGAACGCAATTCTCCCGCACCACGGCATGAGCATGTGCAAAGAAATGGCTGCCCGCTTCGACGCCGGGATAGAGCACCACGTGGGGCAACAGCGTAGCATGCGCGCCCAGCTTCACCCGCGGGCCGATCACCACATAAGCCCCAATGTGCGCTTCCTCGCCGATCTCAGCCGTCGAGTCGATCACTGCCGTCGGATGGATGCCCGGCGCGTAAGCCGGCGGCTGATAGAAAAGCGCGAGCGCCCGCGAAAAGGCGTGGTAAGGATTCTTGATGCGCAGCGTCGCTGCTTCAATCTCCGCAAACTCCGGCTCCACCACCACAGCGGCCGCTTTTGTCTTGCGCGCCAGGCCCGCATACTTGGGATTGGCCACGAAGGTGATCTCCGCGGGCCCAGCCTCCTCAATCCCTTTTACGCCTGTGACTTCCAGCTCCGCGTCTCCGCGCAACTCCGCGCCCAGCCTCTTTGCCAACTCGCCTAGCTTCATGGCAAGAATTGTACCGGAATGGCTTGATACCTGCAGAAAAGTCCTTCCTGCGAAGGATCTCCTTCAATCAATTGCTGACGGGGGGCAAGAGGTTCAGATGCGATTTTGATGTTTTCAAGGCTTGGGCGTTGGTCGCGGGTTCGATTCCGCAGCCTTCTTCGAGTCCTCCCGCAGGCTCACTTCGAGCATCTGGATCTGCCTGTCAGCCTGGATCAGTTCTAAACCAAGCGTCTTGAGGAGCGCGGCTTTGGCGGCTTCTATATCCTTTGCGGGAAACACCAGCTCAGCATCGAACCTGCCCTCGATGCCGGTCTCGTTGACTACGGGAACGTCAAACGCACCTTCTAATCCTTTGGCCAGATCGTCCAGGGACTCGTTGACGAGTCTGAGCTTCCCTTTGAAGTACGGAGACCGCATAGGCGACCCGTTCGTCATGGCTGTCGGCGTTAGCAGGTGTTTGCTCGCATCCGTCGCTTTCAACACATATGCTTTCTTGGTGACGGTCTTCCACTGGCTCCGCAGATTCAGGCCGTGCATGATGGCTGACTGAAGGGAGGGGGCAATCAGTGAATCAACATCCTCATCTGTTGCCCACGCAGCATGAAAGTTATAAAGCCCTCCAGGCAGTGAACCTGCAACAATCAGGCGATCCTTGTCGAATGGAATGTCATATGCAGTGAGCAGGAGTTTTTCCGCGCTCCGGCCATCAATGTCTATATAACCTGGACCTGCGGACATATTTCCCCATTGAAGCATATCCTTGAGGATGCTTGGATCCTCATCCTTGAACATTTGCAACATTTGATCCGTAGGCTTCGCATCGGGCGCTTTGGTCAAGGAAACCTCGTAGAGGGGTTTGACTGCCACAGCAGGTTTTGTCGTCGGGACCGAAGCCGGCATTTCCAAGGATGTGAACTTCACGCTCTTTCCGGCCGCCACAGCCTGCAAATCGGCGGCTTCGACATTCTCCGGATGAGTTGCCGCTACGATTCGTCCATTTTTGCCCACAATGATGGTGACCGGCCGATCCTTTACGCCGTACCAGGCATAGACGCTTCCCGTCGTGTCGATGCCCGCCCAGCCTGCCATCTTCCGTTTGGCGAGAAAGGCCTGAACGACCTTGGGGTCTTCATCGTCCACGGAGATGAACTGGAACCTGGCTGGATCGAGCGAGGCTGCGAGTTGGTTGAGGTGCGGTAAATTGGCCACACAAGGTCCACACCACGTCGCCCAGAACTCTAATACCACCACTTTGCCGCGCAAGGCGCCCCAATTCACCCGTGCCCCCGGAGGCGCTTGCAGCAGTTGCGTGAATTGCAACGGCGGAGCGGGTGTACCGGGCTCGGGGAGCGTTGAGGCAAAGAGTGATCCAGGTAGAATCGCGCCGATGAAGGCCAAAAGACAAGGGCGCGGGAGGTCGAAAGAGCGATTTTTTTTCAATGTTTTCATCGATCTCTCAAGGAAAACTCCATTCTCGTGCAGGCAAAGTGCGCCCGAAGGGCAATCAATTGACTTTCAGGCCGTATACGTATCAGGTCTGGCATTAGTTCCTTGAAAGAAGCTGATCGCTACCTTCCGTCCGCCGAATCAGGATCTCCTACCCCCCTACCGGTTCCCGCACAAACAGCTCCGGCTGCTCCGTCGCTCGTCCTGCGGCCTCGGTCCGCTTGCGGCTCGCTGCGCCAATCAAACTCACCACTTCCAGTGTCTGAATCGCCTGCCGTGGCACATAAATTCTCTGCGTATTGGAGCGCGTATCCGGAGGGGTGAGCAGCAGCCCGGCGCCATCCACCAGCGCGCGGTCGTTGGCTGCCAGGCCCTCCAGCTCCTCGCCGTCGGTCAGAGTCATGCGCAGCCACAGGCCGGGAGTCCGGGGGCGAATGGAGAAGCGCTTGTGCAGCAGCCGCTCCGGATTGGCGGTTTCTCCCGCTGGGAAGTCGCGCACGTAGCAGACCCACTTCACCTGCTCCCAGCCAATGCGCAGAACTTTGCCGCCGAGGTCCAGAATCTCCAACTCTGCCGCGTCCTGGCCAAAACTGACCCCCGCATAGCCGGCGCACCAGTCGCGGCTGAACTTGCGTACGATGACAGGTTTGCGCTGAGAGGCCACGCTTTGGATTGTCGCATGGAATATGTAGGTGCCGGGAAGGGAAAAAGCAGCAAATTTGGTGCACGGAGTCATAGCCAACTGGGCTGACTTGTGTTAAAGTACTGGTTTGCAACCAATGTCGAAGTCTGCCTTAAAAGCAACCACATCAGGCACTTGGCTGTGAAAATTACCAGGCGGAAGCAGAAAACAGAATGCCCGACTACATCTATCTTCTGGAAAACCGTTTGTCGGCTGACCAGCAGAGCGCCCTGCGCCACGTGCGCCAGGCAGCCCGCGAAGCAGGTACAATTCTGTTTCTTACCGGGGACGCCGTGCGTGACCTGACCAGCGGCCACGCCGTTCGAGACCTTGAAATTGCGGTGCATGGTAATGCGCTCAAATTCAAGAAAACAATGGTGAAACTAGGCGCAAAGGTGTGGGGCGAAGACGAAGCCTCCCGCGCTCTATATCTCTGTTTTCCCGGTACGGTTCGTGTCGATCTGGTCAGCACCCATCGTGTCGAGATTCCAAAACCCGGCAAAATCATCTATCACCCTGCTTCTATCCAGGAGGATCTCCGCCGCCGTGACTTTACCGTCAATGCCATGGCCATCTCCCTCAACGAGGGCTCGTTTGGGCTGCTGATGGACCCCATGAACGGCGCTGCGGATATCGAGTTCCGAACCCTGCGCCTGGTCTCCAACTACGGTTTCCTTGAAGAGCCCTCCTTGCTGATTCGCGCCACGCGCTATATGACGCGCTTGGGCTGGGAGATGGATCCCAGAACTCGCGCCCGTTACATGAACGCCAGGGAAGAAGGCGTGATTGAGCGGCTTTCCACTCAGGCCCGTAAGCGGGAACTGGAACAGATTGGCCACGAGGAAGAGGGGCTGAAGGTTTTGCAGGCGCTGGAAGCAGAGGGTTGGATGAAGGTCTTGTTTCCGGTCTGGACCTCCAACAAGGCCGACGAGGCTGGACTGACTGCCCTGCACGAACTGGCCGTAGAACTACTCCTGCAGGGCGTTCATGCCGATATGTCGGCGGCTCAGATGCGGTTGCTGACCGCCAAACTGTCAGGCAGGGAAGTCTCCGCCCTGAAGAAGCAGATGCTGCGCCCAGGCTTCGTCGATGAGTGGAGCGACCTGGACTCGATGGCTGCGGGATTTGCCAAAGTGCTGCTCGCCAAACAGAACGCCACGCCCTCAACATGCTTCAAGCTCTTCATGAGCTATGATCCGGAAGCTATTCTATGGCTTGGATTTACAAGCAAGGACCCAACCGTTCGGGAACGCTTCAACCTGTTCCTCAAAGTTTGGCCTGAAGCTCGACAGCGCATTCCTTACGCCATGATGCAGGAGATGCGCATTACCGCCGATCTGCCTTCTTACGGGGAGATCGTGCAGACAGTTTTCCTGCAATTGATCGACGGCAAACTTACCACTCCGGAGGAAGCCCATGCCTTCCTCGAGCCGTATTCTCCGCCTGCTCCGCCCCCTCAGGTCGTCATCAAGCGGCCACGCCTCAAGCGCGCAGATGCCAAGCTGAAAGGAGACTCCTTCGAAGAGGATGCCGAGGTTCACGTGGAAGACGATGAGGATCTCGACGACATCGGCGCAGTAGAGGACGATGTCCTTGATCTGGGTCTGGCGCTGCCCAAAATTGATGTGGATATCGTCCTCGCCGAGGAACCCGAAACCGCTTCCGGCGAAGATGAAGATGAGGATGAGGCAGAGGACAAGGCTGAGAAACTGGATTCTAAACTGACACCGGTCAAGGGCGTCCCCAAGGCGCCAGCCCAGCTCAGGCCGGAAAAGCCAGGAAAGCCTCAGCCGGCTTCCCGGTTACAGAATCAACCAAAGCAGGAATCCAAGTCTGCGCCGGCTAAGGTTGAGCACGCACAGGCCAGGAAACCAGTTTCTCAGAGTAAGCCCGCGGCCAATAAATCGCAGGCTAAGCCGCCGGTCAAGGTAAAGGCGAAGGCAACAGCTAAAGCTGTAGCCAAGTCTCCGGCCAAGGCTAAGACCAAGGCTAAGGCCAAGGCTCACAAATCCTCACCTGCCAAAAAGAAGCCGGTTAAGGCGTCTAAACCGGCAGTCAAGAAGGCCGTTCCCAAACCAGCCAAGAAGAAGAGCTGATGCATTTCCTCGATTGCTAAAACCGGAAGAGGCAGTCGGCAGGGCTGTTTTCACATTCGCGGCAGGGTCCTCGCTCGGTTTGCAGAAAATTACCTTCCACGGGCGCACAATCATCCGATGAACAAGGTCCAGAGGACGGGCATTTTCTATTCCCTATTCCCTGTTTTGAACGGCCGGGCACTTAGCTGACATTTTAGACCGGGCACATCTCCGACACTTTTCCCTTATCAGGAAGGTTTTGTTTTTCCGTTTCAGGGGCAGCTGC
>Ga0326727_10009623_pt1 | contig 23619 bp, 19 predicted proteins | sample MB2enrmetagenome_FD_207643 | JGI IMG/M metagenome (GOLD analysis project Ga0326727, IMG submission 207643) | Lab enriched peat soil microbial communities from McLean, Ithaca, NY, United States - MB29MY | ecosystem: Environmental > Terrestrial > Soil > Wetlands > Peat | place: USA: New York... | reverse complement strand
GCATGATCGTCACCAGAGATCCCGACGGCAGGGATACCGGCGTGATGGATTGGAAATCGCTGCGCACGTACAGCATCGAGTGGTACAAGAAAAACCGTGGCGTTGATTGCAGCCAGATCAAACTGCTTTCTCGGTAACAATAGTGGTGAAGGTACTGGCGGTGCTCGTGCGATACGGGATAGTAGATCCTGGCGACGCGAGCCCGCCAGTGTACAAAACGGCTCCGGCTGGCCAGAGGCTGCCACGTTTCACCCAGCACCTTTGCCCAGCTTTAGCCGGCTCACGCATGGCGGGCGGCGCAGTTCGCGATGGCTCAGATCGCCTAGGTTCGCGTGTAGCCGTGCTTCTCCATCAGTTCCAGGCTCATCTCGCGCAGTTTGAATTTCTGGATCTTGCCGCTGCCGGTGGTAGGGAAGCCGTCCACGAAAAAGATATACTTCGGAATCTTGAAGCGTGAAATCTGACCGCGGCAGAAATCACGGACTTCCTCAACGGTGAGTTGCTCGCTCTCCTTCCGGATGATGAAGGCACCGACCTCCTCTCCGTATTTTTCAGAAGGAACGCCCGCCACTTGCACGTCCTTGATCTGGGGCATGTGGAAGAGGAAATCCTCAATCTCCTTGGGATAGATGTTCTCGCCCGCACGGATGATCATGTCCTTGATGCGTCCCGTGATGCGGTAGTTGCCGTTCTCGTCCTTGATGCCCAGATCGCCGGAGTGCAGCCAGCCGTCGGCATCGATCACCCCTGCCGTGGCTTCGGGCAGCTTGTAGTACCCCTTCATCACGTTGTATCCGCGGCAACACATCTCGCCGGGTTCGCCGATAGCGCAATCCTGGCCCGTCTCGGGGTTCCAGACCTTCACCTCGATGCCCGGCAGCTCTCGGCCCACGGTGGTCACCTTGACCTCCAGTGGATCGTCGGCGCGGGATTGTGTCATGCCCGGAGAGGCCTCCGTGAGGCCATACACGGACGTAATATCGCACATGTGCATCTCGTCCACCACGCGACGCATGATCTCAATGGGACAGGGCGAGCCCGCCATGATGCCCGTCCGCAGGGAACTAAGGTCGAACATCTTGAACATGGGATGGTTCAGCTCTGCGATGAACATCGTGGGAACACCGTGCAGGGCCGTACAGCGTTCCTTCTGCACCGAAGCCAGCACCAGCAGCGGATCAAAGTTCTCGCAGACCACCAAGCCGGCACCATGGGTGAGGATGGCCATCAGTGCCAATACCATCCCGAAGCAATGGAAGAGCGGCACCGTCAAACAGAGCCGGTCATCCCCCGTGAACTTCATGCATTCGCCGATGGAATACCCGTTGTTCATGATGTTGTAGTGCGAGAGCATCACGCCCTTCGGGAAGCCCGTCGTGCCCGACGTGTACTGCATGTTGATGACTTCGTGGCAGTGCAGCGTGGAACGAATGGCTTCCAGTGCGTCGTCGTCCGCGTTCTCGCCCAGCAGCAGCACCTCGGCCGTGTTAAACATGCCGCGATGCTTCTGTGGCCCTAGGAAGACCACGTTTTTCAGGAAGGGGAACTTCTCGCTCTTCAACTGGCCGCGCAGCGATTCCTTCAGCTCGGGCACCAGCTCATAGATCATCTGGACGTAATCGCTGTCCTTGAACCCATCCACCAGGCACAGCGTCGTGATGTCCGACTGCTTCACCAGGTATTCCAGCTCGTGCAGCTTGTAGTTCGTGTTGACGGTAACGGCAGCGACGCCGATCTTCGCCGTAGCGAAGAAGACGGTGAACCAGTCCGGCACGTTGGTGGCCCAGATGCCCAGGTGGTCTCCCTTCTTCAGCCCCATTGCCAAAAAACCCTTGGCCATGGCGTCCACGCGGGCGTTGAAGGTTTTATACGTCCAGCGCAGATCGCGATCCGCATAGACGATGAATTCGCGGTCGGGAAAACGTTCCGTCTGGGTTTCCAGTAATCCGCCAAAGGTTTGTTCGATTAATTCCGACATGAATACTCCGCGATCAGAACGGTGCGTAAACAACGGCCAGGAGCTTGGCGGGCGCGTCCACGGCACGAACCTGGTGTGGCACCACCGAATCGTAGTAGATGCTATCGCCTGGCTCTAGTACGTAGGACTCCTTACCGTAGAGCAGCTCCACACGGCCTTCGAGAATATAGAGCAGTTCCTCGCCCTCATGGGTGGAGAGCTGCTCGTCTGAATCCGGCTGGGCAACCACGATGAAAGGCTCCATGTGACGTTCGATCTTGCCAGGCGCAAGCGAGTAGAAGTCCATGCCCGCGCGATCTGTGCGCGTCCCGCCCGCGAAGCGCGGTGCCTGCGCCAAGTGGTCCTTGCGAGAGATCACCGGACCCGCCTGCTCCTCGCCATCCAGGAAGGTGCCCAGACGCACACCGAGCACCCGGGCGATCTTGATCAGCGGAGAAAGACTCGGGATCAGCCCGCCGGTTTCAATCTGTTCGATGAGTTGAAGCGGCAGCAAACTACGCTCCGCCAACTGTTCCCGGCTCAAGGAGCGGGATTCCCTCACCTGCGCCAACTTCACGCCAAGGCTGATTTGCTCACTCATAGTTTTTGTCCGTGCACACGCGGAAGATCGTCATCTCGTCCACGTCCGCCACCTTGGCGATCGTGCGGGTCACAGTTCTATAAAATTTCGTTCTTAGCGAACTCAACAGCAGCATCCAGGATGCGTTTAATTGCTTAGCTTGCCCTGCGCCGGATTTTAATGCCTACAGGTGCTCGGGCGCAAAAATAAATAATAGTTGACGACTTCAGGCCTTCTGTCCGCCTATCTCTTTTTTAACCTCATTGTTGAGGTCTTCTTCAGACCGGCTGCACCATTTTGCGATCAGGCGTGCAGCAATTCGGGGTGAGTTTCTTCCGCGTCGATGGCTGGCGGTGACGACGGACTCTTGGATACGCCGTTCCGCTTTGGATCTTTGAGCAGAGCTACGAGGGGGATCATGACGAGGAAGACCACACCCATAATTTTGAACGCCTCGACGAACGATAGCATGGCCGCGTGCTGCTGCAGTTGCGCGAGCATGGCACCGTAGGCGCGCCGCGAGGCAGTGACCGGGTCGGAACCTCTGAGCACAAAATACTGCGTGAACTGATGCAGCATGGCGGAAACCCGGGGCTGGCCGGGGCGAATGTGCTCGATCAGGCGGCTCTGATGGAATTGCTGGCGGCGGGCCAGCAGCGTCGTCATCATGGCGATGCCGACGCTGCCCCCGATATTGCGCATGAGGTTGAAGATGCTGGTGGCATTGCCCATCTTTTCCCGTGCCACATGAGACATGGCCGCGGCGGAGAGGGGAATGAACATGCAAGCCATGGCTCCGCCCTGCATCACCTGGGGCCAGAAAATGTCCCAGTAACCGGCGTTCAGGTTGAGGGCGGAGAGCATGAACATGGTGGTGGCGCCAACCATGAATCCAACGACGAGGAGTTTGCGTACGTCCACCCGGGCGGCGATGGCGCCCACGATGAAGGTCAGCGCAAAGGCACCGATGCCGCGCGGGGAGAGTGCGAGTCCGGCTTGCATCGAGGGGTAATTGAGCAGGGTCTCAAGATACTGCGGAAGCAGAACCATGCTGGCGTAGAGGCAGAATCCGACCAGCGACATCAGCAGCACTCCGACGGCGAAGGAGCGGTCTTTGAGCGCCCGCAGATCGACGATCGGGTGGTCGACGGTCAGCTCGCGGATTACAAAGAACAGCAGTCCCACGATGCAGCAGAATACCTCGGTGCGAATTTCGCGTGAGCCGAGCCAGTCTTTGCGCTGTCCGGTATCGAGTAGGATTTGCAGCGATCCGAGGCCGAGGGCGAGCAGGCCAATGCCCCAGAGATCGACGTCGGCATCGCGCCGGCGCTGGATGTAAGGCGGATCGTGAATGTAGCGCGCCATCATCATGAGGGAGAAAATACCCACGGGGATGTTGAGGTAGAAGATCCATCGCCAAGTGTAATTGTCGGTGATCCAGCCTCCGAGAGTTGGGCCGACGATAGGCGCGACGATGATGCCGAGTCCGTAGGCGGCCATCGCCTGACCATGTTTTTCTTTCGGAAACGTTTCCAGCAGGATTGCCTGGGAGAGGGGTTGCAGACCTCCTCCGGCGAGCCCCTGCAATACACGGAAAACGATGAGCTGCGTGAGGCTATTGGCGACCCCGCAGAGCAGGGAAGCGATGGAGAATCCGGCAACACAGGCCAGCAGCATTCTGCGGCGTCCGAAGTAGGTGGCCAGCCAACCGGCCATGGGCAAGACGATGGCATTGGCGACCAGGTAAGAGGTGACTACCCAGGTTCCCTCTTCGTACGTGGCACTGAGATTCCCGGAGATGTGCGGGATGGAAACGTTCACCACCGTGGTGTCTAGGACCTCCATGAATGTGGCGAGCATCACGGCGATGGTCACAATCCACGGATTTACCGGCGAGCGGGGCTCGGCTGCCATAGCGTTTGCCTGAAACTTGGCAGATTATCGCTCTCCGGCACGCGGGTCTGTGATGCAGAACACCACGGTCTGGTATAAATATTTAACAGTCGGAAAATGGGCGATATGGGTCAAGGTGACGTGACTCAACTGAATGACCTTTACCGGCCATCAGGGTACCTTCGCGCTTCGCTGAATCTGCTTGCAGTTCGCTGCCGGTGGGGTTGCCGACTGGTATAATAGAAATCCACGCAACCCTTTGCAAGCAAGTGAATTGCGTGCCCTCGAAGGATGGCTTTTCAATGGCAAGTACCGACGTTGCCCTAGACCAGGGCACCGACAGCCGCCAACATCGCGAGCCCGTCGTAAATAACTTCAGCATTCAAGTCGCCACCGTCAACGGTTCCGGCTCACAGTCCGCAAACTCTGTGCTAATGCGCACAATTTTCCAGATGGGCGTACCGGTGAGCAGCAAAAACCTGTTCCCCTCGAACATCGCTGGGCTTCCGACCTGGTTCACGATCCGCGTCAGCAAAGACGGATACGTGGCTCGAAAGCGCGATTCGGAGGTACTGGTCGCGATGAATGCGGAAACTGCAGACGCCGATATTCTTTCGCTGAATCCCGGTTCAGTGGTGCTGTTTGACGAGCCGCTGAAGCTAGGTTCGTTGCGCGACGACGTGGTTTTTTACTCCGCTCCGTTTGACAAACTGGTGGGGCCCGTGAGCTCCGATGCGAAGCTGAAAAAGCTTCTGCGGAACATGGTTTATGTCGGGGTGATGGCGCACCTCCTCTCGCTGGATTACGCGGAGGTGGAAGCGGCCATTCGCAAGCAGTTCCGTGGCAAGGGGCGGGCTACCGAGGTAAACTTGGCGGCGTCTCGCGCCGGGTATGAGTACGCTGCCGCAAATCATTTGGTTTCCCGCTTCCAAGTGCAGCGCATGAACGAGAACGCGAACAAGATCATCATCGACGGCAACGAGGCCGGCGCACTGGGCGCACTCTTCGCCGGAGTCACAGTGGTGCCCTGGTATCCGATCACGCCCTCTTCTTCGCTGATCGAAAGCCTGACCGATTATTTGAAGGAATACCGCGTGGATGCCAACGGGAAAGCCACCTTCGCGGTGGTGCAGGCGGAGGACGAGTTGGCCGCCATCGGCATGGTGCTTGGGGCCTCCTGGGCAGGAGCACGCGCCATGACGGCTACGTCGGGTCCAGGAATTTCATTGATGGCCGAGTTCACCGGTCTTGGCTACTATGCCGAGATTCCGGCCGTGATCTGGAATGTGCAGAGGGTTGGGCCTTCCACCGGTTTGCCGACGCGGACAGCGCAGGGCGATCTGCTCTCTACGGCTTTTCTCTCGCATGGCGATACCAAGCATCCGATGCTGCTTCCGGCATCGGTTTTGGAGTGCTTTGAGTTCGGCGGGGCGGCGTTCGACCTTGCCGACCGTCTGCAGACTCCGGTGTTTGTGATGAGCGATCTGGATATCGGCATGAACCACTGGGTCAGCGATCCTTTCCCGTATCCGGATACACCGCTGGATCGCGGCAAGATATTGAGCAAGGAAGATCTCGACCGGCTTGGCAGCTTCGCCCGCTACAAGGACGTGGACGGGGACGGCATTGGCTACCGCACGCTGCCGGGAACCGATCATCCCAATGCAGCGTGGTTTGCGCGCGGCAGCGGACACAACGAGAAAGCGCAGTACTCCGAGCGTCCTGAGGATTTCGTCAACAACCTGGACCGCCTGGACCGGAAGTGGGAGACCGCGCGCAGCATCGTTCCCGGGCCGGTTGCCGAACGCAGCACTCCGGGCGCGAAGGTTGGCATCATCGCCTACGGATCGTCGCACTGGGCCGTGGTCGAGAGCGTTGACGAACTGCAGCAGGAGCAGGGAATCGCGGTGGATTATCTGCGGTTGCGCGCCTATCCATTCAGCGCCGCGGTCAACGAATTCATCGCCGCACATGAGCGCGTGTATGTAATCGACCAGAACCGCGACGCGCAGATGCTGCAACTGATCAAGATGGATATCGCGGCGGAAAACGTGGCGAGGCTTCGCAGCATTTGCCACTATAGCGGACTCCCGCTGGAAGCCCATTTTGTCACCAACAGCGTTGTGTCGCAGGAGCAGAAGTAATGGCCACAGAACTGAATGATCAGGATGAGGTGGTATCCACCAACCGCATCGGACTCTCCGTGCTGGAGTATCGCGGCGCCAAGTCCACGCTTTGTGCCGGTTGCGGACATAACGCGATCTCCGAGCGCATCATTGAAGCGTTCTACGAGATGGGCATTGAGCCGGAGCGCGTTGCCAAACTGAGCGGCATCGGGTGCTCGTCGAAGAGCCCGGCGTACTTTATGAGCCGGGCGCATAGCTTCAACGCCGTGCATGGACGCATGCCCGCCATCGCAACCGGGGCCGGGGTGGCCAATCACAAATTGCTCTGCCTTGGGGTGAGCGGGGACGGCGACACCGCTTCGATTGGCATGGGGCAGTTCGCCCACCTGATGCGCCGCAATCTTTCGATGATTTACATCATTGAAGACAATGGAGTGTACGGCCTGACCAAGGGGCAATTCTCGGCGACCGCCGATTTTGGCTCGAAGCTGAAGACCGGGGTGGTCAACGAATTACAGGCAGTCGATACCTGCGCCCTGGCGATTGAGTTGGGCGCAACCTTCGTTGCGCGCAGTTTCTCCGGCGATAAGAAGCAGTTGCAGGCGCTGCTGAAGGCGGCGATTGCACACAATGGAACGGTATTGCTGGATGTAATTTCGCCATGCGTGACCTTCAATGATCACGAGGGTTCGACCAAGAGCTACAAGTTCGTGAGAGACCACGAAGAGCCGCTGCATGACATTAGCTTCGTGTCTGCATTCGAAGAGATCGACGTGGAATACGAAGCTGGAAGCGGAGTCGACATCTCACTGCACGACGGTTCGAAGATGCAATTGACCAAGCTGGAGGAAGACTTCAATCCGACCGACCGCATCCAGGCATTGACCCGCTTGGCCGAGGCCCGGGGGAAGAATGAAGTGCTGACCGGATTGTTCTATCTGAACCCGGGCCAGCCAAGCTTTACGGATATGTTGAACCTGGTGGACGAGCCACTGGGCACGCTGCCGCAAGAGATGACGCGGCCTTCGAAGAGTGTGTTCGAGGGGATTATGAAAGACTACCAATAAGGCGTTGCAGTTTGAATGGAAGGGGCGCGGAGAAATCCGCGCCCTTTTTGCGGTGAGCTGCTTGGCCTCTATAATCGTTTTTGCAATCAGCACACGGCAGTAAAGTGACGGAGTCTTTGTGGCCTACAACGATCTGCGTGAATGGATAACGGCGCTGGACAAAGCCGGCGAACTTAAGCGTATTCGAGCTGAAGTCGATCCTGTACTGGAAGTAACGGAAATTACCGACCGGGTCTCCAAGTGGGGCGCACGCAACGGCCGTGGGCCGGGCGGTCCGGCGCTGCTGTTTGAAAATGTGAAGGGACATCCCGGGCATAAGATTTTTATCAACCAGTTCGGCTCCGAGCGGCGCATGAACCTTGCGCTGGGCTCCGACTCGCTCGACGAGATTGCCGAGCGGATTCACCAGATGATGGACGTGAAGACGCCGCAAGGGTTGCTGGAAAAGATCAAGATGCTGCCGAAGCTGGCGGAGCTGGGCAACCTGTTTCCCAAGCGAGTCTCGACGGGACGGTGCAAGGAAGTGATCCAGCGCGACAACTTCTCGCTGCTCGATTTTCCCATCCTGCACTGCTGGCCGCAGGACGGTGGACGGTTTATCACCCTGCCTTGCGTGATGACGCGCGACCCGCGTACAGGCAAACGCAACATCGGAATGTATCGCATGCACGTCTACGATGCGACCAGCACGGGTATGCATTGGCAGCGGCACAAGAACGCGGCTGAACATCAGCGCGAGTTGATGCGCGCGGCAGTGGCCAACGGCCCGACGCTGGGGCGGAGTTCCTCGGTGGACATCATGGCGCGCAGCGGCGGCGGCAGCATTGCCATACAGGGAAAGCCGGTGAGCGGACGCATGGAAGTTGCGGTAGCCATTGGCACCGATCCTGCGCTGACCTTTGCGGCCGTTGTTCCCGCGCCGCCGGATATTGAGGAGTACATGATCGCGGGTTTCCTGCGCGGCAAGCCGATCGAAGTGGTGAAGTGCGAGACGGTCGATCTGGAAGTTCCTGCCTCTGCGGAGATCGTGCTTGAGGGATATATCGATATCGGTGAGATGAAGGTGGAGGGGCCGTTCGGCGATCACACCGGCTTTTATTCGCTGGAGGATCTGTACCCGGTGTTTCACGTGCAGTGCATCACCCATCGCAAGAATCCGATCTATGCGGCGACGGTGGTGGGCAAGCCTCCGCAAGAGGATGCGTGGATGGCACTGGCGATCGAGCGCATCTTCCTCCCCGCGGCCAAGATGATGATTCCGGAGCTGGTGGATTTCCATCTGCCGCCGGAGGGCGTGGCTCATAACCTGATGATTCTGTCGATTCGCAAGTCTTACCCGGGACAGGCGCGCAAGGTGATGAATGCGATCTGGTCGATGGGACAGGCGATGTTCACAAAATGCATTGTGGTGGTGGATGAAGATTGCGACGTGAAAGACCTGCGCGAAGTCACCCTGCGCGCACTCAACAACATTGACCCCGAGCGCGATATTCAGTTCACGTTGGGTCCGGTCGATACGTTGGACCACGCTTCGCGACTACCGAACTTCGGCAGCAAAATGGGAATTGACGCGACGCGCAAGTGGTCTACCGAAGGCTTCGACCGCCCGTGGCCGGATGAAGTTGAGATGTCCGCCGACGTCAAGGAGCGCATCACCCGGCGCTGGAAGGAATTCGGATTGGAGTAGGCAAGGTGACTTTCCCCGGCGCCGCACAGGCTGGGCTGTTCACCGAATCCGGATAGTGAGAAACCCGAAGAGTTTGCTCAAAAGCTTCGCAGATTCCCGATGACGAACGCTCTGAAGCGGCTATTTCTTGGGTTCTGGCGAGCCATCCTCTTGCCCCGGCCTTAATAACAGTCCAGGTTTGCCTATATGGGGAGTCAACTTGCTTTTCCAACCCCTCGGGTGAAAAAGAGTGTTTCCCCCACTGACCAGTACGTCTGTGGCTTTTTCATCCCACAAGACATGGCCTGCAGCGTCAAAGCACCGAAAATAAACTGTAGCAGCCAGGGAGGTCATACCTGGTTCTACCTTTACGTACAACAGACTGTCGGCACCTGTCTTAGGTAACATCTCGATAAGGGAAGACATAGGCATAAAGCCAGTTTCTTTGGTATTTGTAACCCTTTGTAACCCATAATTGGCAATTTTCACGCCACCGTTACCCAGTATGTCGAGAACCTCCATATAGATCCCTTCAAATGCAGCAGAGCCGTGCCCGGCAACCCAAACGCCTTGGTGTTGTTCGGCCTGAGCTTTCAGCGGTACAAAGGCTTTCGGGTTCGATACAGTTAAGGTGTCCAATTTTCCGCGCACATAATTAATCGGTATCGCGAAATTCAGGTTCTCACCATTCACCAACTTGAAAGACATAACTCCTACTGCATCTCCGCTCCGATTCAGCAGTGGTCCGCCGCTACTTCCGTGGCTTGCTGCCGCTGATGTCTGAAGGACGCGAACGCCATTATCTAGGCGGATGCCGCTAATCAAGCCACTGGAAACCGTCTGCTCAAGTCCCTGCGGAGCGCCGACCAGCAGCACCTCATCTCCCAATTGCACATTGTTAGAGTTGCCCAGCGGTATTGTCGGAAGGTCAACCGCTTCAATCTTGAGGAATGCAAGATCATCGATGGGGTCCGAACTGAGGAGATACACGTTCCTGTACACCTCCCCCGATGGGAGTTTGACCGCCATTGCTTTAGCATTGGCCACGACATGGTAATTTGTAACTATGATCCCATCAGGCTTGATAATGAAGCCACTGGCTAACGCCTCATCAGTTTCTACGACCACAACCGCAGGTCGAGTATGCGCAACGAGTTCAGCCCACTCAGTCGCCCTATTTTCGGTTGAGGATTGCGGATGTTGAATCGTGCTTTCGCCTGATGGCTGATGGGGTAATTCTTGAGCTATTGCGCCAACGGCGCAGATCACGGCAAGGAAAACGACTGCCAGCGGACGGGGCACTCCTTCTCTCGCGTTCATTGTATTCTCCAAGATTGGGCCAATGCCGGATTATATACTCTGGTTTGGCGGCGGCACGTAGCGGCTGGTGGCCCATGCCTGGCCAGCTTTTGGCGGCTGCCCACATTTGGCGCAGTTCACAGGAATATTCAAGGCGCGACAACGGTATAACTGTTGCAAAATCGCCTTTCGTCTCAGTATCCCGCTTCTCCACTACCTCAAGCAGCATATCGTTGCACTAGCGGCAGCATAGAACCGCAGCCAACACTTTGGAATGGTCAGGAGTTCGGGTGCGCCTTTATCGATGGCTTGGCTGGCCATGGGCAGGATCACTCGACAGGGCAAAACGGATTCGTTGCGCAATTGGCGGGTGCGAATAGCTCCAGAAGACGAGCAAGGGCGAGGGATTCGGATAAGAATACGACTTCTCGCCGAGCAACTGGAAAGCTTGGGCGGCAACCTGACCGGCGTCTTTCGTGACCGGACGCGTCACCCGCAAGCCGTACACATCCGCGCTGTGCTCTTCCCATCGGCTGAAGGCATTGCCGAGTGGTTCACCCAGGAATGACAGGACAGAAGCCAGAAGCATCAGTAGGGGGAGCGAAGACCAGTCGCCAATGGAGCGGATCTGCCAGTCTCCTCCATAGCGGGCGAGGGCGGCCTGGGCGATGCGCTGGATCAGCCAAAGTCCGACGAACATGAGCAGGGCGCCGAACCCAAGTCCCAGGTAAATGTGATGGAGAACGTAGTGCCCCATCTCATGGCCGAAGACGAACAAGGTCTGCGGCAGAGTGAGGTCGCGGGCGGTGGTGTCCCATACGACGATGCGCTTGGTGGCACCGAAGCCGGTTACGTAGGCGTTATAGGTCGTCAGCTTATCGCTTGCGTGCATCAGGAAGATGCGCGATTCGGGAATCCTCAATCCCGCCGAACGGGCAAGGCTCTGGAGTTGCATCGTCAGTTCGGGATTCGTCTTTGCCAAGGGTTCGAAGCGGTTAAACAGCGGGTCGATGATGACCGGCGCGACGAAGACCATCGCAGCCATGATGGGCAGGGTGAGCAGCCAGGTGTAGAACCACCAGCGCTTGGGGGCTCGGCGAATCACCTCATACAGCCCCCACAATGTGAGGGTGGCAAAGATCAGGATGAGCATCTCAGTCTTAGCCCAATCCAATAGCCAGGAGCCCCAGCCCTGCACGCTCAGTCCATAGGCGCGGGAGATGTGGTGACCGTAGATTTCCAGCGGCAATTCAACAAACGCAATAGTGAGGAGCAGCACGGGAACGAAGATCAGTGCCTGCACAAGCCGGCTCTCGGAGATAGACTCGGCTACGCGTTGTACCTTGGGACCAAAGCGCACGGCGACCAGCGCCACGAGCACGGCCAACCCGAAGATCGTGGACGCCAGCGAGAGAACCACGTCGGTCCGGTGCAGTCCCTCGGACTTGCGAAGCTGCTCCGGGGTGAGCATGTACGCGGTGATGGTGCGCTGCGCTACGGCTTCTCCGGGGGAGAGTGTGGGTGCGGGGCTTGCGGCGGTCGGCATTGGGCCTCATCAAAACAAATTGCAAAGTACTTTATCTTCGTCACCGATGCAACGAAACCTTCTGGGCATTCATTTTCAGGATGATTACATAGATCGCATTTGTAAGGAATCCGATCATGAATGCGAAGATTAGCCCCGCACCAAGTCCGAGCCCCAATAGTGGGTCTCCGCTCCAGATCCGGGACAATTCGCTTCCCCTCAGCAGTTCAACGAAGCCCCACAGTCCGAGACACGCTGGGCCAATCACCCCACCCGCGCTCAATAGAACCCAGAGTCGTTTCCCGTGCGCATCTCTAAGTGCAAATACGAGGAGCAAATTCGCGACCCACCCCGGAATCGCAAATATTAACATCACTTCCGCAATGAAAATTCCGGCCCCCTGTGACGCGAAAGCTGCACTGAAGATGCCAACTGATAGCAAAAGAGAACAGAAGGAAAACAAGACGCGGTATGCGAGTCTCATCTTTTGTTCCTCTAGTCCTTTCCGAATAACTGGAGCCGTGCGCAAAATGCAGGCCCCGTCTTGCTCCACGCATTTTCTCATTTGCCTAACTGCAGCACACGGGCGATCATGGCTTCGAAGAGTCTCCATGGCATCAGGGTGCGCAGCACGACCGTGGCCCTGGCATCCGTGCCGACGGTATAGCGAAGCCTGGGATGGGGAGCGTCGGCGAGATGAGCGATGAGGCGCGCGACCGCGATGGCATCACGGCGCCGCAGTTTCTCCTGCACATAAGCGCGGAATTTCTTTGTGCGCTCGTAATTGGGAGAGGCGGGATCGAATGCGCCAGCGGCGGCATTGTCTTTGCGATACCAGATTCCGGTTTCAAACGAGCCGGGCTCAATGAGTATGCAGTCGATTCCCAGTGGCGCCATCTCCATGCGCAGGGATTCGGTGTAGCCCTCCAAAGCAAATTTCGAGGACGCGTAGGAGCTCAACGCCGGGGAGGCGCTGCGGCCGGAGATCGAGGAGAGCATCAGGATTCGTCCCGCACCCTGCCTGCGCATCACCGGCAACACAGCCTTGGTCAGCGATACTGTGCCGAAGAAGTTGGTCTCAAACTGGCGGCGTAATTCCTCGAGCGTGATGTCCTCGGCAAATCCCGCCAGGGCGAAGCCTGCGTTGTTGACCAGCAGATCGATGCGGCCATAGTCGGCGACGGTTTGGGCGACGAATGACTCGTGCGATTCCGGGACGGCAACGTCGAGAGTCCGCACACTGACCCGTCCGGTGAGGCCTGCCGATGCGAGCGCCTCATCCAACGGAGTGCGGCGGGCAAGATCGCGCATGGTGGCAACCACGAAGTAGCCGTTGCGAGCCAGTTCGATGGTGCTGAGCAGTCCAAATCCGCTGGAGCAGCCGGTAATAACCGCTAAATGTTGATTCATTCCCATTCCCTGTGCGAAAGCGCATCACAACCCGCAATGCGCGCCATTCGAGTGTCTGGTTGCGCCACATACTACAACATGTTTGCCAAAGCAGCACTGCAGGGGAGAGCATAAGTTGTTTGGGTTATTGATGTTGACTCTCTTAAGGAAGTGATTTCATACAGATGCCGACAGGGCAAAAGAACACTCCAACTGAAATTGCAGCAGCCAAGGGCAAGCTTGGAATATTGATCGTCGGACTAGGGGCGGTAGCGACTACATTTGTGGCCGGCGTAGAGGCCGTGCGCAAGGGCACTGCGGCTCCGATCGGTTCGTTGACGCAGATGGGGACCATTCGTCTCGGCAAGCGCACAGATGGACGTTCACCCTTGATTAAGGACTTTGTTCCTCTCGCTGCTCTCGATGATCTGGTCTTTGGCGGCTGGGATATTTTTACCGACAGCGCCTATGAAGCAGCGGCCCATGCCAAGGTTCTCGAAAAGGAGCTGCTCCTGCAGCTTAAGCCGTTTCTGGACAGCATCAAGCCGATGCCGGCGGTCTTCGATCACAATTACGTCAAGCTGATCGACGGGCCGAACGTGAAGCAGGGCAAGAACAAACTGGATCTGGCCGAGCAGGTACGCGCTGACATTCGCAACTTCAAGAAGGAAAACAAGTGTGATCGCCTCGTCATGATCTGGTGCGCCTCCACCGAAAGCTTCCAGCAGGCGAGTGAGGTTCATGCGTCGGTGGCAGCCTTTGAAAAGGGCATGGTGGAGAACGATGCGAACATCTCGCCCTCGCAGATTTATGCCTACGCGGCATTGCAGGAGAGCGTGCCCTTTGCGAACGGCGCCCCGAACCTCTCGGTCGATCTGCCGGTCATGCAGGAACTATCGAAGAAGCACAACGCGCCCATCGCCGGTAAGGATTTCAAGACCGGTCAGACGCTGATGAAGACTATTTTGGCTCCCGGCTTTAAGGCCCGCATGCTGGGAGTAAGCGGCTGGTTCTCCACCAACATCCTGGGCAATCGCGACGGCGAGGTGCTGGAAGATCCGGGCTCCTTTAAGACCAAGGAGGAATCCAAGCTCAGCGTGCTCGACGAGATCCTCCAGCCGAAGCTGTATCCTCAACTCTACGGGGATATCTTCCACAAGGTCCGAATCAACTACTATCCGCCGCGCGGTGACAATAAAGAGGGTTGGGACAATATCGACATCTTTGGCTGGCTCGGCTATCCGATGCAGATCAAGGTCGATTTTCTCTGCCGCGACTCGATTCTGGCCGCTCCGCTGGCGCTGGATATCGTCCTGTTTCTGGACCTGGCAGCGCGTTGTAGCGAATTGAAGGGAATCGGCATCCAGGAATGGATGAGCTTCTACTTCAAGTCTCCGATGACCGCTCCGGGGCTCTATCCCGAACATGATCTGTTCATCCAGATGATCAAGATGAAGAACACCCTGCGCCACATCAGGGGAGAAGAGTTGATTACCCACCTCGGACTCGAGTACTACGACTGAGTTGTGCAGGTTTGTGCAGATAAGGCGGGAGCTTAGGCTCCTGCCTTTTTTGCTGGACGGGCAAACAGTGGCGGAATAAGAAATTTAGGGTGCCGGACCCCGGCTGACACGCATCGAATTACGGATGAAACGGATGCGGTTGTATTCGGTGATCGCCGTATTGTTCCTGGCCTCCGGGCTGTGGGCCGAAACTCAGGGAACCTTCCGTGGCCAAGTGGTGCGTCCACCACGGGGAGAGCAGTCGGCTGGCCTGCTCTACCTGATGGGGCGAGATGGCAACGTGCGCCGCGTGATCGTGGCTCAAGCCGCAATCGCTTATGACCCCGCAGTGCCAACTGGAGAGCGCGCCAAGCCGGCGCGTCAGGCCTTGGTTCCCGGCACCGAGGTGCGGGTCACCGCCCTGGTGGACGCGATCAGCGGTGAGTGGACCGCCTCGCGAGTAGAGGTCATAGCCCACCACGCCGCCGAATTCGAGGACGATTACGGCGAGAACGGAAGTGGACCGGACGAGGTCACGTCTCCCAGCGTGACTGCCGTCGCCTCGCGTACGATTTAGCCACGGCTGCTCGGACCGAGCGCGGCCAGCAAATAGCGGCTGTTCACCTGGATTTGCTAACCGCTTGGCACTCAGACTCGCTACCGGACTTGCATCCAGACCCCCGCCCAGCGGATTGGTGGCCGGACTCGCAACTGGTTTCGCAGCCCAAACGATAAGCTTGATTCAAGACCTCGACGGGGTGAAGCACCGGATAGGAGAGCTCCTGGTTGAACTGAATCCGGCAGCTCAGGCAGTCGCTCACCAGCGTCTCGGGGTTTATGACTTTGATCTTCTCCATTAATCGGCTGCCCATCGCCAGGGAGACCGCGTGAAACTCCTTTTTGAAGCCCATGATGCCGGAAATCCCGCAGCAGTCAAAAACTCCACCGACATTTTCCATGGAAATCTCCGGCACAAAGCCGAGCAGCTCCGCCCACGGTTGCCCCATGTTCTGTTCCTTCAGATGGCACGGCGCGTAATACGCCATTCGATCGCGCACCGGGCCTAGAGCGCGGTTGAAATTTCCGCGGCGGTCCAGCTCCCTGAGATACTCTCCGGCGTCATAGCTATGGCTGGCAATCTTTATTCTTTTTAGCCCGTCGATGGACGCGAAGTAACCCTCGTCCTGAAGGTAGCCACGGATAATCAGCATGACTGGCAAAGGAGGTTTGCTGCGGCGCGGCGAGGCGGGCGTGGCACGCCCTTGCGGATTGGCTTCCTCCTCGAGGATACGTTCTAATACCTTGTTCTGATCGCCTCCGGCTTCAGTCATCATCTTCTTTAGTATCTCGCGGTATTCCTTTGAAAGATAAGCGCCTTCACTCAGCACTCCTTTCAGCATGTAGCCGCACGTCGGACAGGAACAGACGATGTCGTAGCCGTCATCGACCGCGTCTTCGAGCTGCTGCAGATTGTAGTTGGCGAGGTCGAAGGTAAAGGGCCGGTCACCTTCCAACAGACTCGGCATGCCACAGCATTTTTGTTCCGGGAAATAGACGGTAACTCCGTTTCGCTCCAAGACCTCAACCGTGGCTTTGGCTACTTCCGGGAAGAGGTATCGGGCTGTGCACCCGGCAAAGTAAGCAACCTTGGGACCGGTCGTTTCCCGCTTCTGATGAAGATTCCGCTTCCTCGCCCATGCATCGAAGCTCTCGGGCGGCAACTTCGGCAGTTTCCTCTTCGGATGAATCCCCGCCAATTGCTTTGCCAAGTTGGCAACAGGCGTGATCTCCGAGAGCAGGTTGGCTAAACGTGGAAACGCGCCGCAAATTTTCCCAACGCGCTGTACGTCCTCAAGAATGCGAATGGCGGGCTTCAGACCGTCCCGGGCAATGAACGCGTCCTTGGCCTCCCGGATATCAGCGCGAACCGTGAAACAGGTACACAATCCGCACATGTTACATAGATCGATTAATTTTCTCAGTTCGTCCGAGGTTATCTTTTTGTCTTTTTCTTTTTCCCGGTCATGGAGTTGGAACAATCTGGGGAAGAACAAGCATGGGGTGTCCTCCATCGATCTTCTGCACTCATCACAATTGCTGCACAGCTCAATTACATTGCGGGCCAGGTCTTCCGGCTTACTACTACTGGACATATAGATCCTTCGTTGGTTTCGCTTGCTTGAACACTAAAGCGTCTGTTCGCCATCTTCAATGTAACTCAGGCGCAGGTAGACTCTCATTGTCCGCTAGTTGCTTTCTGAATTTTCTGGCTGCTTGCTCCCAGCGGCCGAGCCAGCGCGGAATAGGGTTTCCATTCGCTGATGGTGCAAGATCCGGTTTCGATGGCCTTCTTAAGCTTGCGTGAGTCCGCGACAAGGGTCTCTGACCGATGGAAGACGCTTCGCAGAAGTGCGAACAGCAGCTTGTGAACCTCCTCGTCGGGATGTGCGAGCCGGTAATAGATCCGCGTTCCTTCACGCCGGTCGAGAATCAGGCCGGCATTCTTGAGGTAGGTGAGGTGTCGCGAAGTGTTTGGCTGAGAGGTTTCCAGTACGTAATGGATGTCGCATACGCAGAGTTCACCGTGCAGGAGCAGATTCAGTATGCGTAACCGGCTCTGATCAGCCAATCCCTTGAAGTAATGTTCCAGTTCTCTCATGTGTGCCCTCGTATTCCTTAATTGGGAAATACATTTTTCGTCATCTGTTTCGAAGCTTTGGCCGAACCCGACGGCGGATGTCCAGGTCGCGCCCGGGCCTGTACCCAATTAGTTATATGTCATCATACCACTATACATCCATAAGCATACACGAGTAGTGCAGCCGTTTCGGTGAGCTGAATCACATCGCAAGCTCTTTAGTGACACCGCGATTGGGAGAAAGCACCAACGGAGAAGAGCAGAAACACAGGGCTTTTAAAGGTGGGAGAGTGCAAGTCGGGACTGAGCTCGTGTTCCTGCTTCCGGTGCAAGAAGAATTTGATACATCACACACCTGCTTCTCGCTGCTACCGCGCGTCGAATTTCATGGTGCAGATAAAAATTCGCACCCATCAAAAAAGATTTGGAAACAGAGCTGTCCGATGTATGATGCCTTGCCCACTCCTGAGGCTTCAGAAAGAAAAGACTGTAATTCGACGAAAACTGTGAATTGGATGAAAGGAAATAGAAATGAACAAAAATCACCGACGGGCTGCACAGTTAGTGGTACTCGTTCTACTCCTCGCGGCTTTGGCATTTGCACAGACTCCCGCGCCGGCATCTGCCGGTGGCACGACTGACCTGCTGGAAGTCCTTCGCGCGAAGGGCATTCTTACTCAGCAAGAATATGATGCGTTGAAGCAGCGCGTTATGGCTCCGACCATGGCAGCTGAACAGGCTGCGCCGATGCCGGCACCAATAACCCACACGCCCTTTATAACTATGATGGATTCCGGCATTGGAATGCACGTCGGAGAAGTCGATCTGAAGTTCTCCGGTGAACTCAATGCGTTCTACGTACACGACCGGCCCAATTCAAACCCCAATGTAGCGGCAGGCGGTTTGGTGAGTAATAATGGCGTGGGCGGGGAACTTGGAGCGGTGCCTAATTCGTCTGTCCGCGAGGGCTTGCTCCCGTCGGACTTCAACGTCACGGTTTCGACCAGGCAGAAGGGTCTCGACATTTTGGTTGATTTCGGCTTCTATCCCGGCATCAACAGTGTCAAGTCAGGCGGGCCCGGCTTCTATGTAAACAATGGACTGGCGACGGCCTTCTCCACCAGCGGCATGGATATGCGCCAACAGTATCTCACGGTCGGCAATAAACATATCGGTACTTTCAAATTCGGACGTGACATCGGCTTGTTCGCGCAGGAAGCGATCCTGAACGACTTCACCATTTTGGCTGTGGGTACGCCGAACGGCAACGTAAACCCGGGCAGCGTTTCCCTGGGCCGAATTGGCCTCGGCTATATCTATACTGATTTTCAACCGCAGATCACTTATACGACGCCTTCTATGGGTGGACTCACGGCAAGCTTCGGAGTCTTCCAACCGCTCAGTGACATCCTCGGCGAATCATTCTCAACCCCAGCCGCGGCTGCCGCCTACGGCACCCCCTTACTTTCGGGACATAGTCAGCCCGCGTTCCAGGCCAAGTTAGCCTACGCAACCCCTTTCAAGGGGCCTGTGAAGGTTAACTTCTGGCTCAACGGTCTGACCCAGGACCTGCAAGCCGGCAACGCTGCGGAAGCTAAAGCAGTCAACTTTAAGGTAGGCCAAAGCGTTCGGGAGACTGCCTTCGATGGCGGCGCAAAGGTAGCAGTTAAGGATTTCAGTTTTGTTGCCTACGGCTACAATGGCCGTGGAATCGGGACAGAGGCTCAGTTGCTCCTCGGTCTCGACGCTGTAGCACACCCTCGCGAGTCCCGTGGCGGTTATCTCCAGGGCACCTATACGTTAGCCAAGAAGCTGACCTTGGGCGGTAGCTGGGGCATCAGCCATCTCGAACTGACTCCCGACGATAAGCTTATCGGCGCGACAAGTCTTCTGAGGAGCAACTGGTCAGACGTCGCGCAGGTCCGCTATGCACTGACCAAATGGGTTACCCCGATTGCAGAGTACACCCACACGGTCAGCACGGCGCATGACACCGGCCATCTGGGCGGCACTCCGAGAGCCACCGAAGACTCGATTGCCCTCGGCACTATTGTGTTCTTCTAAACCGCTGTAGAGTTGATGTATTCCGTGAAGGATTACCGGCGGGCTCAAGCCAGGTTCCTTCACGGGATACGCCTTTTCAGGCAGTCTGGGCAGAAACGAATCGGGCCTTTGGAGGGGAAGATTCAAACAAGGGCGCGCCCTGGCCGAGTTGGTGCCGGAGGGCGTGAGTCTTTGACAGGGATCTGGGAACCGTACGACGTGCGGGAGCAGATCGTGAAATTTGTCCGGCGTTGGTCAGGGCGACTGAGATCAGCGCCGGACGGTTCATTAATGGATTTCGTTAAAACAATGCTTCCGTGCAAGGCTTGGCTGTGGAGTGCCGCGCAGCGCTAGGCGAGACTGCGGTCTGCGGCAACCAACTGTTGTTCAACCGCCAACCGCCGAATCTGTTCGGCCCATTCTTGATTCTTGTCCGGCAACTCTCCGGATGTCGCAACATCCAACAGAAACCCCTTATATCGCCGCAGGGCAAGCGCGTGAGCTTCGGAATAGTCGGCACAGCAGTCGGAGACGATTGCCGAGAGAAACCCCACCTGGGCCGCCGATGTTGCGGTAAAAACCACGCAAACTGAAGTAACTAATCCAGCAACGAGCAAGAATCGCTTGTCCTTCGAGCGTAGATACGGGAGTAACTCGAGATTGTGAAAGCCATTCTGCGTCTGCTTCTCGAGAACTTTTTCACCCGGTTGCTCCACGGCGAAATCCAGTACTCCTGCGCCTTTGGTGCCCCGGACACAGGGAGACCTTCCGCGCAGCAAGTAACGGGGTAGCCAATCGGTCTTATCTGGACTGAACACTTCGCGAAGATGAATGACTTCAATCCCGGACTGGCGGCAGAACTGGAGCAACTCTACTGTGTTTTGTTGAAAATGCGGGAAATCGGTTTGTAGCTGCTCCGTCCAGAAGTCGTGTTGCACATCCACCAGTAACAAAGCGAAGGACTGCCAATTCTGCTCAGGCATACTGCTGTGCTGTGATCCCCGATCTGCTTCCAAGCTTCCCCCAAATGGCCTGCAGGCCCAATCATTGGCGCTTCGCCATGTGTTACACATACAACAACAACCCTGGATGAACCGGCAGGAGCCCTATCACGAATATAGGTGACGGTGATCACGGAGTCCATGTCGTTTTGACGATATAGCTTGTGGTCGGGCTGGTCTGGGTGGGCAAAGGGAAGGTTCCGCTTCAAGCCTTGCTCTCACCGGAAGCTAGTGGAGCTTCAGCAATGTCTTCTTTAGTCTGTTCCACTCTGCTCGACAGCCTAAGGGTTACACTGGAAACGCTGCAACCTCCCGAACTGGAAAGGAGACTTGATGTCGGTGTTCCCAGAACAGGCAAATCTCTTGCCTGAGTGTCACTCCAGTGAGGCTTCTGATTCGTCGTGCTTGCGGTTACTTCGTCTTTCGATTACGAATCTGTGCAATTTTCGCTGCCGTTATTGCATGCCCGTGAAGGGAGTGCAGAAGCTCGCGCACGGTGATCTTCTACCTTTGGAAGGCTTGGTAGGACTCGTGCGGTGGTTATCTGCAAATAGCGGGATCAATCGGGTGAGAATCACCGGTGGCGAGCCCCTGGTGCGTCCAGGTATCGAGCATCTGATCGAGGCGTTGTCAGCAATCCCGGAAATGCAAGAAGTATCCTTGACCACGAACGCCTCATTATTGCCTCAAATGGTTGACGGCCTGAAGCGTGCGGGGCTCAATCGCGTCAATATCTCGATCGACTCTCTGGACGAAGAACGGTTCGCGGACGTAACTCGCGGAGGAAGTCTCAAAAGCACTCTGGCTGGTATTGAGGCGGCACGAAAAGCCGGACTGACGCCCATTAAACTCAATGCCGTCTTGCGGCGCTCCACATGGAAGCAGGATGTACCGAGCCTGTTGGACTTCGCCGCCAGCACTGGTTTTGAGATTCGCTTTATCGAATTGATGCGTACCGGAACCGAGCGCGAGTGGTGCGAGTCCGAGTATATCTCTGTGGATGAGGTCTGCAACGGCCTGGACGCCGAGTTTCGTCCGGCGGAGCAGCCGACCCGGAGCCCTGCGCAAAAGACATTGGTGAATTGGCGCGGAACATCATTAACAGTGGGCTGGATCACGCCTCGTTCCCATCCTTTTTGTCAGCATTGCGAGCGGCTGCGGATGGACGCGCGAGGCATGGTTCGCCGCTGCCTGATGGATGCAACGACGCTTGATTTGCCTCGTGTGTTGGGAACGATGGACGATCTGGCCGCCCGGCGGGAGTTCCAAGCCTATATTGCCGGAAAAGTTCCGCCGCGTGCCATGGATAGCCAGTTTACGATGAGCCAGATCGGAGGATAACAATGGGTGAGTTGACACACCTTGACAGCCAGGGTCTCCCGCGCATGGTGGACGTTAGTACAAAAGCGGAAACCATGCGTGAGGCTGAGGCCGAAGCTGTGCTTTGGGTGGGCCAGGAAGTGATGCGTCATATCCGCGATGGCCGTACACCGAAGGGCAACATCTTTGAAACAGCGCGGATTGCTGGTGTTATGGGGGCAAAGCGCACATCTGATCTGATTCCACTCTGTCATCCGCTCATGCTCACGCATGCTTCAGTGGATATGGAGCTTTTGGATGATCGCATCGTGATCCGCACTACGGTCCGGACTCGGGGCTCGACCGGGGTCGAGATGGAGGCGCTCACGGCTGCTTCGGTTGCTGGATTGACGTTGTATGACATGCTGAAAGCGCTCTCGAAGGAAATGCGGCTGGATGGACTCCGGCTTCTGGCAAAATCCGGCGGACGCAGCGGTGAATACCGCGCAGAGCCCTACCGTGGTTGACGGGAAGCTGTTGCACATTTGTATTTGAGCAAAAAAGGGAATTGCCAAGCATGAAGTTCCTTTCGCCTGCATTACGGTTGAGCATGGACTGGAACCCTGTGCAATTGCACTACGAGGGAAAACGCAGCAATGGCGAGTTTTGAGAGCGCTTCCGCCCTGATCCTCCGCAAATCGGCTCCCTTGAGAGTCGTGCAGAATGTTTTTTTGAGTTCTTGTTGTTTTGTGCTCTGGAATCTTAGAAAATTTTTGGTCACCGTTCGATTTCCATTTACACGAACTGGTTTTTCTGTGCTACACTCCGGGCGTTCTTCGAAAGTAAATCGAGTAAACGCTTTACACCAAGTAGTTCTGTGCTACACTTCCGGGCGTTCTACCTGAAGTAGCACTCGGGATGTAGCGTCAGCACCGCACCAAAAATATAGCTGGATTGGAGTTGTCCTGCGAGTCTGTTTCGTACTACAATCCCGCGGGCTGCAACTAAGAGGGCCCAGCTGGAAAGAAAGCGGTAACGGTCAGCAGTACAGCTTTAAGACTCCGAAAAACGCAACAAACTAAAACATAAGGAGAAACACACCGTGGCATTAGCAGATCAGACTTATGGTTTTTTCATTCCTAGCGTTACGTTGTTGGGCGTTGGAGCATCGAAGGACGCAGGGTCTCAGGCGAAAGCACTTGGAGCAACGAATCTTCTTATCGTTACCGATGCTGGCCTAGCGAAGCTCGGCGTTGCTGACCAGATCAAGCAATTGGTCGTGGATGCTGGCTTGAAGGCTGTTATCTACCCGGGCGCAGAGCCGAATCCGACCGACAAGAACGTCCGTGATGGCGTGAAGGTCTACAAGGACAACAAGTGCGACGGCCTCATCTCACTTGGCGGCGGCAGCTCGCACGACTGCGGCAAGGGCATTGGCCTGATGGTCTCCAACGGCGGCGACATCCGTGACTATGAAGGCGTCAACAAGTCCACGAAGCCCCTCCCCCCGACACTGGCGATCAACACGACCGCTGGCACGGCGAGCGAAATGACCCGCTTCTGCATCATCACCAACTCCGACACGCACGTGAAGATGGCCATTGTTGACTGGCGCGTAACTCCTAGCGTCGCCA
>Ga0326727_10009622_pt1 | contig 23620 bp, 20 predicted proteins | sample MB2enrmetagenome_FD_207643 | JGI IMG/M metagenome (GOLD analysis project Ga0326727, IMG submission 207643) | Lab enriched peat soil microbial communities from McLean, Ithaca, NY, United States - MB29MY | ecosystem: Environmental > Terrestrial > Soil > Wetlands > Peat | place: USA: New York... | reverse complement strand
TACCGTACTGACATCGGCTGTTCCCTCTATCTTATAAGGCAAATCATTCCCTTTGAAAATAGCCTTTATGCTGCCACTCAAATCCTTAAATTTTGCAACGAGAGGCACCTGTATCTGTGTTGTTGATTCTGTGTTGTTGATGATGAAGGGATCAAGAGTTCCTTTTCCAGACGGCCATTTCCGATTTCCTCATTTTTAAGATAAACAGTGTATTCAAAAGATTTGAGTTTAAGGTCAAAATGGTTTGGATTTTGTACATCGAGATCGAGGAGAAGTTTTATCTCTGTGAAGGAGATTGGACTGAAACTGACTTTGCGAAGAGTAAAGGATGGATTATCCAGTACCCAATTTGTACAAGACATAAGACAAATGGAAAGGGCAAACAATACTGATATTCTATTTAGTCCTTTTGCCGATAATTTACTCATTATTTCCCAGTGCCAAATAATTCCTGTTTATTTTGTTCGTCCTTTTTTTTCGACGGATAAATCACAGCCTTAACCCTTTCCTTTTTCTTTGGACTGCAGGTTTCAGCCTTGCCCCGGTTTTCATTCAGGTAAACGATTATTCTGCATCCTTTTATAGAATTTTTCCCTTCACGGAGTTCAGCGTTGCCGGTCAAAACAAACTGACCGGTATCCTGAGAATAGACCGCCTCATCACCGGTGGCGAGTCTTTCTCCCTGTTTTATCGCAACATTTCCCGTTGCTTCAATTTTTTCCAGATCACTTTTTTCTTCGACGTTCTTTGTTCCGATTTGATCTTTTTTATAATGTACCTCTATACGATCGCAAAATATTTCAACAGGTTCATCCTTTTTATCTTCTTTGACGATGCTATTATGCTGACCATACAGGCTGGCAGGCACAAACAGGGCAACAAATAAGACTATAAACAGATATGTTTTTCTATTCATCAATTCATTTCTCGACTATTTTATTTTTGCTTTTACTATGCAGGTGGCCACTCCCATGAATTCATGGCGTTCGAGATATGAAATCAACGACCGCTCCGGCGAATTCTTTTCCCCTATTCTCCTGAAGAAAATGTCCCCCGCCTTTGATAATCGTGTGCGGTTGACCTTTCGCCCCCAAAACCCGTTCTTTGAATATCCTTTCACCGCCGCGGGTAATAGGATCACCATCACTGAACATGGTTACAAACGGTTTTTCAAATCGCGAGAGTACTTTCCATGCTTCGCGATTAGCATTCGATGCGGGATCATCAGGAGTAATGGGAACAAGCGAAGGAAATACGCGGGCGCCTTCTTTATAGGTATCGTCGGGGAAGGGAGCGTCATAGGCGGCGATAATGTCACTGGATAAAGGATCATTCGGATTAGACATGGCCATAATTTCCCCGACTTTAAATTCAGGAACCTCCTGCGAATATTTACGCCAGCTAAGGAAGGCATCCGATATAGGATTATCGCCCGTAGGCAAACCGGTATTGGCAACAACCACCCGTGAGAAACGAGCCGGATTTTGGGCTACCAGACGCAAGCCGATCAATCCGCCCCAATCCTGACAGACAAGGTTAATTCTCTTTAAATCCAGTTTATCCAATAATGCCTGCATCCAGTCGACATGCCGCTGATAGGTGTAATCTTTTCTGTCAGCCGGTTTGTCCGAACGGCCAAACCCTACCAGATCCGGAGCAACAGCGCGAAAACCGGCAGCGACGATGATCGGAATCATTTTCCTGTACAGGTAAGACCATGAGGGTTCTCCATGCATAAGCAATACCGGATCAGCTTTTGAAGGCCCCGCTTCAACATAATGAACTCTCAACTCTCCGCCTTCACCATCCGGAACAAATAGATAGTTGGGTTTAAACGGGTAATCAGGTAAATTCTCAAATCGGCTATCCGGTGTTCTCAAGATTTTCATATTTCACCATCCTTTTTAAGATAAGCAGAAATGCCTGCTGAAAGCATCAACAAACAGTTACCTTTGAATATTCACAAAAACGACAAGATATTGCAAATAAATTTCCTTTAATATGACCCCTTCCCCGATATATTTATATGATATTTCTCTTTAGCTGCTTCGGTATTTCTGATTCACAGGGAACGCCTGCGGCACAAAGACCGCAGCCATAGATAAAGATGTGATAATGCTGATTGCAATACTTCAGGGAGTTGGCCACCTTTTGATAACAGGTTTCCTTATCATGAGCGTGCTTGGCTGTTATGGCATTCGCCGGGCATCGTTTCGCGCATTTCAAGCACGGCTGTCCTTGATAATGCAGACAATTGGCGTGGATATCCTCTGGTCGTCTACGATTGGGCTTGAGTTTTAAATTGACTACAAAGCTGCCAAGCCTGTGCGTCACCCCTTTTTCCGTGATCAGAAAATCATGCATCCCAAAGGTGCCAAGCCCGGCTGCATAAGCCACGTGACGATGGGACCATGGGGATGCCCAACCTACTTCCGGATAGCGCTTTTTATTGAACATGGGAGTCACATCGGGCGCAATGGCCAGGATTCCGCGTCCCATCAGGCCGGACACAATTTCGCGAACAAAAGTCTGGCTGAAGATTTCTCCCAAAAGACGCGTCTGTGCCCATCGCTGTGATGTCCATTCAATGGAAGCAGCATTATCCCGTATGGTTTTTTGAGTAAATGGCATGACAAAAGAAACCACACTCAGATCATCCGGCTCAGGTATTTTAACCCTGTTCTTTTCCGCCTGCCAGCGCATGATCTCCCAGGGCGAGAAATGATGAGGGCCGATGACTTTTTTGAATCGATCAAAAATCTCATCATTACCGCGGACAAACCCGATCAGCGGTTCTTCGAAAATCGGTTCACCCAAAAAAGGGTATTCCATTTGGTTGTCCGGGTGACTGGCGATTTTTTCTTTAATAGTCCGAATAAACCATTCTTCATCGGGCAAAGGATTTGTATCGCTTACGTGGGCATCTTGTTTCAAGACCGGCTGCGGGGGTAAAAACAATCCCCGCATTTCGCCGATGGCATTTTTAATTCCTTCAATGTCGGACAGGAATGAAAAACGGCGATATCGATCTTCCATCCTCTTGCGCTTACTCATCCTCTAATCCCTATTTTCCCTGCTGAGGCAATTTTTTCTCCGGTAATCATGCCCGGAATGCGGTCATCATGCCCAATCGCGTCTTCAGATCTTCGGGGAACTCTTTATTGGCTTGTTCAAGAATAATCTCCGGCACACCGCCAAAGACCTCGCAGGCATGAATGATAACCCGATCATCCCAGATGTTATTGAGATCGTTTTTGGATAATGTTTCTGAGGCCAGAGCCGTTCCCCACCCGGACAGCCAGCTGACTACCGCATGGTTGCCAAGCCTGGCAAACAACTGACTGCTGTCTCTGAAATCATGTTTTTCCGATTGCGGGATATGGCTCCTGTTTTCCAGAAGCCAGGCCAATGATACCATGTCGTGGGCTACCACCGACTGTGACGCAATCACCAGACCATTGTCCGGTTCGAAGACATAACCATTATCCGGACCAAAAACGGTAAGGATCTTATCTGCGGCAGAAAGCACCAGCCGCTGCTTTGTTCGCAGGGTTTCAACAGTGTTGCCCTCCGCAGTCTTCTCTTGCAGGGTGGCTGCATCCCGGTGATATTCCAGGCGAGTGTCATGGCGCCAGTAGCCCACTGCCGCCTTCATACCCAGTGTGCTGCCTGCCAGCATGTGTCGGGCGCACCGGGGCATGAGAACGATATGCTGAACCTCCTTGAGAATATTAGGCATCATCAGAGGCCGCTTCCAATATGTGCTTGTAGCCGGAACGTCTTCATAGAATGCATCCCATCCTGATTCCTCAAAAAAATGAAGCTCGGCTCCCGCGGCCTCAACGACTTTAGCCATACCTGAAGACTCCATCAATTTGCGGGAACTGCCCCGAAGGGATGTGGGTGTGAACCTCACGTTCTGGACTCCCGACATATCGCCGACAATCACCCGGCCCGCTCCTTTTTCTCTAAGAAGCTCGACCATGGCCCCAACAGCGATTGGACTGGTGGTGGCAGGATAGGGATTGCCCGAATTGACGGCCGGTTTGATGAAAACACTCTCACCCCTGGATAGCCAGGAAAAGTCAGTAGCCGCTTCGGCAGAACTACGGACAGCAAGTTTTATTCCCTTTTCATCCGCACCCTTTTTAATGCCCGAAAGATAGACCTTTGCCGGGCTTCCGGGTGCGAGTTTTTTATCCTTCACGGGAATCTGTGATGCCCCCAAGCTTCCTGCGCTCGGGCAAACAGCCAGCACGGATACCCCCGCTGCGATTTTCAGGAAGTTTCTTCTTTTCATAGGTCTCTCCTTTTAGTTAAGTCCATTGAACCCGGCCATATTCCTGTTATTATACCATGGATTTATTAGAAAAAGTGTTTTCACTCTGTCATTATTTTCTCCCCATCTCCGGGTTGAGCCTTGATTTCTTCTTTGGAATATGGAACCCCGTCCCCTATTTTACCCCTGTATTTGCTCGCTTGCCCCAAAGCCCTCAATAATTAAGATACTGTTCCCCGAATTAATATTGCGTTTTGTTAAGGTTTTTCCCTCTTCTGAAGTACGACCTTAACCTCGAATATCGTCCCAGTCCTATTAATTGTCAACAGGACTTCATCACCCGGTTTATGCAGAAGGACATTTTCAATCAAGTGTTGAATATTGCGAATTGGTTTACCATTGATCGCAGTAATTATATCACCGACATGGAGATCGGCCGCTTCGGCAGCAGAGTTAGGCGTAATATTTTTAATCACACATGGAGTAGCGTTCAGATCTCCATTGACACCAATCGCCGGGCCGTTGGTATAAGTGCTCATCAAAATGACGACACTGAGTAAAGAGATAAAGTTTATTCCTGCGTGAACGAAAATAGGGGTAATTAGCGTCTTCCGCCATTCGTATATTGCTGTAAAAATCAAGCCAAGAACAAAAGCAACGGCAGCGTGAATTACTCCAAAGGTATGACAGAACCCGAAGAGAAGGCATTGGATAAGACCGGCAACAGGCAATGGCATGCGTTTACGAAATGCGTTGTGTAAAAACCCGCGAAAGAACATTTCTTCCGCAATCGGCACTAAAGTGAATGAAAATAGAAATAGGAGATAAACGAACATGTGGTTTGGGGATACGATCATGTTCTTAATAAAGTCAGGTTCGAGTGATGTTCCTGGTGATACACGACCAACAAAAGCATTGACTTTGCTAAAAATAACGAGGGTTACGATGACAACAGGGATCGCGATGCCGAATTCCCGTAAACAACTTATTTTCGCGGGAAAACCAAAAGAATGGCGTTGGTGAGGATTACGCGTGACAATCGGAAATAGTAACAAAAAGACTTCAAATCCCAAGTTAATGACCACGACTAACACTAAAGAGAACCACAAAGGAAACTGAGAGAGCCATTTGAAATTAAAAAACGCAATGCAGCGCCAAAGAATTATGACAACAAGGCCAACGATGAGCCATTTCGTTTTCCATTGGGCATCGCGGAATGCGACGACGTCTACAGAATTAATTTTTGCGGATTGTTTATTCTTTCGTTTTTTAATTTCGCCCTTTAATTGATTAACCCCCTCAAACAGGTATAGATCTTTAAAAAAGACTTTATTATTAGATAATGCAGATCCCTGTTGGTATAGGCTTTCCAACTCTTCTATTGACATTTTATCGAATTGATCTTCTTTGGCAGCGTTTTTAATTAAATTTACAATTTCTTCGTCACTAGGCATGGAATCTCCATTATTTTAAAGATTACAATTTTTAGCGTAATAAAATTCTATGATAGAAAAATAACGATTACACAAGTAATCTAGCATAAATATCATAATTTGAAAAATGGAGTAATTCGGGGGACATTATACTTAATTAGGAGCTAAAACAGGAATAATAACGGAGATGAATAATGAAGTATACGTCCCCCGAATTGCCTGAATTACCCAAAGCCCGCGAAGGTGTTTGCCCGCTTACGAATTCACCCTGGCCTGGATGCGTTATCAGGAGCTGACGGATTTAAGAAGGACTTCCTTGACCATCTTTTCCATCTGCGCCATATGGGGACCTTCCAGTTCTGCAGCCACCTTTTCGAGGCAGGCGGGAATATCAATTTTCTGCGGGCACTTCTCCACGCATTCTCCACATTGTGTGCACTGGGACGCATAGCCGGGTTCCCCGGTCAGGGCGCCGCAGTTCAACACGACATACCGCAAAGGCGCATCGGTTGCATTGAACATATGCATACTATTATAAATATCAAAGCAGCTGGGAATTAAAACACCAGCCGGACAAGGCAGGCAATAACCGCAGCCGGTACAGCCAACCTTCATAATTTCACGGTATGTCTGTGCCACTTTTTCTATAAGCTGCAACTCACTTTCCGTAAGAGTATTGGGATAAGCATCCCCGGCGATAGCGATGTTTTCAGCAATATGGGACTCCTCATTCATTCCGGAGAGCACCATTGTGACTTCAGGGTGATTCCAAACCCAGCGCAGCGCCCATTCCGCCGGCGATCTTTTCTGCTGAGCCGTATCCCATAATTTCTGCACAGCAGGAGGAGGAGAAGGCCGCCCAAGATTTCCCCCCCGTAACGGTTCCATGACGATTACGCCCATTCCTTTGGCCGCCGCGTACTCAAGCCCCTTCTTGCCCGCCTGCTTCTCCGTATCCATGTAGTTGTATTGAATCTGACAAAATTCCCAGTCATTGGAATCTACTATGCGCAGGAAATCATCCAGAACGCCATGAAACGAAAATCCGGCATTGACTATTCGCCCGTCCTTTTTCGCCTCTTTCAGAAAATCCAAAACTTTCATGGAATACAGAGAATCCCAGAGATCTCCGTACAATCCATGAAGAAGATAATAGTCAATGCGGTTGGTATTTAGCTTCTTTAACTGGGCATTCAGATACCGGTCCATTTCCTTCCTTGATTTTATCAGCCAGGAGGGAAGCTTTGTGGCCAGACGCACTTTTTCTCTGTATCCGTCCGTCAGGGCTCGTCCCAGAAATGATTCACTGGCTCCTCCGTGATAAGGCCAGGCCGTGTCAATATAATTCACTCCCTGATCAATGGCATCTCTGATCTGCCGGGTTGCCCTTTTCTCATCGATTTCCTGACCTTTCAGAGCCAGGCGCATTGCTCCAAATCCCAAAATGGAAAGAGAGTCGCCATTTTTCTCAATCTTTCTATACAACATAGTTTTCCCTTTCTTTACTTGTACCTTTCTATAATTAATGACAGACGTTATTTTAAATTACCTTAATTCAGGTACTAAACATCCAATTTCTTTCTTTGATCCAATCTATTTCTGATCAATTACTTTTTGCAGGTGATTGAATCCTAAAGCCGCTGCCGGCCACCCGGCATAAAACGCAATATGTGTAATCGATGCCGCGCACGAATTATGATGCCTGCACCCTGCCGTAATAACACTTAACAGGGGTGCCCTCCTTACGAAACATGCAGTAGCAGCAGTCGATGCACTTTGAAGTATCCCGTTTCCCTTCTCTGAATTTATTGACTAAATCAGGTTCAATAATAAAAGGCCTGCACATGGAAACGTAATCAGCTTTTTTTTCACTGATCATTGAATTGATATCGTTTATATTTCTTATTCCTCCGACTACAATTACAGGTATATCGATATTCTGTTTTATTTTTTCAGCAATATCAACATTGAAATTATAAATCGGATCATATCTCTTTATTAGAAGAGGGATAAGTTTTTTAGTAAAAACCTTCATTATTTCAGATTTAATTTTAAATTTGTTGTCAAGTATCGCATCGTATGGAATATTTTTAGTTCTGATCGTGCTCAGGCCGTCGTTTGCTCCGCACGATACCTCCAGCGCATCAATACCGGCCTTCTGAAACATGATGGCTAATTGAACTGCCTCATCCTCTCTGATGCCGTTCTTCAAGTTATCATACGCACTGAACTTTGCCAGTATCGGATAGCTGCCGACACGATCCCTTGCGCCTTTCATTATTTCCGAGATGATTCTGAATCTGTTTTCAGTTGACCCTCCCCATTTATCTTTTCTTGAGTTAAGACCGCCTGTTAAAAATTCAGATAGAAGATAGGCATGAGCCGCGTGGAGCTGAACTCCTGCGAAACCGGCTTTTTTCGCTCTTTCAATCGCATTAATATAACTATCGATTATCGCTATAATATCTTTTTCTGACAAAACCTGCGAAAACTTATTGACTATACCATAATATTTTTTCGATGGCGCAAGATTAAAACCGCCGGATGCAATCCGATCGCACTGCCCTCCGCCATGGGCAAGCTGCGCGATCAGCGGCACACCATATTCATTGAGCACGGCATTGATTTTTTTATAATCATTGATTAAATTATCATTGTCCATCATACACATATGAAAATTGGATCTTCCATTTCTCTGAACACCGATTAGACCTGTGATTATCGCTCCAACCCCGCCTTTGGCGAGCTTTATATACATATCAGACAGTTTCTCCGTGGGTCTTCCTTCCATGTCGGAGAGGCCTTCATGTGTTGCAGAACGAAATATTTTATTCTTCAGTTCCATGCCGGCAATTTTACTTTTTGTAAATACCTCTTCGTTCATAAACTTTTCCCCAAACGAAATATTTTATTCTTCAGTTCCATACTGGCAATTTTACTTTTTGTAAATACCTCTTCATTCATAAACTTTCCCCCCAAAAGTATCCGGCCCTCGAATCCCGGAACCCTATCGAGTATCCGGATGCCAATCTTGTTACCGCCTTCGATCCTTCTTTTATAAATAAGTTATTCTTTTCATTGATATCCCTAGGCCATTTTCGTAAGCGTTCCCGGTCTGAGTTCTTCGATTCCCGCCAGGTAATTGACAAGGTGCTCCCTCAATTTTATGTCGTATTGAGATGTAATGGCGATCTGCTCCATGATGGGCGAACCGCCGCCGTGATAGTTGCCGTAATTCATCGTGCCTGTCGTTGAAGAACAGGAGTAATCGATGAAGGAAAGCCAGAACTTGATCTGATCCGCAATCGGTATTTTAGGATTTCGAACGAGATATTTCTCCAGCGTTTCTTTGATTTCCGGATTGGTGAGATCACCCTCATAGGGAAAAGTGGCCGGGATGCCCCCCGCAATGTTGCAGAGGATTTCCTGTTCGTGGAACACAGCTTCGCCCGTAAGACATCTGCCGACATTGGCGTATATCGAATTCGGGATGCAACTGCCCGGACCGTATGGCATGGGGCCCATTCCAGGGACATAAATTTCCGGCTTTCCCAGGGAAGATGCCGTAAAGCCCGCTGCATAGCCCAGTTCCGATACCTTGATGATTTCCGCCAGCATTTCCCTGACATGTGGAGCCTTCTTGATGCCATTAATATTGGCGGCCTGAGAAGCCATGCCCAGGATGACATCACCGATTGCCGGTTTGCAGCCCGAGTAACTGTGACGATGGAACAGTGCAAACAGCAGTGCGCAGGCGCCGCCGTGCATATTCTCGCCGCAAAGGAACACGCGCTCCCACGGCACAAAAACATTATCAAATACAATATAAGAATCAGAATAGCCCATATCGAACCCTCTCTTGAAATGCTTGCGTTCACGAAGCGAATGGATATGGACGATCTGCTTCACCCCTTCATGATCGGCAGGCACCGCAAAAGCAACGGCATAGTCTTTCTCATCCGGTCCCAGTGCGCGGGTGGGAACGACCATGATCTCGTCAGCGATTGACGCCTCGGAAATATGCACCTTGCATCCCTTGACAATGATCCCGTCTTTCTTCTTCTCCACGACATGGAGGTACATGTCGGGATCCGTCTGATCGATGGGTCTCTTCAAGCGTTCACCCTTCACATCGGTCTGAGCGCTGGAACCCACCAGATCGTTTTTCTGGAAATTTTCGAGCCATTTCAGGAAATTTTTATGATATTCCGTATTGCCGTTATTCTGCTTGTCTGCCTCATAGGAGACGGCGTTCACGGCATTGAGCGCATCGACGCCCATGCACCTCTGGATGCACATACCGACCTTCCGGCACAAGGCGCGTGTCATATCCTGCTTTTTATGAAGATCTTCCGGCGACTGATGCACATGGCAGAACCGGTTGATGGTTTCGCCGGTCAGATGCGATTTGGCTGTGCATAAATCCTTCAGTTCCGGGTCAAAGGCGGCGTCAAAAGTTACCCCCATGACATTTAATATCTTTTGTTGAACCTCATCGGTACGGTCAATTTTACTGCCGTCGAAGTATAAATTCCTCCGCATCTTTTTCAGCCCATCCATATACTGCTCTTTTGTTCTCATGTGTCATCTCCTTTTGCAAATATGCCAATTGCAATGCATTAAACTTACAATTAATACTATTGACGATCAATAATATATAACATATTTTAACTCTTAAGTAATTTATGTCAAGAATTATTTATTGACAGTTGCCATATTATAGTTTAATAAAATTTCGTAGACGTTTGCTAGTCAATAAGACGGGTGTGTCAGGCAAGCTTCAGGCATCGATCCAGGCGAATATGCTTGCCTTTTAACAGAACCTGATTTAGATAAAATGCCAAACAAACGAGGAGGTTCTATGGCCAGGAACGACATCAAAGAAGCAAGGAAGGATAACCTGATCGAAGCCGCCTTGCAGGTATTTGCGGAAAAGGGTTATGCGGATGCCACCATGACCGATATCGCAAAGTGTGCAGGTGTTTCCACACCTGTCTTGTATGAGTATTTCAAAACAAAAGAGGATTTGTTCTTTGCCGTTCCGGAAAAGTTTATCGACGAACCGGCACACCTGCTGGATTCTGTGCTACCCTATCTCAGAGGGCCGGAGGCAAAAATCCGGGGTATTGTTCAGGGATACCTGACTCTTTACGAAAACAATCCCCTTTATGTTTCTCTTGTGATGCTCGAACTGAAAACCAACCGGAACTTTTTAAAGGCCAAAGCATACAGCACCATCAGGAAAGTTTCCCACACACTTTTGGAAAGCATCCGGGAAGGGATTCGCGATGGAATCTTCAAAGAAAACACCGATGCTTTCATGATTCGTTCAATGATCCTCGGCGCAATCGAGCATTTATGCACACGCAAGCTTCTGCTCGGCGAACCCAAAAATCTTGTAATGTTTATCGATCCGATGGTTGATACCATTCTGGACGGAATCAAAAAGCAATCAAAACATTTTTCAATCAATCTGAACATGAATAATCTGGAAATACCGGACAGTTCAGTGGGCAATATGCAAAAAGAGAAAAAACCATCCTCAAAAACAAAAAGGCCATAGGGCAAAATTGTTTATTATGGATTGAAAGAAAGAATCTTTATTGAAGTCTGAAATTGAAGGATTCCGGGAAATAGGGTCTTTCGTCTTATATGTTTGTCATTCTGGGGAAAATGAATGAATCAATATCTTCTATTTTTGGAAATATATTTTCAAATGCCACTGCCACATTAGGGTCAAAATGTTTATTAACGTTGTCCATGATTTCCTTTTTTGCTTGAAATGGTGACAGCGCCCTACGATAAGACCTGTCAGAAATTAAAGCATCATAGACATCGGCAACTGCAATTATTCTGGCGCCCATGGGAATGTTCTCACCTACTTGAGAATGGTAGCCGCTGCCATCCCACTTTTCATGATGACTGAGGATAAGGGGGAGAATTTCCAGCACCTTGCCTCCTACAGGCGCAATTACATTCACAGCGGTTTGAGGATGATTCTTAATCATATCTTTTTCAATACCGGACAATTGTCCAATCTTTTGTAATAATTCACTGCTAATGCCGATTTTACCCAAATCATGCAAGAGAGCAGCTAAGCGGATATTCTCTACTTCATAAAGGGTACGCCCCATTTTTAGCGCGATTTGTTCCGATATAACGGAAACACGGTATGAATGGCTCCGCGTTTGGCTGTCTACAGAATCTATAATAAGGGCAAGCATTTCTATCACGCCCTGATACGTTTTGTTGATTTCTTTGTATGCTGTTTCTTTCTTTTCGTAGAGGAGCCCCATGGCATAGCCCGTTATGAGCAGGAAACCTCCCCATGTTAGCAAATCCAGCCAGCGATGGAGTTCGCTATCCATTTCGAACTTAAAAGAGAATGGATAGGTATAGGCCATGGCAAAGATAAGGATAATCGAGAAAAATGCAGCTAAAGTAGCATATCGTCTCCCGAAGAAATACGCGCCCAACAGAACAGGAAGATAAAAGAAATTCAAGAAAGCCCTTTGATTGGCAACAAAGAAAAAAATAAAACCTGTTATGACAACAAGAAGGAAGATAATGATAAGTTCCCTGTCAACTTTCAATAATCTTTTTAAATTTTTCTTTTGTATTTTGTCCATGTTCGTCTCCCAATAAGAAAAATAAATGATTAGGGGTTTGACCTGCATCGCCCGGACACGATGCCTTTATTGTAATATGCGTACTCCAAAGTGCATATCTACTATCAGCATTTGTTTGTTTTGTAATATATTCTCTTAACGGTTCATTATGAGTTTTTTGAGTTCAGAACGATTCCGGGTCTCTCTGAAAGTTTTGAAATGGCGAGGAGATACGGTATCGCATTTCTAAGTCATTACTCAAAATATATGCATGCAATTCCCTCATTAATGATTACTGCTATTAAATATTTATCGAACGCAAGGGAACGCCCCTGATGCAATTCCCTCATTAATGATTACTGCTATTAAATGGCAAGCATTGTTAGCTAACAATAAAAGCAAAATGCAGGCCATAATAGATAATATGTAATAATTATTATCATCATGATATAATTAAACATTTGCTGACAGCATTTTTTTATGATTTCAAATGATCAACCATATATGGTGTATCAACTAAATATGGTGGAAAACGATTAAGCCGTTTATTCACCAAAGAAACAATTGTCAGGTTTTAAATATTTGAGGATTACGGATTGAAAGATTGTATGTTTACAAAGATTGACATTTTGAGGATTTCAGTCAACTATCATGAATTTCCCTGCGGACAAAAAGTTTTCCGCTGTGTCAGCATAGCATAAATTACACGAATCAACTTATGAGCAGTAGCTAATACAGCCTTCTTGTAGGGTAATCCCTCTTTTCTTCGTTTTTGATAATAAGTATGAAAAATATCGGTGTATTGGATCACACTGGTTGTCATCATCCAGATGATCCTCCGCAAATGACGGTTGCCCCGTTTCGTTATCCTGCCCCTGCCTTCATGTTGGCCTGATTGGTAAACAGCAGGGTCCAATCCCGCCATGGCAATGATTTTGCCGGAGCATTCAAAATTATTGATGTCGCCACCCATTTCCACCAGAAAATTGGCGGCAGTTTTGTCCCCGATACCTTTTATGGAAGTCATAATATCGATGTCTTCTTCCATCAGTTTCCGTGCCATCTCAATCAGCATGTCTGTAATCTCCTGAAGAGCTTCTTCCAAGTGAAGGAGCAGACCTATTTTCTGTTTTAGAATCATTTCTTTGGCGGGACTGTTGGTGCCTATCGAAGAACGGGCCACCTTGATCAGCGTCTTAGCAAACTCCTCTCTTTTATGTCCATAGGAATCCGCAATCAAGGCTTGTGATAATTGGCCAATATCTGCATTCTTAATCGCATTTGCGGAAGGATATTGCTGTAGAAGTTTGAGAATAGCCTTCGTAAATATACCAACCATGTGCTCCAGTTCCGGAAAGGTGATATTCAGGAGTTGTTTGATCTCGATTTTCAAAGATGTCATCTCGTCCACTAAACTCTCCCGCTGACGGGAAAGGTCCCGAAGATCCGAAATCAAAGCCGGAGTCGCCCGTTGAATCAGGGTATCGCCATTGGCAAGAAGAAACTGGGCAATGACAACGGCATCCTTTTTGTCCGTTTTGGTCTTTCTTAACTGCATTTTTACGTAATTGGAAATCAGCAATGGATTGATGAGAATGACTTTATAACCTTCAGCAACAAGGTAAGAGAAGAGATTAACATGATAGGATGCCGTAGACTCCATCCCGATTAATACAGATGACTCTGAAAAAGATGAAAGATGTTTCTTCAGTTTCTCAAAACCCTTCCGATCCATGGCCACCGAAAGCTGAAAAAGCTTGACCTCTTCACCCGTTATTCCACAGGCGTCAAACTTATCCTTGGAAACATCAATCCCGACAATACAACCAAAGTTGCCTTTTAATCCTGACATCACATCACCTCCCAATAGAAGAAAATGAAAAGCAGGTGCCGCAGCCTCCAGACCAATCCTCCAGCGTTACAAGGATTCTACGATCCAACCAACCTATTATGGCTCTCAGAGGCTTGGGACATACTGAAATAAGGGCTCTAGCGCCCAGGAAGTTATTAGTCCTCCTGCCTTCCTAATTAATATTACAACACCATTATACTTCTTTCTATATACGAATTCATGGTAGGAGGAAGCTAAGAAATATTCTAAATGTTCAATTTTGTATTTATACGAGAACTACTCTTCTACAAATGAAAATGCTTTTTCCTTTAGAATCTGTATTGCTTTTAGTCCGTCTTCAGGATTCTCCCATGTTCCCTGTAAACCTGTTTTCATACCCGCAATCTTTGGATCTTGAAAATTGAATATGGGGTGAAATCCCATACTATTCCAATACCGTTCCTTAAAACGTTGCAACGGATGCGACCGATCGGGCAGACTCTGCGCAGTCATGATTATTGCTCCGCTTAGCCGGACAACATGCATACGATCATACGGAATCATTATTTTTCTCTTTATAAAATATGTGTGTAACTCCACCCGGTCGTTATAAAAATAATAAGTTCCCGCATCGCGTATTCCTAGTACCAAAAAAAATAGAGAAAAAGGAATACCAATCCAAGATAAATAAAAAAGTACAAAGTTTTTTGCATCAGTTCCTGTATTAGGTGGCCAAGCCGAATTATAGTCTCCAGTCATTAGAACTGGTAGAATTACTCCAAATATGGAATAGAAAAGACATAATCCAAATACTCCAATACCAAAAGATACCCTTTTCCGATCTAGTCTTAGAATAACTAATGGAGTTTCATATACCGAATCCTGTTGCTTCATAACTTTCTTTCTTTCAATTTCTGCTTTGAATTGATTTTCTGCCTTAATTAGTTCCTCGTCATCGGGTCTATCATGAGATAACACAGAGCCATAATTGTAAATGCTCTACAACTCTTCTATGGATATTTTATCAAGTTGACCTTCTTGAGCAGCACCTTTGATTAGATCGATCATTTCGTTGTCAGTAGGCATGGCACCTCCATCTTTTAATATTCAATTCAAAGTGTAGCGTAAAAAATATAAGGATGTGCAAAAATAAAGGGACGGTTCTATTTATTTTCATTTTTGCTTTCTTTTTCATCCTCGGAAATCCTCTGCCTTCCCCACGCCCGTATATCGATCTGCGTTCCATCTACCCTCGCATCGCTTCTTTTTCTCCATCATCGGATGAACAAACTTCCTGCAAATAAATAGAACCATCCCCTTTATTCATTTTTACCATTTGTGAAAGAGTTTAGCACCAGGACTTAACTTAAGGCATCTTTCTATCAGGCGAACCCGCCATATGAACATTCTGAAGATAGTTTCCGCAAATTGCCACAATTTCCGCTCCGTGTTTAGCTAAACAATCATAATCTATTGATTTACCTGTCATACAAATTCCAGCTTTTCTGAGTTTTTTCTTGCACTTAAACTCATCTTTCTGGATTTGCATTTGCATTGCCTCCACTTTTTTCATACATTTAGAGTTAGCCGGCAACTTATTACATTTTTTTCCTTCCTGTAATATTTGTCTATCTGCTGATTCCATTTCATTATCGCAGTCTTTATAAAGTTCTTTTAATTGACCGGCATTGCGTAGTTCTCTGCAATGAGGAGATAATTTTTGAAATATTTTGTTCCTGACATTTTCTCTGCATTTTTCATCAATATTCTTTAAATATTTCTCAAGACAAGCAAAATCCGCTGCCAATGAAAGGAATTTTAATTTCATATTTTCCTCGGGTTGAGCTTTTTGATTACTTTCCCCTTCCGTTTGTTCTTCTTGCGAGAATTCAATATTATCACGATTTTGTAAATTACATTTCATTCCATCTTTAGGAGTATCTGTAATGATTGAGTTACCGTCATGGTCAATACAGTTGAATATTTCTCCTGCATTGGCAGAAATTATAAAAACAAAAAATATACATGATATAAAAAATATTCGTCTCATTATTTCCTCTTGTAGTTTACTCGCTTGAATAATTAATAATATCTTTCTTTATAGCTTCTTTCAGTTATTTAGTCATGTAATGCATATTTATAAAATCCCTCAAAAGAGGGATTTTATAAAAGGATTTTTTAACAATTACTGAGCTAGTACAACCGTCCCTTTTATTGCTATTGTGTGGCGCCGTGCTCGCGCAGCATTTTCGCGATGTCGGTGAAGTTATTCGACACAGCGTAGGCTAGCGGTGTTTTTCCGGCGTTATCCCTGCCGTTGATTTCAGCATTGTGTGCCAGCAGCACTTCCACCACATCCTTGCGGCCTTTTGTAACTGCTTCGTGCAGCGATGTCTGGTTATAGTCATCTTTGGCATTGATGTCGGCGCCATGGGCAAGGAGCACTTCCACCACATCCTTGTGGCCTTCAAATGCCGCCATGGATAAAGGCGTCTCCAAGGAAATTTCCTTTGCGTTGACATCGGCCCCGTGGGCCAAAAGCAGTTCCACGATTTCTTTGGAACCCTTCTCCGCCGCGTGATGCAGCGGTGTCTTCTTATCGATAGCCACAGCATTGACATCGGCCCCGTGGGCCACCAGCATTTTGGCCGCATCGACGGAGCCGTTGGTTGCCGCCCCATGCAGAGGCGTCATGCTGGACATGTTCTTGACATTCACATCCGCTTTGGCGGCCAGAAGCATTTCCAATATCGGAATATTGTTTGACCACGCCACGTTTTCCATCGCTGTTCCGCCCATTCCGTCTTTGGCATTGACGTTTGCTTTATGGGCGATAAGCAATTTCACTATATCCTTAAAGCCCTTGTCCGACGCGTAATACAGGGAAGTCTTGCCGTTGAGATCTCTGGCGTTGACATCGGCTCCGGCAGACAGCAGCGCTTCAGCCACAGCCCGGTGGTCGGACAAAACCGCAAGGTGCAGGGGGTAATAACCGCCGTCATCACGGGCGCTCACAGCGTTCGGATTCGCCTTCAGCAGGGCTTTAACTTTTTCCAGGTTGCCGATTCGGGCGGCGGCGTGAATTTCCACATTCCCGGTTGACGTTGCCCCGCGCTGCCGGAGAAGTTCGGCGACTTCTTCGTGATTGGCGGATGCGGCATAAGCCAGCGGCGTCAGGCCGCTTTTGTCTTTGGCGTTGATATCGGCTTTATTGTCCAAAAGCAGGATGACCATGGCCTTATCGCCCCTGTTGGCGGCGTGATGCAGAGCGGTCAACCCGTTACCATCGACTGCGGCTATATCCGCTTTATTGGCAAGAAGCAGCGCGACCACTTTTGTATTACCCGACATGACCGCCAGATGCAGGGGAGTAAATTCGAACATGTTTTTGACGTTGACCTCGGCCTTGTTGGCCAGCAACACTTCCACAACATCTTTATAGCCTCTGCTCGCCGCGTCGCTAAGCGGCGTCCCGCCATCAAAAGACCTGGCATTGACATCCGCCTTGTAAGCCAGAAGCACTTCCGTAATCTCCTTGCGACCTTCGAGCGCCGCCAGGTGTAGGGCCGTCGTATCACCCCAGGATTTGACAGTCGCCAAACCGGGATCGGCCTGCAGCAAGGCCTTAACCTTTGCCACATCATTCTTCCGTATCGCCTCATCGAAATTGCCGCAGAAGGCATTATTGCTCCAGGTAAGTAACAGGAAAAAGACCGGAACAGCAATCAGCGCCGAGCGCAAAGCGCCGGTTGTGAGCCCCGCATTGCGAAACAACTTTTTGCCTTCAAAGATATTTGATTTTGCCTTCATGGAATTCTCCTTTGTATGTTGATAAAATATTGCTTGTCAGAGAGCATAAGAAAAACAGTCGTGAGTGTCAATGAAATCTTTCGGCGGGAAATCTTTCGGCCATACAGGGGTGTGATAGTAAGTATTGAAAATTATGACATGGGACTTACACGATGCAATACGATTGAAATACCTTGACTGGCATGCTTTGATAAAATATAAATTTATGTGCCTGCAAATAAGCGTCAATACCAACGCAAGCCGATGAACAAGGAGATAAACATGAAAAAAGCAATAATCTTTTTGACTATGGTTTTCGTGTTGTTTGTTCTCACAGGGGGAGCAATAGCTGATGACATGGATAGCCTTCGGAAATTGCAGCCATTAACGAAGGATGAACAGGCTATGTATGATAAAGCAAAGAATAATCCCTTCGAATTGCATGAATTTATAGCTACAAGGGAATACATGCGCAATGTCATGCCTTTGTTTGAAAACAAAAATTCAAATTTCTTGTGCGGACAAGCCTGTCCTGATGTTTCTAACGACATCCTATATATGTATTGTTCGCTTCCTGAACAATTGATTCTGGCGAGAATAATGCTGGAACAGGATCCCTTACCCGTATGCAGCGCTCCGAAGGATAAAAATATTCCAGCGGACAGCCGGAAGTGGATACAGCTTGACAAGCTGCAAAAATCAGGAATTTTGTATTATGATGCAAACTCAGTTAAATACCTGCCCGACAACAAAGTGCAGGTATCGGCAAAGTTAACCGGCAATAATGGCACAACACAGATGCTGCTTTTTTCATGTGCATATCCTATTGATTTAAAGGTCGATTATGGGGATTTGAACTCTATTGAGATTACTAATCAGATTAACTGTAAAACGAAAGATAGCCTTTTCATTTCCGAGAATTTTTATGGCAATAGCGGGGATATAATGTGTCAGTGCAAGGCAGCCCCTAAAGCTAAACGGCATAAAATCAATATTGTTGATGATGAAAGTTCAACGATTGACGACAAGATTTCAACCAGAATATATCAGGCAATTTGCAAATAACGCTTATCGATCATTCTGAATATTATTAATAAGTTCTTTTTTTGCGTTTTACTCTTATTCAACCGTAAATCTATAATTTAAATGACTCCAAAATACTGAAGATTGGCAGATGCACTTTTCTTCTGTGATTCACAAAATTTCAACCTTTGTGAATATGCTTTCTTTCAATCCATGATAAATAAAATTCAGGCCCGACAATAATCGACACCGCACATTATATTTTGTGATCAAGAATCCTTTAGTTCAAACTGGAAATAAATATCATCATCGCCCGATGCAATACTTCTGACCTTTTTCACAACAGATTTTTTTCCGAACGTTTTGAGTGCCTGCTGATTGTAACCCATAATAAGGTGCTCGAAGTACAAATTTTTTATATTAATCCCAGTGACTTTGAGATGAACGATGTTGTTCTCTAACTTCGTGATAACTGTACCTCCATCATAAAACGCCGTCCAAAGCTTAGGCATGTAAATCTCGACGAACTGCTTTATATCCTTTGTGAGCATAAAAGCTTTGTACGGGCCTTCCGGCGACAGGGCATATTTAGCGCCTACTTTCCCGAACATCAAGTATGACATTTTGTCATTGTTGAAGAATTCCCAACACATCTCGTCAAAAAATATGATTAATTTTTCCACTGGAATGAGAGTAATGGACATAATCATATTTTTAAAATATTTGTCTTTCTCTGCCAGCTTGGTCATAAAGGACTTCCAGCGTTCCTCGCCGAAAGCGGTGGTCATAGCAGTCTTTGTCAAAACATAAAAAGTGCCTTTCACGTTCATATCGAAACCTCCCCTTTAAAATTAGTATATTGTAAATTTCCAGAAAAACAACCCCCTCTATCGGGGGATTTTAAAGGAATATGATATTAACTTTGCAGAACTGAAGATTGCCGGATGAAAGTTTCTAGAATCTGCCTGTTATTTTTGGATAATATAGCCTATTTCTTTCTTCCTGCAAGTGTTAATAGGCATAATTTCATTACTGTAGTAGATTTCAACCGCAAAAAGTGATAAATAAATGATAAATCTTAGAGAAGAATTTAGCAATGAGGCAAGAGTAATAACGGTTCCTATTCTGGAAAAGTAAAAACCTTGAACTTTTTTGTTTATGAGTTAAAAATATTATTTATCTAACATGTAAAATGTCTTAAACTGTCTGTATAGATGATGGACTATGAAAACACTGATTCTAACAAAGCATGATGTTGAAAAAGTACTGACGCCCGCGGTGGCTAATGAAACTGTCGAAAAAGTTTTCCGGGCATACAGCCTGGGGCATACGGAAATGCCGCCCAAAAGCTATTTGCATTTCCCGAAGGGCGATCTGCGATCCATGCCGGCCTATATTTCCGGTGAAGGCTTTGATATCGCCGGCATTAAAAGCGTCAATGTTCATCCGCAAAATGCGGCAGATCATTTGCCAACTGTGATGGCCGTGATTATTCTGAATGATCCTCAGACAGGCTTTCCGCTGGCAATCATGGACGGCACCTGCCTGACGGGCCTCCGAACCGGTGCAGCCGGGGCAATAGCGGCAAAATATCTTAGCCGGGAAAATTCGGAAGTTGCTGGATTTGTCGGTTGCGGCGCTCAGGCGCGGACTCAGTTGTCTTGTCTGCTGGAGGTTCGCAATATTCGAAAGATCAAAATATGGCGATTTCCAAAGGATAAGGAGTGCGTTTTGGACTTCAGACATTGGGCGCAGACAACCTGTAAATTGGAAACTCTGATTTCCCCCCGCATGGATGCCGTTACAATGAATTCCGATATTGTCATTACCACAACACCATCCCGTATTCCTCTGGTGAAGTGTGTTTCTCCCGGAACCCACATCAATGCAATAGGCGCAGATGCACCGGGTAAGCAGGAGATCAATCCGGAGATATTAAAACAGGCAAAAGTGGTTGTTGATGACTGGATACAGGCATCCCACAGTGGTGAAATTAATGTGCCCATAAGCCGGAAGCAGATGATAAAAAGGGATGTGCATGCGCACTTGGGGGACATCGTCGCCGGAAAGAAGCGAGGCAGGACTTCCGCTAATGAGATAACGCTTTTTGATGCGACGGGACTAGCCATTCAGGATATTTCCTGCGCTTATGTCGTTTATAAAGTGTTTAGAAATCGGCGCGGTATTAAAAGCATCAAACTATTTTAGCCGGCAATGCCGGGTCAAACTTTAGGAAAGAAAAAAATAATGAAAATTATTGAATCTGATTTTTTTCAGCAAAGGAATCCGCTGTGCGGGAACCCTTTACCTGCCTGATAAACCTGATAAGCCACCTAAAATCGGGGGACACCTTGATTGTATTTCTGTCACGGCTGACGATAAAGACTTGTGGGAAGTTATCGATAAAAATTTAATTCCTGAACCGTCGGAATTATTTCTTGCGCCTGTTCATCTTCAGTTATTTGCTTACCGTCAGAATTGAAGATTACCTTTAAAAATTAGTTATGAGAGCCTGCAGGCATCGTTTTCGGCCAGACAATCAGATCGTTGACCGCATATAAACTACAGCTTGTATGTTTCTTCTTGCATGATTCTAACGCTACTGCCAGCGGATCATAGCCACTGAACGCAAAGTGCCATCCTCCATCCGGGGCAATGACAAACGCCCGCGGCTTTTGCAGTGTCAGGAACTTTTTATATCCTTCCCGCCCTTTTTCGTTCAAATAAGGTACAGCAGCCACATTATTTAATAACGCAATACGCGTTGCCGATGGTATAGGAAGGCGCTTGGGCCAAACCACATCTTCATCCACAGCGTATGGGCGGCAATTACGTCCATTCTTTCGGCATATCTCTAACGCCCGACCAAGTGGATCAAATCCACCATTTGTTGACACTGTAGTGCCATCCTGGGCAATTGCAAATACACGTGGCATTTCTCGACTAAGAAATTGTTTGTAACTTTGTCTTCCTTTGTCGTTCAGCAAAGGTACGGCATTTATATCATCAACTGCCGCAAAGTTGGTAGGTGCCGGATAAAAAGCCGGTAGAAGCTCAGGATGAAGGTTTTTGTTGGGCAATCCGATACGCAATAAAAATGCATCCATTCTAGGAATCCAAATCGATAAAGCTTCCACACTTCCAAGAAAGTAATGAGAGTCATTCATAAAATTCCCATATGCCACAAGTTCCGCCTGTCCCCCGGCAGCAGTGTAATGTTCGTACATTCCTCGCCATGTAGACTGCGAGAAGGTGGCATCGTTATCCCCATAAAACCAGATCGATGGTAATTTAGTTTGTTTACCGTAATGACCGGCAGCAACAGCCAAATCCGCTGCAAATGAGGGACAACGAGTTGACTTGCGACCGCCTGCAAAATTTGCCAAACCTTTGACGCCGGGAATATTAAGTGTTCCAAGCGCCAGAGTGTTCCAACCGCCATAGCTTTGCCCGGATACAACAATCCGGCTGGCATCAATATCAGGTTGCTTAGCCATATACTGGATTACCGTTCTGATATCCCGCGCCTGATAAAGACCTTCGTTTTCGGCGTCGCATCCCATGGGTATAAAGGTTCCTCCTGATCCGGCGAATCCTCTTAACATCGGCAATGCCACAGCAAAACCACGCGATACAAAATACCGTGCTATATAGGCAGAGCGGGAACGTGGCTGAGAATTGGCGTTTACTGCATCTTTGCCGTGGTTGAGCACTGCCAATGGAAAGGGTCCGGATCCCGCAGGCTTAAAGACTGTAACCTGCAGCTTGATAGAAGACATCCAATCGTCAACCGGGACACTTAGAATACGCTCATTGAGTTGTGTATCAAGTGTGTTATCGACTATTTCTTCAGCATAGGCGACATTTGATACAAAAAATAACACGCCCAGCAGAATTGGAAGTGATTTACAAATATTATGAATCAAACGATTTCGTATTAAATACATGGAAAAGTCCTAAAATTGAGGCTATTTTTATTAAAAGATAAAATCGGGGGATACCATTGCACGCCGATCCCGTGAAGAGCGTGGTTATCCTGTTTTGATTTTTATATCACCTTCTATGTAACGATGAATAATGCCGGAAATGAGCGTTTGGTAGGGCATACCCATCTCCATGGCTTTTTTTTGAATGCCTGGAAAGTCATGGTCATACAGACGAATCGTTATACGCTTGTCTTTTTTAAGAGTGTTATTTGCCGATGCCTTAATCGATTCTATTTCTTTTTTTGATGGTGTGGCAAGCTTCATTTTCCCTTTTTCTAACGCATCAAGAATTTTTTTTTCTTCTTTATCGTATTTCATTTTGATTCTCCCGTTCTTCTTTATAAATCTTTGTTGCTTTCCTGCCGTGTATTATTGTTTTTAGAAAAATGTAATCTTTTTCAACTACATATGGAACGATATAAATATAATTTCAGTAAAAACAAAACCGTAGCAGATACAATGCTATTTTTGTGGTTTTGGTGAGTTTTACACGTGCCATGTCCACACGTCCTTAAATTTTTGCCCTTGCTTCACTGCCTCTCATGATATCGCCGTAATGAATAACGCCGAGCAGACGGTCTTGCTGATCTACAACGGGAATCATCTCGTAATTGTATTTGGCAAAGAGTTCAGCCAGATCATCCTCAACATCATCTTCTTCCGCGGTTATT
>Ga0326727_10009621_pt1 | contig 23621 bp, 25 predicted proteins | sample MB2enrmetagenome_FD_207643 | JGI IMG/M metagenome (GOLD analysis project Ga0326727, IMG submission 207643) | Lab enriched peat soil microbial communities from McLean, Ithaca, NY, United States - MB29MY | ecosystem: Environmental > Terrestrial > Soil > Wetlands > Peat | place: USA: New York... | reverse complement strand
GCGGCGCGCAGGGCGTCACCAACCTCAAGGCCACGCCCAAGGTGGGCAAGACGGCGTCGATCCTGCTGGTGAACGAGACCAGCGAGCTGATGGTCATCAGCCAGTTCGGCAAGATCATCCGTTGCGATACCAAGACCATCCGTGAGGCCGGCCGCGCCACGCAGGGCGTGCGCCTGCTGAGCCTGGAAGAAGGCGACAAGGTCGCCGCCGCGGTCATCATCCCGCCCGAAGAACTCAACGGCAACGGCAATCACGAAGCCGAGCAGGGGACGCTGCTGCAGTAGAACGACAGACCGGAGCACAGCCATGGATAAGACACTTCGCCGAGTAACGGATCTTGAAGAGCAGCGGGCTGAAACGTACCTTTATTGGCAAAGCCAGTCAATCGGCGCGCGCCTGATTGCCGTTTCCGAATTGAGCCAGCAAGCTTACGCCTTCGCAGCCGCATTCAAAGGAGTGTCTGCCCATGATGAGCAAGGACTTTCAAGACATCCTGCGCGCATTCAACGCTCACAAGGTTAAGTACCTGGTCGTGGGAGGCTTTGCATTCGGTGTGCATTTGGAACCGCGCACCACGAAGGATATCGACCTCTGGATTCGCGCTGATCCAGAGAATGCAAGGGCCGTTTTTCAGGCGCTGGCTGAGTTCGGCGCTCCCATAGCCGGAATGACGCCGGACGATTTCATGGACGGCACCATTTTTCAAATGGGTCAGACGCCAGAACGCATTGACATACTCCAGCAGGTTTCAGGACTGGATTTCGACAGCGCGTGGGAGCACCGCTTGGAGGGGTTTATCGACCCAGAGACTCCGGCGCTGGTCATATCGAGAGACGACCTGATCCGCAACAAGATGGCAAGCGGGCGCGAGCAGGATCTTCTCGATGTTAAGATGCTGCGAGCTGTTGAGCAGGCCAGAAAGTTGCCGCCGCGGTGACCCTTCAACCAGAAGAACTGAATGGCAACGGCAATCACGAAGGCGAGCAGAGGGCGCTGCTGCAGCAGAAACTGCGTCGAGCAGGTAGTGCGCGCCTTAACTGCACGGAGCGGAGTTTCTCTCCGCTCCGCTTATGCGGTGCACCATTTCGTGGAAGCTAAAAAGTGCTTTCGATCAACCGTGTACGGTATGTTATCTATCTCGATCTGGACGGGCCCACATACAAGAGGGTATGCGAATCCTGTTTGGCCAGGCTGCATTGGGCAACGGGTCTCATTCAAACACATCTGCTCAGTGACAACGAACATCCTTCGTACCGGCACTGTTCCGTTTCTGATTTCGATATGATTAGGAGTCTCGGCCATTTGTTCACCTCAAGGTGAGGATGGCACATCCCGATTCTGGAAAAACAATAACAATCAATAATCCGCTCGTCTTGACTAACGTCTTTTGACCGTTTTCCTTTGTTGTGCATCGAATTCGTCTGATTGCTTCCGCAGTCGTCTGAGTCGTTCCTCAAAGTTCTCTGAGATGCCCGCAAGGTCCAAGCAGTCCCTATGGAAGACCTCGTGATGCAGCTTGTCCCGAAGGAACAATTGGCACCTAATCTTTCCGTCCTCTAAGGAACCACCAGCAGTGTCTTCCACCGTCATGGGTGGCCCACCAGATTTAAGTCTTACAACATCTCCCCGCTTGAACTCTGCCATCTGTGATCTCCAACCTTAACGGTATTACCGACCATCAACCTTTCCTCCCATCCACCCTCCGAATCGTCTTATCCGTCGGCTTGTTCGGATCATAGACGACACCGATCTTCTCCCAGGCCGCAAGACTCAATTCCCAAGTAAGCTCCATCCGCTCGCCAACCGAAAGGCTGCGCCAATTCATCACCTTTTCCTTCAGGTGTTCCGGCACATAGTTGTAATCGAACTTCGACTCGTCCACTTGGCTCATACCGTCCAGTCCTCCACCACCAGCCCCTTCACCCTCGCGTATTCGCGCGTGTTGGCGGTAACCAGCACCAGGTTGCGGGCGAAGGCCTGCCCGGCAATCAGCGTGTCGTACTCGCCGATGCGTTTGCCCTTGCGCTCCAGATCGGCACGAATCTCTCCGGCCGCCTGCGCATCGCGCTCGGAATAGTCAAGGACTGTAACAGCCCGCGCCAGAAAAGCTGCGAGCCGATTGGCGTTCTGAGCAACGCGGCCGCTCTTTGCGACGCCGTACCAAAGCTCATGGGCAACAATCGCGGACGTTTCAAGAGCCGCCCCACGCCTGACCGCCTGCGCGGCCCGCGCACGAACCTTGGGTGAGGGCCCATTGATCAGCTCAATGCAGACGTTGGTATCGAGCAGGTAGCTCACTTGAAGTACTCACGGATTGGCGCAAGATTCTGTTTGCGGCCCTCGGGAAAGATCGGGTCAGCTCCCATGGCATCCATACGAGCAAACAACTCTTCAATCGTTTCCTTCTTCGGGTCCGGAACCGGCTCCAGCAGCACGCCCGCTCCCATTCGCGTCACGCGCACCCGCTCGCCCTCGAAGCGGAACTCCTTTGGAAGTCGCACGGCCTGGCTGCGGCCGTTCCAGAACAGCTTGGCTTCCGCTGGTTCGAGATTTGCCTGGTTATTGACGGCCATCGATCCCCCCATGCGATATATAACAATAATATATACCAAAACCAGAATCCAACCGTAGCTCTTCCGGATTCTTCCCTCGCCGTCTAAGCCTCGCCCCCAGCCCGCTACGATAGATATGCAGGACTTTTGGAGGCGAGGCGAAAAACAACCATGCCGGCAACCGGCGCCAAACCCGCGGGAGCAACCGACGAAGCCGGCGTGGCGCGCGCGGTGCAGCAGATGTTCGACTCCATCGCCCCGCGCTACGACCTGCTCAACCACGTGCTCTCGGCCAACATCGACCGGCTCTGGTGGTGGCGCGCGGCGAGGCGTTTCTCCAGCGTCCTGTCCCATCCCGATGCCCAAATCCTCGACATCTGCTGCGGCACCGGCGACATGACCATGGCTTTGCTCAGGCGCAGGCCGCAGGGGGCTGAGCCAATCCTCGCCGCCGATTTCTCGCGCAACATGCTAGCCCGCGGCGCACGCAAATTCGGCCCCGCCCGTAACGGCCTTCGCCCCGGCGCGCCCTGCGCCATTCCCATCGAGGCCGACGCGCTGCATCTCCCGCTGCGCGGCCAGTCGCTCGACCTCATCGTTACCGCCTTCGGCTTCCGCAACCTGGCCAACTACCAGGCCGGCCTCAGCGAGTTCTTTCGCGTGCTCAAGCCCGGCGGCCAGTTAGGTATTCTCGAGTTCAGCGAGCCCGGCGGCCTCATCGGCAAAGCCTACGCGGTGTACTTCCGCCGCGTGCTGCCCGCCATCGGCCGGCTCATCTGCGGCAAGAATGGTCCTTACAACTACCTGCCCACCTCGGTCGGCAGCTTTCCGCCCCCGCCCGAGCTGCTGGCCATGATGCACACCGCAGGCTACGCCGAAGTAGCCTGGCAGCCTTACACCTTCGGCATCGCCGGGTTGTACACGGCCACGCGGCCAACAGTAAGCTAGAGTCTGTAATTAACTTTCCCGCAGGCAGCGAAAGTTAATGACAGACTCTAGAGGCGCCATGCCCACCGCCGCTTCGACCATTCCCGAATCCGGCCAACCCAGCAGGCGCGCGTCTATCGCCGCGCTCTCGGCCCAGAAACGCCGCGTCGCGCTCCTCAGCATGAGCGCCGCCGGCGCCATGACCATGTTCAAGCTGGGCGCCGGACTGCTCTCCGGATCGCTGGGCGTAATCTCCGACGCGGTGCACTCCGGCCTCGATCTGGTGGCCGCCGCGCTCACTTTTTTCTCGGTCACCGTAAGCGACAAGCCCGCCGATGAAGACCATCCTTACGGACATGGCAAGATTGAAAACCTCTCTTCCTTTGTCGAGGCCACGCTCATGGGCATCTCCTGCGCGTGGATCGTGTGGGAAGCAGCCCAACGCATCTTTGTTCACGCGGTCGCGGTGCGCCACTCGCTCTGGCCGGTGGCGGTTCTTCTCGTTTCCATAGCGGTTGACTACTGGCGCTCGCGCGAGCTGCGCGCGGTGGCCGACAAGACCGGCTCGCCGGCGCTGGCCACTGACGCATTTCACTTTGCTTCAGACATGTGGGCTACGCTGGCCGTGCTGGCCGGGCTCGGCGTCAACTGGATTGGCTCGCACTACGGCATTGCGTGGCTGCGCTACGCTGACCCGGTTGCCGCCATCGTCGTCTCCATCCTGATCCTGCGCATGACGCTGCGTCTGGGCCATGAAGCGGTGGCCGTGCTGGTCGACGAAGTCCATGCGGAAACGCGGAAACAATTGATCCGCGAGGTGGAGCGAGTGCCCGGCGTGCTGGCCGTGGAGCAGGCTCGCCTTCGCCGCGCCGGCGCCAACCACTTTGCCGACCTCACGCTCGCCCTTCCGCGCCGCTTTACCTTTGAGCACACCGGCCAGGTGGTTCAGGAGGCCACCGCCGCCGCGCAGCGCGTTCTGCCGCGGGCCGACGTCGTCATCCACACCGTGCCCCAGAAAACCCGCACCGAGAGCATCTTTGACCGCGTGCGCGCCGTGGCCGCGCGTAATAACGTCTCGGTGCATGAGCTAAGCATTCAATCGCACCAGGGCCGGTTGCGCGTCGAGCTGCACGTGGAGATTGAAGAGAACATGCGCCTGCGCGACGCGCACGAGTTCGTCTGCGTCCTCGAGGCCGAGATTCTGCACGAGGTGCCCGAGATTGACGCCGTGCTCACGCACATCGAGAGCGAGCCGGCGACCATTGAGCAACCCCGCGAAGTAGCCATCGAAGAAAGCCGCATTGAATCGGCGCTGCTCGCGGCCTCCCGCGCTTATCCCGAAATCGTCGACGTGCACGCCATCGCGGTAACCCACACCGACGAGCACATCGCCGTCACCTGCCACTGCACCCTGCCCGACGAGCTGCCCATGCACCGCGTGCACGAGATTATGACCACGCTCGAAGACCGCTTCAAACTGGAGTGCCCTGAAGTGTACCGGGTCACCATCCACCCCGAACCGCTGACCGATAATACGAGGTAGACAGTCCAGCCTGTGCGAGCCATTTCGAAGAATTCGAGGAGGGCGAGAATGGAACGAGAAACCACAGTCGCCGAAGACGTTCAGCAGAGGATCGGGATCGTCTTTCTGGTTTTTGCTTCGTTGATGATGGCCATATGCGAAGCAGAAGTGATTCGCGGAATGTGGTTCAGGCCCGCACCATTCAGCCACATCAAGGGTATCTTTCTTCCAATTATCGTTGCGTGCCCTGGGCTCTACGGCTGGTTGTTTCAGATGACGCTGAAACAGTCGGTACAAGGCGGCGATTTGGCACCTGGTCTGCGTGCGAGACTAAGCTTCTTCATTAGCCTGCTAATCATGCTCACCTATGTCGGACTCACCGATCTCGCCGAGCTGGCTTTTTAAGCCGCCGTTATACACTCATCAACAGCGGGCAGTCCGCCCGGCGGCGCCACTCATGACCAGCCAGTCCATCAAGAACTTCTTCCAGGTCGCCTCGCTGCTGCTGTTGCTGGTGGCCGTGGGATTGATGGCTGCCATCATCACCATGCAATTTGCCATTCACGGCGCAGAGGTGCAGGTGCCCGCGCTCAAGGGCATGACGGTAGCCGACGCGCGCAGCCAGACCTCGGGCCTGGGCCTCAATCTAGACGTCGACAATCGCTATTACTCCTCCGACGTTGCCGCGGGCCACATCCTCACCCAGTCGCCCGATCCGGGCACCGTGGTGCGCCGCGAGTGGCGCGTGCGCGTCTCAGAGAGCCTGGGTCCGCAAAAAGTCGACGTGCCCGACGCGGTCGGCTCGGCAGAGCGCGTAGCCGCGCTCGAACTGCGCCGCGCAGGCCTCGAATTGGGCGTAACGGCTCGGCTTCCTTTCGCCGCACCTGAAGGGACGGTGCTCGCGCAGGACCCTCCCGCTCACGCTCAAGACATCGCGCAGCCCACCATCAATCTGCTGGTGGCCGCGCCCGGCGATGCGCCCGACGGCTACGTCATGCCCGATATGACCGGCTGGCGCGCCATCGGCGCACAGGCCGAGCTCACCCAGGCCGGCATCAAAACTGCACCGCTCAAATTCGTCGATGTGGGCGTGCCCAATGTCGGCAGCGGAGCCGCGCCGCCCAGGGTTCCCGTCATGCCGGGCTCGGTCATCGCACAGTCGCCTGCCCCAGGCTCGCGCATTGACCAGGACACTACCGTCACGCTGACCGTGGCAAGGTAAGAAGAACAGGGAATAGGGATCAGGGCCTGGAACTGTTTGCATGAATAGTCTATTGTGTCAGGGCATGACTTCAGTCGTGCCGAAAAAGCACCCAAAATGACCCGGGCTTTAGCCCCTGAGGGAGGTTCCTGCATCGGCTGACTGGGTTTATGTGGGGACTGAGGGACCAAAAGGCCGGAGCAGACTGAGGAGATGGAGCAATCACATGGGAGTGCAGGAAGACGTTGAACGCATTCTGCTGCAGGAGCGTGAGCTGCACTTGCCGCGGCTCGATTCTCGCGTTGCCTGGGATCTGGGCACGCGCATCAAGACCATAAGCGAGGAACGCGGCCACACCATCGCCGTTGACGTGCGCCGCTTCGGCCAGCCGCTCTTTTACTTTGCCTTCGACGGCACCACGCCCGACGGCCCCGAGTGGGTTCGAAAAAAGTCGAACGTCGTCGCGCGCTTCCATCGCAGCTCTTATGGATTCGGCCTTGCCCTCGCGCTCCGCAACACCACCCTCCTCGAGCGCTACGGCCTGCCGGTCGCCGACTACGCCGCGCACGGCGGTTCATTCCCGCTCAACGTTGAGTCCGCCGGAATCATCGGCGCAGTAACAGTCACCGGCCTCACTCAGCGCGAAGATCATGAACTGGCCGTCGAAGCGCTCTGCGCCCTGCTCGGCCGCGATTACCAGTCGCTGAAGCTCGGCCCGGAATAGCTCTGAACGCGCGCCGCCGGATGGCCAGCCCCTCACCTCAATTTGTCTTCTCGATCATGACCACAAAGAACCCATCCGTGCCCAGCGCGCCGGGAATCAGCCGCAGCGCGCCCTCGGCCGTAACGCACTCGCGCAACCGCTCCGCGCCTTCCTCAGTTACAATTCCCGCATCGCGCAACGCATCAATCCGCCCGCCAACCCGGACCTGCCGAAACCCGCTCATCTCTGCAAGCGCAGCTTCAACCACGTCCTCGTTCTCTTCCGGCTCCAGTGAGCACGTCGAATAAACAATCGCGCCTTCCGGCCTTGTCGCTTTCGCCACTGCCCGCAAAATCGCCTTCTGCCGCTCGGCGTGGCGGGCCAGATCCTCTACCCGCAGCCGATGGCGGATCTCAGGATTGCGCCCCAAAGTCCCCGTACCGCTGCACGGCACATCGACCAGCGCCAGATCGTACCTCGCAGTCTCTTTGAGCGCCGCCGCATCGGCCAGCCTGCATTCGATGCGATCGCCGAACCCAGCCACCCGCTCTCTCAATGCAGCCAACCGCTGCGGGCTCAACTCGCACGCCACGATTTGAGCTTCAGGATTGCGCTCCGCAAGAATCATCGTCTTGCCTCCCGGCGCCGCGCAGGTATCGATGATACTTTTTACTTTTTGGACGGAAGCCGTGGAACTCGCCGCAATCTCCGCAATCAACTGCGAGCCCTCATCCTGGATTCGCACGCGGCCCGAGCGGAACGCCTCGGTCCCCGTCACATCTCCGGCCGTCACAATCCGCGCAGCGGCAAGCAACCGTCCGGACGCAAGATTGATGCCTTCAGCAATCAACTCGCGCTCCACTTCAGCGTTTGCAAGCCGCACCGCAAGCAGCGGCTGCTCCTGCCCGCGCCGACAGATGGCGCGCGCAGTTTCATCTCCGTAAATTCTTTTCCAACGCTCTACCATCCACGCAGGATGCGCCTGCTCTGCTTCCCTTCCTGGTTCTTCGTCCAGGAGTCTGCTGCATGCAATGCCCAGCTTGCGCAGCACTGCGTTCACCATCCCCGCGCCAAACCTGTGCCCCGCCCGCTTGGCCAGCTCAACGCTCTCGCCAATCGCCGCGTGTGCCGGAATGCGATCGAGATGCAGTAGTTGAAACGCGCCCATGCGCAGCGCGATCAGAACCTCGGCGTCTAGCTTCGCGCCCGGCCTGCTGAGAAGTTGTTTGAATTGCTGGTCCAGCAGGATCTGCCAGCGCAGCACACCGAGCACCAGCGCCGTCGCCAGGTTGCGGTCAGCCTGTTCAAGCGCGCTTACCGCCCGGCCACGAAGCAGTTCATCCGCGTTCGCTTTGCCGCGCTCGACTGCCAGTAGAATCTTGAATGCAGCTTCGCGCGCTGCGGTGACTCCAGACACGGCTAACCTAACCGCGCGCCCGCGGCCAGCGGATTGCCGCGCAAAAACTCCGCCGCAGCCATGCGCTTCTTGCCTTCGAGCTGCACTTCAATCAACTCGAGCCAGGTGTCGTCAGCACATGCGGCATACAGCCGCCCACTGTCGACGCGAATCTCGCCCGGCTTCGCGACAAGTTCCAACTCAAGCGCCAACGCCATGCGATGCACAATCAGCTTCTTGCCGTTCAGCCCGGTAAACGCCCCCGGCCACGGCTGGAATCCACGCCAGCGGTTATACAGCTCGTGCGCCGCGCGCCCGCCAAAATCCATGCGCCCATCTTCGCGGTCCAGCAGCGGAGCAAACGTGGCAAACTCGTGATTCTGCGGCCGCGGCGTAATTGTCCCCGCCGCAAGTCCCGCGAGCGTTTCAACCACCAGCGGTGCGCCGGCCCGCGCCAGCGTCTCAAACAACTCCACCGCCGTTCGTTCCGGCCCGATCTCGTGCGTCTGCTGCATCAATATCGGCCCGGTGTCGAGTCCCTCTTCGAGCAGCATGGTCGTGTTGCCCGTAAACGCATCGCCGTTTGCCACGGCCCATTGAATCGGCGCAGCTCCACGATACTTCGGCAGCAGCGATGCGTGCAGATTGATGCACCCCAGCGTCGGCAGCGCCAGCATCCACGGCGGAATGATGCGCCCGTACGCAACCACCACAATCGCATCCGGCCGGATGGCCTCAAGCTGCGCGCGGAACTCCGCATTGGAACGAATCTTTTCAGGTTGCGTTGCAGGAATGCCTGCGGCCATTGCCGCCTGCTTCACCGGCGTGGGATGAATCTCCGCCGCTCGGCCCACCGGGCGATCGGGCTGCGAAACCACCAGCTCAATGCGATGGCCGGCAGCGATCAGCGCCTCAAGCGCCGGCACGGCAAACTGCGGCGTCCCGCAAAACACCAGCTTCAAACTTGCCGCGTCGCCTGCCATCGTCTGCTCACCACTGGCCGTCGGCCTGCAACTTGCGAATCTTGCGCAGGTTCAGGTTGCGCTTCAGCGGACTCATCCTGAAGAGGAACAGAACGCCGTCGAGATGGTCGATCTCGTGCTGAAAGCAGCGCGACAGCAGCTCTTCGCCATCCATCTCGAACCAATTCCCGTTCTCATCCTGCGCGCGGATGCGAACCTTTGCGGCGCGCTGCACCTTCTCGCGAATGTCGGGGAAGCTCAGGCAGCCTTCCTCTTCGTACTGCTTGCCTTCGCTCACAATAATCTCGGGATTCACCAGAACCAGCTTGTCCTTGGGTTCCTTGCCCATGCTCAGGTCAATCACCGTCAACCGCTTCGACACGCCCACCTGGGGCGCCGCAAGCCCGATGCCCTGTGACTTGTACATGGTCTCGAACATGTCGGCCGCCAGCTTGCGCAGCTCATCGTCGAACTCGGTTACCGGCTCGCCGGGCTGCGATAGCACCGGCTCCGGATACTTCACAATCTTCAAAATCATCGTTGAACTCTCGTTATCTTCTCCTGCCGGCTCGCTGACTCGCTGACCGGCCGACTCGCTAGAATCTCCTAATCTGTTCGATGTACTGGTCGAAGTTCCGTTTCATTTCCAGCACGGAATCGCCGCCAAATTTCTGCGCCGCCACGCCCGCCAGCGTAATGGCGACCATGGCTTCGGCCGCCACGCCTCCCGCCGGAACCACACAAATGTCGCTGCGCTCGTAACTTGCGCTGGTTGGCTCGCGCGTATCGAACCGAACCGACTCAAGCGGCTTGCGCAGCGTCGAAATCGGCTTCAGATACCCGCGCACCACAATGTCTTCGCCGTTTGAAATGCCGCCCTCGATTCCGCCGGCGTTGTTGTGCGGGCGCGTAAACCGCGTGGGCCTGCCGTGGTCCTCGGCGTCGTAGTGTATCGGGTCGTGCACCTTCGAGCCAAACCGCTCGGCCGCCGTCACGCCGCGCCCGATCTCGACCGCCTTCACCGCCTGCAGGCTCATCACCGCCCATGCCAGCAGTCCATCCAGCCGTTCATCCCAATTGGCATAAGTGCCCAGTCCCGCAGGAACATTGTGCGCAACCACCTCAAAGACGCCGTTCACGGTGTCCCCGGTTCGCGCGGCCTCTTCCACTTCCTCTTTCATCCGCGCTTCGGTGGCCGCATCCACGCATCCCAGCACCACTTCGTCTTTGCGGACGAGCGCGGCAATCTCGTCCCACTCCGCGGCGCGCTCCAGTTCCACGCGGCCCACGCGGATCACGTGGCTCAGCACTTCGATGCCCAGCGTGCGCAGCATCAGTTTTGCCATCGCTCCCGCCGCCACGCGCGATGTGCTCTCGCGGGCCGAAGCGCGTTCCAGCACGTAGCGCGCATCGGGAAAGTTGTACTTGAGGGCACCAGCCAAATCGGCATGGCCCGGCCGCGGCGATGTAACCGCCTGGTGCATGGCCGGATCGCCGGCCTCAACCGGCAGCTTCTCCTCCCAGTTCTTCCAGTCGCGATTCACGATCTCGATGGCGATCGGCGAGCCGATGGTCTTGCCGTGCCGCACGCCCGACAGGATATGCGCCTTGTCGGTCTCGATCTTCATGCGCCCGCCGCGCCCATAGCCCTGCTGCCGCCGCCACAGCTCGCGGTTCACAAATTCGAGATCGATCGGCACCCCGGCCGGCAGCCCCGATATCAGGGCAATCAGTGCTTCCCCATGGGATTCGCCGGCGCTCGAGAAGCGGATCATCTGTTACTGATTGTAAATGGAGCCAAAAGCGGATTCAGCGGGGTTGGCGCTGTTTCCCCAACCGCCTTCGAAAAAGGGTCGGCGACTATTATCGATGCGCCATCAGTTCGTCGATTCGGTTCCGGCTCTCGGCAACGCCGGAATCCACGTTTACCATCTGGTAAAGCGCCTTGGCTTCCGCCCAGGATTGAAGCGATCCCGCAAAATCGCCCAAATCGCCCTGCATAAGCGCGAGCCCGCGAAGCGCATTTGCAAGCTGAAGAGGATATTCTCCGCTTCTCCTGAAGAACTCAATCGACTCGGCATAAAACGGAGCAGCCTCCAGCGGTCTGCCCGTCTCGCGCAGAATGTCGGCCAGATGCCGCACGTTATGCGCCGTCCTCAGCTGGTCGCCAAGGGCCCTGAACATCTCAGCCGCCCGGCGATAATGCGCTTCCGCGGACTGCTCATCGTGCAGGGCCCGCTCCACGTAAGCCAGCTCCGCGTGAAGTTCCGCCACCAGCCGTGGGTCATCGTCGCAGCCGCATTGCTCCAACGCTTCTCGAAACGAGCTGCGTGCGTCCTCGAGGCGTCGCTCATGTCGCGCCTTGCGGCCCTGCTGAATCAGGATTTGCGGCGCCCGCTGCTCCATATCCGAAAAGCCTAGCACGGAGTGGAAACGCCCGGCATCCCAAAAATCAGCGGCGCTGGATCGCCGGCTTTTCGCAGCCAGACCGATTCGCTCCTGCCGGTGTATTCTGCTTGCGTCAACCCAATCCTCGGCTGCGGTACGATGCGCGAGCCACGAACCACGAATCACGGTCCACGATCATGAGCTACTTCCTCTTCAAATCCGAGCCCACCGTCTACAGCTTCGACCACTTCCTGCGCGACAAAGAAACCGCGTGGGACGGCGTTACCAACCCCACTGCCGTGAAGCACCTGCGCGAAATGAAAGCCGGAACCAAGTGGATCTTCTACCACACCGGCGACGAACGGACTGCAGTGGGCACGGGCACGGTCACCAGCGTCGAGGCAACCGATCCCAAGGTCCCCATCGTGCGCGTGAAGGTCGGCAAGCGGCTGAAAACCCCTAAAACCCTCGACGCCATCAAGGCCGCGAAGCTTTTTGCGGAATCACCGTTGATCAAGATCGGCCGCCTCTCCGTCGTCCCGCTCACCAAAGAACAATGGGACTGGTTCCTGGCGTGATCTGCTTGCCATCTCGCGCTGTTTCAGGATATATTACTGGATATAAAATAGGAGGACGTTATGGGCAGCCCATCGCAGGCACGCGCAGTTGCGAATTACCGCAAGCGCCTGAGCAAGCGCGGTATGGCGCGGTTCGAAGTCCTCGGCCTGAAGAAGGACCGTAAGCTGATCCGTGAGGTGGCCCGCAAACTGGCTGGAAGCACTCCGGAGGCCGAGAAGATGCGAGCCTCAATGCTTCAAATCATCTCAGAGAAGGCCAGCACGAAGGGTGGCATCCTGGAGATCCTACGCAGTTGGCCGCTGGCTGAACTGAACCTCACGCGCCCGTTTGAAGAAGGACGAAAGATCGATCTGTGAGCCGATGCCTGCTCGACACAAATATCCTCAGTAATCCGACCAAACCCTTGCCGTCTTCGTCGCTGCTTGCCTGGCTGGCCGAGCAGAAAGAAGAAGATCTCTATATTGCATCCATGACTGTGGCCGAGATTTGGCGTGGCGTTCGGGAGAGACCCGCGGGCAAAAGACGCACGGAACTGGAGCATTGGTTCTTCGGCCCGACTGGCCCGCAGTCGGCATTCGCCGGGCGGATTCTGCCGTTTGACGAGAAGTCCGCGCTGATCTGGGGACGATTGATGGCCGAGGGAACCGCGGCAGGCCACCCGCGAAGCGCCTTTGACATGCTCCTCGCAGCTATCGCCGAGGCCAACGACTGCATCCTGGTGACTGACAACGAAAAACACTTCGCAGGCCTGAAGTTCCTCAATCCAATGAGGCCGTAATGCCGGCAGGCTGGTCAAGCAGCAGCGCTATATTCCTTAAGCGCACACCACGCCCTCACCCTCACACCCCGAACTGCCTTAGATGATGGTCGGTGTGCAGGTAGCCCCAGCGCATCCATTGCCACTCGGTCATCTCCAGGAACATCGGATGGGGTTGGAAGCGGAACGCCCTGGGTTGCCGCGTGAATCGCTCAACCAACTCCAACAGCGCTTGCCGGTCCGCCTCAAAGTCTCCGGGCGCCGTTCCGCTCAACTCCTGGTCGATCTCGGGCCGCGTAGGAACCCCATGCGGCCACGGCGTGGGCAGGTAAAGCGCGCACCACTTGATCAGCCCGCGGAACCGAAAGTCGGGATCGACGGCTACCTGCTTCTCGCCCATTGCTGCGATGAATGAATCATTCAGATGGCTGACCATCTGGCGCGCATTCATCCTGCCCCAGCGACGCTCAAGATCCGGCCGCAACCTTCCGATGCGCTCCACAATTTCCTGTTTCACCTTCGGTTGGTCGAGGGTCTTCAAGGCACTCCTTGACTCTGTTCAACTATCCCCTGTTCCCTAGTCCCTAGTCCCTAGCCCCTGGTCCCTTGTTCCCTATTCCCTACCTTTCAGCCACCCCTTCGTATTCAGCAACTGGCGGTTGTCCAGAGCCCACACCTTGCCGGTCAGCTCGTCTGCCGGCCGGCCCTCGCGCGCGCATTTCTCAAACTCGCTCTTCATGGCCTGCATCTTGGCGTCCAGGTCGTCCACGAAGTTCAGCACCAGCGCCTCGGGAATCATGGGCAGCTTGGGCGATCCGAACTCCAGCTTACCGTGATGCGAAAGAATCATGTGCACCACCAGCGCGCGCATCCGCTCGGGAAAATCGGGCAGTCCGGCGATGGTCTTCTCCACCAGGTCCACACCCATTTGGATATGCCCCAGCAGCACGCCCTCCACGCTGTAGTCGAAGCCCACGTCCCAGGTCAGTTCGCGAATCTTCCCTATATCGTGCAGGATCACGCCGGTCAGCAGCAGATCGCGATCGAGCAGCGGATAGTGCGCGGCCACGCTTCGGGCAAGTCCCAGCAGGCTGATCACGTGTTCCAGCAGCCCGCCCAGCCACGCGTGATGAAGCTGCCGCGCGGCAGGCGCCTCGCGATAGGCCTGGGCAACGGCCGGGTCGGCCAGCAGCGCCTTCAGCAGCCGCTTCAGATCGGGATTCGCGAATTCCTCAATTGCCGCCTCAAGCTGGCTCCAGAGCTGGTCCACGTCGCAGGTGGTCGCGGGCAGCAGGTCCGCCTTGTTCACCTCGCGCAGCGTGGCCAGCCTCAGCTGTTCAACCTTCATCTGGTTGCGATCGTCAAAACGCGTCGCCGTGCCGCGCACCTTCACAATATCGCCTTGATTGAAATCTTTCGCTATGCGCGGGTCGGCCGGGTCCCAAACGCGCGCCTCGATTTGCCCGGTCTTGTCGCCCAGGCTCAGGTTCAGATACGGCTTGTTGGTCTTGGTTGAGCGCTGCTGTTTCGACAGCACAAGAAAAAACCCGTCGAAACTCCTGCCTTCGTCAAATGTGGCTAGATCGGCAATGTAAATGTCTTTCATTCTGCCCAGAAGATTAACGCACGGGGCTCAAGTTGCCAAAAAACAGCGCGGGCCCGGGATTTCCATCCCGAGCCCGAAGTTATGCTGACTTGCTGACTCGCTAACCTGTCACTGCTGCGGCTGCTGGGCCTGCGGCTGAGGCTGCGGCGCCTCGGGCTGGCTGGACGGCGCTGGCGCTCCCGGTACCGGCGGCACAGGGGTCGGCTGCAGAGGCGGAGTGGTGTTCTCCTCCTTCTTCTTCTGCGACATGCGCGTCTTTTCGCTGGTCGTGGTCGCCGTCTTCTTCTTCTTCTTGCCGGCCGCCGCGGTGTTTGCACCCAGCCCCAACGGAGCCGATTGAGTCTGCTGATCGGCCACTTCGGCCGCATTCGGCGGCGCGGGAGCCATATCGTCGGACTGTGACCCAAATGGCTGCTTTTTCTTTTTGTGCTCGGTGCGGGCACGATCGCTGAAGCGCCCCTTCACCGTCGGGCGCGTAGGCTCAAGCGGATTCGCCGACTGCTGCGAGTTGTCGGCGGTCTGCGGCGGCAGCGCGCCGGCGTTCTCGGTCGTCGAGCTATTGGCCGCGGTCGGCAGCGTCTCCCGCGGAGCCTGGCCATAGCGGATCTTCTCCTTTTTGCCGGGCTTCTGGCTCGAAGCATTGTCTTTCTTATTGGATTTGGACTTCTTGCCGTTCGTTACAGTTGCGGGCGTGGCAGCGGTTGATGCGGCAGCGGTTGAAGGCGGGGGAACATTCGCCGCTGTGGCCGTTGTCCCTTCTGCTGCCGGAGCCCCTCCCGCTGGAACTGCTCCCGATGGAGCTGTCGCCGTTGGAGCCTCTGATGAAGGAGTCGCTTCCGGTGTTGAAGAAGCCGCGGCCGGCTCAGCCGGAGCCGAGACCTGCCCGCCCTTCTGCCTGAATGTGTGCGTGCTCTCCCGGAACCGTGTGCGCTCCACCTTGGCCTTCTTCTTCGGCGAGGGCGGAATGTAAGCGCTGAACGTGATGCTGGGGTGCAGCTCGGCATCGGTGGCGGCCGAATCGGTATAGCCGGGCTTGATGAAGATCGCCGCCTCGTTGCGCATCTTGGCCAGGTACGCGCGAATCGCCGGCTCCATCCGATCCATATAGAGCGCCTCTTCCACCTGGTCCTGCACATCCTTGTATGGCGCGGGACCACCCGCCGTGTGTTGCACAACCTTCAGGATGATGTAGCCCTGCTTGGTGAGAATCGGCTCGGTGTACTCGCCCGTCTTCAGCGGAAAAGTCTTGTCCTCGATAACGTTTCCGAGCTGGCCCCGCTTATACATGCCCAGATCGCCGCCGGAGCTCGCCGTTGGCCCGTCGCTGAAGCTGCGCGCCAACTGGCTGAAGTCACCGCCCGCGTGCAGCCGGGCTTCAATATCGTCGGCCTTGGCCTTGGCCGCCTGCACTTTGGCCGGATCGTTCGAGTCGGCTGCAATCAGAACCTCGCTCAACCGCTCGCTCTCCGGCTGCGCGTAGTCCTGCTTATGCTGCTCGTAGTAGCGCTGCGCCTCGCCGGGTGTGAAATTGATGTGCGCGCCCACCTCCTGGCGCATCACCTGCTGGGTAATGATCTGGTTGCGGATGTTCTGCTTGAAGTCCTCGAACGAATAGCCCTGTTCCTTGGCCGCCTTTTCCAGATCTTCAATCGTGTCCAGATTGTATTGCTTGCGGATCTCGTCAAGCTTCTTCACCAGTTCAGTGTCGGCCGTAATTCCCAGTTCCTTGCCCTTCGAAAGCCACAACTGCTGGTCGATCAGGCTGCGCAACAGGTCCCTATGGGCCTCCGATGTCTGCTGCATCGTTGAGCCGCGCTGCCGCATGTCTTGGTCCATGTCGCTCAGGGCGCGGTCGTAGTCACTCTGGGTGATGATCTGGTTGTTGATCCGGGCAACAATATCTTCCACCACCGTGCCGCCATAAGGGCTTGCCGGCGCATTCTGCTGTATCTGGCCCGGGAGCCAACCCGTAAGCAGCACCGTGCCGAACACGAACGCCGCGGGAGTGCGAAGGATTCTGAAGGTCATATTTTGAGCGCTCAACAGGCAGGGCTGAAAACTACCTGATACATAGACGCCATTGTAAATGCCGGGGCAGCACAAACGCGATTCCAACCTCCTTTTCCCGGGTTCGAGCCCGCCCGGTCGGCTACCCGAATCCCCGCCCGATGCGTCAAACAATGCGGTGCTATACTTGAGCTGGCGGCGGCTTTGCGCGGTTTGTTGAGGCGGTCTACCGAATTTCCGTTACCTTGCCGGGACCACGGCAAGGTTAATTTTTTCTCTGGCCAGGCGCGCTTTCCGCTACGGCCGGAACGGAAAACCGGGCAAACCAGCGAGCCCGGCGCTCGAATGCGCCTGCCGTCCGGAGGTTAGATTTGCGTATGAGTCCTCGCGCGCGCCGCGCCCTTTTCACCGTCGTTCTTTTCTTCGCTGTGATGGCCGTTTTAGGCACAGTTTTGCAGCGCCACGTGGGCGCCCAGTCCGCCGAGGACCAGAGCCAGCTCCGCGACAACCTGAAGGCCTTCACCAACGTATACGCTCTTGTGGAGCAGAATTACGCCGAGCCCATCACCGGCGACCGCGCCGATGCAGCCATCTACGATGGCGCCATCCCCGGCATGCTCCAGACCCTCGATCCCCACTCCCACTTCTACGATCCCAAGGCCTATGCCAAGCTGCGTGAGGATCAGCGCGGGCACTACTACGGCGTCGGCATGATCATCCAGCAGCAGCACGACGAGCAGACGGGCCACGATCATGTCTACGTCATCAATCCTTACGAAGACACGCCTTCGTTCCGGGCTGGCATCCACCCAGGCGACATCATCGCCGCTGTTGACGGCAAGAGCACCGATGGCTGGTCGAGCGACCAGGTAGCCAAAGCGCTCAAGGGCCCCAAGGGAACCCACGTGCAGGTCACCACCATCCGCGAGGGCCAGGCCAAGCCGCTGGTCTTCGACCTCGTGCGCGACGAGATTCCCCACCCCTCCGTCGACCTCAAATATGAGATCCGCCCCGGTGTCGGCTACATCCATCTCACCCAGTTCCAGGAAACCACCGGCCAGGAGATGGAAGACGCCATCGGCAGCTTCGGCAACATGAAGGGTCTTGTGCTGGACCTGCGCGGCAACCCGGGCGGTCTGCTGAGCCAGGCCGTGGACGTCTGCGATCATCTGCTGGCCAAAGGCCAGACCATTGTTTCGCAGCGCGGCCGCGCCTATCCTGACCAGAACTATACGGCCACCCACGGCAACGGCGGCAAAGCCTTCCCCATCGTCGTGCTCGTCAACCGCGACACCGCATCGGCAGCCGAAATCGTCTCCGGCGCGCTGCAGGATCACGACCGCGCCCTGATCGTCGGCGAGACCACCTTCGGCAAGGGGCTGGTGCAGACCGTTTACAACCTCAGCGAGAACAGCGGCCTGGCGCTCACCACCTATCACTACTACACGCCCTCGGGCCGGCTCATCCAGCGCAACTACGCGGGCGTTTCGCTTTACGATTACTACAATCACGCCGGCGCCATGCCTGCCGACTCGAGCAACCGCGAAGTCAAGCTCACCGATTCGGGCCGCACTGTTTACGGCGGCGGCGGCATTGCGCCCGACGAAAAAATTGAATCGCCTGAGGCCAATCAGTTCCAGAAGGAGCTGATGTTCCGGAACGTATTCTTCCGCTTCGCGCCGGTCTACGTCGCCGAACACACAGTCGACAAGAACTTCCAGGTCGACGATGCGGTATTGGCCGACTTCAAGAGATTTCTTACCAGCAAAGGCATCGAGTGGAGCGACAACGACATCAACGGCGTCCAGGACTGGCTCAAGACTTACATCAAAGAAAAGATCGTCAACATCCAGTTCGGTCAGCTTCAGGGCCTCCGCGCTCTGGCCGACTGGGACCCGGTGATCCAGAAGGCTATTACCTATCTGCCTGAGGCAGAGGCCCTCGAAACCACGGCCCACAAGGTCGAAACCGAAAAGGCCGAGGCGCGGATGAACTCGACCCCCGGCACCGCTGCCACGACACCGCAATAATCGCGAATCGACCCCAAGCACAAAGGCCATCCCAAAAAGGGATGGCCTTTGTGTCTTTCAATCAATCGGTACATTAGCGCGGGGTCGCGCGCGAGGATTATTCAAGGGTCAGCATTGCCGATTAACCGGCCGCGACCCGATGCTGACAGTCAACAATGGATCAATTTCCATCTATTCGGTGTCAAACCTAGTGATGACCGGCAAAAACAGACTTGTGCAGGCGCTGCGTCTTGCATCTCTCGCCGTGCTTACCCTTGTTGTGTTAGCCCTTGCCATGGTTCAGGTTCGGCAGCAATTGTTCCGGCATCGAGCCCAGCTTTTGCTCAACGACATGCGGAACCTGTGGATGCATCCTGGAAACTTCGACGATCTCCGACACATCCAACAGCGCTGGGGAGCCTTCGGCCATTACGACGGAAGTTGCACCGCGGAGCATTGTGAGTACTCGATCACGCTCTCGAACCCGGAACTGCCGCGATGGGAAAACGATAGGCTGCGGATTTTGGAGGGCGAGGCTTTCGTCCTGCTTGGGGGCAGAGAGGTCAATATCATGGGCGGGATCGTCGTGCACAACAACCAGATGGTTCTCGAATCGGTCTGGTTCATGATTGATGCACCACACGCAGAGGGAGCCATCATGGAAGTCAGGATTCATTCAGCGCCGCGCCTCTTTCTGGACGGCATGATCGGCAGTGAAGCCGATCTGAAGCGCGGATACGGGATTGGCCATCCCCAACCTGGCACGAATGCCACGGTGCATGTGACACCTCAGACCGCCATCGCCGACATAATGCGCCTGACTAATATCAATCTGGATTGCATCACCCGAATCAGGGCTTGCGCCGATATGGATGACTTGCTTCCGGCAGCTTGGTCGGAGTATCGCCATGAACATAGCAAGTTCGACCCGGCGGATTATGCGACAAAGTGCTCGGTGTCCCCCGCTCTTTTCGCCCGCGAGGCGGATAACATCGCTCTGGCCGAGGTTCTCAAACTGCACGCCCCGGAATATCGGCGGGAGGACATTACTCAAGGCGCCACCATCCGTATTCTCGACAGCCTTAAGAACAATGCCGATCATCCGGTGGGAAGCGTCGTGAGCGTATCATTTGGCTGGCAGAGCGTGTACGCCGGCCCGGGTGTATTAAGCGACCCAAATCGGAAACTGGCTGTAGGAGATCGCGTATTTCTTCTTTATCCGCGACTTGTCCCAGGGCAACTGCCCAGGCTGATTGACACCGGCTCCTGCTCACTGATTCCTTTCAGCGACGCAACGCTCAAAAGTGTCCACGAGGGAATCGCGATGGACCCCGCAGACGACGGGTTGCGCGACATCTCGATCCCGTATTAGCTCTTTGGACGACCAAAACCGTGCAGATGCGTGAATATTCTGTGCAGCTTTGTTTTCCCGGTGAGTAATTCACGCTATCGCACGCTCGGCAGCCCCGCCAGCGCCATCGCAATCTCTTCGGCCGGATACTCGTAGTTCTCCAGCTTCCCCGCCTGGTAGGCAATGTACGACTGCATGTCGAAGTGCCCGTGCCCGCTCAGGTTGAAGAGGATCGTCCGCTTCGTGCCTTCCTGCCTGGCAATCAGCGCCTGTCGAATGGCCTCGGCGATCGCGTGGTTAGACTCCGGCGCCGGCACAATGCCCTCGGCCCGCGCAAACTCGACGCCGGCAGCAAATGCATCCAGTTGCTGCACGCTGACCGCCTCCGCCAGTCCCAGGTCGACTACGTGCGAAACCAGCGGCGCCATGCCGTGATAGCGCAACCCTCCGGCGTGAATCCCCGGCGGCACAAAGGTCGAGCCCAGCGTGTACATCTTTACCAGCGGCGTCAGGTGCACGGTGTCGCCAAAATCGTAAGTGAACCTGCCCTTGGTCATGCTCGGGCAAGCCGCCGGCTCAACGGCGATCACGCGCGACTGGCTCTTCCCCTTCAGATTGAGCCCTATGAACGGCATCGCCAGTCCGGCAAAGTTCGAACCTCCGCCCGCGCAGCCGATGATCACATCGGGATCCTCTCCGGCCATCGCCATCTGCTCAATCGCTTCCTGCCCAATCACCGTCTGGTGCAACAGCACATGATTCAACACGCTGCCCAGTGCGTACTTCGTCTGCGGATCTTTCGCGGCAACTTCAACGGCCTCTGAAATGGCAATGCCCAGCGAGCCGTTCGACTCAGGATGCTCGGCCAGGATCGCGCGGCCCGATTCGGTCTCGTTGCTCGGGCTCGCCGTCACACTCGCGCCAAACACCTCCATCAGCGCGCGCCGGTAAGGCTTCTGGTCGTAGCTCACGCGCACCATGTACACCTTGCACTCGAGACCGAAGAAACTGCACGCCATCGCCAGCGCCGATCCCCATTGTCCCGCGCCCGTCTCCGTCGAGAGCCGCTTGGTGCCGTCCTGCTTGTTGTAATAAGCCTGCGCCACCGCGGTATTCAGCTTGTGCGAGCCGGCCGGGCTCTGCCCTTCGTACTTGTAGTAGATGTGCGCGGGCGTATCGAGCGCCTTCTCCAGCCGCCGCGCCCGCAACAACGGCGAGGGCCGCCACTGCGCATAAATCTGCCGCACCTCTTCGGGAATCTCGATCTCCGGCTCCGCGCTCACCTCCTGCATAATCAGGCTCATCGGGAACAGCGGCGCAAGATCGTCGGGCCCCAGCGGCTTCAGCGTCCCAGGATGCAGCGGCGGCGCGAGCGGCGCGGGCAGTTCAGGCAAAATGTTGTACCACGTGCGTGGAATGCGGCTTTGCGGCAGGTTGTACTGGATGGTCTCCATGGCCGCAATTGTACAGGCAGAGCAATATTTCCCGCTTGTGCGCGTTGCCACAACCTGGCAACCAAGGACTCCGTGCCCCATCCTTGCGACTTTTTTCTGTCGCAAGGGTGGGGCAGCGTGCAACAGGGATAGATTTGAAATCCGGATTCAGGCTGCGAACGATTTGGTTCCGGCGCTCTGGTCGCCCAGCCCCGCCAGTAGCCCGGCAACCGAAATGTCCTCATCAAGCTCCTGCCAGTGCAAACCGCGGCTGCTCACCCTAACCTGCTGGCGCTGTTCCGCAGTGCCGCGTAACAGGCGCGGAAACCAAGCCAACGGGACCCCGATCGTTCTCCCGTCGCTCAATTCCACCCACATGCTGTCCGGGTCGAATCGGACACTCTTTACACTAACCGAAATACTCATTCCAAGCCCTCTCAATTCGATCCCGATTCGCCGCAACAATTCCCGCAAGTTCGCGAAGTGTGCGGGCACTGTATCCATCATTGTAGGCCAACTCAGATTTCAGGACGCAGCCAGAGTCTCGCCTCCGAATCATCTTTTTCGACATGAAATATGTACGGGCTCTCGCGGCGATCCTTCATTGGAATAGAAGAAGAACCGAAAACCACGCTCGTAAAACACCGCTGGCATCTTGCCGCCCTCTCAAATCTCCGCGCAAATTGCCGAAAACTACGGCTCGTCGTTATAAATATGCACCTCGATCTTGCCGCCTTCGGCCAGCCGCGCGCGGAACATTCCCGAGGTGTTGAAGCTCCAGGCCATCTGCCCATCCGGCGCAACCGCAATCACTCCGCCATCTCCGTGTATCGGCTTCAAGCGCTTTTGAATCACCTCGTCGGCCGCCTGTTGCAATCCCATGCCCTTATACTCGACCAGCGCGCATACCTCGCGCGCTACCGTGTAGCGGATAAAGAATTCTCCAACCCCCGTGCCTGAAACCGCGCACGACTGGTTCGAGGCATAGGTGCCCGCGCCGATAATCGGCGAGTCGCCCACGCGTCCCGACGCCTTGCCCTGCAATCCTCCGGTCGAGGTGCCCGCGGCCACATTGCCCTGCCGATCGACCGCGACCACGCCCACCGTGCCGTAGCGATGCGTGTCGACCGTTTCCTCCATCTGCGCGACGGGAATAACTGTTCCCTCCGGTGGCGCGCCCTCAGGCCGCGGCGGAATCGGCTTGCCCTCTTTTGTAAGCTGTTTCACCAGCGACCGCCAACGGCTCTCGGTGAAGAAGTAGCTCGGCGGCGCCTGTTCCATCCCCGCCTGCACGCTGTACGCGTCGGCTCCCGGCCCCACCATCAGCACATACGGCGTCTTCTCCATCACCGAGCGCGCCAGGCTGATCGGGTACCGCGTGTGCGTCACATCGGCGACGGCTCCCGCGTGCATCGTCGCGCCATCCATGATGGCCGCGTCCAATTCCGTTTTCCCCGCCACGGTGAACACCGCGCCACGCGCCGCGTTAAAGTGCGAATCGTCTTCGAGAACCTTGATCGCCGCTTCCACCGCATCCAGAGACGAGCCTCCGCGGTCCAGCACCGCTGCGCCCGTCTCAATCACCCTGGTAAGCGCCGCGCGATACGCCGCATCGCCCTTGCCGCCCAGCGTCGCCCGATCGATATCGCCAGCGCCGCCATGCACCACAATCGCCCAGTGGTGCGTTTGCGGTTGTTGCGCGCTCGCGGCTGCCGCCATTATCAACCCTCCCAGAATCGATCCAGCCATCACCCTCATCGATCATTCCTCCTGCCCCGCGGCTCTCTGCGCCCAACATCGCCCGCCCGTGTACGCAGTGCTTCGCATAGCCAACATGCTACAGCTTCAGCGCGCAATCCGGACGCATCGGCAGCGTCCACCGGCGCTATCATGGTGCTCAGGGCTCTTCAAGTAAGAGAGGTAACGGCCATGAAACTGAATATCGTCACTCTGGCTGTCATCATCCTCGCGCTCTTCCTGTTCGCCACTCATGCATTAAACCTGCCGTGGACGCCCCTCCGCTTCGCCGGCATCGCCATCGCTGCCCCGTCCTTCATCCTCTTCTTCATCGCGCGCATGCAACTCGGCCGCTCTTTCAGTCTCCAGGCCAAGGCCACTTCACTCGTCACCACCGGCATCTACTCGCGCATCCGCAACCCCATCTATGTCTTTGGCGCGCTCATGATCCTGGGCATCATCGTCTGGACCGGGAAACCCCTTCTGCTCCT
>Ga0326727_10009619_pt1 | contig 23626 bp, 12 predicted proteins | sample MB2enrmetagenome_FD_207643 | JGI IMG/M metagenome (GOLD analysis project Ga0326727, IMG submission 207643) | Lab enriched peat soil microbial communities from McLean, Ithaca, NY, United States - MB29MY | ecosystem: Environmental > Terrestrial > Soil > Wetlands > Peat | place: USA: New York... | reverse complement strand
GGGCATTGGCACAATTGCGCCGCAAGACAAATATGAACAAGTGCGCGGGGCCTACGCGGTTCCATTGGGAAACAAGCCGGTGGTTGTTGGGCTGCGCAGTCAAGAGATTTGACAATCTCGCCGCCGTACTTTCAGCCTGCCGCGCTTTGGGAGCTGGTGGTGAATGCCCAGCGAAGGATGGGGCCTCACGGTTCTGCAGTGGAGCACAATCTCGCCCACTTTGCGATCGAACAGGCTACAGCGTTTTCGGTTTAAGTCTCTACAATGTTGACGTTGCCGAGTGGCTCTTTCCTCAAGAAAGAGCCACCTTGCATGATGTCGGCTTGTCAGCATGTAAACCGAAAACGCTCTAACCACGAAGCCATTCGAGGCAGATCTTTCCTGACCTCCGCGAAGGCGCCTGGCCGGGAGATCAGAGCAAATCCTTCATCCATTCCTTGTATTGCTCCAAACTCACCGTGGGAGTGAAGGCCAGGTAGTGGCTCGTGTGCGGGCCGATGCCATCCGTCGTCCACTTCAAATGCCACATCTCGTTGCTGGCCGGATGGGGCAGCGAACCGAGAGTCGCCTTGCCGTTGGGCTCAACGTCGAACGGCGCTTCAAACAACTTCGCCGAGTCTCCGGTCCGCACGATCTCCAGCCGGCCTCGCGCCGGCTTCAACGTGTCGTTGACCACCATCACCGGGTGGCTTCCCTGCGCTTCCTCGCAGCAGATGACCTGAACGTCGCGCTGCGCGCGCTCGAGGTAGTGGAACGCCAGCTTCTTGTCAAAGTAGTAGTCCACCACAGCATCGGAGAGGATCGGCCAGCCGTCGCGAATATTCCACCACAGGATGCCCTGCTTTGTGCCCTTCTGCTGGCGGAAGAATTCAACGAAGAACTTCATGGCCTCGGCCTGGGTGATCTGCGAAGCGAGGATGAACTCGTCCAGATCGTCAGGGCACGCGCCGAAGAAGGCCTTTACCTGGTTGATCATCAGGTCGTTTCTCCCCAGCGTGCTCTTGTCGTCAGGTGTGGAGCGGCATGACTTGCTGAGCCATTGCTCGTTCCACTCGTGGCCCTTGACCCATGGCTCGACGAAATCAGGATCCATCATCCGTTCCAGCGACGTCCTGGACGGGCAGCCGTGGTAGCCGATTTCGCTGGCAAAGCGTGCCGGTGAAGCGGTGTAGAACGGCGCCTTGAAGTATCCGCGCGGTCCCCAAAGATGAACCTCGGGCATGGAATCGGCTTTATTTCCCGCGGCAAAAACGGCGGGACTGTGATACGGCGAGCTGGGCAGATAGGCGCGATTGGGGTCCAGCTCCGCCAGCACCGCGGGGATCGTTTTTCGGGTGCTGAGGTCAAGGTTGGGATCGGTCACCGGCCTGTTGCCGTCCCGCTGGGCCCAGTCAAAGGCGTCGTCGCACTCGTTGTTGCCGCACCACAGGGCCAGCGAGGCGTGATTGCGCAGGCGCGAAACGATTGTCCGCGCCTCCTTCTCGAGGGCCGCAAGGAAATCCTCGTCCCTGGGGTAGATGGCGCAGGCCATGTTGAAGTCCTGCCAGACCATGATGCCCGCTTCGTCGCAGAGGTCGAAGAAGCGGTCTTCGGGATACACGTTGCCGCCCCAGCAGCGAGCCATGTTGCAGTTGGCTTCCTCCATCAGTTGAACGGTGCGCTCCACCTGCAGATGATCGCGGCTGTGCAGTGCATCGAGACAACTGTAGTCGGTGCCTTTCACAAATATGGGCACACCGTTGACCGTGAAGCCGAAGCTTCCTTTTCCATCCGGCGTGAGAATGTCGGTGCGGTCAAGATGGATGGTGCGGATGCCGATTCGCTCGACGCTGCGGTCGATGATCTTCCCGGCATGGTCGAACAGCGTGACCGTGGCCTCGTAGAGCGGCCGCTCGCCGAATCCCCGCGGCCACCAGAATGCACACTCCTCCACATTGAGATCCTGGCTGCCGTTGCGCTCGGTCACCGCAGTTTCCCAGCGGGCCGCCGTCTCTCCGTCGCGCTGCAACTGAACTTCGAGCTTGTATTCTCCCGTATTCGCAACCCCGTCCAGCTCCCAGGCAACAGAGACTGTGGCCCGGCCCTGCTTCACGTCTACCGACTTCGTGTGCCAATAGACGCTGGAGATCCGTGTCGGACGACGCCATTCCACGTAAACGTCCTTCCACAAGCCGGCGCTCACGATGCGCGGCATGATGTCCCATCCGTACATGTGCCCGGCCTTGCGGACGTACAGGGCTTCCCAATGGCCGTTCGCTGGGTACTCCCAACCCGAGTGGGGATGCACGAGGCCGGCCGGCACCGCGGGATCGATGCGCACCATGACCTCATTCATCCGGCCAGGCAGCAGGGCGCTGGTCGCGTCAAAGCGCTGGGCTACCAGCATGTTGGCTGCACTGCCTACCTCGGCGCCGTTCAGCCACACGGTCGCGATGCAATCCAGTCCCTCAAACACCAGCTCCGCTCGTTCGCCGGGCTCGGCCTGTCCGGGGTTGAACGTGCGCCGGTACCACCACTGATGATTCTCCAGCTTGAGAGCCTCAAGAACGCGAATGCCTTTTTCCAGGGGCTCAATCTTGCCGGCCGAGACCAGGTCCAATTCCACATTGCCGGGCACCGTGGCGGGAATCGTCGGCCAGTTCGCCGGCGGAGCCGTGGGGGGCGGCTTCTGCGGGTATTCCGTCAGCGGCCCGTAAGTAAGGCTCCATGCGCCGTTCAGGCTGACGGCGCGGCGTGCAAGCGTGCCGCCTGCGCCCATGGCATCCGGCGCCAGCGCTTGGGCAAGATGGCCGCCATTGAAGAGAGATGTGAGCCAGCAAAAAAAAGGCAGCTTCAAGACGCTGCGGCGCGTCACGCTGTTCCGCGAGACTGCGGTGGAATGATTCATGATTCTCCTTTTCGCGACTGAAGCATGGCCCATGACCATCGACTCCTGCGGTGACTTCGAGAAGCCGCTCATGCCCGATCCTTTCCACGCGCGGTTTCGGCTCTCTGTTGAGCGCCCGCATCCATGGCAATGCACAGTGCGGCCACGTCTCCAATGCTCTCGTCCAGCGTCGCCGGCACTACGGTACACACGGCAAACGCCCGCGCCAGGGCTTCCTTGCGCAATACCCTGCGGGCCGGCTCCAACACCATATCGCCCAGCCGCATGGCCAATCCGCCAATCACAATCCGATCGGGATTCAGAATATCCACCAGAATCGCCAACGCAAGGCCCAGCTTCTGGCCAGTGGCCGTCACAATGCTGCGTGCTACAGCATCTCCCTCGCCCGCAGCCAGGCCCACATCCTTCGCTGTTATGGTGTGCCCCTCTGGAAGATCGAGCAGCAGCGACTTGCGCCCGCGTTTGCGCGCGGAGTTCAGCATCACCCTGGCTATCTGCGCCATGCCGCCGCCGCTTGCCCAGCCCTCTACTGAACCCGCCTTGTGGTAGCCCACCGGCCCGGTGCGCGTCAGGCGCACATGGCCAATCTCGCCGGCCATATCGCTGGAACCCGAATAGAGTTTCTTATCGATGATGATGCCCGCGCCCAAGCCCGTGCCCATGGTGAGGAAGACCATGTTGCGTGTGCCCTGGCCGGCTCCGTAGCGGTGTTCGGCCAGCGCTCCTGCGTTGGCATCGTTCTCCAGAAGCACCGGGCAGCCGAACTCTCTGGTGAGAATATCCACGATGGGGATGTCAATCCACGTGGGCAGGTTGGGCGGGGCCTGAATCACACCGGTGTGGGGATCGAGCGGACCGCCGCAACTCACGCCGATTCCGCGCAACCGCTCCGGGCCAACCTTCAATTGGGCAAGCATCCGGTGCAGCCCGGCCAGAATCTGGTCGATGGCCTGCTGCGGCCCTTTCTCCGGCCGTGAGGCAAACTCGATGCGCGAAATCACCTCGGGAGGCTTGCGTGAGACCACCACCGCGGTCTTGGTCCCGCCAATGTCTACGCCCACCCAAATGTCCATGTCCACTGTTCCGTCCTCCGTAGCGCCGGTCTCCACAGGCTGCGGAAAAACTCGCCGGGATACGGTCTTGTATCAGGGCACGAGTTTACTCGTGCCGATAAAGCTCCCAAAATGAGTGCGGGCTTTAGCCCATGCCGAATTGCTCTTGCTGAAACCACTTCGTTCATTAAGTTTTCCGTAACCTGTCCAGACCCTCAGAGACCGCACCAAGCCATCAATCCCTCACAATCACGCACTCTGTCAGAAATGCAGGCTAGGCGTTCGCCACTGCGGCCCCCGCCTTCGATCCGCCTCCTCTCCGCAGTTCGACCACTGAGAGCGCAAACACGTAGACAATGGCCGCAATCGGCACCAGCAGCGAGGTTCTCATGCTGCTGTGATCGGCCACAACTCCCATCATCGGGGGAAGCGCCGCGCCGCCCACGATGGCCGTCACCAGCAGGCCCGAGATTTCGTTGGCGCGGTCCGGCATGCGATCCACTGTGATCGAAAAGATCAGCGGAAAGATGTTGGCAAAACCCAGGCCGCTGATGAAAAATGCCGCCGCCGCCACTCTGCCGTCGGGCACAAAGAGGGCCATCATCCCGGCCAGCGAAAACACCGATGTGCCAAGCAGGAAATGTGCGGGCTTCACCCAGTTCAGGATCACGCCGCCCAGGAACCTCCCGATCATCAACGCCATGAAAAACAACCCCGTGCCCAGCAACCCCACGCGGCCGATCTCCAGGCCAAAGCGCTCCTTCAGGAAGAGCGGAATCCCCGCGCTGACTGAGACCTCGGCGCCGACGTAGAGAAAAATGCCGCAGGTCATGGCCAGCATGAACCCGTTGCGCAGCAGGCCCATGCATGAGCGCAAAGTTGCCGCTGCAGGCGCCGTTGCGGCCGCAGGAAGCTTCAACGTTCCGGCCGCCACCAGCGTCACCAGAAGCGCTGCGCTGAAAATGGGAAAGATCACCATCCAGCTGGCGCCGAAGTACCGGGCCGCAATCACCGGCACCAGCGGGCCTGAGAGCGAGCCGACGGCCTTCACAAACTGGCCCAGCGATAGGTTGCGCGCATACTTGCCCTCCGGCGACACATCGCGCATCAGCGGATTGCCGGCCACCTGCAGGATGGCGGTTCCGGCGCCCAGCAGCACAATGGTAAGCAGGAAACGCGGAAATGAGTTGAGCCCCAGGCTGGCGATCAGCATTCCTACCAGCGCCACGGCCAGGCCCAGCATCAGCACAAACTTCTTGCCGCGGCGGTTCTGCAAGATTCCCGCCGGAATCGAGAGCAGGCCGAACATGCTCAATCCAACCAATGGAGTCAGGAAGGCCGCCGCGTTGCTCAGGTGGAATTCGTTCTTTGCCAGGCTGACGAACGGCCCCTCGGCATCCAGAAAGCCCATGGCCAGGAAAGCGAGGAAAACAGGCAACGCCCGGAACTTCATCTCGTACACTCCCGCCTCGCCTTGGCTCACCCCGCGCGGCATTGGCTGAGGGCGAGTTGGATAACAGTCGAGTATACGCGGCAGGAATCAGGGCGCAGGGAATCGGGAATAGAGGACGAGGGAATAGGGCGCGCGGTTGTACAGAAGCTGTGCACAGTTGTGCAGAAACTGCATGGATTCTGTACGGCTGTGGAGGGGTTTTGGTGCGCCATGTTATTGATTCTGTTGAAGAGGCTCACGGCCGTGCAGCTTCTGCGTGGTTTTCAAAAAGAACTTCAGAAGGGGCGAAAAAGGGCCGGAAGAGCCGGGCTGAGGGGCGGCGCTCGTTGGATTTCGGGCCGCGGCATTGTCTTTGGCGCGGGCTTGCTGCCTGCGCTGGTTGATCAATTTGGCGTTGTCGGGCGACGACATGGCGCGGGGCAAATTCTCGATGAAGGCCTGCACGGCTGCGGAGACTGAGGTGCTGTTGGCAGCGGCCCAGACGCGAGCATCTTTGTAGGCTTTGTCGCTGACAGATACGGTGATGTTCTTCATGTTCGTGGCGCAATCCTTCCTATTTAGGATTGTGCGCCGGGGGCGCGTAATTATCTGCAAAAGGCAGCGGAGTTAGCGGAGCTAGCGGGGTTAGCGGAGTTAGAAAAGCAGGGGTCAGGGATCAGGGGTCAGGGATCAGGGGTCAGGGATCAGAAAAGCAGCGGAGCCGGTGGCATTAGCGGAGTCGGGGCGGGTAACGCATGGTAGGCCAGGGTTAAAGTCAGGGTTAAAACCCTGACCTACGTAATATCTTGCGCTCCCTACGGGAGCTTGGGGGCTGCGGGCTGTCGGGGTTCACGCGCTGATTTCCGTGCCTGATTGTGAGAGGCTGGTTGGGGTTCGTGCTATCCCATGTCTCAGAATCGAGACATGGGGCACCCGACAGCAGACTGCTTGATGGGGTTTGAACGCGGCTGCGCGGCGTTGTTGATTTCTCGAAAAATGGGTGGGCGGGTTTCGGCATGAGTAAACTCACGCCCTGATACAAGGCGTGGCGCGGACGGCTGCGGTGCGGGACCCTGGGACGCCGAAGTCACTGGTTAATCGTGTTCTGTATCAGGGCGCGGCTTTGAGCCGCGCCGCAAAGCGCCGGAAAATGATTTGGGGCTTTAGCCCCTGCGTTTCTTCTTCTCAGCGAGATAACCGTAACAATATGGATATAGGCCGGGACGCTCGGCCAGCCCCGCCTTCACGGGGTTTTGGGCAATATAGGTGCGATGCTGTTCGAAGCTATTGGGGTCGTCGGCACGTGACTCAGAGAAACCGACCTGCCAGACTTCTCCCAAGTAACCGTAATCATGCTTCAGCCGATACGAGAATCGGCCCTTGATGAATTGCATCGCTTTTTCGATCGTCATTTCTCCGCGGACGGTCAACAACACGTGCAGGTGGTCGGGCATGACGACGAAGTCGTGCACTTCGAATTTTCCCGCAGCCATATACGAGCGAAGGACGTCAATGAGAAGCGCTGCGTTGCGTTCAGATTGCAGAAGTCGGCGGCCGGCGGCGGTTTTCGTGGTGGCGAAGAATGTGCGCGCAGAGCTGATTGTGTTTTCTAGCGGCGCGTTGCGGATGGGTCTTGCCATTTCAGGGGCTGAAGCCCCAACTCCTTAAAAGGGGCGCTTCGGCGCGAGTAAACTCGCGCCCTGATACAAAACAATGCGGCTGAATCAAAACAATGCGGCTATTGAGAGATCCTGCCAGGCTGCACCCTGATACGGAACAATGCGGCTGAATCAAAACAATGCGGCTATTGGTGGTTCAAGCTAGACCAGCCCCTAATACAAAATTACCGGATTCGTTGCAGGATCGCGACCACACCGAAAACCGATTGAATACCTCAGATCGTTTTGTTGTCGGCGGTGGCGAGAACAGCGTCTGCGGCGGCGCGGCTCCAGCCGATGCGCAGGTCGCGGACGTTGTTGAGAGCGAAGGCGCCGTTTCCGCCTTGGGCGGCGCTGCGCGGAGCGGTGATGGCGAAGAAGTCGGCGCGGTCTACATCGGATAAGTAGAATGCGGGCCGCGCGTCGGGCGTGGCGACTGCTACTTCAACGTGGCTCATTTCAAGGTTGCGTACATGGCGCAGGAAGAATCCTGAGCTGGGTGTGACGCCGAATGGACCGGGATCGGGATACTCATCGATGAGTTCGGGGACCTCGGTTGCGGCCTGATTGGCTGTTCCTCCGCCGGCGGTTTCAACGTAGATGTCAGAGAGCTTGAGGTCCTCGATGGAGTGGCCGGGAATGCCGCTCACGATCGACGCCTGCCAGCCTGGCGCGTTGTGGCAGACGAGGTTGGAGATGAGCACGCGCTTGAAGGTTCCCACATTCGTGCTCTCTTTGGGGCCGCGCAGGCGCGCGCCGAGGCGCAGGAAGAGCGGCGGGCAACTGAGGTCGCGCATGGTGGTGTTGGTGATGGCGAAGTCCTCAAGCAGCGCGCCGTCGACGGTTTCGAGCGCGTAGCCCATTGAGCCCTCGAAGACGCAGTTGGAGACGGCGACGTTGATGAATCCGCCGTTGGACTCGGTGCCGAACTTGATGCGGCCAACGCCCGAGGCGTGATGGCCGGGCGGGAACTTGCGGAAGGTGCCGTCGAGGACCGAGCCGAGCTGGTAGCAGCCGGCGACGTAACAGTTGGAGATGGTGATGTTGCGGCTGGGCCGCGCGTAGCCGAGGGCGTAGCTGGACTTAGGGACGATGGCGTCGTCCCAGGGCGAGTTGACGCTGCAGTTGGAGACGCGGACGTTCTGGCAGCAGTCGATATCCAGGCCGTCGCGGTCGGTGTCGATGATGAGGTTGTCGATGGTGAGGTTGTCGACGCCGGTGGCGAGCAGCGCGAAGTGGCCGCCCTTGAGGATGGAGAAGTCGCGCAACTGGACGTTGCGGCAGTCCTTGAGGGCGATGGCCTTGTTGCCCACGCCGGGCTGTTCAGCGATGTAGATGGGGTAGTCGCCGCGGGCGGGGCCGTTGATGCCGAAGCTGAGGCCTTTGCCGTAGATGAGGCCCGGGCCGGTGATGGAGACGTCGTGGATGTCTTCACCCCAGATGAGCGAGTTGTGCCAGTGGTTGTGGCCGTAGTCCTGGTAGGGCTCCCAGGGCGCGTTGGGTTCGGCAGGGTCGTAGATGCCGCCGTTGTAGCCGGTGGCGTCGCCGGGTTTGGGCGACTCGGCCGCAAGAATGGTGGCGCCCTGCTCGATTGAGAGATGGACGTTGCTCTTGAGGTGGATGGAGAAGGTGAGGTAGACGCCGGGAGGGAAGAGGACGAGGCCGCCGCCTTGGGATGCAGCCGCGTCAATGGCGCGGTTGATCGCGGCAGTGTCGAGGGTCTTGCCGTCGCCGGTTGCGCCGTAGGCGCGGACGTCCCACTGCGTGGGGGCCACCTGCGGTGTGGCAGACCCTTGGACGGGGTTCGTGGCGGGACGGGAGGCTGCGGCGGCTGTGGCCGGGATGGCGGCGCCGGCAAAGCCGAGGCTTCCCACTCGCAGAAAGTCACGGCGCAGCAGATCGTTGGCTCTCATCGGAGATTCTCCGGGATCGTGTTGTTTGGTCGATCGCTCAAGTACATAGCGGGTTTCGCTCAGTTGACGAGACGCTGACGACCCTATCAGTTTAATGCGTCCCTTTGACCTGCTCCCCAAATCGCGCGCCGGCGCACCGAGGCCGCAGAAGGCGTTTCGAACACATCCAACGGCGCGTTTATTGGACTATGATTCAGAACGGGCAGTTCGGGCCTAGCGGACAAGCATTTCAGGAGCAGCCATGAAGTCGAACATATTTGCTTTTATCAGCGCCATCTGCGTTCTTTCTGTTTCAAGCGGTTGCGGCGGTGGAGGCGGGTCGTCTACGCCACCACCACCGCCTGTGACGCCCACAGTCACCGTCACTCCCGCATCCGGCAGCATTACAACGGCTCAGAGCCTCAGCGTGACCATTGCCGTTTCCGGTTCGAACGGCACGCCGACGGGCTCGGTGGTTCTGTCGAGCGGCAGCTATACCTCAGCATCTACGACACTCAGCACCGGTTCGGCGACCATCACGATTCCGGCAGGTTCGCTGGCTACAGGCACCGACACGCTGACCGCAAAATATACGCCCGACTCTGCCAGCTCGGCGAATTACAACAGCGCTTCAGGGGCCGGCACGGTCACCGTCACCCAGGCTGTGGCCACACCGACTGTGACCGTCACCCCTGCATCCGGCAGCATCACCACCGCCCAGAGCCTCAGCGTTACGATTACCGTTTCCGGTTCAAACGGCACGCCGACGGGATCTGTGGTGCTGTCAAGCGGCAGCTATACCTCAGCATCTACGACACTCAGCACCGGCTCGGCGAGCATTACGATTCCGGCAGGTTCGCTGGCTACAGGCACCGACACGCTGACCGCAAAATATACGCCCGACTCTGCCAGCTCGGCGAATTACAACAGCGCTTCAGGGGCCGGCACGGTCACCGTCACACAGGCTGTGGCCACTCCCACGGTCACCGTCACTCCCGCATCCGGCAGCATCACCACCGCTCAGAGCCTTAGCGTTACGATTACCGTTTCCGGTTCGAACGGCACGCCGACGGGCTCGGTGGTGCTGTCAAGCGGCAGCTATACCTCAGCATCTACGACACTCAGCGCCGGCTCGGCGAGCATTACGATTCCGGCGGGACAGCTGGCTACAGGCGCCGACACGCTGACCGCAAAATATACGCCCGACTCTGCCAGCTCGGCGAATTACAGCAGCGCCTCTGGAACCGGCACGGTCACCGTGACCCAGGCCGTGGCCACACCGACAGTCACCGTCACTCCTGCATCCGGCAGCATCACCACCGCCCAGAGCCTCAGCGTTACGATTACCGTTTCCGGTTCGAACGGCACGCCGACGGGCTCAGTGGTTCTCTCCAGCGGCAGCTATATGTCAGCCACAACCACTCTCAGTTCCGGTTCGGCGACCATTACGATTCCGGCGGGACAGCTGGCTACAGGCGCCGACACGCTGACCGCCAAATACACGCCGGATAGCGCCAGTACCGGGATCTACAACAGCGCTTCAGGAACCGGCACGGTCACCGTGACCCAGGCCAGCGGCAACGCTGTTACCGTCAACATCGATACGCTTGCCAACCGCCATCAGATCAGCAGATACGTTTATGGCGGTAACGTCAGCGGTCCCACCAATGTGGCAGACATGGGCCTGCCGTTTGTCCGGTGGGGCGGCAACGCCTCGTCGACCTACAACTGGCAGTTGCACACGTACAACGCCGACGCAGACTGGTACTTCGAGGACTTCGGCGTAGGCAATTCGAACGGCGATGACAACGACTCGGTGCAGTTCATCACCGATCTGCAGAACGCCGGCGCCAGTCCGCTGATGACCATGCCAATGCTGGGGTGGGTGGCGCAGAGCGCTGAGATCGCGAACCCTCCGAACGACCACTGGAGTTTTTCTGTAGCAACCTACGGCGCGCAGTGCAAGGTGGATCAATACAACACGGACGCCGGCAACGGCCAGAAGCCCGACTGCCAGACGCCTGTGACCACCCAGGCAGTGACCACGGCCTACTATCCACTCGTAGACACCGCACAGGATTGCCCGTCGGGAACCGCAGATGGAACCACCTGCATCGACCGCGAAACCTGGGCGCAGGCACTTGCAACCGCATTTGGCAGCGGAACCTGCCCGGTGCCGTATTCGACGATCACGTCCTGCCACTTCTACGACATGGACAACGAGATCGACATCTGGGGTGGAACGCATCGCGATGTTCACCCCGCGCCTTCCGGTTACGATGAGCTTGCCAACGTGTTTGAGACCGAGGCGGGGGGCTTGAAGAAATGGGACCCGGCGGCCGTGCGCTTCGGTCCAGTGTCGTGCTGCTGGTACTTCTACTGGGCCCCCGCGAACGGCACAGACAGGGCCTCTCATGGCGGGGTGGACTTTTTGCCGTGGTGGCTGAACCAGATCAATTGGTTCGACCAGATCAACGGCTCACGCACGCTGGATGTGTTCGACATCCACGCCTATGCCGAGGCCAATACTACGGGGCTGACTAAGGCGCAGTTGCAGGCGCTTTCCGCGTCAGTCTATCGCGATTACTGGGATCCGACTTATGTGAGCACGGCGGGTGATATCAACCAGATTTACACAACGACCGTGGAGCCCAGCTATACCATTCCATTCCGCATTCCGCGCATGAAGGCGCTGGTGAATGCCATCTATCCGGGAACTCCGCTTTCGTTCACGGAGTGGAGCGCAGCTTTCAACGGGGAGTCGGATTTCTCGACGGCCCTGGGAGATGCAGAGGCTTATGGCATCTTCGGGCGCGAGGGATTGTCGTTTGCGTCGCGCTGGGGCGCGCCCACACAAGGCAATCCGAATTACCAGGCGCTGAAGATGTACACCAACTACGACGGCGCCCATCACGGATTCGGGACGGTCTCTGTCTCCGACCTGAACACCGGCAATCCGAGTCTGTTTTCCAGCTACGCCGCGCTTAACGCCGCGGGCACGGTGATGACGATCATGGTCCTGAACGAGGATCCCGCCAACACGACGCAGGTCACGTTCAACCTGACCGGGTTCAGCCCAACCACCTATGTCGCGTATACGCTGTCGTCGACGGCCCCGGGATCGATCACGGCTTCCAGTTCGACGGCGTGGAATGCGACGCAGACGTTCGCGCCCTGGAGCATCACGCTGCTGGTGGTGAATGGAAGCGAAGGTACAACGCCCGCGTCGGAGTGGTACCTGAACCCCGACGACTTGATGATTCCAGCGTCGGGCACAGCTACGCTGCATCCGGCGATCAGCAGCGGCAGCGCGACAGTGACGCTTTCCTCTGCTGTGTTCGACGCATACGAGGGCGCAGCGGCCTGCAGCGGCTCTCTTGCGCTCACCAACGCCATCATCACCCCGACACAGCCCGCAACCATCACCGTGAACCCTGGCAGCACCACCGGCTTCTGTCACTTTACGGTCAACGGCAGCGACGGCACGGCAACCCAGACGCAAGGCGGATGGATCGTTGTCGGCAACCCCGCCGCCACGCTTACACAGTCGGGCAATAACCAATCGGGCAGCAAAGGTACGGCGCTGTCGCAACCACTTACCGTCACGCTGTCTTCCATCCCCTCTGGCTTCACGAACACCGGCGCGGGAATTCTGTTCACCACTTCGGCCGGCACGCTCTCCAACGGCACCACCAGCGGCAGCAGCGTGATTGCTACAACCAACTCCTCGGGCGTCGCGTCGGTTACGCTGACGCTGCCTTCGACCGCCGGAACAGTGACTGTGACCGCGCAGGATCAGTTTGCCCTTGGCGGAACCTCAGTCACGTTTACCGAAACTGCCAATTAACCTACAGCTCCCTGCCTGTCCCACGTTGGCGGCCCTAGTGCCGTCAACGTGCCGGTCGGCTCCAGGTGGTCTTGAAGAATCATCAAACGTTCACGCGCTTCCTGCCGCAAGGTTAGCTCCATGAGAGAGAGAATTCGGTTGCTGCGTTATTGCCTGTACTGGAGTGCCTCATTCAAGCAGCTTGCGCTTTGTCTGGTTGTTGGATTGGCCCTAAGCGTATTCTCTGCCGCTCAGGATGCTCCAGTGAATCCCAACTGGCCGGGTCCTGGGCAGCTCTTTGTCGGTACGTGTTATCAGCCCATCGATCGCACCCCCGAGCAGATCGATCGCGACATCGCAATCATGAGGCATGCGGGATTCAATGTGGTGCGCATGGGAGACCTGTCCTGGGATTCATTCGAGCCCTCACAGGGCAAGTTCACCTTCGTATGGTTCGACACGATCATGGACAAGATGCAGGCCAACGGCATCAGAGTGATTCTGGACATTCCGGGGTCACCGGCGCCGATCTGGCTTCATCGCGCGTACCCGGGAGTCGATATCGTCGCCCAGAACGGCGCACGCCTCCCTCCCGCGGAGCGTTATATGGATGACATCAGCGATCCGAATTACATGCGCGAAGCGGGGATTCTCGCCGACGCGATGACGAAACGCTATGCACATCATCCCGCCATCATCGCTATCGGATATGACAACGAGATCGGAAACGGCTACATGTCGTACTCCGAAGCCGACAGGCAGCGCTTCATTGCATGGCTCAAGAAGAAGTACGGAACTATTGAAGAACTCAATAGGGCCTGGGCGACACAACGGTGGTCGCGTAGGTTGAACAGCTTTGAGGATGTCGACTTACCCCTTGCAGACGGCCCCGGCCCTTCCGAACGATACCTCGATCTTCATCGCTACTGGTCCGATGTTACCGTGGGGCGACTCGAGGAACTGGAAGCGATTCGACGCCGCAATATGCCCGATGTTCCATCGATCTCAAACCTGTGGGATACGGCGGAGAGGCGGGGATTCGATTATCTCAGCACATACAAATCCTATGTCTCCTTTGGCGCGGAGGGTTTTTATCCTGGCGACCCGATCAGCGGCGCGTTTGGCGCGTTGACGATTAAAGGAGATCTGGCTACACCCATCTGGTTCAACGAATTCACCGCGGGCGGCGGAGGCTTTTACGGAACGCCGAATCGAAGCCGCATGTACGCATATCTCGGTCTCATGATGGGGGCGCAGGGGTTCCTCGCATGGACGTTTAACAGTCACCCTGGAGGAGAGGAGCAGGCGCTCTTTGGGCTAGTCGACCACGACGGCACACCTTCGTGGAAGGTCGGCGAGTTCGGTCGCATAGCTTCGGAGTTCGAACAACTCTCGAAGCTCGGATTCCCACGGTATACGCATCCCGAAGTCGCCATCGCTTATTCCTTCGACTCGTTGATCGACTCGCACCCAAACGGTCCCTCCAACACGACGCTTCAGTACTTCTGGCCTTCTTATACCGAGCAGGTGCAGGGCGCCTTTGAGCCCCTGTTCCGCGCAAACATTGACACGGCGGTCATCAATATCGGGCGCGACAGTCTTGCGCAGTACAAACTAGTCGTCGTACCGGCGGATTACATGATGGACGCCGCCAGCGCAAAGGCGATTCGGGAGTACGTGAGCAACGGCGGCACTGTTTTGATGACGGCGTTCTCGGCCAAAGTTGACGAGCACGGGCAGTGGTTCGATACGCCGCTTCCCGGGCGGCTCAGCGATGTTTTCGGAATGAAGACGAACGCGTTCTATCGAGTTGCGTCGACGTTGAAATTTGAGTTAGACGGCGAATTGGTCGACACCGGCGCGCACTTCTATGAAGTGCTTGAACCGTCGACGGCGACGGTTCTTTCGCCATTCACGAACACCGCAGAGCATTCTCCCGCTGTGACGATCAACAACTTCGGCAAGGGAAGGGCGATCTATTTGGCAACAGAATCGGAAGCATCCTCGATCGGACCCTTGCTGAATCATCTTTATTTGGTTGCGGGCATTCAACCGGGACCGCAGACTCCCGAAGGTGTCTGCGCGCGGGTTGTCGATGGCCGGACTCTCTACGTGAACACGACTCAGCAGGAGCAGAGGATTCCGATTACCGGCAAGAGAAGAGGGATCATCAGCAATCGGAACTACGATGGAGCAGTCATCCTGGGTCCGCAGGAAGCGGACCTGATCGAGTGACGAATGCAGCTTCTCTGTGGCAGGAATCACAGATTTACCTGTCCCAGATTCTCTCCCGGTTGGATCTTTCGCGTAGGCCCTGTATCCGAAACAGCTTAGCCCGGGGTTGTGGGATCGGTCCCCGCTCAAGCCGGCGCTGGCCAAAAGCCTGACGCCATGCGTCGCAGTGCCGCCAAGGCGAAACAGACCGAGGACGCCGTTTGTCCCTGACTGTCTCAAGGCGCCGTCGATGAGGTTACGGTCAACTTGACATTTGTCGTGTTCGCGGAACTGGGGCCGACCATCAGGTCGAAGACGCCGGGTTCAACCACTCGTTTCATGTCGAGGTTAAAGATGGCGAGCATCTGCGGCGTGACGGTGAATTCCACGGTTCGCCGTTCGCCGGGCTTCTGCGTAACGCGCTGAAATCCTTTCAACTGCATCACCGGCTGCGTGACCGAAGCCACCTGTTGATGCAGGTAGAGTTGCGCGACCTCATCTCCCTCGCGTGTGCCGGTATTGGTTACGTCGACGCTCACCACGGCTGTTCCGCCGGCTGGTATCTGCGCCGGTTCTACGCGCAGATTGTCGAACTTGAAAGTCGTGTAACTCAGGCCGTAGCCGAATGGAAACAGGGGCTCGCGGTGGCCGAATACATAGCTTCGCATTTGAGAAGGCTTGTGATTGTAGTAATCGGGCAGATCGCCCGCTGAATGCGGGAATGTGATGGGCAACTTTCCGCCCGGATTCACATCGCCAAAGAGCACTTCGGCCGCGGCCGCGCCACCCTCTTCGCCGGGAAACCAGCCCTCAAGAATCGCGGGGACATTTTGCGCGATGTAATTGATCGAAAGAGGGCGTCCGTTGCTGAGGAATACAACCGTTGGAGTGCCTGTGGCGACGACCGCCTTGACGAGGTCGTCCTGGGCCCCGAGCAGGTCAAGCGAGTCGCGATCGCCGAGATGCTCTTCGCTCCAGGCCTCGCGATCGGTGCTTTCGTCTTCGCCGACAACGAGGATTGCGACATCGGCCTTGCGGGCGGTTTCAACAGCTTCCTGAATTGAGGCGGCTTGAGTGGCGGGATCGACGAGCCTGACGCCGTCAGCCCAGAAGCCGCGATATCCCGGCGGCGCCGTGGTTACCTTGCAGCCTTCAGAATAGAGGACCGTCGCCTTGTCGCCCACCCGCGCGCGTATGCCGTCGAGAATGCTTATGCCGAAACCGGGATCGCGGCTATACCCGCCGAGATGAACATCGGCGGCATTGGGCCCGATGACTGCGATGCGGTGCAGTTTGCCCAGGTCAAGCGGCAGCAGATTCTTCTCATTCTTGAGAAGAACGATGGCTTTGCGCGCGGCTTCAAGCGCCAGCTGGCGGTGTTCCGGGCTATTGTTGACGCGCTCGGCGTAGCCGGGATCGACATAGGGGTTATCGAAGAGGCCGAGGCGGAACTTCGCAGCCAGCACACGACCAACGGCCCGATCGAGTTTGCTCTCGGGCACGATGTGTTGCCTTACCTGGGCAATGAGGGTGCGATACACAGGGTCATCTGCAAGATCGAAGTCAACTCCGGCATCGAGCGCCAGCCGCGCGGCTTCGGCCGGATCGTGCGCCACGTGATGCTCCAGGATCAGCCCATTCAGCCCCCCGTCGTCCGAGGTGACATAGCCGTCGAATCCCCATTCGTGGCGCAGGTTCTGCTCGAGCAACCAGTGGTTGATGGAGGACGGGACCCCGTCGATCTCGTTATAGGAAGCCATCACGCTGCCCACGTGAGCTTCTTTGACCGCAGCCTCAAACGGCACCAGGAAGTTCTCGCGAATGATTCGCTCGGAGTAATTGCCGGGCGCAGTATTGGTCCCGCCTTCGGGCTGCCCGTGGACCGCGAAGTGCTTGGCCGTGGCCAGAACGTGATGGCGGTCGATGGCGAAAGAATCGCCCTGCAGACCCTCGACCATCGCCACTGCCATGCGCGAAACAAGATATGGATCCTCGCCGTATGTTTCCTCGGTTCTGCCCCAACGCGGGTCGCGCGCAATATCCAGATCGGGTGCAAATAATTGGTTTGCGCCGCGCGAGGAGGCTTCGTCGGCAATTGCCGTATAAACGCGCTTGACCAGCTCCGTGTCCCAGGTGCTTGCCATTGCCATTGTCTGCGGAAAACTGGTGCTGCCGTACTCCATGTAACCGTGCAGGCCTTCACCGAAGAACAAGGCTGGAATTCCGAGCCGCGTCTTTTCGCGCTGATACCGTTGAACGGCGTTGCGCAGAATTGCGGCGTCACGAGGGGTCAGCTTGATCTCCGTGCCCCATTCGGCGGCGAGGGCATGCTGCGCTGTTTCGGCGGTGAAGGTCTGGGAGGGATCGATAACCTGAACCTTATTACCCGTGCTATCCGCTGTCCAAACAAGTTCGTTAACCTTTTCTTCGAGCGTCATGCGCTGCAACAGGTCAGAGACGCGCGCCTGAATGGGAAGAGACGCATCCTGGTACGGAAGCTTGCCGGTCTTCGTATCCGGCTTCACCTGGCCACTTGCCGTCACACCGAGCAGCAGAAAGCTGATGCCAAGAGCGCAGACCCTCCGGCAATATGAGCGAAGATTGCGATTTCTGTTCGTGAACATGGCCGTCTCCAATCCTTCCTGTCGTTCAGCTCCGAGCCTGATCAATCCCAAGCCGAATCCTGCAAGCCGGTGAAACAATTCGCCTGACATGACGCACATAACGGGCGCAGACAACTTGAATCGGGTTGCAATCCACAACGATACCACCGGCCTTTCGCCTGCGCCGTCATTCCTATCAGCCGGATTGCCGAGAGAGAGCAGGCGCATCCCCGGATTTATGATTGGATAGCTTGCGGCTCATTGTTCGTGCGTAACTCGAACGCTTCGCCGGCGGATACGAATGAATGGCCGTTGGCTCTGCCCGGATGGGATTCCGCGGGGCGTAACATCGGAGCTGAGTAAAAAGGAATGAGAAAGGGTGCCGTTTGAAAAGTCGTCATGCGATTTGTGCACTTTTGGTCTGCTTCGGGTGGTTGGCATTCGGACAGAATGCCGCTGTTCCGCCAGCTGCCGTGAAGCCAGATCCTATCGAAGCCTATTTACAGCCGCTGGTGAATAATCACACGATCGCCGGCGCGGTTACGCTGGTCGCCACGAAAGATCGCATTGTTTATATCAAGCCAATCGGCTACCAGGATCTTGCGTCAAAGACACCGATGCCGGCAGACGCGATGTTCTGGATTGCATCGACTTCGAAGCCAATGACCGCGACAGCAGTGATGATGCTGGTGGACGAAGGCAAGATCAACCTCAACGATCCGGTTGAGAAGTATCTTCCGGAGTTCAAAGGACAGATGGTCCGGGTGGCCAATCCTGCTTCACCAACGGGCGCACAAGGGGCATCGGATTCAAAGGCGAGTCCGCAGTTGGCGCCTTCGGTTCATCCGATTCTGGTGCGGGAGATTTTGAGTCACACGAGCGGGTTGCCGTTTCGTTCCGCCGCACAGCCCGGCGCGCTCGATCTGCTACACCTCAAAGACGCCGTCCGCAGTTTTGCCTCGGAGCCTCTTCTCTTTCAGCCGGGCACGAGCTATTCCTACTCGAATGAGGGCATCAATACCGCGGCGCGCATCATTGAAGTCGTGACCGGAATGCCCTACGAGCAGTTCATGCAGGAGCGGCTTTTCTGGCCTCTGGGCATGAAGGACACCACATTCTGGCCCACACCTGAGGAGATCGGCCGGCTTGCGAAATCGTATCGGCTGGATACGCGCACCAAAGATCTGGCGGAGCAGCCCATCGATCAGTTGACTTACCCGCTCGCCGATCGGCAGCACCGCTACCCGATGCCCGCCGGCGGATTGTTTTCGACGGCGGCAGATGTATCAATTTTCTGCAGGATGATCTTGAATGGCGGGGTGCTTGACGGCAAACGTTATATTTCGCAGGCTTCGCTCCATGAGATGACGACCGAGCAAAATGGGGGTCTTGGCAAAACGAGCTACGGATTTGGCTGGTTCATTTCGGCGAGCGGCTTTAGTCATGGCGGAGCCTACAAGAACGACATGGAGATCGATGTCGCGAAAGGGCGCATCCTCATCTTCATGGTTCAGCAGAATGGGGCGTGGGGAACTGCGGATGGGGACGGGATCGTGCCCAACCTGGAGCGGCTCTCGGACGATGTAGTTGCTTCGAACCCGCAGCGCTAGCCAATATTGCGCAGCGCCGCAACCCGGCTGCGCAATTCGGCGGCGAAGGCTGCGTCTTCCGGGGGCAGCGGCTTGGGCCCGTCGGCTTCGAGCGAATCGAGATTGACCTCGACATTGGCCAGCGCGCCGGCCAACGCGGCCTTGGCGAGCGCGATGGATGTGGTGAGGTCGGAGCTCATTCGGGGATTGGTGATGGGCGCGAGGCGGGTTGCGATCTGCTCGATCTCGAAGGTGCGCTCGGCTACGCCTAATGGAACGCCGGCCGCGAGCCGCAGAGCCGCGGCGACGGCTGCGCCGCCGCCGGGTGAGGTCCTGGCGGCTTTGTAGGCGGCCATCACGGAGATGTAGGATTCGGCGTCGGCGTCGATGGCAGCCTTCAGCTCTTCGCGCAGCAAAGAGAGGCGTGCAATCGCAGCGGCGAGCGCCTCATCGTGCTGCAGGTAGGCTTTTTTGCCGCGCGACATGGATGCCACCATCGCCGCCAGGCCCGCAGCCATGGCTCCGCTTGCGGCCGCGGCGCTGCCTCCGCCGGGAGTCGCCGTGGGCGCGGCGAGCTGCTCAATAAACGGCTCAATGCCCGCGCGCAGTGTAGCGTTGCGGCTGCTGGCAGCCGCTTTTCCGCTCATAACATCGGCCAGCCGGTTCTCGAGGATCAGCGACGAATCGAAGTTTTCAACCTGCAGAAACCACTCGGCCGCCTGCTCAAGCGCGAGCTTGGGGATAAGCCCCACAATCTCACTCGACACTGGCACGACGCCGTAGCGCGCGGCTTCGCGGCGCACAAACTCGAAGACGCGGTGGATGGGCGTCTGCTCAAAGTCAGTCAGGTTCATTGAGACCTGCGCCAGGCCGCGCACCAGGAATCCCGCAGCTTTTACATAGCGCAGGCCGCCGGACGAGAAGCGAACGGCTTTGGCGACTTTCTTTGCGATCTCGATGTCGGGGGTGTTGAGAAAGATGTTGTAGGCGATGAGGAATTTGCGCGCGCCCACAATGGTTGCGCCGGCGGTGGGGTGCAGGCGGGCTTCGCCGAAGTCGGGCAGGCGCGCAGGGTTGGTGGCGATCTCATCGCGAATGCCCTCGAACTGGCCGCGGCGAACGTTCTCGAGATTGGTGCGCTCGGGCCGGGTGGCTGCGGCTTCGTAGAGATAAACGGGAACGCCGTAGCGCTTATAGATCTCGGCGCCCACGCGGCGAGCCATGGCCACGCAATCGTCGAGCGTGACGCCGCCGATGGGGATGAACGGCACCACGTCCGCCGCGCCCAGGCGGGGATGCGCGCCCTGGTGGTGATTGAGATCGATGAGCTCGGCTGCCTTGCCAACGCCGCGAATCGCCGCTTCCTCAACGGCTTCGCGCTCGCCGGCGATGGTGATCACCGAGCGGTTGTGGTCGGCGTCCATTTCGCGATCCAGCAGGACCACGCCGGGCAGCTTCATGGCTTCAATAATGGCGTCGACTTTGGCCGCATCGCGGCCCTCAGAGAAATTCGGTACGCATTCAACTAACGTGGTGGACACAAGAAAAGGATAAAGACCTCGGGGCTTGCACGGCAACCTGGCGCAAAGGCGCACAGCAGCCGCCGGTAGTATCCTTAATAGCGGTTTTCACGAGGCGCTGCGCGCGGCAACTCTTTGGTCCAGGGCAGTGCTTCGAATAAAGGGGAGGGGAGCATGGGGACAACCGAGGCTCCGGCAACAAAGGCTCCAGTGATTCGCGCGCCGCGCGGCACTGAGCTGCGCTGCAAGGGATGGCAGCAGGAGGCGGCGCTGCGCTGCCTGATGAACAATCTCGATCCTGAGAATGCTGAGCGGCCGCAGGACCTAGTGGTGTATGGCGGCATCGGCAAAGCGGCCCGCAACTGGGATTGCTACCACGCCATCGTGCGCGAGCTTGAGCGGCTGGGCGCTGAGGACACGCTGCTGGTGCAGTCGGGCAAGCCGGTCGCGGTCTTCCCGACCCACGAGATGGCGCCGCGCGTGATCATCGCCAACTCAAACCTGGTGGGCAAATGGGCCACCTGGGAGCACTTTAACGAGCTCGACCGCAAGGGCCTGATGATGTACGGCCAGATGACCGCGGGAAGCTGGATTTATATCGGCACGCAGGGCATTTTGCAGGGTACGTTTCAAACCTTTGCCGCGCTGGCCGATCAGCATTACGCGGGCGCGAGCGGGGCGGGTACGCTCAAAGGCAAGCTCGTTGTGACCGGCGGCATGGGCGGCATGGGCGGAGCGCAACCGCTCAGCGTCACGTTGAACGGCGGCGTGGCATTGGTGGTTGAGGTCGACCGCAGCCGCATTGAGCGGCGCGTCGAGGCGCGCTACTGCGACTGCCTGAGCGAGAGCCTGGATGAGGCGCTTGCGCTTTGCGAAGAGGCAAGGCGCGAGGGCCGAGCGCTTTCAGTTGGCCTGGTGGGTAACTGCGCCGATGTTCTGCCTGAGATTGTGCGGCGCGGCGTGCACGTTGACGTGGTGACCGACCAGACCAGCGCCCACGATCCGCTGAACGGGTACATTCCGCAGGGGCTCTCGCTGAGCGAGGCCGCGGAACTCAGGCGGCGCGACCCTGAGGAATACGTGCGCCGTTCGACGGCTTCGATGGTGGTGCACGTGGATGCGATGCTGGCACTGCAGCGCGCCGGCGCAGTGACGTTCGACTACGGCAACAACATTCGCCGCTTTGCGTTTGACGCCGGATGCGCGGGCGCATTCAACATTCCCGGCTTTGTGCCGGAATATATTCGCCCGCTCTTCTGCACGGGCACGGGGCCATTCCGCTGGGTTGCGCTGTCGGGCGATCCAAGCGACATCGATCGCACCGACGAGCTGGCGCTCGAGCTCTTCCCCGAGAACGAGATCCTCAATCGCTGGCTGCGGCTGGCGCGAGGGCGTTTCGCGTTTCAGGGATTGCCGGCGCGCATCTGCTGGCTGGGCTCCGGCGAGCGAGCCAGGATGGGCGAGGCGATGAACGAGCTGGTGCGCAAGGGAGAATTGAAGGCGCCCATCGCCATGGGCCGCGACCATCTCGACGCGGGTTCGGTGGCCAGCCCCTATCGCGAGACGGAAAAGATGCTCGACGGCTCCGATGCCGTGGCCGACTGGCCGATATTGAATGCGCTGCTGAACACCGCGTCCGGAGCAACGTGGGTAAGCTTCCACCACGGGGGCGGCGTAGGCATGGGCTACTCGCTGCACGCGGGCCAGGTGACAGTCGCCGACGGCACCGAGCTGGCGGCGCGCAAGATCGCGCTCGTGCTGAACAACGATCCGGGATTGGGCGTAGTCCGCCACGCCGATGCGGGGTACGAGCTGGCGCAGAGGACGGCGCGGGAAAAGGGCATTCGCATTCCAACGGCGGAGAAGTGAGCGATGAGCGAGCAGCTTGCAATCGTCAACATCGGTCAACTCGTCACGCTTGCAGGACCTTTGCGCCCGCGCATCGGTCACGAGCTGCGCGAACTTGGCATCATCGAGAATGCTGCGTTGCTAATTGAAAACGGTCGCGTCAAGGAAGCGGGAACCTACGCCGAGATCAAGCCGCTGATTCCTCCGGGAACCGCCGAAATCGATGCTGAACGCGCCTGCGTAACACCGGGGTTCGTCGACGCGCACACGCATTTCGTTTTCGCCGGCAATCGCGGGGCGGAGTTTGAGCAGCGCATCGCCGGAGCCACGTATCAGCAGATTGCGACGGCCGGCGGAGGCATTCTGAGCACCGTGCGGCACACGCGCGCGGCCAGTGAAGATGAGCTGCTGGCCGAGTCGCGCCGCCATCGCGACTGGATGCTACGCGCGGGAACCACGACGATGGAAGCGAAGTCCGGTTACGGGCTCGACCGCGAGACGGAACTGAAGATGCTGCGCGTGATTCAACGTCTCAACATCGAGGGCCCCACGCGCGTGGTGCCTACGCTGCTGGCCGCGCACGCCGTCCCGCCGGAGTTTTGCGGCCGGCGCGGGGAGTACGTGCGCTGGGTGGCCGAGGAACTGATTCCGGAAGTCGCGAGCCAGCATCTGGCCGAGTACTGCGACGCCTTCTGCGACGATTGCGCGTTCACGGTAGAGGAGACGCGGAGGGTGCTCGCGGCGGCGCAGCGCAGCGGGCTGAAGCTGCGCGTGCACGCCGAGCAATTCCGGCCGGGCACGGGCGCTGCCCTGGCAGCAGAACTCGGCGCGATCACCGCCGATCACCTTGAGGCCGCAACCCCTGAGACTCTGGCGCAACTGCGCGAAGCAGGAGTGCAGCCTGTGCTCTTGCCCGGCTCGGTTTTCGCGCTGGGGCACACGCAGTATCCTCCGGCGAGGGCGATGGTCGAGCGCGGATTGTCGATCGTGATTGCGACCGACTTCAATCCCGGCTCGTCGCCCATCGCGTCGATGCCGCTGATTCTCTCGCTCGCGTGCCTCCAGATGAAGCTGACGCCCGCGGAGGCGCTTACCGCCGCGACCG
>Ga0326727_10009617_pt1 | contig 23631 bp, 18 predicted proteins | sample MB2enrmetagenome_FD_207643 | JGI IMG/M metagenome (GOLD analysis project Ga0326727, IMG submission 207643) | Lab enriched peat soil microbial communities from McLean, Ithaca, NY, United States - MB29MY | ecosystem: Environmental > Terrestrial > Soil > Wetlands > Peat | place: USA: New York... | reverse complement strand
GCTTTTCCCTCGATGCAGGACCGGGCGGAAAGGACGGGTAAAGCGGCCAGAAGGAAAGACCACGGTCAGAAAATCACTGACCGTGGCTACGGGATTGCTTTTCCCTCGATGCAGGACCGGGCGGAAAGGACGGGTAAAGCGGCCAGAAGGAAAGACCACGGTCAGAAAATCACTGACCGTGGCTACGGGATTGCTTTTCCCTCGATGCAGGACCGGGGGGAAAGGACGGGTAAAGCGGCCGGAAGGAAAGACCACGGTCAGAAAATCGCTGACCGTGGCTACGGGCTCTCCGATGCCGTGGGAATTAATGCCCATCCAAACATGAGTTAGGCCCGTCCTCGATCCAGAAGTGAAACTCTAAAGTACCGTAGAAGCCTACTCTCTTCCCCGCCTGCGATATAGGCTTGAACTTCCACTTCTTTAACGCATCAGTGCTTGTTTTCAACAGCAGGGGATGGCCGCTCACGGTCTGAGTGCAGGAGATTTCGCCCTTGTCATTCACAAGGATCGACAGCACCACCGTTCCCTGGATCCTCGCCATCATAGGCAATTTTGGCAACCTGGGAGCTTCGCAATAACTGGCCTGCTTTAGTATTTGGGTAGAATTAAGCCAAATGGCTTTGCCTTCGGCATCTCGTAACAAGGGACCGGTTGACTTGCAGGGCGGTGCGACATTGGCTCCAATGGCCAATGCCACGCCAAACCCGAGAAGGCAAAAAGTGAAACTCCACCACAGCGTCTTCATTACTCCGCCTCCTTTCCTCTTCCGGAGCGGGCGGAACCCCTGATGAGTCGGCATTGTAAATCTTCCGCCCACTACGTAGCACCGCGAGCATGCGCTTCAACCTGGGAGAAAAAGGTACCAAGAGAAAAAATTACCACGTACCTTTTCTCCCCACAAAGTGCGTTCCGCCGTGGGTCAGAGTCCGTAGCCACGGTCAGTGATTTTCTGACCGTGGGCTTTTCCCTCAATGCGGGGCCGGGCGGAAAGGATGGGTAAGGCGGCCGGAAGGAAAGACCTCGGTCAGAAAATCACTGACCGTGGCGACGGGCTCTCCGATGCCGTGGGAATTAATGCCCACCCAAACATGAGTTAGGCCCGTCCTCGATCCAGAGGTGAAACTCTAAAGTACCGTAGAAGCCTACTCTCTTCCCCGCCTGTAACGTGGAAGAAAAAGGTACCAGACCTTTTCTGTTCGACCCCGCTTGACTTATTACAAGTATGTTATATAATTGACTCGCCATGAGGACGCGGGATCTAAAAGCGGAGCGGCGGAGGCACGGCTGGGGCCAGGTGGAAGCGGCCGAGCGTCTCGGTGTGTCCCAACCTTATCTGGCCATGCTGGAGAACGGAAAACGCCGCCTAACGCCCGCCTTGGCTCGCAAGATGGTTGCGGCCTATGGACTTCCGCCTACGGAACTTCCGGTGCCGTCGGCGTTCACGGAAAAGGTTGACGGGCAGCGCCTGGTTGAGGATCTCGCGAAACTCGACTACCCGGGATATGCTTATGTTCGCACGCATGTGAGAAGTAAGTACCCCGGAGAGGTTCTGCTTACCGCTCTGGCGCAAGAGAATTTGGAGGGAAGGGCGGCCGAAGCGCTGCCTTGGCTGCTCCTGCGCTATTGGCACATGGATTTCGGATGGCTGGTGGGGGAGGCGAAGAAATTTGACCTCCAAAACCGCTTGGGATTTGTGGTCAACCTTGCCCGCCAGCTTTCCGAACGAGGCGGGGAGGCGGAGCGCACACAGGCTCTGGCGGGTTTGGAATGCATGCTGGAATCGAGCCGGTTGGCGCGGGAAGACTATTTCTACCGGCCTCCCCGCAACGACCGGGAGCGGGAGTGGCTGTCCCAAAACCGGCCGGAGGCAGCGCGACACTGGAATTTGTTGTCAGACCTTCGACCCGAGCACTTGCAATATGTCGCCTAAAAACCAGCCAATACTCCCATCTCCTTGGGACCGATTCCTGGAAGAACTTGACGGGTTTCTCCGGGAACAGGTTCACGTCCATTGCATCGGTGGATTCGTGGTCAGCCTCTTTTACGGATTACCCCGACCAACGGGGGATGTTGACTATTTTGCTGTGCTGCCCTATGGCGCAGTGAGTGACCTTCAGGAATTGGCGGGGCCTGGCTCAATGCTTGCGAAGAAGCACAAACTTTATTTGCAATATTTTCCGGCCATTTCCCTGCCCGAGGACTATGAAACGCGGCTCTCGGAGATGTACCCCGGCCGCTTTAAGAACCTGCATCTTCACGCCCCCGGCCCCTACGACTTGGTTTTGTCCAAGTTGGAGAGAAACAGCCAGAAGGATCGTGATGACGTAGCTTTTCTGGCAGAAAGCCTCCATCTTAGGCCTGAGGTGCTGCGCGAACGCTACCAAAAGGAGCTACGCCCATACCTGGCGAATGAAGACCGCCACGACCTCACCCTTAAACTCTGGCTCGACGTTTGCTTTGAGAGGCCCACGCTTAGACCTTAAGTCGCGACGGAGCAGCCAGTTTCACGCAAAGGCGCTAAGCCGCAGATGCAGTGCGGTGGGGTTGAGGAAACCCCACCGCCTACCGCCACCGCCGCGTCGCAACAAGACGCGGGGTGAGATGACGCCACTCCGTGAGGTGGGAAAGCTCACCCCTTCAGGCTTTGGGACAGGTAATTCGCCAAGCCCAGGTTCTTGATGAGGCTCAGTTGCGTGTCGAGGTAATCGGCGTGCCGCTCCTCGTCCTGCAAATTACCCTTCAGCAATTCCGCCGAGGCATTGTCTCCGGCCTTGGTGCAGATGGCGGCGCCTTGGTTGTAGCTGGCGATGGCGCCCGTCTCATCTTTCAATCCAATGGCGAACTGCTCTTCCACGCTTTTGCCGATGTGGATTTTCGGCAGCGTTTGCACGTCGGGCTCGCCCTCCAGAAAGAGCATGCGGCTGATCAATCTCTCGGCGTGTTTCATTTCTTCAATGGCCCGCTTGGTGGTGTCACCCGCCAGCGCCTTGTAACCCCAACTCTCGCACATCTCGGCGTGGAGGATGTATTCGTGCACCGCGCCCAACTCATCGGTTAAAGCTCCCTGCAAAACTTGCAACACTTCCGGCTTACCTTTCATGGCAGACTCCTTATGAATCGACGGGCTCTGCAATCACACTTGTACGCAGTGCCGTCATCGAGTGGACGAAGGGGCGAGGGGGATCTTCGGCGGCGCCTATTATACACCCGGCTGGTTTGCGAAGATATGAGAGTGGTGGCGTCGAAGGTGGTGGCCGGTAGCGGTTACAGCAGCGTGGCGGCGCCGCAAAAGAAAGTCAAAAGTCAAAACGCAAAAGTCAAAGCCGGGTCTAAAGGGTGGCGGAGCTAAGTCGTCAAGGCTGCAAGGAAATTCCCGAACGAACAAAACACCTCACGCAAAGGCGCAAAGGCGCGAAGGTACAAACAATACAAAGCTGCTTGTCTTGGCGACCCTCTGCGCCTTGGCGTCTTTGGGTGAGATTGTTTATTTTTTCGCAGCTTTTCAGGCGGTCGATCCAACACAGCTACTTACCGTCAGACGTTCCGGACAACTTGACCATCTCCTAGCGCCAAAACGTCCACTTTTTACGTGTTTTGGGTGTGAATTTGCTTATGTAAGGGCGCAAGTGTAAGGAGGCGCATATGAGTACCGCGATGGTTATAGTCATTTTGTCACTTTCGGGCCTCGCTTTGGGTGTGACGATCTTCACGTCGGTTAGAGGACTGCGAGCCTATTGGCAGGCGCGGGGTAAACGCTTGGTGACCTGCCCGGAAACCCATTGCGCCGCAGCCGTCGAACTGGACGCCAAAGGTGCAGGCCTAAAGGCTTTTCGGGGTGGGACTTATCTCTGCCTCCAGGATTGCTCGCGTTGGCCGGAAAAGAAGGACTGCGCCCAAGATTGCCTGACTGAAGTCAAAACTCTGGGGCAGGGGTGCCTGGTTCGCAATATCGTGGCGCAATGGTACCAAGGCCGGGCCTGCGTCTATTGCCACAAGGCCGTGGATACCGTCGCGGAATGGACCGGCCACATGCCCGCTCTGCTGGCCCCCCAGGGCAAGACCACGAGCTGGGGCGATGTGCCTCCGGAGAAACTGCCGGAGATCTTCGCCACTCATAAACCCGTCTGCTGGTCGTGCCACATTGCGGAAACCTTTCGCCGTGAGCACCCCGAACTCGTTACCGACCGCCCGGCAAGGTGGTAGATTCACCAAGTGCGGTGGTTAGTGGCTAGTGGCTAGGGGCGAGCAGTGCTTGATGGCTGCCTTTCCGGAAAATCCTCCCTTATCAATGCCTTCTGGCTATTGCTTTCTGCCTACTTCCCCACACAGCTCACACGCCAGATGCGGTTGCCGCCATCGTCGGTAACCAGCAGGGAGCCGTCCGGCGCGACGGCCACACCCACGGGGCGTCCCCAGACATCACCGTTGGGGGTCACAAAACCAGACAAAAAGTCCTCATACTCGCCGGTGGCGTGGCCGTCTCTGAGGGGCACTCGAATCACCTCGTACCCTGTGCGCACTGCGCGATTCCACGACCCGTGCTCGGCCGCCAAAATGTCACCCCGATACTCCGCTGGGAATTGGTCACCCTCGTAGAATGTCAGCTCTAACGAGGCATTATGGGGTTGTAATAGGATGTCAGGCAAAATCACCTTGTCGCGCAACTCCGGATGCTTTCCGGCGTGGCGCGGGTCTTGGTGCGGGCCGATGTAATACCACGGCCAGCCGTAGAAACCGCCCTCCTGCACATGCGTGATGTAATCTGGGGGGAGGTTGTCGCCCAGCAGGTCGCGCTCATTAACCGAGGCCCACAGTTCGCCCGTCCGGGGACTTATGGCCAACCCCACGGCGTTGCGGATGCCCCAGGCGTACACTTGCAAATCCGATCCGTCGGGGTTGGCTATCAGAATGTCGGCGCGGTGAAACTCCTCCGGGTTGTTATCGGTGTCATCGACATTGGAATGCGAGCCCACGGAGATAAACATTTTCTTCCCGTCCCGCGAAAACACAATGTCGCGCGTCCAGTGTCCGCCGCCGCGCAGTCGCCCAAAGCCCGGAAGGTTCGGAACAATTACTTCGCTTGGCCCAGACGCTTCCAAGTCGCCGTCCTTGTATGGAAAACGAACCACGGAATTAGTGTTGGCAATGTACACATAATTTGGGTGAGGCCCGGGCGGGTAAAATGCGATGCCAAAGGGCAAGGTGAGGCCCGAGGTGAAAACATGGACCGAACCCGCTTCGCCATCCTTGGCGATGCCGCGATAAACCTTGATGCGGCCCGGCGCACTTTCGGCCACAAACACATCGCCATTGGGCGCAGTGCGAATCAAGCGGGGATTCTGAAACCCATCGGCGAATTGCTGGACCTTGAATCCCGCCGGCGCTTGCGGCCAGGCATTCGCCGGACGTGGGACGATATGGGGTCCGGCGTCGACGGACTCGGAAGCATAGGGTGCGGGAAGGTCGGCCACCGTGATTTTATGGAGTGTCCCGGGTTTCTCTCCGTGATAGTCGGTAAACACCGGCGGGTCCACCGCCCCCGCGCCACCCGCCGCCCAGGCTATCAGCAATAGCGTGCGCCCTCCCGCCATGAGCACCACGGCAAATAATCCTGCCCCCAACGCCATCCGATATAGAAAATTCATTTGCCCACTCCTCAATTGAACTATTCTCCCCTTTGGATGATTCAAGGGGCGCCCCCGGTTACAGTGTTTCATGGTACTGCCCCGGCGATCCCAGCGCCGAGATAGGGCTCCACGCACTAAAATTTCACTTGCCTCACGAGCCACTTGAAGGGATAGTACGGGCGCGCCTTCGTGGCGTGTTATAATTTTAAGAGGAAGCAACTTTTCGGACCCGGAACCTCGATGAAAAGCTGTCCTGAGTGCGCGGCCACATACCCGGATGATTACGCCATTTGCCCCAAGGATGGGGCGCCGCTGCAGGAATCTACCCTGTGGCAGATCGGGACGGTGGTGCGCGGAAAGTACCGCATTCAGGCGCGTCTGGGCGAAGGTGGCATGGCCTTTGTCTACAAGGCTCACCACGAACTGCTGGATGAGTTGCGCGCCCTCAAGGTGATAAAACCGGACCTCGCGCGCGACACCGAATTCATGAGCCGCTTCAAGAATGAAGCCATCATGGCGCGCAAGCTGAACCATCCCAATGCCGTGCGCGTGGATGACTTGGACATTGCCGAAGATGGTCTGCCCTTCATCGCCATGGAATTGGTCGTGGGTGACACGCTTAAGACGCTGGTGCAGCGAACCGGTCCGCTGCCCGTTTCCTTGGTGCTCGACATTGCCGCCCACGTCTGTGAAGCCCTTGATGCCGCGCACAAGCTGGGTCTCGTTCATCGTGATATCAAGCCGGAGAATATTGTATTGATTGCGCAGCGTGAGGGCCCCCCTCAGGCCAAAATTCTGGACTTCGGGATTTCGCGCCTGCGCGAGGAGACCTCGGGAGCCAAGGGACTGACGCAGACCGGCATGGTGATTGGCACCCCGGAGTACATGTCGCCGGAGCAGGCCCGGGGCAAGCGGGGTAATGAAATCGACGGCCGCTCCGATCTCTACTCGCTCGGCATCGTCATGTATCGCATGTTGACCGGTGAACTGCCTTTCCAGGCAGATACCACGGTGGAGATGATTCTGCAACAACTCAATACTCAGCCCAAGGCGCCTCACCAGTTGAAGCCGGAATTGGCCATACCGGAAAACGTTTCCGCTATCGTGATGAAGGCGCTGCAAAAGGATCGCGAGAAGCGCTATGCCACGGGAGCAGAGATGGCCGCCGCCATCAAGAAGGCGCGCGGCAGCACTACTCTGACTACGCACAAGATCGATTTTGGGTCCTTGAGCGCCGTCGAAGCAACGTTTGGTTCTGAGAGGGGTGCCGCCGGCTCGCCGGCCGCGCGCAGCTCCGCCACCCCAGCACGCGCGGCGACCTCGGGAGCGGCCACGCCGACTGCTCCGGCAGCCGAGAAACCGATTTATAGGTCGTCTGCACGGATTGAGCCTCCCACCAAGGAATTCCCCACGCGCTTGGTGTTAACGCTGGTGGCAGTGGCCGTGCTTCTTGTGGGTGCGTTTGCCGCTTGGAAGTACCTCGGCTCAGGGAACTCGGCGAACAAAGCCGCGGGCACGATGTCGGGCACGGCAGCGTCGAAACCCGCCAAGGGCGCTGAACCCGGTCACGAGGAGGATCAGAAAACCGCAGAGCCCGCCCAGAATGGACCAGCGGTCAATGGGCAAAAGCCAGCACAGCGCAAAACCCTGAGTTTCGAGGAACAAGAAAAGATCATTGAGCTAACCTCCCTGGCCGCTATTGACTACCGCGAAGGTGGATGTCAAAAAGCCTTGCCAACCTACCAAAAGATTCTGGACATCGACCCTGGCAATCCCCGCGCTTACGCCGCCGTGCAAAAGTGTTATGCCAAGGCAAGAAATGGCGTGCCAATCGCCCCCGCCCCCACCACACCGGCTGCCCCGCCCAACCCTTGAGTCAGGCAGGCGCGAATGGCCTCGACTTTTCCAGAGACAGCTTTTCGACAAGTTATAGTAGAATAGCTATCGACGAAGAATGACCCCTAATCCAACTTTTGCCCCCGCGACCGAATTCAAGCACGCTCTCGAAACTGGCGTTGATGATTACTTCCGGCGGGCGGGCATTTCCAAAACCGGAAACTTTGGCATGTACCTCAAAGCGACGTTGCTGCTCGCGTGGCTTGGTGGTTCATACTACTTGTTGGTTTTCCATGTTTCCAGTTGGCCCGGCGGCGTCCTGGGCGGTCTATCTCTCGCGCTGGCTATGACCGCGGTGGCGTTCAACATTCAGCATGACGGCAATCATGGAAGCTTTTCGAGCCGTCCCTGGATCAATCGGTTGGCAGGGATAACGCTTGATCTTCTGGGGGCCAGCTCTTACCTGTGGATCAGGAAGCACAATTTCAGCCACCATACCTACACCAATATCCCCAATGTGGATGATGACATCGACTTGCTCCCGGTCGGGCGACTCTCATCAGATATTCCCCTGCGTTTCTACCATCGCTATCAGCATTATTACCTTTGGTTCTTTTATTCTTTGCTGGTGATCCAATGGCACTTTTACAGCGACTACAAGAAACTGCTGACAGGGAAAATTGGGATTAGAACTTTTGACCGGCCTCGGGGGTGGGATCTGGCGGGAGTGGTTGCAGGGAAAGCCCTCTTCTTCAGCTTGGCGTTTGTTATTCCCTGCTTGCGTCACCCCTGGTGGGTGGTGGTGGCATTTTATCTTGGCGTCATGATGGTCGTGGGTTTGGTGACCAGCGTGGTGTTCCAGTTGGCCCACATCGTTGAGGAGACTGCGCACCCGGCCTCGTCGGAAGATGTCCACGCCGAATGGGTGATTCACCAGATTCGGACCACCGCTGACTTCGCGCGCCAGAATCGCCTGCTCACCTGGTATCTCGGCGGATTGAACTTCCAGGTTATTCACCACCTTTTCCCGAGGATTTGCCATGTTTACTATCCCCAGGTGGCGCAAGTCGTCGCGCAGGTTTGCAATGAGCATCAGATTACCTACCACGCACACCGCTCGGTCTATGCCGCAATCTGCTCCCACTTTCGGTTCCTGAGGTTAATGGGACGCGCGCAGGAACAGCCATCACCCTGCGCCCCAGCGATCCATTGATGGCCGGTCTTCAGTTGTCAGTGGTATCTCCCCCGAAGAAGCAGGGGGATGAAATCAAAAACCACGATCTAAGCAGTGCTGGGCGCGGGCGGCGCGGCTGCCGCTTCCGACGCTGCCGCCTGTTTTTGCAGCGCCACCGCGCTCTGCAGCAAACGGGGGAAATCATTACTCAGAACCTTGCGGCAGTTCCGGCATCTCCACAAGGTATCCTGCGGGTCGAGGTAATTGAAATTGACGCAACCGCAAGTGCACATGACCTGAAGTCCGGTGCTGCGTCCTTGAACAACCTTGACATCTTCAGCTCCCACCGGAAAGTTCATTTTTCCTCCTCCTGGCGCCTGCTCAGGTTTTAGGCGTGCCGCCGCTGCTTACTCCACATTGTACCCGATTGCGTCCCCAGAGGGCGAACCGTTCGACTCCGAGAAGGCCCGGTGCGGTTCGCGAACACCTGCTTCTAACAGCGCGATTCCGTCGCCTCCTCTTTCACCTCATAGCCCGGGCAACGGAGAACCGGAAGGCGAGGGTATTTGGGATATCTGGGGTCGGTCGCCGAGCGTTGGCATTGGTAAAAAACTGAACCCCGATCGGTGCGCACCAACCGCGAATGCTGACAGGAGAAGCACAGGCCGACGCGCTCACTTTCCGGAGAGTTTGAGGACATATAAAACCGTCGTCAGTTGTCAGTCATCAGTTATCAGTCAAAGTCGCACGGCGGCCCGCTTTTACTGACGACTGAAAACTGATGACTGACGACTTCTGGTAATTTCGCCGCAAATCGCCCACCCAGTGGTCCGCCTCGCGCGTTGGCTTTGGAATGCGGAACCCATCCACGCACCGTTCAACGATGCGCACGGCCGACTCCAGTGAGACGCGGTGCCCGGTGGTAACGTAAATCGGTTTCACATTATCTCGTGTGCGGAGCACCACCCCCACTTTTTCGCCATGGTCGACCAGCGAGGCGGTGGAACCGGCCATGGGGCCAGGCTCTTCGGCTTCGCCCACCAGGATTGACTTGGCGCACCCGATGGTGGGGCAGTCCAGAAGCAGGCCGAGGTGGCAGGCAATTCCAAAGCGCCGGGGGTGCGCCCTGCCGTGCCCGTCGACCAAAATGATGTCGGGGGAAACCCGCAGACGGGCGAAGGCAGCGAGGAGGACCGGACCTTCGCGGAAGGAAAGCAGCCCCGGCACATAAGGGAAACGCAGCTTGCGCCGGGCCATCCGGCGCTCCACCTCTTCCAATTCGGGATATCGGTACACAATCACGCCGGCGAAGGCGTGGTTGGTTTCCGGGTCAAACGCCATGTCGGCCCCGGCGACATATTGCAGTGGGCCGTACCGATCTTCGGTTTCCACGCGCTCGCGCCAGGCCTCTTGCAGCCGCACGGCCTCGCGCGGAGTGACGTCCCAGGGGGTTTGTAATTTCGTTTTCATCGGCCGTCGTTAATGAGAGAATAATCTTATCTTGCCAGTCTGCCTAGATGCGTCCCTGGGTCGCATGGGCAGGATGGCTTACCACGCGATAGGTCGCGGCCATCAGGAAGTCGTTCACGCTTCTGTCCATGCGAGGGTTCGCACTCATGAAACTTCTCAACTTCGAATTCAAAGCTCATCTTCACGACGCCGCTCATGTCCGCGCCACCCTTAAGCGTCTGCGTGCGCGATTCCTCGGAACGGACCACCAGGTTGACACCTACTTCCGCGTTCCGGCGGGGCGGTTGAAGATCCGCGAAGGGCGCATCGAAAACTCTCTCATCTTTTACCAGCGAACCAACTCCGCGCATGCCCGACGCTCCACCGTGGAGATGATGCTCTTGCCGCGCCGGAACTCCGTGTGGGCAATTCTCTCTCGCGCGCTGGGGGTTTTGGCCGTGGTGGACAAACGGCGCGAGATCTATTTCGTCGGCAACGTCAAGATTCACCTCGACCGGGTTCGAGGCCTGGGAACATTTGTGGAAGTCGAGGCGATGACCCGCACGGGTGACCTTCGCAAAGTCCGCGCCCAAGCCGCAAAGTTCCAGAAGCTCTTCGCCATCTCCCCGGCGGACATCGTCCCGCTTTCATACTCCGACCTGATTCTGAAGAAACGTGCGAAACGCCGCGCGTAATCGGCGCGCTTGCCACTCACACCCGGTATTCGCGCACCTGGTCCATCGTGCGGTTGGCCGTTTCCACATCCGGCACATTCAGGACTTTATAGAGGACGCCGCCTTCCAACTGGTGCGATGTGAGCGCCGCCACAAATTCCGGAAACTCCGCCTTGACCACCACGGGCAGGTCAGCCAGGCGGCGCCGGAGCTTGCCGAGGACTGAAAACGCGCTGGGAAAATGCAGATCGTCGGCCAGGTAAACGGCTTTGAGCCCGCGCACGGTGGAGGTGGCTTCCAGAAGATGGCGGCCATTGCCGTGGATGTGCACTACCCCCCCATCAAAAACCGCCAGAATTCGCTCCACCGGCTCGCGACCCCATTTTTCAAAGTAATCGATAGAAGTCATATGGAAGGGGTCGACGCTTTCGGAAACAACGCGCCCGGGTATCCACTCCACCATGTTGCTGCAAGTCCCACCCTCGAGCAGCGGCGCGTGCTGAAAGAAGGTCCGCTGCACATCTACGTTCAACTGGTAAGCGAATTCAATCGCCTCGCGCACCTTATCCGGGCGGTCCACCAACTCGAGGTAAGTTTGGGTGGCGCCGAAGAGTTCGAAAACAAAGTTGAGGCCGTCGATGAGGATGAAATGGCTGATTCCGAATTTGCCCTGGCCCGCCGCGCGGAACAGTTCCAGTTCCTGAAGATAGAATTTGTACCACGGCGATTGGTGGTCGATCGCCAGCTTGGAGAGGCCCGACCAATCGTCCAAGATCGGCGGAACCATCGACGAGATCCAACCATTTTCGGGATGCGCCATGAACTGCACCTTGCCGCCCACTATGCCGCCGTACAGCCCCTGGTCCATTTCACTCAAGTAGGCGGAGGGAATGGAGTCATCGTGAATCGCCGCCCGCTCCGCCCACAACTCATCCCAGAACGCCACGCGGTGCGCCAGGTCGGGACAGTCGGTGTAACCCGGCGCATACTTCGCCGCAAACTTTCGCAGCGCGTGGGTCTCCACATCCATGCGCGCCAGGATGCGGTCTTGCGGACGATCCGTGTACAGCGCGCGCAGCCTTTCCAGGCGCGCCGCGCCGTCAGGACAGTAGCTCAAGGGAAAATCCATGCGGTGTTCTCCGGAGAAAAGTGGAAATGCATGCGACAGCAATTTGCACGCCCCTATTATGCGTATCGCGCGCCGATTGTCCACCGAAGAACGCGCCCAAGGGTTTCCCGTGAGACCTCGGGCAATCTGTGGCAAAATCTTCTTCCGGGCGTCACGCACAGCGACTTCAGCCGAGAAGGGTGAACAATGAAACTCAACGATCTGCTATTCGGAAGACCTCTGCGTTCTTCCGAGGAAGCGGGGGAGAAGCTGGGACCGGTGGGAGGCCTTTCGGTTTTTGGACTGGACGCGCTCAGCTCCGCGGCGTACGGCCCGGAGGCGGCACTCACGCTGCTGATCCCGCTGGCGGCAGCGGGAATTGCCTACCTTGTACCGATCACGGCCAGCATCATCATCCTGCTGGCCATCGTCTATTTCTCCTATCGCCAAACCATTGAAGCATACCCGGGCGGTGGCGGCTCCTACACGGTGGCTCGGGCGAACCTGGGAGAATTCTCCGGGCTGCTGGCGGCCGCGGCCCTCATGATCGACTACGTGCTGACGGCAGCGGTGGGAATCTCGGCGGGCGTGGGAGCGCTGGTCTCGGCCGTGCCGTCGCTCCAGCCGCACACCCTGGCGATCTGTCTCGTGATCCTGCTGCTCATCACCATGGTGAACCTACGCGGCGTGCGCGAAACGGGCGCGGTATTCATCATTCCCACCTATGTATTTGTGGGAAGCTTGCTCATCACCTTGATAATCGGTGTGGCGAAGACACTCGTCGCCGGCGGTCATCCCACGCCTGTCGTGGCTCCGCCGCAATTGCCCCTGCCCACAGCGGCGATAAGCGCCTGGCTTTTGCTCAAGGCTTTTTCCAGCGGCTGTACTGCCATGACGGGCGTTGAGGCGGTCAGCAACGGAGTCAAGGCTTTCCGGGAGCCTGTGGTGAAAACTGCACAACGAGCCCTGACGGCCATCATCGCGATTCTCATTGTGCTGCTGGGGGGAATTGCCTACCTGGTCCGTGCCTACCACATCGGTGCCACCGACCCCGGACAGCCAGGATACCAGAGCGTCCTTTCCATGCTCGTCGCCGCGGTGGCCGGGCAGGGGATCTTTTACTACGTCACGATGGGTTCCATTTTGCTCGTGCTGGCGCTGTCAGCCAACACCGCCTTTGCGGACTTTCCCCGCCTCTGCCGCGCCGTCGCGGAGGACGGGTATCTTCCCCACGGCTTTGCTTCGCGCGGAAGGCGGCTGGTGTACTCGCAGGGGATCTGGGTGCTTGCGGTGCTGTGTGCCTTGCTTCTGGTTTTGTTTGGCGGCGTCACGGACCGCTTGATTCCGCTGTTCGCGGTGGGGGCTTTTCTGGCGTTCACGCTGTCCCAAGCCGGCATGGTGGCTCACTGGAAGCGCACGAGGGGCAAAGGATCAGGCCGCAGCATGTTCGTCAACGGACTGGGCGCGGTGGCGACGGCGACCACCGTCATCGTGGTGACGGTAGCGAAGTTCCTCGATGGCGCCTGGGTAACGGCGCTGCTTATTCCCGCCATGATGATTGCGATGGTTGCTATCCGAAGGCACTATCGTTTGGTTCAGGCAGAGGTGGCGCAATCGGCGCCGCTGAATTTAACCGGCATGAGCGCTCCGCTGGTGGTGGTCCCGATTCTCGCTTGGAACCGGGTGGCTCAGAAAGCGCTGCGCTTTGCCCTCACGCTATCTTCCGAGGTACAGGTTCTCCACATCGATTGTGAAAAGGACGACGGGAGTCTTTGCCGAACCTGGGGCCGCGACGTGGAGGAACCCGCGAAGCAAGCGGGCCGGGTACCGCCGCGCCTCGTCGAACTGCCTTCGCCCTATCGCTTCGTGATTACCCCGATCGTGGACTATATTCTGGAACTCGAACAAACCGCCCCCGACCGGCAAATCGCCGTATTGATCCCGGAATTGGTGGAGCGGCATTGGTTTCATTACTTCCTGCACAATCAACGCGCCGAGGTGCTGAGGGCACTGCTTCTGGCAAAGGGGAGCCAGCAGATTATCCTCGTCAATGTGCCGTGGCACATCATGGCCTGAGGGAGTCGGCACCGCTTGATCTGGACGTTCGTTCGTGAGGCTCTCGAGTGGATTGAGAAGGGGCGTCGGGTGAAAGTTGACCCGCCGCCCCTTCGGCATTTTAGAGTGGCAGGTCCAGAACCCCGGCGGCATCGGTGGTGGCGCCCACGCCACCCGCGGCAATGCTTACCACGTTGCCTGAGCCGTTGGGCTGGACGCTGATACCGTAGCTGTTGTTAGGGGCAAGGCCGGTTACCAACAGGGTCTGCACGCCGGCGGGAGCGGAAACCGTGGTCCCCGTGAAGGGCGCGCTGGCGCTTACCGGGAAATAGACCGCCGCAGTGCCAAACACTGCGCCATCAAAGGGCGTGCCGCTGGTGCTTTGCTGGTAGGTGGCCGTGGCCATCGGTGCGCCGGGATCAGCTCCCTGCAACACGTGCAGAAAGCGCGTATCGCTGGGCGTCGCCGAATCCGCAACCTGGTAAATGTAACGAGTGGGTTCCAATTCCGCGATGGGGTTCAGATTGACCGCGCCGTCAAAGAAACTGAGTGCCGGATTCTGCGGAAGGAGCGTCTGGATGAACAACTGTTGGTTATCCGGCATGGTCTCCGTGGCGACGTTGCCCGTGATGGAAGGTGGGTTGACCAGGCTTAGGTGAATCTGCTTGAACAGGCCCGAGTGCTGAGTGGTGGCGCGATCGTAGACCACCACGTAGTCATTGTTCAGCCACACGATGGAACGCGTGGCCTGGGTGACATCGGTGGCGGATAAGGTGGAATCCCAGATGTCGGGGCGGTTGAAGAGGTTGGTGAGGTCGCTCGTGGCGTAAACGTAGCCGGGCCCCGTGCTGAACAAAGTGGTGGGATCGCCGGCATCCGCGCCTTCCATCCACTGGCTGCCGTTGGCCCACTCCCCGCTTTCGAACCAACTCAGATCGGGCGTACCGTTAGGGCACCAGTTCTGGAGCGCCAGCGTGTTGTGATATACGGTCGTCATACCCACCAGGTTGTTATCGTAATTGCTCATTTCCTTGGTCAGGAACTCGCCCTTGCGGAACAGTTCGAATTGGCCGCCGTCCCCATCCTGGTGATTGATGGATATCCAACTGGCGCGATAGTCGAACATGGTGCCGTTCGCGGTCCAATCGCTGTGCGCAATGATGCGACCGGCAGCGGGATCGAAAATCACGTTCGGGTAAGTCGGCCGCGGATCGGTGCCCGGGGCTGCGGTGGGATCGAGCAACAGGTAATAGAAGATCGTTTCATCCGTGCTCCAGGGTTGGGTCATGCGTTGATTGAAGGCACCGGGTCCACCCTGGGTGACGTTGACGACATACCAGCGAGCGGCGTTGGCGTGCGCCGTGCTTCCATTCTCGGCCTCCAGCAGCGCGAGCAGCGCGTATGGCTGCATGAAATCCGGCGTGACCCACAAGCGCAGCAAGTCACCGTAGCTGGCAAACTGATACACCGCACCGTCCCACGGTTCTGAGGGGGGGACCATGGAGCCGGGCGTGAACGAAGAGAGCATCGCGGTAACGAAGCGATCCCAAACCGGCGCCCCGATCAATCCAATTTGCGGACCCGAAAGGTTGGGGTCGTTGAAACCCGCCGTTTGCAGCGCCAGCAGTTGGCCGAGCACAAAACCGAAGGAGTGGCCGTACAACATACCCTCCGGAGGCATGCCGCCGGAGGCCAAACCGAAGCCTGAACTGTTCGCGGGTAGACCATAGGCGGCAGGCACGACCGAGGGATCGCCCATCATGGCGAATTCCTGATAAAGCCATGCGCCGGTGGCGTTTTGGATGTAGCTGCGCATCGAGTTGCCCAGCACGGCAGAGGACTGAGTGGGGTCGACGGGAGGGTCATCAGCCGGGTCGAGGACCAACGACATCATGGTCAGGATGCGGGCATGACCCAGGTAGTAGTTGTTCGACGCCATGCGATACGGCTGGTTGTTGGGCAGAAGCGAGACGCTGTTCATGGTACCGATCGGCGAAGGATGGTCGCCGCCGGTAGTAGAGGCATTCAAGCAATCGTTGGCCCACATCATGAAGACAGTCTGGATGGTGGCCTTGTCGCTGGCGGTGAGGATCGGATTCCCCAAAGAGTCGGTGGCGTTGTAAATCCAGTCCACAATCAAAGGCCACTGATCCCCGGAAAAGTTGGCGCGATTGTAGATTGCAAACGCCGGATCGCGGAAAGGGGCATTGGCGAGGTGTCCCAGCGCCGCCTGGTTCAAGGCATACATCAGCATGTTGCGTGCGTATTGTGCATAGGTAATGCGATTCGCAGGATTGGGATCAATCAAAGAATTGAATGCAAGGATGGCGGCGTACTGCTCCGTCAGGTAGCCCGTGTAACCCTGCACGTCGCCGGGATCGGGATAGTTCGGATTGGGCACGCCATCCGGGAAAAACTGCGTCTGGTAAAGGTTGACCGCCGTCTGGAGCATCGGCAGCATGCCGTTGGCGTAAGTCGGATTGGAAGCCGTTGCCCAACTCTGCAAGCGTGGCAAATCGTTTTGCGTGATCCACAACCGCGGATGCGTCGTGACCGGGAAAGGAATTGTGGACGGTCCGGTGTAAGTCGCCGCGACGCTTACGTTCGCTGCCAGCATGGTGAGGGTGGTGCTCAGCGCGCTGGGGTCGGCCACCGGCGCTCCTGTCCAACCTTGGAACGAATCGCCGCTGGGTGGCGTATCCGCGGTAATGGTGACCACCGTTCCGGCGGCATAGTTGCCGCTGCCGCTGCCGCTGACCACGGTCAGCGTGTAAGTGGAATTCGAGACGGAGTAGTTGGCCGTCACGGTGGTGTCCGCTGCCGGCATGGTGATGGTCGTCGATGACGAGCCGGCGTTTGCCACGCTCGCGCCTGTCCAGCCGGAGAACACTTCCCCAGCGGGCGCATTACCGGCGGTAATCGTCACCACGGTCCCGGCCGCATAGGTTCCGCTGCCGGAGCCGCCCACAACCGTTAACGTGTAATTGGACGAGGGGGTTGAGTAGTTGGCCGTCACAGTGGTGTTCGCTGCCGGCATGGTGAGGGTTGTAGAAAGATCACTCGCGTTCGCAACGCTCGCACCCGTCCAACCCGCGAACGTTTCGCCGCTGGGCAGCGCTCCACCCACAATCGTCACCACCGTTCCGGCGGCGTAACTGCCGCTGCCCGATCCGTTCACTACTGTCAGGGTGTAGGTGATGGGGCTGTAATTCGCCGTCACCGTCGTGCTGGCAGCCGGCATGGTGAGGGTGGTGGCGAGTGAACTGGGGTTGACGACCATGGCGCCCGTCCAGCCTGAAAACATTTCGCCGGCGGGTGCTGCCGGAGCCGAAATCGATACCACCGTGCCTGCCGCGTAATTGCCGCTTCCACCTCCGCCTACGACCGTCAGGGTGTAGGTCTGCGGCGCAAAGTTCGCCGTAACGGTGGTGGCGGCAGCGGGCATGGTGAGGGTGGTCGATGACGCACTGGCGTTCGTTACCGACGCCCCTGTCCAACCTGAGAACATATCACCGGCGGGCGGCGTGGCGGCCGTAATCGGCACCACGGTACCCGACGCGTAATCGCCGCTCCCGGTCCCACCGACGACCGTCAGGGCATAAGTGGGCGTGTAGTAATTGGCCATGACGGTGGTGGCGGTAGCGGGCATAGTGAGAGAAGTCGAAGACGCGTTGGCGTTGGCTACGGTGGCGCCTGTCCAATCCTGAAACGCCTGTCCCGCGTGCGGCGCATTCGCTGAAATATACACCTGGGCCCCGGCCGCATAATTGCCGCTTCCCGACCCGCCGATCACGGTCAACGCATAGGTGGGAGTATAGTAATTTGCCTTCACGGTAGTATTTGCCGCGGGCATGATGAGGGTGGTTGTGGAGGCGTTGGCGTTGGCAACCGTCGCTCCTGTCCAATCCAGGAATGCCCTGCCGCTGGCTGGCGCGTTCGCTGTAATCGTTACCACGGTTCCCGGGAGGTAATTACCGCCACCCGATCCGTTGGAGACGACCAGACTGTATTTGTTAGCCACCGGCACGGAAATGGAGTTGCTGTACGCGGAACCGGGGTTCTTTACGCAGAATGACGCTGTGCTGGAAGGACCGACATAACCCGTTCCCGTGACACTCGTGGAAGTATAGCCGGTGGTGGAAAGTTGGATTAACGAGTTACTTCCATAGCTGATGTAGATCTCGGCGCCCGCGAGGACCCCCGTGCCATTAACCGTAACGGTAAATCCGCCCTGCGGGAGCGGATTCGGTGAAATCGAAGTAATGTTGGGCGGCAGCGGCATAATGCCGACGTAGGTGGTTGCCGAAACGCCGCGCGTCACCGTGCTCTTGGCGGTGATCTGTACGGGATTCTGCCCGGGAATCGTGGCGGGCGCGGTGTAGAGTCCCGTCGAACTGATGGTTCCATTGGTGGCATTCCCCCCAACCACGCCTGCCACTGACCACGTTACGCTGTTGCTGGATAGCCCGGTGGCGGTCACCGAAAACTGGAGCGTGCCCCCCACCGGCACGGAGGAATTCAGCGGCGCAATACTGAGACTCTGCGCACAGAGATTCCCCGTGGTAACGAACAAAACAGCGAGCCAAAACAGCGCAACACGAACAACTCTTCTCATATCAACATCTCCCCCTGGCGGCGCTCTTCTTAACCTCTTCATGCTGAAAGCGCCGACTCCTCTAATCTACTAAGGCGAAAAACCAGGGGGGAATTTGCGCAGGAGGAGAGAATTTCTTATTGCAAATGCGCTTTGCAATCCTTGAGCAGGGCTTCGGCAAGAACCACCTTATCATGGTCGACCCATCGGCTTCCCGAAGCAATCACTTGCTGCCAAGCGTCCACGGCGCGCTGGGCGGCGACGCGGGCCTCACTCCAGTTTCCGAAGGCAGCCTCCGCTTTGGCAAGGCTCAGGTAAGCAATGGCAAGGGACCGGGTTGTGCGACTCTGATCGCCCGCTGCCACGGGAAGTTGCTCCGCCTGCGTGATGGCCTTGCGGGCCATCTCAACGGCTCCAGCGTGATCGCCCTGATGGGCGAGGATCTCCGCCATGGTCTCTTTGCTGGACAACGCTTGCGTGAATAAGGAAAGGTCAGAGGGGCTGCGGGCCATCGCCATCTCGACAGTGGCAAGGGATTGCCGAAGTTTGGCGACTGCCTCGCCGCCTCTTCCCCTGCTGTCCAGCCGTCTGCCCTCGAATTCCTGGAGCAACGAGAGGGTTCGCATATCCATGATGGAGCGAGGGTCAGCCGCCACAAGCTTCTGGAGGATTCCCTCCGCCTCTTGCATCTTTGCCAGGGAATCCGCCCACTCCTCCTGGGGGAAGTCCAAAGTTGCGTAGAACACCAGGGCGCTGGCCAGATCATATTGGGCAAGCTGATCGTTGCGGTCGGCCTTGGCCAGATCGCGAGCGATGGCGAGTGCCTTGCCGTAGTACTCGCGCGCCCCGGCGGCATCACCGAGGTTGTTGAAAAGCGGACTCCCCAAGGTGGCGCCCAGGTTCCCATAGGTGATCATCAAGTTGCGACGGATCAGGACATCGGAGGGGCGGCGGGCCAATACCCCTTCCCGCAGCGCCACCGCCTTCCGGTATCGCTCCACGGCCTCGCGGGATTCATTCATACCATTCAACACCCTCGCCTGCTGGCTGTAAGCCGTCCCGAGTTCAAGCTGAATGTCGGCGTTGTCCGGGAAAACCTTCAGCGTTTGTTCGATGACCTGGGTCTGCAGTTGTGAGTAATGGAGGGCCGCGTTCGGATCGCGGGTCGCCAGGATATTCACCAACTCCGAGTACACGGTGCTCTCGGCGAGATAGCAATCGGAATTCCTGGGACACAACGGCGGAAGACGGTGAGCCGTGGGCAGAGTGTCGCGCATCATCTGCACCGCACGTGGTCCTTCACCCGCCCAATTGAGCAAGGTTGCCCAATTGACTTTTGTTTCCACCCACTGCAAAACGTACTCCCAACGCCCAGGGTCTTTAGCGAGGAGGGGCTCAATTAACGTTGCGGATTTTTCGTAATTCGCGAGCGCCCCCTGAGTGTAAGCCAAATTCGGTTGATAGGGATAACCCAAAACGTTTGCGACCTTGAAATAAGAGGCGCTCAACATGAAGCGCAGTCCGTCATCGTGCCCGGCATCTTTGGACAGATCCTCGAGAAATCGGAGCGTCGTCACCACGATCTGGCGGCGAGCCTCTGTGGCGCCGGGAAGTTTCTCGATGGCCTTGTGCACGTCGAAAAGCGAGCTATCAGCCAACTCCAGCATTTGAGCCAGACGGCGCCGTGAGCGGTCCTGTTCGGTCCTGGCCACTTGGGCTTCAGCTTCTGCCCGGGCCCGTTCGCGCTCCGCTTCTTGCCGCTGAGATTCGGCCAGGGCTCGCTCGCGCTCGGCGGATTGCCGCTGGGTTTCCGCAAAGCGGCGTGCACTTTCGGCCTGGTGCGCCTGCATCTCCGCCAGAACAATTCCCCCCAGCAGGCTCAGAAAGACCAGCAAGGTCGCCGCCAAGGCCAGCCTGTTGCGGCGCACAAATTTGTGGGCGCGATAGACCACCGAATCCTGCCGGGCGAGGACGGGCCGCCCCTCCAAATAACGCACGATATCGTCGGCAAACCGATTCACCGATCCATAGCGGCGTTCGGGCTCCTTGCGCATCGCCATAAGAACAATATTGTCGAGATCGCTGTCCAGGCGGTGCGGTGCGCCGGCAGCGCGGGCCACGGCGCTGGGGCGCGGCGTATCCGTTTGGCAGACCACGCGCTCAATTTCCGAGGGGGTATGGGTGGCAAACTGCTGGGCGCGGCTTCCCGTCAGCAACTCAAAGAGAATGGCCCCCAAGGCATAAACGTCCGCCGCGGTGGTGATTGCCAATCCCTGGATTTGTTCGGGGCTGGAGTACTCCGGCGTGAGTGGTCCCATCGGAGCAGAAGGGGAGGTAAGCCCGGGATCATTGCCGGGGTCCAGCAATTTGGCCACACCGAAATCAAGGAGTTTGGGAATTCCTTCGGAGGAAATAAAAATATTGCCGGGCTTAAGGTCGCGGTGAACGACCAGCGCCCGGTGGGCATAGGAGACGGCCTCGCAAACGCGCAGGAACAACCGTAAGCGGGGTTGCAGATTAAGGCCCTGGGCGCGGCAGTAAGTGTCGATGGGCTGCCCTTGCACATACTCCATCACAAAAAACGGGCGGCCATCCGGAGTCGTGCCGCCATCGATGAGGCGAGCGATGTAGGGATGTTCGAGGCCCGCCAGAATCTGGCGCTCGTGGCGAAAACGCGCCAGCACTTCCTGACTGTCCATGCCGCGCTTGACCACTTTGACGGCCACCTGCTTGCGATAGTGTTCGTCGTCACGCTCGCCCAGGTACACCGATCCCATGCCGCCCCGCCCGATTTCTTTCAATAGGCGGTACGGTCCCAGGCGCGCGCCGGCCAGCGACGCATCGTCATCGAGCAGCGCACTGACTTCCGACTCGATCGCCGCGGCAATGGCGGAGTCGCCGGCGGCGTCCGCCCGCAGCAGGGACTCCACCTCTGAGCGCAACTTGGCGTTCCCCTGGCAGGCGCGCTCCAGGAACGCTTGGCGCTTAAAGGGAGGCAAATCGGCAGTCTTAAAGAAAATTTCCTGGATTTGGTCCCAGTCGGTGCCGGACACAGCTTCTCCTTCTTATCAATGAGCCCTATATTAATAAGGCGAAAAAGTTGGGAGAAATTTGCAACCCGCGTCAGATTTTTTCGTCCGGGGGGGCGGTCTGATCCAGTTCCCGCTGCAACCATGCCTGGGCCACGCGGAGATGACGCCGCACCTCGGTGACGGGTAGTTTCAAAACCTCGGCAGACTCCTCGGCGGTCATCCCTCCGAAGAAGCGCATCTCAATCAGCCGCGCTTTCAGGGAATCATTCTGCGCCAATCGATCCAATGCCTCGTCAATGGCGAGGATCGTTGTCGGCTGACCGGCGGGCACGTCGGCGGCCACTCCCAGGGACAGCTTTTCCACCCCACCCCCACGCTTCTCCGCATCGCGAGTGCGCGCGTGGTCAATCAGGATCTGGCGCATCACTTGCGCCGCTACCCCCATGAAGTGCGCACGGCTGTGATAATCGGGGTGCTTTTGCTTGGCCAGCCGGGCATAGGCCTCGTGAACCAGGGCGGTCGGTTGCAGCGTATGGCCGGGACGCTCGTTGCGCATGTAGCTGCGCGCCAGGCGTCGCAGTTCGGGATAGATCAGCGGCACCAGACGGTCGAGTGCGCTCTTGTCGCCGGAGGCGAACTCCTGCAACAGAATTGTGATGGGCTCCCCCTGCGGCAATCGCGACATATTAATAGGGATTTTCATGACCCACAGCCCGTTAATCAAAAGATACTCCTGACCGCCCATCAATGCAACGGCGAGTCGAGATTCAGGGCAAGCGCCCGGCGCGCCCATTGTCATGAACTCGTGATGGCGTGGTGGTGGGCATTTGAAATGCCAACGCGTCATTCCTGCATTGTTTCCGACCGCCTGAAAATAGAGAAGTTGTGCGCTTACCGTTTAAATGCCCTGAAGAATGAGGGACACAGAGTGGAAATCCCGACGACAGAATTTGTCGGCCAACAGCCCGGTTGCTACCCCGGCAGGGGTTGGCTCACGGGCTCTCCGAATGCGAAAAGCGGACCGGTCAGCAGTGCGGCCCGGACCGCCTCTCCGACGTGACGGTCTCGCTGCTTCCATCGATTCACAAGGCCCTCATGTGCCGGGAGCGAGCTCAGGGGGCAACTGAGAACGTGGAACCGGATGGCTGCGGTCCTGCCGAGCCGCCGCCACAATTCCGACAGGTTGTTTGCGTAATAGTCGAGCATACGGTCGCCAAAGACCTGATAAACGGCCGCGCGAATGGGCGCCGAAACAGAGCATAGAGAAGCCGTACGATGGATCAATTGATACGGAAGGTCCATGACGTGAACAGGGCGCAGCGAAGTGCCCGTGGTATTTCGAATCAGGCCCAGCCACCCCTCCAGCACCTCGCTTCGATTCGCCTGCGGCGGGTCTCCAAGCCAAGCCCCCACGGTTTCAGAGGGGGGTTCGGTGAATTTTGCCTCGATCGCCACCACGGCCGACTCCGCCGTGATCATGAGGTCCGTGAACGAGGCCTTGCCACGTCCACGCTGAACGCGAACTGGAAACTCGAAGCACAGCTCTACTGGCGGGAGCAGCGCCACTCCGATCGCCGCGCTGAGCTGAGTCAGGCGCGGCTCCTGCGTCCGCCAAAAGTCAACCAAGGGCACCGTGGAACGCAGCGGGGACGCAACCGCGCTGGGGGGGAGCAATTTCACCAACTGTTCGAAATCCGCGACAACGTTGTCATGGTACCGCATCGACACCATAGGTTTTCTCCGCTTTCCGAACCGGGCTCAGCAGGAGTTCGTAACGCGGACCCCCGCATTTGGGGTCCGCGGTTCTTACTGCGCAAATTGAGCGAATGTAGCATGGCGAGAAAGGAAACCTAACGCATTCGTCCCTACTCATTTACTCTTCGCCTTGTGTCGCAGCTGGCGAGTTGGAGGCTTATGTTCCAGTTCCCAGATCCTGAGGAGCTGCCGGCACCCCAAATCAAAGTTTCCCGTGAAGTCCACGAACTGAAATTCAGCGAGCGTCCAGGATAGACGAGCGTAATCGCAAGGCTTGCGGAGAACCGGAATGATTCTTTCGTTATAGCGATCTTGATTGAGCGCGAA
>Ga0326727_10009616_pt1 | contig 23635 bp, 16 predicted proteins | sample MB2enrmetagenome_FD_207643 | JGI IMG/M metagenome (GOLD analysis project Ga0326727, IMG submission 207643) | Lab enriched peat soil microbial communities from McLean, Ithaca, NY, United States - MB29MY | ecosystem: Environmental > Terrestrial > Soil > Wetlands > Peat | place: USA: New York... | reverse complement strand
CTCAGTGTCACGATTTTCGAAAAAACCCCGATTTTAGAGGGCTTTTCCAACTTCAACGATCAATCTACCGATGTCGATCCAGGTATCCAGTTGAGCCTGTTCGACTTGTAATGGGACAGCACTGATCCAAAATCAAAAATCCAAAATCTAAAATCGACTACTCCAGCCGACGCCAGCACTGGACCAATGGGGCTCTCGGGCTCGTCTGGAGCGGCATCCCACTAAAGGCCGGCCCAACAAACTTAGGTGCGACTGAAGGCTGGGAGAGTGGCCGAATAGATTGGCATGAGAAGGTAGGGGAGGCCCCGGCGGCCGCTCTGGGGGAGTCCCGAGGGCGGCTGCGATGATAATTTGGAAGCGTTCTGAGGTTAGTTGGTGAGCTGCTGCGCCAGAAAACTGTCGATGAGGTTCAGAATCCGGGCATGAACTTCCGCGACCGGTCCGCCTGCCGGAACAACCTTCACCCGGCGTGGGTCCTTTCGGGCGATGGCCAGGTAGCCGCGCCGCACTCTCCGGTGAAAGTTCAATCCCTGTAATTCGAACCGTCCCTGGCCTGAATTCCGCTGTGACTGGCGGCCTACGGCCCGCCCGAGCGAAAGATGTGGAGCGAGATCCAGCAGAATGGTCAAGTCGGGTTGGGTGCGGCCACTCACGATGCGATCGAAGGCCCGGACAGTCGCGATGCCCAACTTGCGCCCATATCCCTGGTATGCGAGCGATGCATCATTGTAGCGATCGCTGACCACGATTTGGCCTTTTGCCAAGGCCGGCCGGATGACCTCCTCGAGGTGCTGGGCGCGCGCTGCGTACATGAGGGCCAGCTCCGCCAGGGGAGAAAGATGCGTGTTCTTTGAATCCAGGAGAATCTTGCGAATGCGCTCGCCCAGCCTCGTGCCTCCAGGCTCGCGCGTCACGCGCACGGGCAGCCCCCGCTTCTTCAGGTATTGAACGAGGAGACGAAGTTGCGTGCTCTTTCCCGTCCCGTCTATTCCTTCCAGCGTAATGAATAGGCCGTGTCTCATTTTGGTTTGTCTCTGGCACGCGAACCATCGACGCGAAAGGCATCGTACCATTCGCAGTTACCTCCACACAAGGGAGCCTTCTCCAAGGGGAGAGGGAGTAGGACAGGCACTCTTGCCTGTCTCTAAGGCTGGCGCATGCCCTCCTCCTCGCCGGCAAGAGTGCCTGCGCCACTTCATCAGCCGAGCCGGGACTGGTGTCCGCTCCGAAATGCTGCCAAGGCTGCTATACTCTCGACCTGGGAGATCAATCGCCGAGGTTCGTCATGCTTGACATCAAGGAGAACGTGGCAGGAGTGCGGGAGCACATCGCCTCCGCCTGTCGGCGCTGCGGGCGCCGGCCGGAGGACGTGCAGCTTCTCGCCATCTCGAAAACCTTTCCGCCGGAGTGCATCCGCGCCGCGTACGAAGCGGGGCTGCGCGATTTTGGCGAGAATCGCGTGCAAGAAGCCCAAGCCAAGCGCCCGGCGCTTTCAGACTTGAGTATCACGTGGCATTTGGTGGGCCACCTTCAGACCAACAAGGCAAGAGCTGCAAGGGAGCTGTTCCAGTGGGTACACTCCGTGGATTCGTTCCGGCTTGCCCAGAAGCTTGATCAGGCGACGGCCCCAGGGGCCGGCCGGTTTCCGGTGCTGCTCGAAGTCAACTTGGGCGGCGAGGAGAGTAAGGCAGGGGTTGGAGAGACGGAAATAATCCTACTCGCCGAACAGGTCAGCCGGCTTGCCATGCTGGAACTTCGAGGCCTCATGGTCATCCCTCCCTTTTTTGACGATTCCGAGCGCGTGCGGCCCTATTTCCGGCGGCTGCGCGAATTGGCGCGCGAGATTGACGGAAGGAACATACCCAACGTCTCCATGCGCGAACTCTCAATGGGCATGAGCCACGATTTCGAGGTTGCTATCGAGGAGGGTTCAACCGTCGTCCGCGTGGGAACGGCTATCTTTGGAGCGCGGAGCGGCCGGCAGTGAGCAGAAAGCAGAACTGACGTCCGATGACTGACAACTATAAAGTCGAAGGCGACACCGTTTCATTCTGGTTGAAAGTAAGGCCTCGCTCTGCCCACGAACGCTTGGCTTACGATTCCAGGGGAGAGTTGCGCCTTGACGTACATGCTCCTCCCAGCGAAGGCGAGGCCAACCAAGCCTGTGTCCGTTTCCTGGCGCGCGCCTTGCGGTTGACGCAATCGTATGTGACGATTGTCTCGGGGCAAAAGTCTCGCAGGAAGCTGATTCGCATCGCGTGCCGATCAGCGAAGGAAGCTATCTCTGCCCTTGAGGCAATAGCGGGAACCGGGTAGGCTCGGGAATGGTCACCCCGCCTCAGCCAGGGTTGAAGAGCTGCAGACCTGCGAACGCAGGGCGGCGCTATTCGTATCTCAGGGCACTCATTGGGTCCACTTTCGCGGCCCGGCGGGCGGGCAGATAGCCAGCGATGAAAGCCACGAGCGAAACGACGCCGGCAGCCAACGCTATGGTTGCCCTGTCGCGCGCCGCCAACCCGAAGAGCAGGCTCTGAAGCAGTTGGACGCTCAGAAGTGTGATGCCGGTTCCTGCCGCCACGCCCACGGTGAGAATCAAGACCACGTCACGCAGCACCAGGCGCAGAATCGAGCCGGGCGCCGCCCCGAGCGCCATGCGAACGCCGAGCTCCGTTTGCCGCAACGTCACCATGTAACTGATGGCGCCGTAAAGTCCAACCATTACCAGCAACATCGCCAGGCCGGCGAAAAAACAGGAAAGCGTGGCCAGCACCCGCTCCTGCACCAGTGAATCATCCACCTGGCGCGCGAGCGTGTTGAACTGAATCGAAATTGACTTGTTTACGCCCGCGACCGTGGACTGGATCAGTGAGACCACGGCAGAAGGCCGCACCGAAGTTCGGATCAGGAAGTTAGGCCCACTGCCGAATCCGGGCGCCTGGCTGACGGGAAAGTACGCGCAAGCGTAGTCCTCTTCGCGCAGCGATTCGTACTTGGAATCCCGCACCACGCCCACGATCTGGATGGGGTCGCCAAGCTTGCCCTGGTCCTCTTCCATGCGGAAGGATCTGCCCAGGGGATTCAGGTTGGAATAGAACTTGCGAGCCATGGTTTGATTGATGAGAGCGACTTTGGGCGAGGTTGCAGTGTCCTTCACGTTGAAGTCGCGTCCCGCCAGCAACGGAATCCGCAGTGTTCTGAAGTATGCGGGCGTGACGGCATTCAGATAAACGAGCGACGCGTCGCCAATGGGCGGGTTCGGCGGGTCGGCATGAACATTCTGATTCCACTCGTATCCGCTGACGGGCGTGAAAAGGCAACGGCTGGCCGAGAGGACGCCGGGCTGCGCGCTGAGGCGGCGCTCAATCTCGTCCCAGGTAGCCATCCACTTTGCAGGCTGGATGCCCGCGGTCCGAGCCTCGGCGTGCATCATCAGGACGTTCTCGCGATCAAAGCCAATGTCGAGCGTCACGAGCTTGACGAAGCTGCGCAGAAATAGTCCCGCGCCTACCAGCAAGACCAGGGACAGCGCCACTTGCGCGGCGACGATCCAGCGACGGGGACGGAGACGCGCGTGGCGCTCGGGATCCAGCGCCAGGCTGCCCTTCATGGCGGAGGTCAGCGAGACACGAGTGGACCGGAACGCCGGAAGGACCCCGAAAAGGACGGCGGTAATGATGGCGATTGCAGTGGTGAACGCCAGGACACGCCAATCGAACGACAAGTCGAGATAAACCTGGTCCCGGGCGGTCGAAATGAAACGGACCAGCAGCATGCTGCCCCAATGCGCAAACAGGATTCCCAGCAGCGCGCCCGCCGTCGACAGCAGAAGGCATTCGGTGAGCAATTGGCGAATCAAGCGCAGGCGCGAGGCGCCCACCGCTCGCCGTACAGCCATCTCCCGCTGCCGAGTAGCGGCGCGAGCCAGCATGAGGCCGGCGATATTGGCGCAGGCTATCAGCAGCACGATTCCTACCACCCCCATCAGGATTTGAAGCGGCTGTTCGAACTGCCGGCGCAGGCCGGAAGTGCCGGTGGAGACGGGCGCGGTGGTGAGCACCCATTTTTGGTAGTTCTTCTGGCTGGCGACGTCCCAGTTGGGCGGGACGGTGGCCGCGAAGACGCGGGGCGATATCAACTCGAGGCGGGCTCGCAACTGAGCGAGGCTAATTCCCGGCTTGAGGCGGCCCAAGATACTGAGCCACCACCACGAGCGGTGGTCGAGGCGCGGCCGGGCGCCGTCGAAGATGGCAGTAGTGCAAAAGGGAAGAGCCACGTCGAATTTGGCGCCGACCTCGACGCCGTAAAAACCCGGGGCCGTCACGCCGATGACGGGATAGGTGTGATTGTCGAGCGAAATCATGCCGCCCAGGGCACTTGCCGCGCCGCCGAAATGATCCTGCCAAAAACTGTAGCTCAAGACGGCAACGCCCGAGCACCCGCGCTGGTCATCGGCGACAGTGATCAGGCGGCCGGCAGCGGCGCGAACGCCCAGCGTGCGGAAGAAATCCCCACTAACCCAAAGACCTTTGGCGTAATGCGCTTCGCCGCCCTGCGCGAGGTCGAACTCCTGCGCGCCGAAGGCCAGCGCGCCGGAGAACACGTCCTGTTGGTCACGCACTTGCTCCCAGATGGGATTCGTGAAACTGGGGACGCCCTGATGACCGGGTTCCGGACCCCGCCGGGTGATTTGCACAAGTTGTTCAGGATTTTCGACCGGAAGAAAGCGCAGCACGACGGAGTCCAGCAGGCTGAAAATGGCGGTGTTGGCGCCGATTCCCAGCGCCAGCGTGATGACCACAACAGCCGTAAACCCGGAGTTCTTGCGGAGCATTCGAGCCCCAAACCGCACATCCTGTAACAACGTTTCCAGCCCGCGAAGACCACGCCGGTCACGATAGCGCTCCTTGGTCGACTCGATGCCGCCGAGCTTGATGAGGGCATCGCGGCGGGCTGCTTCGGGCGTCATGCCGCGCCGAAGATTGTCCTGAATGTGCATCTCGAGGTGGCCTTCAAGTTCCTCGGCCATCTCGCGCTCCTGCCGCTCTTTGCCAAATGAGCCGCCCAAACGTAGAAGCCAAGCTCGTAATTTCCTCATAAGGACTGCTCCTTCGAACTATGCATGTAGGGGCGGCCCTAGAGGCCGCCGGCGGGCAACCACGAGGGTTGCCCCTACAGCCAGCCTGACTTGGACTGCCCGAATCCCCCAAAGCCGTCACGCCGACTCCTTTGGGGCCAAGAACCGCGCCACAATCGCCGTGGCTTGCCCCCATCCCTGAATCTCCCTTTCCAATTGCTTCCGGCCGGCGCGCGTCAGCTTGTAATACTTCGCTTTTCTTTTGTTGTCGGACAGGCCCCACTCCGAAGCGATGTAGCCTTCCTGCTCGAGCTTCAGAAGGGCGGGGTAGAGGGTTCCATAATTCACCGACAACAGGTTCTCGCTGGTCTGCTCGATGCGGCGCGCGATGCCGTAGCCATGCAGCGGTCCCAGCGTGTCGAGCGTCCTCAAGACCATCAGCGCCAGTGTGCCCTGCCAGACATCCGCTTTGTCGCCCATATTGCTCCTATTGGCCTCCCATAGGAATGGTGCCACAGATCCTATGGGAAAACAATAGGGAGTACGCAGGCCAAGAGGCGGGTCTGGGATGAACATGCGAACGCCCAGCCTGGCGGCACTCTCCAGCGACTCAGCATGCGCCGCCGAGGTTTGATATACTGAGGTTTAACCTTCAAGACAGGGAGCCCAAGTGAAAACGGCATCGAAAAAAGCGTTCTTTGTTGTGGCAGTTCTTGTGCTTGCTTTTGCAATCGCAATGGTGCTGGCGCGCCTCGGCCCGGCGCAGTCAGTCCCGATGGAAGGCAAGACTGCTGAGGAAGTTTACAAGAACATCCAGGTTTTGAAAGGAATTCCTGCCGATCAGATTATTCCCGCGATGCAGTTCATGTCGGCATCGCTGGGAGCTGAGTGCGAGCACTGCCACGTCGAGCACGCCTTCGACAAGGACGACAAGAAGCCGAAGCAGACGGCGCGCAAAATGATGCAAATGATGTTCGCCATCAACAAAGACAACTTTAAGGGAGATCGCGAAGTCACGTGTTATTCCTGCCATCACGGCGTAGCGGACCCGGTCGGAACCCCCCTGGTCGCTGACGCCGAGACAATGCCGGAACCTCACGGGGCGATGAACCCGGAGGCTGCGAAACCCGCCGCCATGCCGCCTGCCGATCAGATCGTCGACAAATACGTTCAAGCGTTGGGTGGCGCTGAGGCTCTGGAGAAGGTCTCAAGCCGGGTTGAGAAAGGCACGCTGACGGGCTTCGGCGACCGCCAGTTTCCCATCGAAGTTTACGCCAAAGCCCCGGACAAGCGCCTCTCGGTGATGCACATGCCCACCGGCGAGAGCATCACGGCCTACGACGGCCGCTCGGGGTGGCTGGGCTTTTCACACGGCCCGCCGCACCCCATGACCCCGCCGGAGGCCAACTCCGCCAGGATGGACGCTGACTTTCATTTCGCTCTGCGGCTCAAGCAAAACTTCAGTCAGCTTCGCGTCGAGCATCCCGAGAAGGTCGGCGACCAGGAAACCTACCTTGTCGTCGGCGTGAATCCGGGTCAGCCGCCCGTGAGGTTGTACTTCAGCCAGGAGTCAGCGCTGCTGGTGCGCCTGGTGCGCTTCGTCGAGACACCCCTCGGCCGCAACCCGACGCAGATTGACTACGCTGACTATCGCGAAGTGGATGGCATCAAGGTGCCCTTCCGCTGGACCCTCGCCCGCCCCGGCGGACGCTTCACCATTCAGGTTGACCAGTGTCAGCAGAACGTCCCCATCGACGACACGAAATTCAGCATGCCGCCCGCGCCTGCCCCGGCGGCACACCCAACTTCACCGTGACGCACATTCGCTTCGTTGCGCCTTAGTAACCTGCAGCCGAGCAGCGGCTCTGCCGCCCCGCCTTGCATGAGCACGAACAGATTGCCGCCGAGCCGCTCTCCCGCCATCGAATTATGGCTTGCCAGCGGGCTGCGTATCATTGTACTTTTCACCGTTACATCAGCACCGCACCTGGAGGTCTGTCATGATTGAATCTCATTCTCGCCGTCGTTGGACGGCACGGCGCTGGCTTGTCATGCTTTGCGCGTGCGCGTTCGTGGGGACAATGATCGGCGCGTCTTCAGGCCCGCTGGGCGAGCTCCAGCATGAGACCGACGTGGGCGGCCCGCTGCGTCCGGGATCCGCTCACTACGACGCCTCGCGCGATGAATACCGCATCACGGGGGGCGGCGCCAACATGTGGGGCCCGACGGACGCGTTTCATTACGTCTATCGGCAGGCGTCAGGGGATTTGACTCTCACGGCCTCGGTGCGTTTTCCGCAGCCCGGCGGGAACGAGCACAAGAAGGCGGGCTGGATGATTCGCCAGCAGCTCACCCCCAACTCGCCGTACGCGGACGTGGTGCTGCATGCGAGTGGACTCGCCAGCCTCCAATATCGGCTCACAGAGGGCGGCGAGACGCAGGAAATCCAGTCCAAGATCAACATGCCGGAAACCCTTCGCCTGGTCCGCCTAGGGAGCTCATTCTCGTTCTGGGCGGCGCGTGCCGGCGGGCCGTTGGAATTGGCGGGGAGTGTTGAAGTCCCCTTGCACGACCCTGTTTATGCCGGGCTGGCGGTGTGCTCTCATGATGCCGGGGTCCTGGAGGAAGCCGTGATTTCAAAGCCAAGCCTGCTCGAGTTCAAAGAGGAAGAGGAGCGCGACCAGGCGGTGGAAAGTCGCTTGGAGACCATTTCCGTGGAGGGCGCGGAGCGCCGCGTCGTCTATCGTGCCGAGAAGCGTTTCGAAGCGCCGAATTGGTCGCGGGATGGAAAGTATCTGCTCTTTAACAGCGGCGGAAGGATTTACACTCTGCCCGTCGAAGGCGGCGAACCGCGGCTTCTCAATACGGGAGAGGCAACCCGCTGCAACAACGATCACGGCTTTTCGCCGGATGGACAGTGGCTCGCGATCAGCAACTCGCCGGGCGAGGATTCGATGATTTATGTGCTCCCTCCCGCGGGCGGCCAGCCGCGCCGCGTGACCGAGCGCGGGCCCTCCTATTGGCATGGCTGGTCTCCGGATGGCAAGACGCTCGCCTATTGCGCCGAGCGGGGCGGCAACTTCGATATCTACACCATTCCCCTCGAGGGCGGCGAAGAACGCCGCTTGACGGATGCCCCCGGCTTGGACGACGGCCCCGATTATTCCCCCGATGGCCAGTGGATCTACTTCAACTCAGAGCGCACGGGCTGGATGCAGATCTGGCGCATGCACCCGGATGGAACCGGGCAGGAGCAGGTGACGAACGACGATTACTCCAACTGGTTCGCTCATCCCTCGCTGGATGGAAAATGGCTGGTGTTCCTCTCTTTCGACAAGCACGTGAAGGGGCATCCGCCCAACAAAGACGTGATGCTCCGTTTGATGCCCGCCGCGGGCGGCGAGCCGCGCGTGCTGGTGAAACTGTTTGGAGGGCAGGGGACAATGAATGTGTCGTCCTGGTCGCCGGACAGCAAGCATCTGGCCTTCGTGAGCTACCAACTGCTCAAACCGTGACCCGGTACGTAGGGGCGACCCTTGTGGCCGCCCCTGCTGGCTACACCCACGTCCGCAATCCGATAACACCCCAATAAGCAAGGTACGCGGTGGTGATGAGCAATGCCACCGCGACTACCATCGAATAGCCGCGGACGCCGCGGCGAACCGCCCCCGCCGGCGCCCGCCATAATGCGATGGCGCTCGCCCCCGACGCGACGGCGAACATGATGGTGACCAAAAACAGAGCCATCGACCAAGCGGTCCGATTCCCCAGACGCTCGATCAAGTCGTTCCCGCACAGGATGAAGATTACGACAACGCTCACCAGGCTCAAGACGGCCAAGAGCGGCCAAACTCGCATGGCGCGCTCTTGCGGGCGGCGGCGCTTTCGGCTGAGCCCTCCCAGAATCCAGAAGGGCGCGTAAATCAGAATCGACACCACAGACAGCGCAACCAACGCCGTGAGCACGATCTCCAGCATCGCCAACCATGCTGGGATCTGCTTCAAGACGAGCGTACCGACCTCGATGAAACGCCCTTCGGCGTTGGGGGTAAGCAATGCGAGAGAGGCCGCAGGTTCAGCGGCTTCTTTCTTGGGAATATGCCGGAACTGCCGGCCGGAAATGGGAACGAAGGTCTCGTTCAGGTCGCCTAAATTCGAGGTGAGAAGCTTCCCGTCCTTGAAAGTTACCACCCCAAGCCCCGCCAGACGCTCGAGGAAATGGGTCATTTCAATGCGCGGCGAGTCCGGCTCATACCAGCCCGCGTACTCAGCGGCGTCCGGCGGCAGAGATGCGACAGGGGGCAGCGCCGGGTTCTGCAACTTGGCGGTGACGTAGGCGCGAATCGTCTTGCCGACGCGGGAAAACGCATCTCCGTTTCCGGAGTTTATGCTGTAGAAGTAGCCCACGCCATACTCGGGCATGTACGCCATTTCAGTGAGCCCGCCGTTGACGCCCCCGTTATGCCCGTGGTACACGAAGCCCTCGTGGATGCTCCAGTAGTTGCTGAGGCCGTATCCGCTCTTCAGGCCGTCTTTAGCGGCCCAGGTGCTGGCCGGGTTTTCCATGCGGTCGATGTCGGGCGCCGTGACGATTTGGACGCCGTTGAGCCTGCCGCGATTGAGATAGAACTGGACATAGGCCGCCATGTCACGAGCGGAAGCATTGATCGAACCCGCGGGGCGATAAACGATGTTCCAGTACGGGTAGGGCGTCTTGCCATCGGGGTGATAGAGAGTCGTCGCGGATCCTTCGGGCGGCGGAAAATAGGTTGCGGTCTTCATTCCGATCGCCAGAAAGAGATTCTGCTGCACGAAATCCTCGAAGCGCTGATGGGTGATCTTTTCGACGATGTAGGCCGCCACCGGCGGGCCGGAATTGCAATAGGCCATGCGCGTTCCGGGCGGCCAGCGCGAAATGCGCGAACGATGATAGGAGTCCAGCGCCTCGCGCAGACCCAGGCTGGGCGGCGCATCGACGGCGTATTCGTGCAGGTGCATGTCGTCCCAGCCGGTGGTGTGCTCCAGAAGATTAACCACCCGCACCGGATCACTCGCTTCCCAGCGATTCTCGAACCACACCTCGGGAGCTAGCTTGCGGACGGGATCATCGAGCGAGAGCTTGCCCTGCTCGGCCAGCATCAGGATCGAGAGCGACGCAAAGGCCTTCGACGTTGAACCAATCCGGAAGAGCGTGTCCGGAGTTGTCGCACGGTGGCGGGCAACGTCCGATTCGCCGAGGCCGGCGATCCATTCCGGTCCGTCCCGATGCACGATGGCAACGGAGACGCCCGGCGTGTGCGTGTCCTTGAGCAATTTCTCGAGTTGCTGCTGGAGTTCGGCGATGGACTGCGCGGGCTTCTGCTTCTCGCTCTTGTCATCAGCAAAGCACAGGCAGGCCAGCGTAGAAAGAAGAAGAATGAGAATGATTCGTTTCATGATTGCCCCTCTCGTGTCCCGTGACATAAGATCATAGCCTGAGTCAGATTCTTGAGAACTGCGGCGCTCAGCCTTGTTAGGGGATTCGCACAAAGCCCGCGGAAGTGAAGTCCTTGAAGAAGCAAAACAGCACGTCCGCCGGTTGACGGACTAAGGCACAAAGAAGCGCAAAGTATTAGTCGTCGTTTTTCTTGGCGAACTTCGCGTACTTTGCGGCTCTCTGTGAACATCCCGTAAGTTGTTGATTCTACGTCGGCGCATTCGAGAAGTTCACACATCCAATGGAGGCCGACGCCAGTCGGCACAGGCGCTTTGCGTGAAACCGGTTTGTCAATCCATGGCCTCGAGAACTTGTTCGAAAATTAAGCAATCTAGCTAATCGCAACCGGCTCTCTAATCCCTCGAGGGACGGCGGCGAGGCCATAACGCCCAGCGCTCGAGCTTCTTCGTACATTGCTTCGAGCAGGCGCAGGTTGCGGCGGAAATCGGCAGGCTGGCTCAACTGCGTTTCCCTCTCCCACTTTTCCCAGTACAAAGGGTCTTTAATCACGTCGGTTGTTCCTTCACTCTGAGATTCTATTCACCCGACATCTTCGTTGCAAGCGAAGTCATCTCGAAAAAGAGTCTGACCTTGGCGGTAGCGACGAGCTTGAAGTCGGCCCGGCGAGCGAGTCCCGGTACTATTGTGCTATAGCTCAGGTGGTGGATAAGAACTATAACCATCTTGCATGACACGCAAGGAGGTTTCCGGTGTTAGCTGATTCGATCATGCAGCTTGAGGAGGAAACGGTGAAGGCTGCCCGTTTCCGCTTTCTTGCTTCGCGCGAAGCCATGCCGGATTCCAACTTCTAAAACAGGTGAGAAGCCATGATTGTTGCCACAGTCATTCTGATCCTCTCGGCGGCGCTGTTCTGTTTCTATTTCCAAATCACTTGCCACAAGATTCTGCGCCGGCAGTTTGACCGGGAGTACTTTCAATCCATTGCAAGCGCCAATCGTCTGGAGTTCCTGTCCTTGCGTGAGATGTTGGAAGGGCTCGGCAAGCCGGCCGCTCATTCCCTCTTGCGCCAGGCACTGAAATGTGATTTCCTGGCGCTCACCTATCTCCTCAAGAATGCCGCTAACGTGAATCGCAGGTACGCCAGCGAAGAGCGTTTCTTGATTCTCTATTTCCGCTGGCAATTTCTTTCGCTTGCGACGCGGCGATTGCTGGGGATGAGTGACGATCGGGTCATCCTCAGACTGACCTCGGTTCTTCAGTATTTTGCCAACGTGGTCGGCCAGCGCGTCGAAGCGGTAAAGTTCGGCAATTTGGCCGCCGCCGAGTTCCCCCTGAGTTTTTAGCTCTGCCGCTTCAAAGCGCTCCTGCCCGGGGTTCCTCTCCCAGCGACTAGTCCTGCCTCTTACGCTCCTACGTGCTTATTACGCCAGTCAGTGAAACACGCCAACCACGAGGAAGGATCAAAGCTTGGCGACCTGTGATACACTGAGGAGAAGGCGGGAGCCAAGATGGAAATCCTGGTGTAGTACAATCCCTGACCTGGACAATCAACCCGACAATTCCTAAATACTGGAGGAGTTATGCCAAACCCCAATGATGCGGCACGAGCAGGAAACGCCGTCGCACGAGGCCAAAAGTTGGTCGCTAGCGCCGCTGCCACCGCGCAAACCAAGAAGAGTTGGTCGGAATGGTTCGGCGCGGCCAGCAACACCTGGCTCGGCGGCGCGACCACCGCTTACCTTGCCGACATGGCCGCCGGGGCAGCCCGGGGCGGGGCCACGACTCTGGCAGCCATGGCCCTGTCATCAACCCTTGCCGCCATCACCGGCTTTTGGGTCGTGGCCGTGGCCGGCCCGGTTGCGGTCGAAATCATTGGCAAGAGGCTTGAGGATATGGCCAAAGAGGGGGCCCCCAAAGCCTTCGAGAAGGTCCGCGAAGTGGCCGGGAAGAGGGTGTACGGCGGCGAGAACCCGAACCTGGTCCTGAACCGGCCCATCCAAGAGGGCGCCGAGAAGCACACGCTCGAGAAGACCCTCGAGAACATCAAAGAGAACTCCGCGCTCATCCAGGACCTGCTCAACAAGCTATCCGGCAAGGCGGGCAAGGCTTGGTTTTGCGACGACGTCTATCAGATCGCCGCGCTGGCCAGTCGACTGAACGACACCAAGGCCGAACTGGCCGGGAATATTGACTTGCTGCGCCGGTTCCTGACGCAACTGGAGGGCGACCTGGCGCACATCGACGCTGGAGTGATTCAGGATAAGGTGGTCGAGCTTGCCAACGCCGTGTGCGGAGAGTCCGACGGCCGGCACTGGGATAATACCTGGGCCGCCGCCACCGTCAAGCGCATGGCGCGGTGCAGCAAAGAGCACTGCTACGGACCGAAGTAAGTCTCACGTGAGCCGGCGGCGCCGCGCGGTCGAGTCGCAACCCGATTTGCATCAAGACAGAGCGGCTGCACCCACTCGATCGTCACGTTAGCTGTTAATCTAGACAGGCTTGAGATTCTGCCGCCCCTGCCCGGCCTTTGCAGGGATTCCCAGGTTACGTCAGATCTTTAACAAACTGATGTATACTGTTCCCCGGACCCAATACCTTTCAACAATCGCAAGCTGGTCCATATGAAGGAGTTCAAGCGTATGTGTCGAACGCTTCTCGGGACAATTGTTGCGCTGGTGTTGCTGCCTGCCGCAGCGCGGCTGCAAACCGTGGATGAAATCATTGCCAAGAACATTCAGGCGCACGGCGGCATGGAGAAAATGAGTGCCGTCCACAGCCGCATTCAGACGGCCAAGTTCAGCGCCGGCTCGTTTAAGGCTGATATTCGAACCGTTACCAAGCGGCCGGACGAGGTGCGCGAAGAGTTCATCCTGCAGGGCATGACGCAAATCAGGGCGTACGACGGCAAGACGGGGTGGCAGTTCGACCCGTTCGAGGGCCGCCGGGAGGCCGAGTTATTGGCCGAAGACGACATGAAAGACCTTGTGGTGGACTCGGACATCGACGGTCCGCTGGTGAATTATAAGCAGAAAGGCCACAAGGCGGAATTCCTGGGTCAGGATTCCGTTGAGGGCACGGACTGCTATAAGGTGAAACTGACCCTGAAAGACGGCGATATCCGGACTTATTATTTTGATACCGACTCGTATCTGGAGCTCAAGCTCGAGACACAGACTTTCGTCCGTGGGGCTCCGCACGAGTCGGAAACGTATTACGGCGACTACGACCCGGTGAGCGGCATTTATTACCCATTCGCAATTGAACAGGGCCAGAAGGGGAGCCCGGACCGCGTCCGTCTTACCGTAGAGAAGATCGAATTGAATCCACCGGTCGACGATGCCCTGTTCAAGATGCCTGCGGCCAATGCCCAGACCGGACCGTCGTCCGGGTCGAAATGAAGACGCTTGTGCCGAAGGCACCTTGGAGTGCGGCGGCTTGACGCCGCCTTGGGATTATCGCGTGAGGCAGAGTTACACGACGCACCATTGAAGCCCTTTAAAGCTCTTCTCACAAAAAACTCGGTCGGCGCAATGCAAAGGCGGCGTCGAGCCGCCGCACTCCAAGGCGCTTCGCGCGTTTTCATGGTTTTCGGGTGCGCGTCAGCCGGCGGGCAGGAGCGACTGCCATGAAAGTGACTCCCCTCCTTAGCGAGGAGGGGAATTGGGAAAGGACCTTATGAACAAACTCATTGCTCAATGTTTGGCCTTCATCATCATCGCCAGCCTCGCCCCGAGCGCTCGTCTGCACGCCCAGGACGTGAAGATAGATTCGGACACCATCTCCGGACTGGGCGCCAGGAACATCGGCGCGGCCGTCATGAGTGGCCGGATCGCCGCCCTCGCCGCGGTGCATGAGAAGGGCAGGCTCACGATCTACATCGGCGCGGCCAGCGGTGGTGTCTGGCGGTCCTTGAATGGCGGCACGGCCTTCAAACCGATGTTCGACAAGCAGCCGGTGCAGTCGATTGGCGCCATTGCCATCGACCCCTCGCATCCCAAGACGGTATGGGTCGGCACGGGCGAGGCTTGGACCCGCAACAGCGCCTCCATCGGCGACGGTGTCTACAAATCCACCGACGGGGGTGAGAACTGGACCAACGTAGGCCTGAAGGAGTCCGAGCGCGTCGCGAAGATCATCGTCGATCCGGCGGACGGCAACACCGTGTATGCCTGCGTGCCTGGAAAGCTCTGGAGTGACAGTGAGGAACGCGGCGTGTATAAGACCACGAACGGCGGCGCCACCTGGACGAAAATTCTTAAGGGCGCGAACCTGTCCACCGGCTGTTCGATGATCAGCATGAGTTCGCGCGACCCAAAGATGCTCTACGCGGGCATGTGGGATTTCCGGCGCAAGGGTTGGACGTTCCGGTCCGGCGGCGACACGCCGACGGCCTTCAGCGGTAGTGGTCTTTTCGTGACCTCGGATGGCGGCGCAAACTGGACCGACCTCAACGAGAAGACTGCCAAGGGGCTTCCGCCCAAGCCGTGGGGGCGCGTCGCGGTGACCGCGGCGCCTTCCAATCCGAATGTGGTTTACGCTCTGATCGAATCGCCGCAAAGCGCGCTCTATCGTTCCGACGACGCGGGCAAGTCCTGGGAGCGGCGCGACGCGAGCCAATTTATGGTGTGGCGGCCGTTCTATTTCGCCAATCTGATCGTTGACCCCAAGGACGAAAACAGGCTCTACAAAACGGATTATGGATTGATTATGAGCACCGACGGCGGCCGCAGCTTCAGTTTCGTGTCGGGGGGAGCTCACGGCGATTTCCACGATGTCTGGGTAGACCCCGAGCGCACGGATAGCCTGATTTCCGGGGACGATGGCGGAGTCTGGTTCTCCTACGACGGCGCCGACACTTGGTGGAAGGCCAACAACCTCCCCGTATCGCAGTTTTATCACGTGGCCGTGGACAACGAAGATCCCTATCACGTCTACGGCGGGTTGCAGGATAACGCAAACTGGATTGGCGACTCATCCTATCCCGGAGGAATCACCAATAGCCGATGGGAATGTCTCGGGGGCGGTGACGGCTTCTGGGTTATCCCGGACCCCTCGGACCCCAATTACGTTTATGAAGATTCGCAGGGCGGGGAAATTTCGAGGATCAATCGGCGCACCCTCCAGGCGCGCGGCATCAAGCCCCTCCCCAATTATGGGGAAGGGAAACTGCGATTCAATTGGAATGCGCCGATTTACGTCAGCCCCAATGAGCCGGGGACGGTTTACATCGGCGCCCAGTTTTTGTTTCGCTCGCGCGATCACGGGCAGAGCTGGGAGCGGATCTCGCCCGACCTCACCACCAACGATCCCGAAAAGCAGAAGCAGGAAGAGTCGGGCGGCGTGACGGTGGACAACTCCGACGCTGAAACCCACACCACCATTTATTCCATCAGCGAGTCGCCACTTAATGGAAACACCCTCTGGGTGGGCACGGACGACGGTAATCTTCAGCTCACGCGCGATGGCGGCAAAACCTGGACGAACGTGGTGGGCAACGTTCCGATCCTGCCCAAATGCTCCTGGGTGTCGTGGGTCGAGGCAAGCCGGTACGATCCTGCCGCTGCCTACGCTGTCTTCGACCGCCACACCTTTGGCGACATGGAACCTTATGTTTTCAAAACGGCGGATTACGGCAAGACGTGGGCGCCCATCGTCGGTCCCGGCAGCGGAGTGCGTGGCTATGCGCACGTCATCAAGGAGGATACCGTCCTCAGCAATCTGTTATTCGTGGGGACGGAATTCGGCCTGTGGATTTCGCTCGACAGCGGCCACCAGTGGGCGCAGTACAAGGGCGGGGAGTTTCCGAATGTCGCCGTGCGCGACATCGCGATTCAGCCTCGCGAGTCTGACGTGGTCCTCGCCACGCACGGCCGCGGCATCTGGATTATTGACGACATCACACCGTTGCGCAAACTCACTCCGGAGGTGTTGAGCCAGGATGCGGTGTTTCTCGAAGGCGGGCCTATACGCCAGCGTTTGATGGCCAGCGGCGGCTGGATGGAGGGAGATGCCTCGTTCAACGGCCCGAACCCGCAAGACGCGGCGCTGATCACCTACTACCAGAAGAAGCGCCACATCTTCGGCAAGATGAAAATCGAAGTCCTGGACGACCAAGGCAGGCTCGTGGAGACGCTGCCCGCCAATAGCCGGCGCGGCCTGACCCGCGTGCCATGGTCGATGACGCTGAAGCCGCCGCGCGTTCCGCCCGCCGCGTCGCTCTCCGGCGCCACCGTGGGGCCGCGCGTATTGCCGGGGTCTTACACCATCAGGATGACGCGCGGCGACCAGGTTTTCACCACCCAGCTCCGCATCAACCTTGATCCTCGCGCCACCTACACGGCTGAGGACCGCAAGCTTCAGCTCAACGCCTCCACGCGCGTGCGCGACCTGCTGGGCGATATGAGCTACGACGTCGACAACATCGGCGCGGTCCATGAAGCGCTCCTGGCCCGTATGTCAAAGCTGGCCGCGAGCGATCCGCTTCGCAAGACACTCTCCCAGACCGCCGACAAGGCCGAAAATATTCGGAAAAAAATTGTCGCGACAAAAACCGGCGGCGCCATTACCGGCGAGCTGCGTCTGCGGGAGTACGCGATCGAGCTGTACGATACCTTGACCTACTACGAAGGCCGCCCGGGCGATTACCAGGTGGCACGCATCGACTCGTTGAAGCGCGAACTGGACGACGTGGTGAAGCAGTTCGACGACTTCTTGGCCAAAGACGTGACGCCGCTGAATCAGGCGCTGGCGCGGAAGAAACTGGACCCCGTCCGCGCCCTGCCGCGCACCGAGTGGGAAAAAACCAGCTCCGTGGCGGACCTTGATAACGGAAACATGAGAGTCGTCGGCCGCGAGCGCGAACGATGAGCCTAGGAGCCCCCTCTTCTCAGAGCCCCGTCAGGGGCGGCAGAGGGTGGCCTAAAGCGCAGGTAGGTCTGCGAGGACCAAAACAGCTCACGCCAGGATGCGAAGTCGCAAAGAAGCGCGAAGCAGAAGCCATTGCTTTTCTTTGCGACCTTTGCGTACTTTGCGCTTTGCGTGAAGCCGGCTTGTCCCTTCATAGATCAATTCACGGATCAATGCCGTCGCTACGGGTGCGCAAATTGGATCCTCTCGAGGAGCGTCAACATCGGCTTGCTGTACAGCCGGCTCCAGGAGTCCAGAGACGACCCACTGAGGGAGAGCAGGACCCCGCCAACCGACATTGCCAGACCCACCCCACCGGTAAACGGCAGAGTTGCGATGCCGACCGCGACGCTGCCCCAGCCGATGGAAGTCGTTAAGCGACTCAGCCGCCGCGCCGGCGAAAGAAACAAACTCGTCACCAGACTTCTTGTCTCTTGACAAAACAAGCAATATAGGCTAGGATTCCCTTTGGAAGGACGGGGCTCACAGCCCCGGGGAACTGCTGCGATGCAACTCCACTGCCCGTGCCACCTGAGTTTCGAGGGTTTGCCTGATGGAGTGAAGAGCCCACAAGTGGGGCTCCAGGCGCAATCGACAGGAAGTCTGCCGTTTAGGGCTAAAGCAAGAACGAATTCTCCAAAACTCGGGGAACAAAGCGAGAATGTCTATGAAAACAAAGGACCGGGGCGAAAACTTGGGGAGTCGCGGGGTTGGAAAGCCGGAATATCCGTGGTCGGATGCGAGAACGAAGTCAGGACGCAGCGCAGGGCAGGCTTCTAGGTGATCGACACGCGATAATCCACTTTCCGGTTCTCAAAACTCGGGGAACAAAGCGAGAATGTCTATGAAAACAAAGGGACGCTCTGAGGAGTTCTGGAGCGAAGGCGGAATGTGTATGAAAACAAAGGTACTTAGCCGTATTTCGCGGAATGTAATTGAAAATAAAGCAGTTAGCTGTAGGCGCTCATCCTGAGCAATCTCTTCAGCAGCGGTCCGCCCAGGCCGCCGCTCGGGCGGTTCCTAGCACCGACTCAACCACGGAAACCAACTGGTTGATGTCGATCGGCTTTGAGACATACCCATCCATGCCGGCGGCAAGGAAGCGCTGGTGATCGCTCTGCATGGCATGCGCAGTCAGGGCCACGATGGGGAGGTGCCCCCCGGTGGTCTTCTCCTGCTCGCGTATGGCCGCGGTCGCTTCCAATCCGTCCAGTTCCGGCATCTGCACGTCCATGAGGATCACGTCAAACGCCTGCGCCGCGATTTGCTCCAGCGCCTCGCGTCCGTTGCGTGCTAAGGCCACGCGGTGTCCACGTTTTTCGAGCAGGCGCGTGGCCAACAACTGGTTCACCGGGTTATCTTCAGCGAGCAGAATCCGCAAGGAATGAGGTGCATCGCCGGCTGACTGCCGGCCGGCCAAGCCCTGACCGCTCTCCGGGGCGTGCAAAGTCTGAGGCATGCCAAGACGGGCGGTGAAGTGAAAGGTGCTTCCCCGGCCAGGAACGCTTTCCGCCCACAACCGGCCGCCCATCATTTGCGCAAGTTGCCGGGAAATGGTCAAACCCAAGCCGGTCCCGCCATAGCGCCGCGCCGTGGAACCGTCGGCTTGCGTGAAGGCTTCGAAGATGCACTCCAGTTTCTCCGAGGCAATCCCGATGCCGGTGTCCTGCACGCTGAAATGGAGTTGCACGAAATCCTTCTCCACAGCGCTGACCTGCACCGCGAGGCTGATTTGGCCTTTATCCGTGAATTTCACGGCGTTGCCCAGCAAGTTCACGAGAATCTGGCTCAGGCGGTTCGGGTCGCCGACGAGCGCCTCGGGAACCTCAGGCTCGACTCCCCAACTCACCTCCAGCCCCTTTTGGCGGGCGCGCACCAGAAACGTCTTGAGAATGGGTTCGATGCTCTCGCGCGGCGTGAATTGGATGGATTCTACTTCCAGCTTGCCCGCTTCGATCTTGGAGAAATCGAGGATGTCGTTAATGATGGTAAGCAGAGAATCGGCAGAAGCTTTGACCATGCCGACGTATTCCGCTTGTTGGGGGGTGAGTGGCGTGTCGAGGAGGAGGTCGGTCATACCCATGACGCCGTTCATGGGAGTGCGGATCTCGTGGCTCATATTGGCGAGAAACTCGCTCTTGGCGCGGTTCGCCGCTTCCGCGGCCTCCTTGGCCTGCTGCATCTTGACCTCAACTTGCTTAAACGCCGTGATGTCCATCATGGCGCCGATCATCCGCACCGGCCGGCCCGCGTGATCGCGCATGACGTAGCCCCGATCCAGAACCGCGGCGTACTTCACATCGCCCGTGAGGAAACGATACTCCGCCGACCAAGTCTCGCCGAGGCCCTCGATGGCGGCGCGACGGCTGGCTTCCACGCGCTGGCGGTCCTCGGGGTGCACATGCTCGATCCACCAGTGCGGGTCTGCGCCAATCTCACGGGCGGTGTGCCGGAACGTCGTTTGAATTCCGGTCGTCCAACTGATCGCCTGCGTATCGAGATCCCAGTCCCAGATCGCGTCGTTGAGGGCGCGGCCCACGTATTGGAAGCGCTTTTCCAGCTCGGCTTCGGCCTCGAATCGACGGCGGATGGCCTCGGTTTGTGCGCTCACCCGGCGGCGCAGCACCACCACCCAGACACCCACAGCGAACGCCACTCCAACCAGCAGCGCCAGAAACACCCCGGCCTTTCGCAACGTCCACCAGGAAGGTCTCGCGAGCACCACAACACTCCCCGGTGAGTCAAGCAGGATATTGAAGGTTGTGGGCATGCGATTGCGATCCACGCTGACCGAGCAGATCCCGGTTACTCTCAGACGGCTCCCCAGAAGCTGCGACCAGTCCTCGTTCGTATGACGCTCGTCGATCCGTGCCTCAAAGATTTGGTCGCCATCCTGCAGCACCAGCGTGTGGTCTGATTCGCTATGCCTCACGTCCCGCAGGGTCGCATTCAAGCTCACCCGCAGCGAATCGTAGGCGCCGGATCGCGCCTTCTGCGCAGTGATCTCGAGGGGCGAAGGGACCGTTGCGGATCCTGTTCGCCGGAAGAGGGCATGCCGAAGGACCGGCGTGTAATCGCCCAAATCGGCGAAACCCACCACGTCGACCTGATCGCCGGGTTGGAGTGGTGTTTTGGTGGGTCCCGGAATGTAGAGCCCCAGGCGGCCGTTCTGGATGAACACGCCTCTGGGCCGTTGGAGGGTAACCGTGCCTTGCACTCGCACGCGGTGCTCAGACGCATTGCGGGCTGTGAAGGCTAACAGGCTGCTGATGGGCCTGACCGGGACAGAGAACGGATCGGGCGCCGGCGGCTCCTCGACACTTACCTGGCGAGCCGTGGGCACCGCCAGCCATATACCCGTTAGCTGGTTGTTCGGGTTAAACTGTGCGGCGCAAACCCCGGCGATTCTCACCTTAGCATCCACCAACCGGTCTCCGCTCAATCCCTGCTGGTCCATGATTGAGACAAGCAGCCCCCTTCCCTCCACAATCGCGTACAGACTCAGCCCGTTGTGGTCTGGCTCGAAGTCCTGGACAATGCCCTCGACTTGGACCCACTGGCTGTCGTCGCGGGTTGATAACATGTCGCCCATACTGACCTTGCGAGGCTGGGGCAGCGGAGCCTGACCCAATAGCCGGTATCGAGCCTTGCCGATCTGCGGAGCAAAATCGAGCTCCTCCGTGACCCCATCAATTTCCAAAAAGTCTCCCGGATGGAAGTGAAGCTCTTTGTTGTTCTCGTTGACGTAGACACCCGCAGTGGCATCCTGCACAAAGAAATCGCCGACGCTGAAATCGATGTAGGTGAGGACTGCTCGCAGGTGGACCGGATAGCCGCGGTTGGCTTGATCTGGGGTAAGTTCCCGGACCTCTTCGGCAGTGGTGAGAGTCGGCAATTGCTCGGGCCAGGCGCCCTCGCTCCATGCCAACGCAGCCGGGACGAGCACTAACATCAGACCGATGCGGACGGGGTACCGCGCTTTGGAAAACCGAGCGCTGCTAGCAGTGAGGTGAGGATCCATCCGCGCACCTGTCCCAATCGAAAAGCTGGTATCTCTATCTTCATCGGCAGCTATCAGTTATCCCTAAATCGGTGATGCTCCTTCGCTGCACGTGAACCCTGAGACCACATATCTGCGGACTCGCAGCCGAAAACCTATAGTCGCTGTAAGCTATTGAAAACTGAGGACTAGTCCAAGTGCTTGGAGTGGAGGAAGGCGCGCACGACTTCCCTGATGTCCTTGTGCTCGCCATCCACGTTGTAGTTCATGCGGCGCATGTCCTCGTCGGAGATGATGCCGGCCAACTGGTGGAGTGCCGACCCGACTTCGGGATGGCGAGTCAAGGTCTCCTCGCGCGCGATCGGAACCGCCTGATAGGGAGGGAAGTAGTGCCGATCGTCTTCGAGCATCGCCAAGTCGCGGGCGGCAATTAAACCATCAGTAGAATTGCCCGCCACTAAGTCGACTTGGTTCTCCAGCAGTGACTTGTACAACAACCCCAGATCCATGATTCGCGGCGGAGCCTTGAATCGCAGTCCATAGGTGCGGATCAGGCCCTGGTAACCGTCTTGGCGCTCCATGAATTCATAACCGAATCCGGCACGCCATTGAGGCGCAAAAGCTGCGGCTCCGGATATCGTCCGGACGTGCAGTCGCCTCGCGTCCGCCCCGCGAATGACAAGGGCAAAAGTGTTGTTGAACCCCAAGGGTTCCTCAACGCCAAGCTGGAACTGCTGCGCATATTCACTTTTGACCCGTTCGTACACCTGGAGAGGATCGTTCGACGGCGATTGCTTGAGAATGGCGCCAAGTGCCGTGCCGGTGTATTCAACGTAGAGGTCGATGCGGCCGGCCAGGATCGCCTGATGACAGATGTAGGTTCCGGCAAGGTAAAAACGCCGGTCCACCGTCAAATGCGTCCGGGCTTCGAGGTGCTGCGCGAGCAGTTCTCCCAGGATTGCCTGCTCAGTGAAATTCTTGGACCCGACCACGATCCGGTTCTTGCGAACCCCTCCGCAGCTCATCAGAAGAGCGCAACAGATCGCGATCCTGAGAATCCGATTCATACAGCCTCGGCGTTCGGCTGGCTGGCCCTGTGGCGCGAGCGTCGCCCCCGCTGTCGCGGGAGCGTCCCGCTTCCACACGGCGCGGCGGAGCCGAATCCCAACGTGGCACGGCCATCCTGGCCGTGCGCACGGGCGGGACGCCCGTGCCACCTTAAACGTACCGGAATCGCCGCTCCAGGCGGCCCAATAGGAAATCAGCAAGCAGCGCCATCAGCGCCGCCGGTATAGCTCCGGCCAGAATGACTCGGTTATCAACCATCGCCAGGCCGCGGAAGATGAACTCCCCCAAGCCACCGGCGCCGATCGCAGCGGCGATCGTGGCAACCCCGATGGTGATTACCGTTGCTACGCGCACCCCGGCGAGGATTACGCCCATGCCCAAAGGCAGTTCGACCTGGAACAAAAGCTGCAGGTCGCTCATACCCATACCACGCGCCGCTTCGCGAACGCTTGGATCCACTCCCGTAATCCCGGCACAAGTGTTTTGGATGATGGGTAGAAGCGCATAAAGCGTCAGGGCGGTGACGGCAAGCCGGTCCGCGCGCTCGCCCAGCCAAGCAGACGACAACAGGAAGCCGAACAAGGCAAGCGATGGAATCGTCTGCACCACCGTCGAGGCGCCCAAAATCGCCTTGCCGAAAGCGGGACGGCGCGTCACAAGGATGCCCAACGGCATGCCGATGGACACCGCCAACAGCATGGATATTCCGACCAGCCAGAGGTGCTCGAAGGTCAGCGCCAAGACTTGCGATTGATTGTGCCAGATGAATTGCAGGGTGCTCATTTGCCTCCTGACAGCTTGTAGGGGGACGGCTTGCCGTCCCCTGACGAACCGGGTAGGGCAAGCCCTACCCCTACACGTTTTCAGACCTGGCGCTCCGGATGCGCTACAAGCGGCGCCGTTACGGAGAAGTCTCAAAAGCCTGACGGTAGGCACGCACGATCGGGTTGGGCGCCGACCTGAACTCCTCGGGCGTATACACTCCCGCCAGTTTGCCGCCTTCGAGCAACGCGACACGGCTCGCGAGCATCAGTGCTTCCCGCAAATCATGGGTAACGAAAACGACGGTCTTCTGAAGCCGCTGTTGCAGTTGCTGAAACTCTTGTTGGATTTCAGCGCGAGTCAGGGGATCCAGAGCCCCGAAGGGCTC
>Ga0326727_10009615_pt1 | contig 23637 bp, 28 predicted proteins | sample MB2enrmetagenome_FD_207643 | JGI IMG/M metagenome (GOLD analysis project Ga0326727, IMG submission 207643) | Lab enriched peat soil microbial communities from McLean, Ithaca, NY, United States - MB29MY | ecosystem: Environmental > Terrestrial > Soil > Wetlands > Peat | place: USA: New York... | reverse complement strand
TGCGACGCCGGAGGTGGTGGAAGGCGCCGCGGTTCCAGGAGCGGTTGCGCCGGGCGAGGCGGGAGCTGTACCGGCTGAGCCTGAAGTTGCCAAGAAGGGCAAGACCGAGGCCGAACCCGCAGCGGCCAAGAAGCCTGAGGCGAAGAAGTAAGCCTTGGCGGAAGCAAGCGAAACCGGAAATTCGCCCGGCCCCTTCCTGGTTGTGGGCCTCGGCAATCCCGGTCTCGAGTACCTGTGGACCCCGCACAACGCGGGATTCATGGCTATCGACCGCATCGCCCAGCAGGAGGGCGTTTTGGTCCAGAACCGGCGCTGCCGGGCCACCACCGCGACCTGCCGTATCGCAGGACGCCAGGTGGTTCTGGCCAAGCCGGAGACGTTTATGAACCAGAGCGGCGCAGCCGTGGCCGCTCTGGTTGAGGAGTTTGAAGCCGACCCATCCCAGGACCTGCTCGTGATCCACGACGAGCTCGACCTGGTGCTGGGGACCTTCAAGATCAGGGAGCGCGGTTCGCCGGCGGGGCACAACGGAGCCCGCAGCGTAACCGGCGCCCTGGGCACGCAAGAGTGGTTACGCTTGCGCATCGGCGTGGGGCCGGATCTACCTCCTGAAGCGATTGCGGCGGGAGGCGGAATGCGGCCGGGCAGGGATTACCTGCTCTCGCCCATGCGCAAGGCGGATCTGGCGGTGCTGGACGAGGTGCTGGACCGGGTGGCCACGGCCACGCGGCGCATTCTCGAACAGGGACCGGCAGCCGCGATGAACGAATTCAATAGAAGGGATCAGGGACCAGGGACCAGGGATCAGGTTTAAGCAGCGCCGGAGCGGCAAACTGTTCACTGTCCACTGTTCACTGTCCACGGAGAGGAAACCTGATGTCGCGTGTGTATGAAGTGATGTTTATCGTCCGTCCCGACGTGGAGGACGAAGAAGCCGACAAGCTGATCGAGAGCCTTAGCAATACGGTGAAGACCGGCGGCGGCTCGGTCAAGTCGGTCGAAAAGTTAGGCCGGCGCAAGCTCGCCTACCAGGTGCGCAAGTTTAACGATGGCAACTACATTCTCTTCACCATCGAAGCCATGGGCCCCGTGGTGCTGGAACTGGAGCGCCGTCTGCGCGTGACCGAGCAGGTGATCAAGTTCATCACCGTGCGCATCGACGAGGAAGAGAAGCGCCTGGCCAAGGTGAAGGCCCTGCGCGGCGTGCGCCGCACCGCCAACGCCGAACCCGCGCCCGCCCCCGTAGCCGCAGCCCCGGCCGAGCCGGCGCAAGCCAGCGCGTAAAAGCGGGGCACAAGGGAGCGAGGGAGCGAGGGAACAAGAAAGCATGAATTCGCAGATCGCGAAGGGTGTTTTTCTGATCCCTGACCCCTGAAACCTGACCCCTGGAAAGATTCTCCGGCCGTGCCGGAACAACGAAGACAAAGAGGAAACACGATGCCTGAAGAAAACCAAGCCAAAGCGCCCGCTTCGTCGGAAGCGACCGCAGCACCACAATTTCCATCCGAACGGGGTCCCGGTTCGGGTCCTGGCTCGGGGCCCCGCGGCGGCGGCCGTCCCAGCGGCGGTCCCGGCGGGCGCGGCAAGTTCTTTCGCCGCAAGAAGGTGTGCAAGTTCTGCACCGAGAAGCTCGACGCGATTCCTTACCGCGATGTAAGGCTGCTGCAGCAGTTCGTCGCCGAGCGTGGCAAGATTGTGCCGCGGCGTTTGACCGGCGTTTGCACCACGCACCAGCGCCGCCTTACCCGCGCCATCAAGCAGGCCCGCAACATCGCGCTGCTGCCGTTCGCCACCAGGCACTAAGCCCGGGCGCCGGGTCTGGCTTAAGCCCAGCGTTGTCATCCTGAACGGCATAAATCGGTTGTCATCCTGAGCGAACTTCGGCGCATGGAATGCGCCAAAGCGAGTCAAAGGATCAGCAGTTCGGGCGGCTTCGGCCAAGGGAGCGAATGAGAATCGGCGTGACGGGTCAGCTCCCGAAGGGAGCGGCAGATGGTAGCCCCAGGCGTGAGCCTGGGGAGCGAGCGTCGATTTTCCAACGGGAGCCCCGCAGGGGCGAAAGAACCTCCGCCACGGCGGAAGGCGAATTTGAGATTTGGAGAATTTCCATGGAAGTAATTCTGAAAGAAGACGTAGCCAACGTTGGCTTTCGCGGAGAAGTGGTCAAGGTGGCCGACGGCTACGCGCGCAACTATCTTCTGCCGCGCAAGCTGGCCATGCAGGCCACTGCGGCCAACAAAGCCGTGATCGAGCAGATGAAGGCCTCGGCCGCGCGCCGCTCCGCCACGGAGAAGGCGCAAGCCGAGCTGCTGCTCGCCAAGCTCGAGCCCGTGGTCCTGAGCTTTACCCGCAAGGCCGGCGAGCACGGCCATCTCTTTGGCTCGGTCACTTCGTCCGACATCGCCCACGACCTGGCCGCGCAGGGCTTCGAGATCGATCGCCGCAAAATTCAGTTGGGCGACGCCATCAAGGGCCTGGGCGACTTCAAGGTAGCCATCCGCCTGCACCGCGAAGTCACCGCGCGCATCACCGTCAAGGTCCTCGCCGAAGCCACGGAAGAAGAGGCCGCCGCGCCCGCTCCAGCCGAGCCGGTTGCCGAACCAGCCGCCGAAGAAGCCCCGGCCGAATAATTCCTGCCTTGCCCAAGCTCGCCGCCTCTCGGCCCGCCGAGAGGCGGCATGCTACTTTCGTCCGATCCCCGGCAAGATTGTGGCACGAGTACTCTCTTGGCGCGCTATGGATACTGCACTGTGTTCACTTCCTGTTGAAAGCAGTCGTGCCCCTTGTGGTGTTTGCGGAAACCCATAACGTAACGATTTTGTTCCTTTTCGGAATCGGCGGAGAAATCCGCACAGAGCCGGTACGTAGTCTTGCTCAAGACATCGTATTCATAGGGTTGATGTGTCACCGGGTCCCTCCAGTTCGAGCGCGCCGAGAGACCATCCTCGTTCTCAGCAACATCGAGCCGATCAGGAAGAGCTTGATGATTGTGGTAGTAGGCTTTGATAGCAAAATCCATCTGCTGCAGGCCCTGCAAGCGCTCCTGGTCGAGAGCATGCGCCTTCACCGCCGACGGCGGATTCAGATAGATTGAGACGGAGACAGCAATCACGGCCGCGACCGCTCCTGCGATGGCGAGAAGCTTTCCGAACGATTTCGTTTTCATTCCTTTTCCTCCTTGCGCAGGTCAAGAAGGTAGTAAGTGAAACACGATCCTGCAATCAATGCGACCACCAGAATCTTCAGTACGAAACGAATGGTTAAGTCGCCACCGAGCAGATTGTAGATGAGAGTTGTGATATCGCCTAGCAATGCACCGGAGGCAAGAAAAAGGGTTAGATACGTGAGCCATCGGCGAGCCGGAGAGAGGCGCTTGAAAGGATTCAGCTCGATCTGTTTGTTGATGTACCGCGCCAAAAGCAGAAAGACCGGGAATCCGATAATGACGGCCGCGGTGGACCAGCGTTGCGTGTCAAAAGGATCGTAGCCGGGATTGGCTTCAGGGAAAGCGCGATCGATAAAAGAGAAGAGCAGACTGCCCAGATTCCACGCTGCAAAATACAGCGTGCTAAACATCACCAGATAAAGGAAAGCCTCCCGCGCGGTAAGCGAGGGCCTTGGCTTGGGCACGGGAATCGAAAAGGGGATGTCGGCATAGGCATCGAGCGCATTGGCGATCTGCGCGCCCGGCCAGCCCGCGCCTTCCAACGCCTTGGCAATTTCCTCCCTTGTTTTGCCGCTTTGGAGCGATTCCTTGACGAATGATTCCAATTGATGAGTCTCTGTCGCCATAGTCTTCCTCTTGGCCAGGACTTCCATTGCGGTTTCCTGGACGCCGCAATTGTACACGCCGACACCGCCAGAGAGACCTCAACCTCCCCATTGCCGGGCAGTCCCGGAAGCTAGGCGCATGGCGAGCGACCGCAAGCAATTATTTCTCCGCCTTCCTCACCGGCGCCCGCAAGATGGTCCTAAGTTTCGACGCCTCCACGCGGCGCGGGTCCGACAAGTATATCTCGTGATGTGCGCCGGCGAGGCGCAGCCCCTGCTTCCCGGCAAAAGCCCGCATCGTTGCCATGGTCTTGCCTTCGTTCTCATATGCGCCCACGTGCAATGCCTGCACGCACAACCCTTCGTTGAGCGAGAGCAACTCGACCCGCTGCGCGCCAGCGCCTTTTTCGCTTCCGCGCTTCAGCAAAGTTTGAACGGCCTGGCTGAGGTCCTTCTGCGTGACGAACTTCGGCGTGCGAATCATCAATTGCCAGGTCCACTGCTCTTTATCCGACATGGCGCTATCCCAATTCATCCCCGGCCAAAGCGCTTCGAGTTTCGACACCGTGTAGTCTTGTTTGCCGGCAAACTTGCGCGCCATCTTGACCGTGAAGGCCACGCCGTAGAGCGCGCCAATGGCAGCGCTGAACGCATCCCCGCCCGGCGCGCCCTGCCCGCTGACGCTCAAATAAACCGCCGGCCAGATTTCAACCAGCGCGGGCTTCGCAGTCGCCGCATATTCCTTTTTGTTGTCTTTGAAGAGATCGACTTTCTCTTGCGTAGCCATCTTCACTCCCTCGCGCCCTTGGCGCGTTCCTGCAACGGCGCATAAATGTCCGTCAGCAACTCCTCCGGCGGCGTGCTCTCGGGATGGTTGACATAGACCTCGAAGCACGGAGCGTTGCCCAGTTCGTAACCGCTGCGCGGCATCCACTGGCCAAGAAACTCCGAGTACGTGCGCCCGACCTCGTTGTAAGGGCCGGTGTGCGTGGTCATGGCATAGGCGCCGCCGGCCACGGTTGCGACGCCAATCTCGCCGCTCGGCTGGAACTCCTCGTCCACCGTCAGGCAGGCATCGTAGCGAACCTTGACGGGCGGCGTCACATCGGGGTCGTCGTGGCAAACGCCCAACATCGTGGGATTGCCCGCCAGGTAACCATCCTTGCCCATGACGGTCAGGAACTGGTCCCAGGTCTTGCCCACCTCGTCGTACGGTCCCACGTGGCGCATGAATGCCACGCGCATGGGTTGCAACTGCTTGATCTCGACCTTCATACTCCCTCCTCGATGGAGCGTGCGAAAGCGCACGGTGATGGGCTTTTGGAAATGGATTCCCGACGGGGCTTCCGCCAACTCCATCTGGCGAGCCAAACGGAATTGCGAAGGCGCCGCGCCAAAGGCTGTCTTGAACGAGCGCGTAAATGCCTCGTGGCTGTCGTAGCCGGCTGCGAGCGCGATGTCGATGACCGAGGCCGAACCCAGCTTGAGCTGGGTGGCGGCTCGCTCCAGACGCAAGCGGCGCACGTATTCAGCCACCGATTCGCCCACCATGCCTTTGAACACCCGGTGAAAGTGGTAGGCAGAAAAGCAGGCCACACCAGCCAGTTCCCCGAGCGGCATCGGGTCGTCGAGATGCTGCTGGATGTGAACCAGAACCCGCAGCATCCGCCGCTTGTAATCGTCGAGAGTGATCGTTCTCATCGCGCAATCAAATCCTAGATCGAAAGGAAGCAACCAGCTTGACGATTCTTGCTGATTTGCGGCCAAAAATGCACGTCGCGCTGCTATCGGCAGAAAGACACATGAGTGAACGAAGAGCTGCCGGCCATTTTCGCTGGACTCTGAGCTTGACCAGCGGGTCCTTCCTTGCTCGCATCGACCGGAACGCTTAGCCCGCAGGAGCAGCGGCAGAATCACAGCCCCGCAATCCCGCATTCCGCGGAAGCTCACCGCTTCCGGGCGCGTTCGCGTTGCAGCTCGCGATACAGATCGCTCTTCGACCGGTCCAGTTCGCGCGCCAGCCGCTTGAGAGCTTCCTTTTCGTCGATGCCGCCTTCGGCCTTCATGCGCGCGACGCGGGCGGCAATCTTTTCGTGCGTGGCTTCTGAGCCCTGCGGAGCGCCCGACGATGCAGCCGGTCGCGGCGCTTCGACTAGCAGTGTGATCTCGCCGCGAATGCGGTCGCACGCGGCCAGTTCCCTGCGCACCTCGGCCACGGTTCCGCGCACAAACTCTTCGTGCACCTTCGTCAGTTCGCGCGCAACCACTGCGTGGAGCAGACCACCCCAGAGTTCTTCAATGTCGGAAAGCGCTTCGAGAATCCGGTGTGGCGCTTCATAGAAAATCAGAGTCCGCGGCGTCGCGCGGGGATCGAGTTGCGCCTCAGCGGCAAGGTTTTCGAGGAAGGTGCGCCGAGCGCCGGCTTTCTCCGGCAGGAATCCGAGGAAGTGGAAGTCTTCCGCGGGAAGTCCCGATGCGATGAGCGCGCTGATGGCCGCATTCGCGCCGGGAATAGGAATGACGGGCACTCCTGCGGCGATGGCCGCGCGAACCAGCCAACTGCCCGGGTCGCTGATGCCCGGCGTGCCCGCGTCGCTGACCAGCGCGATACGCGCGCCCGATTGGAGCGCCGCGACGAGTTCATCGGCGCGCTCCCGCTCGTTGTGCTGGTGGCAACTGACGGTTTTTTTCTCGATTTGGAAATGATTCAGAAGTTTTTGGGTTTGGCGGGTGTCTTCGCAGGCGATGCGGTCTACGTTACGAAGAACATCGAGCGCGCGAAGCGTGATGTCGCCGAGGTTGCCGATGGGAGTGGCGACGAGGTAGAGGCCGGGTGCGAGCTGTAGAACGTCTGCGGGCATGGATGGCCTAATCAATTCTAGGCGAAGCGGCAACTGAAGAGTGAAGGAGGGAAGGGAGCGGGCCTTACTGACCCCTGACCCCTGAAACCTGATCCCCGTTATGACCCCTCTTATTCGTCCGCTTCCTGACGCTCGATGCGCCGCTGTTCGGCGAGCAGCGCCATGGAGTTCATCAGATTCTGCACGCTCACCACGCCCACCACGCGCCCACTCTCAGTGACGGGAATCAGTCCCATGCCGCGGCCGGCAGTGAGGCGGCTAATGGTGGCGCCGAGCGTGTCCTCGGGCTGCGCCACCTGGAAGGCGCGCGACATCACCGCCTGCACGTAGCCGTTGCCGTCGTTGCGCAGCGCATCCACAATACGCTGCCGCGAGATGATGCCCACCAGTTCCGGGCCGCGCACCACGGGAAACTCCTCCTGCAGCGAGTGCACGCAGCGATAGAGAGCATCGGCGAGCGTGTCGGAGGGCGAGAGCGTGGCAAAATCCGTGAGCATGACCTCGCGCATGCGCACCGTGTCCACGACCGACTGAAAGAAGACGCCTTGATCCTCGACTTGTGCGCCGATCATGATGAACAGTCCGGTGAGGATCAGCCAGGGCTCGTGCACCAACATGCCGCCCAGCATGGCGATGAGCGCCAAAGCCTGGCCCAGGCCGGCGGCGGCGCGGCCCGCGGGCGCCATTCCGTGGGTGCGCGCGAAGGCATTGCGGATAAGACGGCCGCAGTCCAGCGGGTAGGCCGGAACGAGGTGCAGGAGGCCAAGAAATATCTGCATCCAGACCAGGCTGCGCAACAGACTCTCGGTCGCGACCAGGCGGGGGGCGAAGAGGCGGACTTCACTGCTGGCGCCCAGAATGGCCGCTGCGGCGGCAAGGCCGGCACAGATGTTGGCGATCGGGCCGGCAAGCGCCAGAGCAAATTGTCCGCTGCCGGTGTTTGCCGTTTCCTGGCTCTCCGGGTTGGCATAGGCGAACAGTCCGCCGATGGGCAGCAGCAGGATAGCGCGCAGGCGCAGTCCCAGCCACGCAGCAACCAAGAGACGGGCAGTCTCGCGCACGGCAACGGCCGCCACCAGCAGGATGAAGAGCGCCAGTCCGCGTGGCAGGCCCTGCGGGCCGCCCATGGCAAAGAGCACCAGCACCAGGAGCGGGAAGAAGATATGGACGCGAAGCTCCACGCCCATCCACCGGCCAAACGGGATCGACCAACCGCGCATTCTTCGATTGTAGAGGGTCGGGGCGAAGGCAGCTTCCAGCTTCCAGCTACTAGCTTCTGGCTCCCAGCTCATCTGCGCGGAAGACAGGGTGGTGCTCAATTGAAGGGATTGTCATGAGGGCGCGGCTGATGGATGACGGAGTGCGGGCGAAAGAAGATTCCAGGGAGGCTCGTCCATTATGCTGGTGAGCGATGCGCATCATTGCCGGAACCTATCGCTCGCGAAGACTGGAGGCGCCGCCGGGCTTGAGCACGCGGCCCACCAGCGACCGCCTGCGCGAGACGCTCTTCAATGTGCTGGCCCCGCGCATCAAAGGAGCGGATGGGGGCGCGGCGTTTCTGGATCTGTACGCAGGCTCCGGCGCGGTGGGCCTGGAGGCGCTGAGCCGCGGAGCCGTGAAGGTGACGTATGTGGAACGCGCGCCGGCGGCGCTGAAGGTTCTGCGCCGCAACCTGGAGCAACTGGGCATCGTGAGCGGGTACGAAGTGCGCGCGGAGAGCGTGGCGGCATTTCTGCGTTCTGCCACCAAAACTACTCCAAAACCAGGACCCCCCGAAGTGGTTTTCCTGGATCCGCCGTACGATGCGATCGAGGAGTGTGCGGCTACGTTGGGACTTCTGGGCGCGGCGCGAGGCATTCTCGCGCCGGGAGCACTGGTTGTCGCCGAGCACCGGCGCAAGCAGACACTCGAGGAGCAGTATGGCTGCCTGAAGCGGACGCGGTTGCTCGAGCAGGGCGATGCCGCGTTGAGCTTCTACGAGGCAGATTCCATGCTGCCGGATCGCGCGCCTGAAGGCATTTCGTGATCGCGGAAATCGACAGCAGGAAGTTTTGCACCTTCACCTGTGAGGGGGGTCACTTTCAACTGCATTGACAGCAGCAGAAAGTAGGAGAAAAATGGCGGAGCGAAGGATTTCGAGCCGTTTCATTCGGTCTACGGAGGGAAAGTGAAAAACGCAGTAAGGATTCAGGCTTTGGCGGCTTTGGTTTTTCTGGGCGCGAGCGGGTTTCTGGCGGGTTGCAAGTCGGCTCCCGAGCTGACGCAGGACCAGGCAAAGGCCATGATTCAGGCCAAATACGATAAGGATCCCGGCACGGTGTTCAACATTGCGATCAACGATGTTGGCATGCAGAAAGGCGTGCACGCCAACTATTGGCTTGGCGTCAAGCGCTATCCCAACGGCTACTGGGGCGATTTCAAGCTCACCCCGGATGGAGCCAAGGTCGTCAAGCTGCCCAAAGGCGGCGATACCATCCAGTGGCGGCCGGACAGCCCGAAGGATCCAAACTACTCGGTCATCGTGGTTCCCCTGGTCACCTGCAAACTCAAGGAGCGCGGCCTTGGCGACGTGCAAACACTTGTCGACACAAGGACCGTGGCCTTCATGGAAGACGTAGACCTTGGTAGCTTGCCGGCGCCTTTGCAGGACATTGCGCAAAACCCCTTCAACAAACTCAGCACGCAACGCGTAGCGACGTTCACGCTGGTGAACGGAGCCTGGACTCTCGAATCGATCCAGTAGCAAACAACACAGCGCGCCCAAAAAACACGCTGGCCGGATGCGATGGCGCATCCGGCCAGCATATTTCTGCCTGAATGAAGCCCATTGTTTACTGCGGCGGGGCGCTGGGCGGAGGACCCGGAGGCGCACCGGCCGGTGGTCCGGATGACCCATGGGGAGGAGGTTCGCCCATCGTGCCGCCCACATTCACGGCGGTTGCGGCGAAGACGCTGTTCTTCAGGGCGCCTTCCACGCGAATGGTGTCGCCCACCTGAATATCGGCGAGGGTCACGGGCTCGTGGCGGCGGCGGAAACTCGTATTCTCATCGGCTAGAACCGTGTGCGGAGCGTTGTCGAGCGCGCCGGTCAGCGTGATCGTAGTGCCGTTAATTGCCGTCACCTTGCCTTCGAGCCAGGTCTTGCCGAAGTTGGCCGCCATCTCCTGCATGCGCTTGGCGGTTTCGGGGTCGAGTTCGATAATGCGCGTCGCGGCCACCGACTTCGCCGCCGTGTCGATCTCGCCCATCGCGCGAATGGCATCGCCGACCTTGATGTCGGTGGCTTTGATCTCCTGTGGAGGATTGCCGCTACCCATCCCCTGGCCGCCAGCCCCACCACCTCCGCCCGGACCGCGCATGCCGACCGGTTGCTTGGTGATGCGGGTGTCAGCGCTGAAGTGGACGATATGGACCTCGCCCATCTCGGTCTTGACGGTGTAATGATCGGATGCAACCTCCGTGACGGTGCCCACCACGCCGCGGCCGCCATAGCCGCCGCGTTGACCCCAGCCGCCGCCATTTCCGGGGCCGGAGCCCTGACCCGCGGGCGGAGCGGAACCCGGACCCTGAGCGATGGCGGTTGCAGCCAGTGCAAAAGCGGCGAGGATTGCAGACAAAGAATGGAGTTTCATTCAATCTCCCAGGGCGGCGCGAAAGCCAGCCTGTTCGATAGACGAGTCAATCGGAGCGGAAGACTACACACGGTCTTGTCGCGCCGCTGCTCGATCGATCAATTGTGCTGCTCGGCAAGAAGTTGCTTGAAGGCGGGGTTGTCGCGAAGGCTGACGAATTGGCTGTCGGTTTCAATCTTCTTGCGCGTGGTAAAGCCCTCGTCCAGCGCCATGCGCAGATACTGGAGAGCGCAATCGGTGTAGCCGGCGCGCGCGCAACCTGCCGCCATGTAGTAGTTCATGGCGCCCCGCTCCTTCACATTGGAGGGATCCTCCACCGTGGGACCTTCGTGATCCGCAAAGATCTGCGGATCGATGGCGAGGGCCTGCTGATACGCCTCCCAGCCCTTGTTGTATTTGTGTTCGGCCAGCAGATTGGTGCCGTAGTTCTTGAGCACGATCGCCGACTTCGGGTCGAGCTTGATCGCCTTGCGGTACATGCGATCGGCTTGCCCAAATGCCTTGAGCGAAGCGTAGACCGTGCCCAGATTATTCAGCACCTGAGCATTCTCGGGATCGAGCTGGAGCGATTCCTTGTAGCAGCGGGTCGCGTCCTTTGGGTTGAACATCAACTGGTAGGCGATGCCCATCTTGTTCCAGAGGCTTGCCGTCATCTGCGGCGCCTTGGCGTAGGCCGCGAGGGCGGCCTGGTAGCGCTGATGCGCGACCAACGAATCGCCAAGTTGCTCCGGAGTGGGTGGCGCTTGTGGGGGGCTTGCGGACGCTGCTGGCGGGGTTTGGCTTGTCGCCGGGGCCGGCTGCGCCCCGGAAGCGCCCAGAGAGGTTGCGAACAAGAATAGGAAAAAGAAACAGCGGCTTGCCTTGAGCCCGCGCATCATGCCTCCTGTCGAGCCGGGGCGAGTCAAAAATCCCTGGAGTGGGAGCGATTCCTCTAACGAATCATCCACTGCTACGCCAACATTAGAGCACTATTGCAGAGCGAGCGAAAGGCACTGGGGGTTACCAGGGGTTACCACATCGGGTAATAATATACTTCACAAAATGTGGATATTAGGGGAGAGTTTTAGACTTTTTCAAACTTGACTGTTTCGTTCGGGATGCTCAGTTCTCTGGTCTCGAATCCCGCATTGAGCCAAACCTTGCACTGCGTGTGAGATGAATCTGACTTCTCATTTCCCCACCATTGTGGTTTCATTCGTGCGGTCGCAGGAAGCTCAAAGCCGAGTATTGCTTCGATCTGCTCAAATGTAGCGGGAATCTTCGTTCCGTTGCTTGCGGACTTGGCAGATAGCCACTTGTACAGCGGATCGTACTTGCTCATTCGTTGCCGCACTTCTTCTGAGCATCGCTCTGCTTATGAGTTCGCTGCCATTCAGCCTCGCGGCGCTGCATCTCTTCTTTGGAGACGGTGAACATCTTGCGGGTGGCGTTGTCGAGGCGTTCGGCTTCAGTCGTGCCGGGCACTGGCGGGGCTGGTAAGGGCTTCATGGCGTCTCCAGTATACCGCTTGATTGCGGCGGCGTGTCTGGCGCGGGTTCTGGAGGCGTCTCTAGGTCACTTTTCGACGGCGCCTCCGTTTCATCCTCGTCTGTGGATTCCAACATATCCCGAGAGAATAGGAGTTTCGGAAGTTTAAGTCGTTCTTCATACAACTGTTTGAATTTGTCAAAAGTGCCCTTGGTAATATCTAGTCTTTGCCCATCTTCCAGCAATATTTGAAATGCTGTAGACAGGCCAACATGACGATTCGCCTGTGCTGCTCTCTTTGCCTCGTAGAGCCGATAGAGACAGTCCATTAATTGCAGTCGCCCGTTCTCTCCTATTAGTTCCTCATCACCACTCCAGTCGCGCTGACACAAAAAAGACAACGCAATATCGGCCCCCGTGCCAATTACAGAGTAGTTGGTTTCCCAATGGGCCTTCCCAAGACGGTCAAGCCGAATAATAACGGGTTCATCATTCGAAACCGCACAGATGATTACGTCTGCATCAAGGTCGATGTGGTTTATCTGATTCCAAATATCTCGGCCTTGAAACTCTGCCATTTTATCTCGATGCTTATCGAGAAACTCGTTGAACGTGAGGCCAAAATTCATCCTCAAGTGATGGTCTATCAGAACCTTCTTACGTTCCGCTGCAACGTTGCGCAATTCTTTTAGAAAATCGGTAATAGCTGCGTCCGACTCATCTGTGGCTGGTGTAGCAGAGAAGTTCCGAACCGGCTTTTCGCACAGCGTCAGTAGTTCATCAGCCGCCGTCTCTGAGCCAGAAAGAAGTGCTGTACAGGGTCCGATGTCGCGCATCTTCCAAACGTCTTCAGAACCCATCAACTCTTGAAATATTCCGCCACGCTCAGCCCTTGTATCGCAGCACATAGCGACGCACGGTGAGTCCTCGATCCAGCATTCTCCCGCAATACACAGAGTCATAGACCCATCTCCGTCAACAGATTCAGGGTATTCGCTCTCGTTGGGCGAGACAAGCCCTTTGCGGTCAGGGCCGGAACTTTTGACTGAGGGAAACTGTGAGGCAAGAATCTGATTTGGGTACACTTTTACCTTCCCGCCGTGGTAATATCTACGGCTAGGAAGGCTCCGACTAGCGACCAGAGCGGGTACTCTAGCTGCTATCGTCCCGACGACAATTTGAATACCCGCCTATTGGAGCGGGGATCGGGTTCGATGCTCCCATGCGAATCTTCGCACGGAGTGTCGCCCAAATGCAACCTTTTTTCGTTTTTCTGGCTGAACTCTCACCGTTTTATCTGTGGCGCTACGAGGGGCCAATGGAAATCGTCAATTTCCCTGGACACCACGGCCAGCCTGGATACGCTCAAGTTGGAGCGAGCGGAGACTGTCCTCATTGCTCGATACGCTCGTATTTCGCACCAAGAGTGACCCATCAAGAGAATTCTGGTGGGTCCATAAAGATCGTCAGCATAGCGCAATGTGAGAGTTGCAAGGCGTATATTTTGGTTATCGGATCGAAGGACAATCACAGTGCTGCCGCAGTCCTTTCAGCCGTATACCCACTGGGGAAGCCTAGGGATGATGTGGATGCCAATGTCCCAAAGGACATTGCGGATGACTTCGCAGAGGCACTCCGTTCCCACTGGGGCAAGAACTACAAGGCGTGTGTAGTCATGTGCCGCCGAGCACTTCAATCCAGTGCAAATGACCTGAAGGCAAAAGATGGCCCTCTTGTCGGCCAGATTGAAGATTTATTCAAGAAAGGCAAAATCACCGAACCGCTCAAGGACTTTGCTCATGCGATCCGGCTTACTGGGAATGAAGGCGCCCACCCAGATAAGGATGGACTCAAGGACGTTAAGGAGAAAGATGCCGATGACATCGTTGCATTCACGAGAGAATTTCTCGACCACGTTTACGTTATGCCGGCAATGCTGAAATCGCGTCTGACTCCACCAGTGGCTGCGAAGCCCGCAATTTCTGGTACCACTTAGCGGGGAAAGCGAATCAGGGTATCCGCTTTCCCCGGCCCTGCCTTTTCTTCCATGAAATGCTAGGCTAGTGCCTCGCCTGTCTTGCCTGTCAACGCGGCAAGAGTGAGGCGCTTTCCCACCATACCCCGCGTGGCAATATCGAACCGCTGCGCATCCGTCAATTTCCGATTGTTGAACCTGAAAGCCTGTTCGTCGATGTAACGGAACAAGTGAAAGGGTTCAACCGAGACGTAGGTTCCACCGAGGCCGCGCTTCAAGAGCGACCAGAAATTCTCGATTCCGTTGGTATGGACTAAACCCCGCACATAGGATTCCGCATGGTTGATAATCGCACGCTCGAAATTGGCAGTGTTGTAGCCGCCCCATTCATCCGTGATGAGGGTTGAACCGGCTTCGATATTTTCGTGAGCGATCTGGCTGAGCACTTCGCAAGTACGCTCTTTTACCACTTGGGCCTTGACGCGGCCACCGCGCTCAACCATCCCAACCACGATAGTCTTTGCCATCGCGCCTACGGCTCTGCCGCTATACCCTGTACCCTTGGGCTTCTTCGACTTGTGCATGTTCTTGAGCTTGCCGCCGACGAAAGTTTCGTCCATCTCGACTGTGCCAGAGAGTTTGTCGCGGTACTCATCTTCCAGCATAAGCCGGATGCGGTGATCTAGGAACCACGCCGTTTTCTGTGTGACACCCAAAGCCCGATGAATCTCGTAGCTGCTGACGCCGTTCTTGCAGTTCACTACCATCCAGATCGCCGTGAGCCACTTGTCAAGGCCGATAGGCGAGTCTTCCATCAGCGTCCCGGTCTTCAAGGTGAACTGGGGAGACTGATGTTTTTCCCGGCAATGCCAGCGGTTGTACTTTTCAAGGAACAGCACATTCTTGCTGCCACAGCGAGGGCAGGAGACCCCCTTCGACCAGCGCCGAGCAACAAGATACTCGCGGCACTTCACCGGATCGGCAAAGTAGAGAATCGCTTCTTGCAGAGTCTTCGGTTCCATGTATTAAGAATACCCGGAGGGGGTTATTTTGTCAAGTATATTATTGCCCCACATCGTTACGGGCCGGCCGGAATTTCCTTTCCGGGCCGGGCAACATTGGGTATCTTGCGAGACACCCCATGCAATTGCAGTGACGCGCGGCATACTCCGCCCATCTGCCATGACGCCGCGCAATTTCATGTAAGTTATTGGTAAATAAATGTTTACTTCTTACTTTCCTACGAGCCGCTCCATGAGCGCGTCAAAATCCTCCAACCGGGCGTACTCGATGATCACCTTGCCGCGGCCGTTGTGGTCGTCGATCATGACCTTCAATCCGAGAGCACTTTGCAGTTGCTCCTGCGCGTCGCGCACGTTCGGATCGACGGGCCGCTCTGCTTTCGGCTCCTTCCTGGCCTTGCGGCTTGGGTCGATGAGCCCTTGCACGTAGTTCTCGGTCTGGCGCACCGACATGGAGAGCGCCGCAATGCGCTGCGTGGCCTTTTCCATCTCCTCGGCGTTTTCCAGGGCCAGCAGTGCACGAGCGTGGCCGAAAGAGAGTTCTCCGGCCTCGACGCGCGCTTGCACTGCATGTGGTAACTTCAATATACGCAGGAAGTTAGAGACTGTGGCGCGGTCTTTTCCGGTACGTTGCGCCATCTGTTCCTGGGTCATGTGGAAATCGCGCGCCAGGCGTTCGAAGGCCCGCGCCTGCTCCATCGCGTTCAGGTCGGCACGTTGCAGGTTCTCGACGATGGTGATCTCCATCGCCTGCTCGTCGGAAACCTGACGCAGAATGGCAGGAACCGTGTTCTTGCCGGCGAGCTTTGAGGCCCGCCAGCGCCGTTCGCCCGCGATCAGCTGAAAGCGCCCGCTCGCCAAGGGGCGGACCAACACAGGCTGCACCACGCCATTCGCCGCAATGGAAGCAGCCAACTCCGCCAGTTGCTCCTCGTTGACATGGGAGCGCGTTTGAAAGGGGTTGTGTTCGATCAGATCGATAGGGATCTCGCGCGGTCTCCCGCCTTCGGCTTCGCCAGTGGAAGCAGATGCCGGACGAGGAAGCAGGGAATCGAGGCCTTTGCCGAGTGCGCGGCGTTTGGGGTCGGGAGGAGCGACATTTGTCATGGAAAATCCTTCGTGGTTGCAGTGCCTTCGTTGCAAGCCGAAATGAATCAACGATTTGTGCGGGCACCAAACCTAGCCCGCGTCTTTGTCCCGCAGCCAGGGCGGCTCGCACGATCAACGGCCGCGCCCGGAGTTTCACGAGTATGGCCAGAAGCTCACCTTGGCTTGCGCGCGGACGGACGCTACCGTTTTGCGCTCCGCCGCTCGCGGACTTTCGATCTGGTTGCGCGCCAGGAACTCACCGGTCATCTCGAAGTAGGCTTCGGCGCCGCGCGAGCGCGGATCGTAGATCGCCACGGGCTTGCCGTGGCTCGGCGCCTCCGCAAGACGCACATTCCGCGGAATCACTGTGCGATAGAGGATTTCGCGAAAATACTCGCGGAGCGTCTCGGTCACCTGCTGCGCCAGGTTAGTGCGATCGTCGTACATAGTCAGCAGCACGCCTTCGATCGTCAGCTCCGGGTTGTACGCGGCGCGCACGCGTTCCAGTGTCGAAACCAGCTCCGAGATCCCTTCCAGAGCAAAATACTCGGCCTGCAGCGGCACAATCAGCGTTTGCGCCGCGCAGAGAACATTCAGTGTGAGCAGGTCCAGGGCCGGCGGACAATCCAGAAAGATCAGGTCGTAGCTGCTCTCGATGGGCTCGAGAGCGCGCCGCAGCCGAAGCGCCCTGTCCTCTGCGCCGGCCAGCTCGAAGTTGATGCCGGTCAGGTTTTTCGAGCCCGGTAGCAGCCAGAGCCGCTCGATCTCCGTGGGCAGGATCGTCTGCCCTGCCGGACTCTCGTCGGCAAGCACCTCGTAGATAGAATGACGGTCATCGTCGCGCTGAACGCCCAGTCCCGACGAGGCGTTGGCCTGCGGATCGCAGTCAACCAGGAGCGTATTCAGTCCCTCCAGAGCGAGGCACGCAGAGAGATTGATGGCCGTGGTGGTCTTGCCGACGCCACCCTTTTGATTGACAATTCCGACGATCTTTCCCATGGCATTCCAGAGTAAAGGGAAAGCGCGCGGTGCGCACAGCGACTTGCACTGTGGGAAATCAAGCACAGCTGTGGAAACCTGCCGGAGGGCAGGGCTGTCGGCGGGGAGCAAACGCTTGTGGAGAAAGAGCTTTGTCTCCAGCACGAAAGTTGTAGTTTGGGCGAGGCGAAAGCCGGCCGCATGGTGGAAAACTTTGGTGTGTTGAGGTCGATTTTGTGTTTTTTTCTCGGCAGTTTCGTTTCGGCACTCGGCCCAAATTGGGTTGAGGCCGGCATCGCGTTCCACGTGGAACAAGCAATTCACCTACGAATGCGGCACAGCTCATCTGTGCCCCCGTGTTCCACGTGGAACCAACCTTAGAACGGACAACCCCGCAGCACAAGAGGCCGAATCGCGCTCTCTTTTAACGCCGTCCTGATCCGATTCCGCTAACTTTCTTGTTTGCTTCACCAGGCCTCTCAAGTAAACTCGTTCTTGAAATCCAGAAAGAAGGTACGCGTGGATTTCCCGAACGCATTCATCGGCAGAAAGATCCAACCCTCGGCCAAGGACCTCGCGACAACGCTCGGCGACTCGCTCGATGCCTGGAAAGAGCTCACGGCCTGGCTCGCCGGCCAAGGCATCTCCACGAAAGAGTGGCACTCGATCTCACCCAAGTACGGCTGGGCGCTCCGGCCCAAGCTCAAATCCAGAAACATCCTTTACATGGGCCCATGCGCCGACTGCTTCCGCGTCTCTTTCGTTCTTGGGGATCGCGCCGTTGCGGCGGCTGGCGCAAGCGACCTGCCGAAAGCTGTTCTGAAGGAGATTGCCGGGGCGAAGCGTTACGGAGAAGGAACTCCCGTCCGGTTGCTCGTGAAGACAGCCGACGATCTGGCGTCGATCCGCACGCTGGTCGAGATCAAGCTGCAGAATTGACCCGCTGACCCAGCGCAAGAATGCGATTGTTGCCGAAAGGCAGTGGCGCCGGTTCATTCCACGAGATCTCCGCTCCAACTGCGCTTCGCAAGGCAGCGATCTCCGCGCCCGTTGTCATCAGCGCCAGCCAACCGCCCGACGCCACGAGCGGAACGGCTGCGGCAACGGCCTTCGGCATTTTGTCCACGGCTCTCAGAGTCACGCAATCGAAGTTCTCCTGAAGCGTCTCAGCTCTTCCTGCATGGATCTTCGCGGAGATCCCCAGCACGCGCACGGCTTCCTGCAGAAAGGCCGCCTTCTTGCCCTGGGACTCTGCAAGGGTCACAACAATCTCCGGTCGGCAAAGCGCAATGGGAATCCCCGGTAGCCCTGCGCCCGATCCAAAGTCGAGCAAACTTCCAATCCCCAGCGGCAATGCGTGTGCAACTGCAATAGATTCAATGATATGACGTGATGCAATGCCCTCTTCGTCGCGAATCGCACTCAAATTCAGGTGCGCATTCCAGCGAATAAAGAGCGAAAGATAGCTCTCGAATCGGCCTGCGGTCTCCTCGTCCAGCGGCGCCAAGCCAGCCGCCGTCAAAAGCACATTCAGCCACGCACTCGTCTCGCCTGCACCCATCGCTCAATCGCCGCTCTCAGGACCGTTCCTGGGACCATTCCCAGCGCTCTCGATTTGCGGCGGCCGCCACGCCGCGGCCGCCTGCACAAATGCGGCAAAAATCGCGCGCGAAAGTCCGCTTTGCGCGCAGGTCCGCTCGGGATGCCATTGCACGCCCACGACAAAATGCTCCTGCGCGTCCAGCTCCACCGCCTCAATCACGCCGTCGCCCGGCGAAACCGCACTTACCCGCAAATTGTCGCCCGGTGTGCGAATCGCCTGGTGGTGGCTCGAGTTTACTTCGACCCCGCCCTCTTGGGTGTTGCCCGCTTCCGGCGCGGGCAGAATCGCGCTCAACCGCGATCCCTTCGTAATCTCCACCGGATGCGCACGCACCACTTCGCGGCCGGGCCGGTGATTGACCGCCGTCTTCAGATCCTGCACCAGCGCCCCGCCGCGCCACACATTCAGATTTTGCATGCCTTGGCAGATGGCAAGGATAGGTTTGTGCAGGTTGAACGCGTCCTGCAACAGCAGCTCGTCGGCCGCGGTCCGCGCCGGGTCGTCGTCCGCGCACTCAGGCTCCCGCGCCTCGCCGTAGCGCTCGGGGTCCACGTCGAATCTGCTGCCCGGCAGCAGAACTCCCTGCACGCCGGCCAGCAACTTCGCCACGCGCTCCTGGGTCTCGTTGAGCGGCACCACCACCGGCTCCGCTCCCGCGGCCTTCAGTGCTTCCACGTACTGCGGCAGCGCCCGCTGGTTGTACTCCGGGTCGCTGCTGGTGGGTTCGGGGATTGCGATGCGGACAGGCATGGGGATTAGTGTAAGCGAATCGTTCCTATGTTTTCTTGTTCTCTAGCGAAAATTGCCAAAGCGCGCGATCGATGGTTCGCATATCAGCGTCGTGCTTTCGAGACAGCTCGCGGCACACCAAGACATACTCCCACCAAAACTCGAAGGTGTACTCTGGCGGCATAGGAATCTCAAGCGACTCAAGTGCCCGAAAATCAAGGATCGGATAGGGATCTCGATGTCCAAAATGAAGAAGTACCGACGCAGTCGGCCAGCTTACACCCGATAACAATGTCAGTCCTTCGATCCGCAAGCGCTCATTTTGCGTGCCAAGTGCGATTCTTGTAACCTCTTCGATGAATGCATCATCATTGCGCTGGCATCTAGGCTGCGTCCGCGGTGTCTTCCAAAAGCACAATTCTAAGAAATCTGGTCTTGTGTAGAACCCTGCGCTCCGCACACGTGGGCTAATCGTACCGATGATTTTTTCCTCTCTCACTTGATCGGTATTCCCCCCGACGTAGCGCCGAGCGAGACTTTGGATTTGTTCCAGCGGAAAGCGGCAGCTGTCTGGCATAGCGGGGATGCTACCACAAATATCTAGCCTTGAAGAAGCGTCCTGGCGCTGACGCCGCAAGAAGGCCATCAAACTGACGCGTGCTGCCTATGTATGTACATCAGATGCCGCCGGCCTGCTCATCATGGCTTCGATCGCCTCACGCAGCCGCTCGGTCAGCTCGCCGTTCTGGCGCACTGACATTCCTTTGGTCTGGATGGGCTCGCCAACCTCGACCGTGAGCTCGCCGGGATAGAGGTGGTGGCTATGAATCGGCAGCAGATCGTAAACGCCCTTGAGCGCGATCGGCACCAGCGGCACCTGCGCGCGAATCGCCAGGTACGCCGCGCCGGCGAGAAACGGCTTCAGCTCCCCAGTCTTTGTGCGCCCGCCCTCGGGAAACAACACCAGCGGCATTCCCGCTCGCAGCGCCTTCACCGCACCGCCCAGGCTGGTGAGCGTCGCATGAGGATTCTCCGTGTCAATCGGCATCTGCCCGGAGCGCTCGAGATACCAGCCAATAAACGGCCACTGCCACAGTTGCTTTCTTGCCAGGATGCGGAACTGAAAGGGCAGCGCCGCAAACAGCACCGGAATGTCCATGTACGAGGTGTGGTTCGGGGCATACACCGCAACCGGATGCTTCTTGAGATTCTCAGCGCCTTCCACCTTCAACCGCGACAGCGAAGCCCGCACCAAGCTCCGCGCCCAGAACCTTGCAATTCTGTGCTGAACTTGCCCTTTTCTCTCCACCAGCGAGACCGCGAGCGCGGCAACTCCGCACGCCGCAGTCATGAGACAAAACACCGGCAACTGCAGCACGTTGCTCCGCCAGCGATAGAGCCGCGGCAGCGGATTGGGGCGCGCGCTCATGGTTCTTCGCCCTTTCCTGCCCAAAGCCCCGTCATCAGTACGCTCCGCGCCTCGCCTACAAGGTACACCGATCCCGAGACCACCACCACGCCACACGCCGCCATTTCTTGCGCATTCTCGAGCGCTTCCTCGACCGAACCCGCCGCAACCGCTGCCGTCCCGTTCGCCCTGGCCGCCGCCAGCAAATCCTCCACCGCCGCGGCACGGGCGAAATGGATCGGAGCCACAATCACCCGGTCGAAGAGCGGAAATAGAATCTCGGCCATCTCCCCGAGCGGCTTGTCGCGCAGGCAACTGAAAACCAGGACCCGCGGTTCTCTGCCCTCCAGAATGCTCCGCAGTCCCGCGCGCAATGCCCACGCGCCGGCCGGATTGTGCGCCACGTCCAGCACCCACTCGGTGCAACCCACGGTCATCCGCTCCAGGCGTCCGGGCCAGAGCGTGCGGCGAATCCCGGCCTCAATCGCCGCGGGAGTAATGGGAAATCCATGCCGCGTCGCCAGCTCCACCGCCGCCGCAATGGCCAGCGCCACATTCCTCTGTTGGTGCGCGCCGGCCAAAGGCGAATCCACCTTCACCGGCATTCCCAATGCTTCAACCGTGTAGCTCCCCTTGGTATCGGCGGCTGGGACATACTCGGCCGCGCTCACGGCGCGCGCCCCAAGCTCTGTCGCCACTTCGCCCAGCACCTGGTTGGCATCGGGATGCTGTGGCAGCGTAATCATAGTCCCACCCCGGCGCATGATCCCCGCCTTCTCGCGCGCAATCGCCGCAATCGTCGGACCCAGCCACTCCATGTGGTCAAGCGAGATGTCGGTAATGATCGAAAGCAGCGGCTCGACGACGTTGGTCGCGTCCAGCCTCCCCCCCATCCCAACTTCAAGCACCGCAATCTCCACCTGCCTCTCGGCAAAGTAGAGAAACCCAAGTGCCGTCAGCATCTCAAAGTAGCTCGGTGGTTGCGGGAGCTTCCGCTCTTTCACCATTTGCTCGGCCTTGTCCGAAACCAGGAAAAAGATCCGCGCAAAGTCCTCATCTGCAATCTCCGTCCGCCCCACGCGGATGCGCTCGTTTGGCTTCTCAAGATGCGGGGACGTGTAGAGTCCCGTGCATAGTCCCGCCTCGCTCAGAATCGATGCCAGCGTCGATGCGGTCGATCCTTTCCCGTTGGTTCCTGCGATCAGCACCGCCGGAAAGCGCCGCTGGGGACGCCCAAGCGCAGCCAGCAGCGTTCGCACCTCGTCCAGCGAGAACTTACGCCGCGGCTGCCCGGCCCGTGCATAGAGCTCCGGCACCATGGCATTTAATCGTTCGATGACCGCTGCGTAGGACATGGGAGACTTCAGTATAAGAGGGGCGTCACATGCCCGATCTCTCCCCGTCCTATACCTACTCCATTCCTTCTCTTACTGTGGAGGAACCACTCACTGCAAACCACTCCACGACTACAGCTTTGCCACAGCTCCCACATAACCCGCACACCTTCCACAGGCCTTGGCGGCCGCCCTGTGGGAGCCATGGAAAAACAGGGTTGCTTCATACCCTCCGCGTACCGGTTATCCAAATCTCCTCTTCTCCACAGCTACGTTTTAGAAAACTCTCACCCGTCTCAACCCCGCTCCCTAACACTATTTCGCCCCAATTCCCACTTTTCCTATCTGAACTACGGGTACTTCTGGTTTTTCTCTATCTCTCTCTATACTTATCCATCAGCCTCCCGCTAACATGCACCCCAGACCATCCACATCAAGCTCAGTGCCCTATGCCGACCGCAACCCAGGCAGCTTTCCTTGCTGGCTGCTCCCTGCTCGCTATTCCCTCAAATTCAGAGAACCACCCCGGTTTTCCACGCGCGTTTTACCTCCAAGATGGCTACAATCAGGGTGACGAAACAAGACCGCTTCCGGTCGTCCGCAAGCTGTTGTACAGTGAGGGCATAGGACGCGGCTTGGAGAGTTGAGAGGTTTGCCATGCCAGGTGTAGAAACGGAAGTCGAGAAGCCGGCCGCTCAGGGGGCAGCAATGGAAATTATCGTAAGCCGCCAGGATCTAGTTAAGGAACTCACGGCAACGCAGAGTGTGGTCGAGCGCAAGACCACGATTCCGATTCTGTCGAATTTCCTTATCGAGGCCGAAGACGACCGCCTGAACATCACAGCAACCGATCTCGATCAGGCGATCCGCACCAGCGCCGCCGTCAAGGTCAAGAAGCCTGGCTCCTGCACGATTCCCGCGCGCAAGCTGTACGACTACATCAAGCTCCTGCCCGACGGCGATATCTCGATCAAGTTGCTCGAGAACCATTGGGTGCAGATCCGCAGCGGCCGATCGAATACCAAGATGGTTGGCATGGCGCGCGCTAACTATCCGCAGGTTCCCGAGTTCCCCACCGTCGCGGCCACCAGCATCTCACTCGTTGCGCTCAAGACGCTTATCGCGCGCACCATCTTTGCCATCTCCAACGAGGAGTCGCGTTACACACTGAACGGCGCCCTGCTCATCCTCAAGGCCGAGTCGCTCGCCATGGTCGCCACTGACGGGCACCGGCTCTCGTTCGTCGAGAAGCCCAACGAGACCCTCGAAGGCATCAGCGGCGAGAAGCGCGTCCTGATTCCGCGCAAGGCCCTCCAGGAACTGTCGCTGCTTCTCGCCAACACCGACGCCGAAAGAATCGAATTTGCTGACGACGAGCACACGCTCTTCTTCCGCGTCGGTCATCGCACGCTTTCCAGCCGCAAGCTCACCGGCCAATTCCCCAACTTTGAAGCCGTCATGCCGCGCGACAACACCAAGTTCGCCGTCGTGCGCTCGAGCGAGCTCTCCGCGGCCATCCAGCGCGTCGCGCAGTTCGCCGACGAGCGCTCCGGCGCCATCCGCATGAAGCTCGAAGACAATGAGCTCAAGATCAGCGCCAACTCCAACGAATCCGGCGAGAGCGAAGACACCATTGACACGCCGTACTCCAGCGAAGCCATCAGCGTGGGCTTCAACTCCGGCTACATCCTCGACTTCCTCAAGGCGCTCGACAACGCGGGCGAGGTGCGGCTGGAGTTCAAGGACGCGCAATCCGCCGGCCAGATGC